>Ga0210044_10003965_pt1 | contig 20975 bp, 17 predicted proteins | sample CryGey13umfilter_2_FD_183959 | JGI IMG/M metagenome (GOLD analysis project Ga0210044, IMG submission 183959) | Groundwater microbial communities from aquifer in Utah, USA - Crystal Geyser 4/9/14 3 um filter (SPAdes) (version 2) | ecosystem: Environmental > Aquatic > Deep subsurface >... | reverse complement strand
TTCTCCTTGCCATTGTCGTAGGCGTCTGTGCCGGACTGGGCGGGGTTGCCATCCGTTACCTCATCAAGTACGCAATGCTGGCGTTCTTCGGTGTATATGACAATTTTCTCTCTGCGGTGCAACATGTGTCACTTACCCGACGTTTCCTCGCTCCCATTGTCGGGGGGCTGATAGTGGGACCCATCATCTATTACATGGCGAAAGAGGCCAAGGGACATGGTGTCCCGGAAGTCATGATGGCTGTACTGTTGAAAGACGGCAAGATACGACCCCGTGTAGCATTTGTCAAATCCCTTGCTTCTGCCATTACCATCGGGTCCGGTGGGTCGGTGGGTCGTGAAGGCCCAATTGTGCAGATCGGGGCATCCCTTGGTTCTACTCTTGCCCAGTATTTTCAACTGGGGAAAAGAGATGTTTCCACCCTGGTGGCTTGCGGTGCAGCCGGGGGAATTGCCGCCGCATTCAACGCGCCCATCGCCGGCGCCCTGTTCGCTGTCGAAATTATCCTGGGAGACTTCGGCATGGCCGCACTCTCTCCCATCATTATCAGTTCGGTAATTTCCACCATTGTGGCGCGCCACATTGAAGGAGATCTGCTGGCCTTCTCGGTTCCTCCCTACGCACTGAATACACCGCTGGAGCTCTTCCCTTACACCATACTGGGTATCGTGGCCGGATTAGTGGCGGTGCTGTTCATCGTAACCTTGTACAAGGCGGAACTTCTCTATGATCAGTGGAACTTCCCCGAATGGCTCCAGCCAATGACCGGCGGTCTATTCATCGCTGTTGTCGGAATTCTCGTTCCGCAGATTTACGGGGTCGGTTATGAAACCATCAATGGTGCGCTTCACAATCAATGGCCCTTATGGTTCCTGGTAGCATTGATTTTCATGAAGATCCTCGCCACATCTGTCACATTGGGGTCGGGCGGATCCGGTGGTATTTTCGCGCCGTCCCTGTTCATCGGTGCCGCCACGGGAGGAGCGGTGGGAATGGTAACACATCAATTCTTTCCCATCGCCGCGACCTCCGGAACATATGCCCTTGTGGGTATGGGCGCCGTCGTTGCAGCCACTACACAGGCCCCCATCACCGCCATTATCATCATTTTTGAACTCACCCAGGATTACCATATCATTCCACCCCTCATGTTCACGTGCATAATCAGCACGTTGATTGCAACGACTCTGAAAAAGGAATCCATTTACACCCAGAAACTGGAATTGAAGGGAATCCGGCTGACCGAGGGAAAGGAGGAGAGCATCCTCAAGGAACTCAGTGTGGAAACAAGTCTCAAAAAAGGAACGTGCTTTTACGAGGATATGAACCTTCGGTCCATCATTGACATGGCGCTGGATACTACCCAGACCGTTTTCCCGGTTGTCACACGGGACGATAATATTCTGGTTGGAATCTTGACTCTCAATGATCTGAAAACAGTATTCTATGAACGTGAAACGCTTGCCGATCTGGTGATCGCTGAAGATGTTGCCTCAGATCCGGTATTTTTGACAAAGAATGCCAACCTGCAACGGGCCATGGAATTGAACGGCAATCATCTGATAGAAGAGATTCCAGTTGTGGAAGATGAGGAAAATATGAAGTACGCAGGTATGATATTCATCCAGGATGTTATTTCACTTTACAATTCAGAAGTGAAGAAAAGGGAACTTGCTCTTGCTGTTGTAACCCGTAAAAAGTTCAAAGACATTACGAAGGGGATTTCGCTTGGAGAGGGATATCGGCTGGCAGAATTTGCGGTTCCCGGAGAATTCACCGGAAAGTCTCTGAAGGAATTGTCATTTAGAAACAAGTATAAACTGGAACTTATTCTGGTAAAAAGGAGAGGCAGTGCAGACATTATCCCGGATCCGAACCAGCCCTTTCGGGAAAACGACCGAATGGTTGTAGTCGGAATCCATGAAAACATTCAAAGATTCAAGGATGAAAATCGCCTATGAGTGAATCAATTTTCCCATCGTGGATTGAACTGGATATTCCGGCTCTTAAACGCAATTTCCAATTCTTCCGAAACCGGATTCCGCGCCAGACCGCCATCTATCCTGTGGTAAAAGCAAATGCCTACGGACACGGCATCTCGGAAATCGTCAACGCAATCGGCCCATTATCCGATGGGTTTTGTGTCCACGCTGCTGAGGAGGCTTCCCGTATCCCCGGCAACAAGCCGATACTGATTCTCGGCCATTTTCCAGAAGAAATGGGATTTCTGGCCAGGCTCATGCTAGACCGGCGCCCTGTTTTCACCATTACATCCGAAATCCAGGCAGCGGCTCTGGATCGTGCGGCGAAAGCGGCCGGAACCCCTGCATCCGTTCACATCAAGGTGGAAACCGGTACCCAGCGTCTGGGTCTCCCGCCCAGCGATGCGTTTAAACTGATGTCCAAATTGCGTACATTTGAAAATCTCAAGTTATCTGGATTCTCCACTCATTTTGCGAACATCGAAGACACAACAAATCACCAATTTGCAATGAAACAACTCTCCATTTTTAATTCCTTCCGAAATTCACTGACACAAGGTGAACGATACCGTTTCCATTGTGCCTGTTCCGCAGCGGCGTTGCTTTTTCCGGAAACACACATGGATATGGTTCGGCTGGGGATTTCACTCTACGGCTACTATTCCAGCGGTGAAACCAGGCTTTCATCCATGCAACAGGGCCTGCAGCCAGAAGATAAGCTCCGTCCGGTTCTCTCATGGAAAACACGGCCTGTTCAAATTAAGGCAGTGGCAGAGGGGGACTTTGTCGGCTATGGGCTCACCTATCGTGCCCACCGCTCCATGAAAATTGCCGTCCTTCCGGTGGGATACAGCGACGGCTACGACCGGGGACTGTCCAATTCCGGTTACGTATTGATTTGCGGCCAGCGAGCTCCCATCTGTGGACGAATCTGCATGAATATGATGATGGTAGATGTGACTCATATCAGCGATATCAGCTGCAGAGACATCGTTACCCTCATTGGTCATGATGGAGACGAACAGATTACGGCAGAAACACTTGCCTCAAAATCAGGGACGATTCACTATGAGGTTCTCGCCAGAATCAATCCGTTAATTCCCCGGGTTCCTGTGGATTAAAGCTGTGAAAACCAACCAGACCTCAGATCTTCAACGTGAAATGCGCACGATCAAGCTCGTGCTGGAATATGACGGAACTGCGTATTCCGGATGGCAGATGCAGCCCAATGCGCCAACTGTTCAGGGGGTTCTTCAAAACGTTGTAGAAACCGTGATGAATCATTCCGCAACCGTTAATGGCTCCAGCCGGACGGATGCCGGTGTCCACGCCCGGTTTCAGGTAGCCGCGTTCAAAACTCCTTCCAGACGCCCGATTTCCGATATTATGAAGGGACTCAATGCCATGCTTCCCGATGATATCAGGGTTTGCCAGATGGACGAAGTAGATCCCAACTTTCATCCCCGTGCCCATGCCATTGCCAAAACGTATCGGTATTCCATGTTCACCGGCCGAAAATTGCCGGTATTTGAACGTCTGTACTGCACACAAATCAGGGGACGGATTAATCTGGCAAGAATGGAGAAAGCGGCTGAGTATTTTATTGGAACACATGATTTTTCGTCTTTCCGGGCGGCGGACTGTTCAGCCAGAACTACGATACGGGAAATTTCGGAATCCCGTTTTAATAAGTTGCAGAATGACCATTTAGAATATATAATTTCAGGGAATCGTTTTCTCCACAACATGGTCCGTATCATTGTCGGCACGCTGATCTGGATCGGTAAAGGGAAAATGAAAATTGAAGAATTGCCCGCTCTATTCGAAAGGAAAGACCGTCGCTTTGCGGGACCGACTGCCCCGGCAAAGGGGCTTTTTCTTGAAAACATCCGTTTTAAGGAGGACAAAAAATGTTGAAAAAACTTATTGGACTATTTATTGCCGGGATTTTCGTCATAGGAACCGGGTGCAATCTCATGGAGAAACACCAGGTTGAGAAAATGCAGAAAATGGCGGCAAAAATTGACCAGCTGGACGGTCAGCTGAGCCAGAAAGAAGCTGAATATCGTAAAATACTTACCCAGTATGGCCTGAAAGGAGACAAACAACTCACCGATGAACAATGGCAGATGCTCTCCTTGACGCCGGAACAGCGCCAGCTTCTTCAGGACCGTCTAAACAAGGAACAAGATTCATCCTACAAGGCCGTTTTGCAGGAAGTTCTTGACAAAGATCAGGAACTTAAAGATTTAAGAAAGGAAATCGACTCTCTTCGTGAGCAATTGCCGAAGCCCGTAGTGGTGAAGCAGGGTGATAACCATTATGACCTTGCCATGCGTTATCTGGTGGACCAGAAAGGCCTCAATGCCAAGGATGCCCAGAAATTGATTGAGCGCGTCAATCTCCTGGACTATCTGGTTCCTGGATTCGAGGTATGGCTGTTCTATGACGGCGGAACTTTTGGCACCTTCGTGACGCAGGGAACGGCAGATCAGAGCCCCAATCAAATCAAAAGGTACTACAAAACAAAGTTGATAAATGAAAGAAATACTGCGCTCCAGGAAGCGAGCCAGCTCAAAGACGATGTTAATGAACTGGAAACACGAAAGGCTGAACTCACAGGCCAACTGACAGAACTGGAACAGGCAAAGACCGAATTAACCAACCAGGTTCAGAATCTGGACTCCCGTAACAAGAAACTGTCAACTCAGAACACAGAAAAAGAGCGTCGGCTGAATTCTGTTTTCTATCACGTGGACAATTACAAGTCACTGGTTACAAAAAAGGTTGTGGGAAGGTTCCTTTTCGGTCGGCCTCAGTTGAAGAACTTTAACGCCATCACGTTTGATAAATCTCTTGACCTTCGTCAATCCGATTCCATCACCATTACTGCTGCGGATGCTGGAATCAAACAGATCCGTTCCATCTATGTAATGCCCCGCAGTTTTGTAAAGGATAAAGACTACAAGATTGACCTTGCTCCGGACAAGTCTACAGCGGTTGTCTATATTGTAAACCCCGGGAAATTTCAGATGAGTAAGGTATTGTTTGCTATTCGTTGACCAATGGATGCCAGTTGAATGAAGAAAAAGCGAATTGCAGTTCTGGCCCCGCAAAACACACGGATGCGGGACATCAACTCTCAGTTGGACCAAGCCGGATACAACTGTGACTCGCTGAAGGAACTACCGGAACCCTCAGATGTGCCGGGGAAAAATTCCCCGGCGCTCTTTCTCATCGACGCAGCCGCTTTGGTCCATGAAGAAACCAGTTTTGATACATCTACACCCGTAATTCTTCTCACCGGAGGAGAATCCCGAGAGCTCAGAACGAACGGAATTCTCCAGACTCTGACAAAACCTGTTGAAACAGAAAAGCTAATTTCACTCATTGCTCACATCCTTAGAAAAAGGCGGGTATTGATCACTGATGACACGCCGTCCTTTCGCGAAATGGTTGCGGCAGAATTTGATCTCAACCAGTATGAACTCATTTTTGCAGAAAACGGAATGGAGGGATATCAGGCTGCACGGAAACACCATCCGGATCTCATTACCATGGACATTGAAATGCCTGTAATGGATGGTTACAAAGCCTGCCAAATGCTACGCCACGACCCCGCTACAGAAGATATTCCCATCATTTTCGTAACCACGCTTGGAAACGAAGAAGATATTGAAAAAGGGTTTCACGCCGGTGCGATCGAATATTTTGTAAAACCCTTCCAGCCGGGCACACTGGCCGCCTTTGTCCACGACCTTTTCGTAAAAATGGAGTCCCGGGGAACTGTACCAGTGGCGGTACTGGATCACCGAAAGACGTCTCTGAAAATCACGCAGTTCATTTTTCAAAAACACGGTTTTCAAACATCGGCTTTCCCATGTCTGAGTGACTTGAAAAAAGAACTGAGACAAGGATATGATCCGGAGCTCATGCTCTTCAATATTGACCTTTCCGATTCTCCATATGAGGTTGTGTTGAAGGATCTTCAACTTTTGCGACCGCATTTGCCCATTCTTGCCGTCACGGATGAAAACCGTAAGTCGAAAATCATTCGTGCCCTGAAAGCCGGCGCCGTGGACTATGTCCTAACCCCATATGTGGAGGAAGAGCTTGTCTCACGGAGTGAAACCCATATCCGTCTGCATCGGGCCATCAGACAGCTTTCCAGTATGAACGCGCGCCTGCGTGAACTTTCCGTCACGGACGCGCTGACCGGCCTTTTTAATCGAGCGTATCTGAACCGGATGCTGAAGGCAGAAATCAAGAAACTTAGCCGACGGGAAGAATGGTTATCCTGTCTCATGATTGACATTGATCATTTCAAGCAGATAAATGACACATACGGTCACATCACTGGTGATGTTGTCCTCACAAAACTGTCAAACATCATGAAAGACCAGACCCGCGACTCCGACATTGTCACCCGGTACGGCGGAGAAGAGTTCGTGCTGCTACTACCCCAAACTGACCCCGAGGGCGCCGTTATGCTGGCGGAAAAGATTCGGACAGTGGTCGAAAAAAGCCAGTTTCACACTGGTGAATTGACCTTATCCATCACAATCAGTTGCGGGGTTTATGGCATCCGGGATTTTCTGGAGGGTCGGAATCTGATACAATATGCAGACCAAGCCCTTTACCGCGCAAAGGAAACCGGAAGGAATAGGACCGTTAGCTATGAAATTACCTGAAAAACAATTGATAATCATCAACGCCACATTGCTCGCGGGTATCTGTCTCCTCACGGCCATCGCAATTCTGACACCTCGCTTCGACATGGTTGTCACGGTCGGCCTCGTGGCTGGACCCGTGTTTCTGCTGATCTCCGCGTCCATCAGTGCCTGGTTCTTTCTACGGGAAACCCGGTTACGAAGACTCGATATGGAGCAAATCCGCGATGCGATCGGAGGCAAGTTTCCAGAAAGCAACGCCGAGCAGTCCGGTGAATTGATCGAATTACTTACCCTCCTCAGGGAAGAAAAGTCTCATTTTCGTCAAATTCTGACAGACCATGGAGAGACCTCCAACCTGGTCAGTATGAATCTGGAGAGCGTTGTCCGACTCATTGACCGGATGGAACAGTTCATAGGAGATATTGACAAACTTGCCAGTCGAATCTACCATCTTTATCAGAAACTTGAAGACTCTCTCCATCAGACAGACAACCAGGAAGACCTTTCAGAAACGATTCTAAAGATTCGATTTGAGTTGGATCGTTTCAGTGAAGCTCCCTCCACCATGCTGAATGTGCTGAAGAAAGTCTATTCCAACGGCAAACAGAACCGGGAAGCACTCATGGCGGCACAAGAAGGTTTTCTTGGAACACAATCCGTAATGGCTGAAGGAGAAATCAACATTGTTTCCAAACAGCAGGAAACCGTTCAACAGATTAACACTGCTGTTCAGAACCTTGGACAAGCGCTCCAGAAAGGAGAATCCGCTTTCCAGGAAGGTGAAGAAATGCTGCGGGAAATAACAACTCGTTTTCAGAACTTTTCTACGGAAATGACAGAACTTCAGACCCTCGCAAGTGATCTTCCGGAACATATTCACAGTCTTTCCTCACTGATTACAGAGCTGAAAGATGTACACGAAAAGAGTAAGATCCTCGCTTTGAATGCCGCCATTTACGCTGGGGAAGCTGGAGAAGAGGGAAAGGGATTCAGCACAATCGCCAGGGAAATGAAAACCATCACGGAGTCCGCAGAAGCCCTTCAGCATGAACTACAGCAGAGATTAACCCAACTGAAAAAAACAACTTCCCACACCCTCGGAGATCTTGACCAGTTAATCCTGACGGAAACTTTATTTGAGAAATTTTCTCAGGAAGGGCAGAAAAGCTTCTCTTCTCACGTGTCAACTCAAGACGTGTCCCGAAAGAATGTGGATGTTCTCTCCAACGCTCTTCATCGCCTGGGAGAGTTCCTTGACTTGCAGGAGAAGACCGCCCTGGAAAGGCAGGCGGTCTTGACCCGGACAATATCTGCTGCACGAAAGTCTCAGAAGGAAACCGAAGATGAAAGAGCATTGAAGTTTCAGATTGACAACATGGTCATCGAATCGTCCCGATTTTCAGAAAGGATTGAAAACGAGCTGCCAAATCTGCTCGATGCGGTTGGCGGTATTCTCGACGAAGTCTCTGCTTTCCAGGATCAGTTTCTCCAGACCAGAAATGCGCTGGCCGATTTTGCCGACCCCCGCATCACTCAAGCATTGAAAGACCTGAAGCAGGCCATTGGGGGAAACGAGATCCAGCTTCTCCGTGCATCCACCAATCTGCTTCATAAAATGAAAACCAATATTCCGTCAAATTAATTTATCAAGGAGAGGAACATGTACAACAAAGTCACACTTATTGGTAGAGCCGGTATTGATCCCGAAGTGCGCTATACCCAGAACCAGAGCAAAGTCGTAAAATTCCGCATGGCCACCAGCCGATACTGGAACGATAATTCCGGAGTCCGCCAGGAAAAAACGGAATGGCACAACATCGTGTGTTGGGGATATCTGGCTGATCGTGCCGAAAAGATGGTCACGAAAGGATCTTTGATTATGGTGGAGGGGGCGATAGAATACTCAAACTGGCAGGACAGTGATGGCACCAAGCATTATCGGACAGACATCCGCGCACTGACAATCCTGATGCTCTCCTCCAAACGTTCCGGCGGCTCCTCCGGCCCGCAGACAGACGCCAATGACTTCTCCTCTGAATCTATGCCCACATCCAGACAGGAGCCCACGTCAGCAGACTTTGTGGACGACATTGAGGTTCCCAAAAGCGACCTGGATGACGATATCCCCTTTTAAGAAAAGTGTTCTGTGCGCCTGCGGCGCCGGTGTTCTGTGTTCTGAAAGAAGGGAAGGGAATGGACACGCATTGGCAACTCTCCGTGAGCGTCTTGGTTTTTGCCTTTCCGGTCAGAACACTGAACACTGAACACAGAAGACTTCTCTTTTAAAACTTCCGGGAAGTTTTCTGCGTCAATAGAAACGGGAGGAAAGAAGTTTGGAATTTGAAGCCATTGCCCGCCAATATTCCGGAATGCTGTATCGCCACATTCATCGAATGGTGGGGAACCGGGAAGACGCACAGGACATTCTACAGGACGTGTTGCTCCTGATTTTTCGGAAACTCCACACTTTCCGGGGAGATGCCAGTATGAAAACCTGGGTGTTTCGCATCGCCTCCAACCGCGCCATTGACTTTATCCGACAGTCTCGCCGCCGGCCCACAGAAGCATTGGATGAAAAGTTAGCCACGAAAGAATCCCCACTGGCATTTACACAGCGCCAGGCCGAAATTGATGCGCTGGGCCACGCACTGGATCAATTGCCCGCCGAGCAGCGACAGGTTGTGATATTGAAAGAGATCGACGGACTTACCTTTCGTGAGATTTCCGAAATAACCCAGATCCCGGAAAACACGGCAAAAACCAGAATGTACACCTCATTGAGGAAACTACGGGACATCCTCGCCGATAATCCGGACCCGGAAACGCCCGATAAACAGGAGATGCAAAAATGAAATGTCTGGACTCTGTTGAAATGATGGAACTTCTTTACGGTGAAGCCAGCCCCGCCGCACTTCAAAACTGGCGAGATCATCTGGTGGAGTGCCCGGACTGTCGAAATACCTACTGGCAACTGAATGACACAAGGGATTGGTTGCACAAGAATGACGCGACAGACAGGCCTGTAGTGCTGTTGATGGCCCCTCCTTCTGTCAAAAAGGCGTCTTTTGCACTGAGGGCAGCCGCTGCTGCCATTTTTGCACTGTTTCTCAGTGTTGCCGGATTGTATATCACACATGCTCAGAAACAAACCGCGACATTACTTGCCAGACAACAGCAGGTGGAACAGAAACTCCAGAATGCAGCCCTCCAGGTGCAGGATACCAACAGAAATCAATACATGATGTTGATTGCATTGAAAGATTACCTGGATCAAAACTATCAAACAAGGAAGGTGTCCTATGAACAATTCCGTTAAAAACTCATTATTATTTCTTTTGATAGCAGCACTTTTTACTTCATCCGCTCTTGCAGCAGACTTCTCTAAAGTGTCCGGGTCTGTCGAAGCCGATCTCCGGCAAAATCTTCAACTTCCCGCTGGGCCCGCCACCCAGTTTGTCCCTTTTCACATTCCGGGCCAAGGACTTTTCATCGTTGTCACCACAGACTTCAGCATGCGGCCCACCGTGCAAACCCCCTTCGGTGCGGCCACGAAGCGTGGCACCGCTCCAAAACCTGGCAATATTCGACAGGCGCTGAAAACCGCAGTCCTCAATTGCCGGAAACTCCCGTTACCCAGCGGGGAGAACGAATCTCTGTTCATCATCCTGGTCAATCGTGCATTTTTCTCCCGACCGGATAGCAGTCAACCTCAATTCATTACTTACAAGGCATACATCCCTGTTGCCGAACTAAAATCTGCCAAAGACCCTGGCAGCAAAATTCATACGGAATAAATACAAAAAAAGTGTTCTGTGCGCCTCTGGCGCCTGTGTTCAGTGTTCTGGAAGATGGGGAAACGAGAGGGATTGTGCATTTGGTCGCTTGAATGCCCAAACCAAATGCCCGCGGGGAACAGATATTTCTTTTTCTCTTTCCGGTCAGAACACAGCACACTGAAAACAGAACACTTCTTAAAGTGCTTTGCTCAGGCCGGAGACCGCAAAAATGGCTATGGAGGCCAGAATTGTGGCCATGACCAGTACCACACCGCTATAATAAAAGCCACGCTCCAGCCGGACAAGCAAATTTTCCATCCTTTCCGCCGCCGAAGCCCTGACCTTTTCCAGTGCGCTATCCAGTTTCCCGGTTTCCTCGCCCGCCTGCACCAGCTTCTCATCGTTTGAGGGCAAAGATAATATTTTGTAAAAATGCTGAGCCTTCATGCGTATTCTGGAACCGGCATCTTTTAATTCCCGTTTTGTGTCTTCAAAAGAAAGTCCTGAAGCTACACAGAATGCAACGCCGGAGACATCTACCCATCGGCGAAGACCCGGTGCCAATACCTGTAACACCACCAGCCCCATCCCCAATATCATGACCGCAGTTATATACCAGATCTTCATACCCAGAATCAGCTCCATGTCCACGCTCTTAAAAAGAAAATAGGACCCTACAATCCCCACAAAAAGGACAATCAGGGATTTCAGAAAGGCACTCCAAAGTTTGGATTCATAGTGATGACGTACTTCATAGAGTTCCACCAGTGCTTCCAGCGCGTTTTCCAGCCTTCCCGTGGTTTCTCCAATACCGAGATAGAGACGATCGGCTGGAGGGAAACCTATTTTCTTTACGGCTTCAGTCAGAGAAGCGCCGGATTCGATCAAATTGGCGAGGGGTCTGAATGCGCCTCCTGCCGATCGAAATCCCGACACGAGGGACTCGCCCGCCTCCAGCTTAAACTTCAACCGGCGATACACATCAGCTTTCATCGGGCTCCCCTCCTGAACAAACAAAAAAAGGGGAGAGGCAATGCCCCTCCCCTGATTGGTTAATAAATTGCTTAGAACCGGTAAGTTACACCAAGCTGAATTGCCCGCGGTTCCTGCCGTGCAAACGGGGTACCGAAGTCAACCGTATCTTCTTCCACGAAGGAGATGGGCTGCTGACTGTTCAACAGGTTGAAGATATCCAGACGAAGCTGGACAGTGTGGTCATACCATACCTTGAAATCCTTGGTCACGGTGACGTCTACCCACAGAAGTGAGCTGGTCTTCCGGGATCCACGGCCTTCCGGGAAGGTGAAATATGCGCCGTAAAGCGGCTGAAAGCCCTTCTTTGTCCAGAAGTAACCGGAGTTCCACTGCACCGCGGTGGTAATGTTAAAGTCGTAGGGCAGATGGAAGTTGCCGATAAAGTTGATGGCATTGTCGGTAGAATCAGACAGCTTGCCGTACCAACCTTCGTCACCAACCTGATCGTTACCCAGACCAGCGGTCTGTGCCACAATCCATTCAGTGTAATCATCATAGCCACGGAAGGGGCCATAACCGCTGAGTGCGCCGTTGTCCCAGATTACGTGGTCAGCGAAAACGCCGATGTAGGCTCCGGAACCGCCGGGGTTGTTCAGAGTTTCATTCTCAAAGTTGTTCGGGTTGGTTCCCTTCGAATCTGTCCAGGTATAGCTGAAGCTATAGTCCAAAAATTCTCCGAACTTACCCTTGAAAATCAGGTCGAGGGATTCAAAGTCTCTCCTTTTTACCTGCACATTGCCCAGCTGCCAGTAGTCCCAACCGTCATCACCAATGTATGCATAGTCATCCAGCAGGCCGCTGGCATATGCCTTGGTATAACGAACCGTCATTGCGTGATTGGGATTAATGCGCCAGTCGTATTCAGCAATCCAGCGCTTCTGAGAGTTCGGCTTCATCCCTTCTTGATAATCAATCGGGTTGTTGTCCGGACTCTGTTCCCAGTTGAGGTCCCAGTTTGCGGGGTTGTGCAATGCAGCTTCCGTAACATTGTCAGTTTGTGAACCAATCCATGCGTACTGACGATATGCGTTTCCGCCCTGCTTGTTGAAGAATTCAGCAATACGGGTGGTGGTGGCATCCATGAATTCACCATAGGCAGCCTTGAAGATATGCCTCTGGTCACCATTGAGGTCATAAATCACAGAGATTCTGGGAGCTGAATAATCGCTGAATCCCCATTTCCAGATGGATTGGCCGAGATCGTTAAAAATCTCCATGTTGTCAAAACGCCAACCCAGCATGACCACAAACTTACCCATGGTGATCCGATCCTGCAGGTAGTAACCGGTGCTGTGGACCGTATTGGGGTTAATGGAATTCCGTCTTTCAGTCAGGAATCTCGGGATTACGATGGGATTGCCATCTGCACCCATGATAATCTTGCCGGTAACGGGGTCGGTTCTGTACTTCAGATTGAAGTCAGCACCATCGTTAAAGGTGTCAGCACCCAGAGGCTTCACCAGTTCGCCGGCACCGGTATGACCCAGGAGCCAGTTGGTACCAAAGTTCTGATAGGTCATGCCCAGTGAATACTCATGGCTACCCAGAGAAGCTGTGTCGAAGTAGCCGGTCCATTTGAGAGAATAGTCATCCCGATCCTGAACCTGGACATCATAACGGGTGCGGTTTGCATAGGACCAGGAAATAGTGGTGTTGTAGCGGGCTGCAACAGCGTGATCAACCAGCCCACCTGAATTCAAATTCTCATGCTGCGTGCCGTAGCGGGCTTCCAGAACACCCCAGTCGCCAACAATCCAGTTGAAGTTCAATTTGTAACGGTAGGAATTGTCAGTAACCAGACGATACAAGTCCGGATTTCCAGTCATAGCTGATGTATCAACGGAGATATTCAGGCCTGAAAAGGCCAAGTTCATGTTCTCCGTGATATTGTACGTAAATTTGTAGAAGTACTTCTCCGTCGTGGACGTGGATACGCCATCCGGAAAATTGAAGATCGTGTAGTCGCTACCGTAGGGACTGCCATCGAGGTTCTGCATGTCCTCTGCATGGATGATCCGGGGATCAGCGGCAGAAGACTCATTGTCGCTCTTGGTGAAGTTGTAGGACACAAAGAACCACAACTTATCCTTGATAATGTAGCCGCCAACGTTGTACCACTGCTTGTTCCGGGAAAAACCCGTAATGGAGCTGTCGTTCTGTACATCCTGGCGAGTAGCCTCCAAGCTGGAATTACGATACTGGAAACCGGCTTCGCCGTGGAATTCGTTACCACCGGACTTGGTGACTGCGTTGATGGCGCCACCCATGGTCTTACCGAATTCAGGTGAAAACGGATCGGTGATGATCTGCAGAGAGTCAATGGAGTCAAAGTTCTGGGCTACGTTGTTGCCAAAGCCCATGGAGGAACGAACAGACGTACCATCCACCATGTACTGGTTTCCTTCCTGACCACTACCGGTGATGCTGGGTTCTCCGCCCTCTCCGCCGGATACAGAGTCCATGCGGACACCGGTAACGCCGGGAACGAACTTTGCCATATCTTCTACCGAGCGGGCAAGTGTCGGAATGCTGCTGAGGGTTTGGGCAGACATCTGCATGGATGAATCGGTTGTGGAAGTATCCACCAGCGGTGCTTCAGCAGTAACCACGATGGATTCGCTGACTTTCGCCGCTTTCAAAGTGATTTCCACCTTTGTCTTTTCACCGATATTAACACCGATACCCTTTTTTGTGTAGGTTTGGAACCCCGGGATGGAATACGTTGCTGAATAGGCACCGAGCGGCAGCAACGGGAAACGATAAAAACCTTTCGCATTTGTGACAGTTGTACGGGTTCCCTGCAGCTTATCACTGCTGACAACTACCGTTACGCCCGGCAGAGCCGTGCCGGATTCGTCAAATACTGTACCGTTGATTTCACCTTTTGTGGTCTGGGCAAACATGCTCACGGTGAGCAGCAACCCACAAGCGACCAGAAACAATCTCTTCATATTTTAGCCTCCTTAATACCCCTAAATCCTCAAAACATCAAAATACATAGCCTGCAATCAAAAACTGATTCATTCTCTCCTTTTTCCACCTCCTTTTAAATTTAATAATTAACAAAGTTCCTCTGCTAAAGTGGAAACTTTTCTGAAAACGTAGTTACAAGAACTTTATACACGTTTTTCATAGGCATTGTCAAGATGTTTTTTCCATTTCATCCTTCTTTCTCGCAACTTTCAATAATCCGAATCCTTACTGGCAAAAGCAGGATAACCATTGACGGCTCCGTCACTTCTTGCCTTTTTTTGCCTTGATCTCTGCCTCTTCCTTCATGCCCTTCCGGATTTTCTCAACCGTTTCCTGTACCTGCTTTGTCAGTTTGTTGGATGGGAACTCTTTCAGGAAGGCCTGGCAACTCTCAATCGCCTCCGGATATTGTTTTAATTCTAAATGGCAATTGATAATCAGAGGAAGTACATTCTCCCTCATCTCAGGAGTCTTTGCTGCCTTGTTCAAAAGAGGCAATGCTTTGTCATAGTTCTTTTGGTCGTGGAAATAGCCGCCGAGGCGATAGTCGATCTCCGGATTATCCACGCCAGTATCCACCGCTTTCTGAAAAAGCGGATAAGCTTTTGAGCTCTGGTGGGATATCATATATATCTTCCCAAGGTTCAGGTAGGCATAAGTGTAATCCGGACGCAATTGCAGAAGCTGATTGTATAGTGCGCCGGCCTTCTCCATCTGTCCGTTCTGGGCGTAAGTCACTGCCAGAACATCCACTCGCCCCACGTCATTGATTGTGGCATCCGCGCCCAGCATCTTAACCTTCATCAACGCATACTTAACCCGTCCATCCAAGTTTTTCTTCTTTGTTTCAACACTGTACAGGTAGTCAAGGGACTCAATCGCATTTTTCCCTCCCTGTTCATATGCCTTATTCAGACTTGCCTCTGCCTCATCCAGTTTTTCCCGGGTATAGTATATCTTCCCGAGTTCGAAATTGGCCTCATAGAAACTCGCGTCCCGTTTCAGGGCTTTGAGCAGCCATTTTTCCGCCTTTTCCAGCTTACCCTTTTTCACACTTTCGAGCGCCTTATTGTACTCTTTCACGGCTTTCTTATCCGTGCTCATTGCATTTCCGCTCAGTGACAATGTGACCATAACAATGATCACCGCCAGTTTCCGAATTAAAGACATTTAATGTTTCCTCCTGATCAAAGATCGGTATAAATTATACCATAGCCATATGAAACTGAATCCACTGATTTCATCACTTTTATTCCGCAGGGTCGTATTTTACTGAGGTTATTGAACCGTGGAATGAATCCGCGGTCCATATATATTTATCTAATTTTCGTGGTCTGCAAAATTTTGGCGGCTACCGCTTCGGGATTTTCCACAACTACAGCATGACCCGCACCCGAAATAATCTGGAATTCACTGCGGGGGATCGCCTCCGCAAGGGCCTTTGTCCGGGCAAGTGGAATGAATCCGTCCCTTTCTGCGGCTGCAATCAGGGACGGGCATTGAATCTTGCCAAGTTCGCTTGTCAGGTCAATTCCTTCTGTTGAAGCCATCAGGCGATCCAGATCATAAAACCAATTGGGAGAAATATGCTGCATCTGGTCCCTTCGGTTGGAGAGAAGTGTGCAATTCTTCTTCCGGTACTCTTTTGAATAAACGACAGCAGCCATCACATCCAGCAGATGGCCATGGTCGCCGGATTCGGCTGCTTGTCTTGCGGCATTACGCCAGCGTCGCACTTCCACCGTCATGGCATCGTCGAATCGGTCGGCGGAAGCAATGATCGTCAGAGAAAGAATGCCCGGTCGCCGCGCCGCAAGCCGCATTCCCACCAGTCCACCGAAGGAGGTCCCCGCCACATGAACCGGACCCGGGGTTAAACTGTCCAGAAGCTCCTCCACGTCTTTCACATGGCTGTCCACCTCTGAGGGTGCCGGGCCCGGCGTCAATAACTGGCCGCGGAAGTCACATCGAATGATTGTAAATCTGGATTTCAGCAAAGCCACTACCGGTTCCCATGAAGAAATCGACATGGCAATCCCGTTCAAAAGAAGCAGGACTTCTCCCTGTCCATCCCGCCGGTAATAAAGCAGGGGTTCAGAACTGGACATCACATGCCTTCATGAAACGTTTCACCATGGGAAAGAACAGGTCCGGTCGCTCAAGATACACGACATGACCGGACTCAGGAATAGTCTCCCAGCGGGATCGGGGGAAAATGTCCAGCAGCTTCTTCTGCTGCCACAGGGGAATTGCCCGGTCCTGCTCCCCGGCCAGAAGTAATGTCGGTGTCTGAACAGCCCGATAGTCAGGCAGGTACTGTTCAATCCCCTCGAAAAAGGGATTCCGGGCTTCAGTCAATCGGATAAGGCAGTGTCGATCATCCACATACCGGTCATAGAATCGCCCGCGCATTTCGCCAAGCTGTTCGGGTGCCAATTTTGTCACAAAGGATTCTCCAAATATTTTTTCATACATGTAGAAGGTGTCGAGCTCAAATTCTTCCTTCGTTCCCCGGTAGAACCGGAGGGAAATTTCCTGGTACATTTCAAACAACCGCTCATGGGAAAGAAGAATGCCGGAAAGGGTCAGTCTGCTTAACCGATCCTGAAACAGGCGGGCAAAATCCATCGCCACAAAACCACCGTAAGAAATGCCAACGAGGTGGACGCGAGTCACTGAATTCAAATCCATGATTTCCACAAGCAGACGTGCCATGTCCGGGATGTAGTATGGAATATCCTCTTTGGACGACTCCCCCTGACCGGGAAAATCATACAGTATCACGTCATATTCATCCAGGAGCAATGGCAAAAATCCGTACCAGGCTCTGGTATGCATCGCAAGTCCGTTCAGCAGACAGATAACTTCCCTTTTTCCGCTGCCGTGATACTTCCCACCAGATGGAATGGGCGCCTGCTTCCAGGCGCCCCGTTTTCGTAGGTTCAATTGTGCTGTTCACTGCCATTTCTTACCAGAGAGTTATTTTCCGGACTTCAATACGGTGCAGACGGACGCGCAGATGGGGCCTCCGATGTTGAATGTGGCGGCAACTCTGGTATTTTCCACCTGCAGCGGTGCCGGTGCCTTGCCCAGTAGCTGTAATGCACTCCATCCGATCATGGCGATACCGGTTGCCCCAATCGGATGACCCTTTGCAATGAGACCACCGGAAGTATTGATGGCACAGGAGCCGTCCACTGAGGCATGACCATCTCGCCAGAAAGCCGCCCCCTTGCCATAATCGGCAACACCAAGGACCTCCGCCGCAATGGCACCCATGACGGTAAAACAATCATGAACTTCGGCGACACCTACATCCTTGGGTGTTACATCGGCCATTTTGTATGCCTCATTCATGGCACGGAAGGCCCCGGCCGGCTTCAGCACATCCCGTCCGCTTACGCTGAGGGGATCGGTAGCCTGCGCATAACCTGCCACTTCAACACAATCTGCCTTGTTCAATCCCAGCTTGGCCAGGCCCTTCTCCGTGGCAAGGATCAGTGCGCCATACCCATCTGAAATCTGCGAACAATCATAGGTTTTCAGTGGCAACCCCTCGATAATGTATCGATTCCGTCCACCCACTTTCGTTGCTTCTTCGAGGGAAACTTCAATGCCCTTCATCTGTGCATAGGGATTGTGTTGAGCGTTGGCGTATTCAAGAGCAGAAACCGTCGCCAGGTCCCGCTCCGTTACATTGTGAGTCGTCATATATTTTTCCATGATTTCCGCAAAGATGTGCGGGAAAACATAGACTTTTCCTTCCCGGTCGTCCGGGTGGGAAAAATGACCCAGGGCTTCGCCCACGAGCTTTCCGTCCATCTTGCCCTCATCATTGCGCATCTTCTCGTATCCCACTGCAATGCCAACATCTCCCATGCCAAGGAGGAGCTTGTAAATAACAGACAATACGGCCTGGCCACCGCTCGCACAGGCAATCTCCACAGCCTCAATGGGCTTTGCTGCCAGACCTGGGACATCTGCCATGAGGCCGGCGATGAGCCCCTGTCCATTGAGGGAAATGTTGCAGACAGCTCCAATGGCACCGACATCCATGAGGGATGGGGCAGCACCGATTTCCGCGCAGGTTTCGGTGACCGCATTGGAAATAATTTCAGGAACGCTCATGTCAAAGAGCTTGCCGAACTTTGACTGATGGTAGGCTGCAATGTAAATGGGTTCTCTCACGGTTATCCTCCTTGTTTTGAAAACCATTTAATCAGATCCGCGCGCAATACCTTTCCGTATGCGGTCCGGGGAAGCCGATCCAGAATAAAAATGTGCTTCGGGACCTTGTAGCGCGCAATACGTTTTTCAAGCCATTTTATCATCTCAGCAGGCAAAATTTCCATACGGTCTGCAAAAACAAGGAATGCAACACCAACTTCTCCCCATTTTTCATGGGGAACTCCCACCACGGCACAGTCCAGAATGGCCGGATGCTGGGTTAGCACTGCCTCAATTTCAGCTGGATAGATATTTACGCCCCCGGAAATGAACATTTCTTTTCGGCGACCGGAAATGTAGAAGAATCCGTCCTTGTCGCATTTCGCAAGATCTCCGGTGTGGAAAAACCCAGCCGGGTCATATGCTTCGGCAGTCGCATCCGGATTGTGCCAGTATCCGGCTGAAACGTGGGGGCCTCTCAGAAGCAATTCTCCAACCTCCCCGGGTTCCACTTCCTCTCCGTTTTCGGTGACAAGTATTGCTTCGGTGAACATCATTGGCTTGCCAATGGAGCCGGGATGTTCCCAGGCATCCCGATCCGTCATGGCAAAGCAGTTCACCCCTGCTTCAGTGAGACCATAGCCCTGTCGGAGAACCAGCCCGCGCTTTCTGTATAGCTCCACCAGCGATGGTGGCAGTGGGGCACCTCCGGAAATCAGCCATCGTATGTGGGAGATGTCGATTTTCTCAAAGCCTGGACTTTCTGCCAGCATTTTCCAGATGGCCGGAACGCCCAATACGACTGTACATTTTCCCTCCTCAATGGTATTCCATACTTCTTCAGAATCGAAACGGGTGTGCAGCACGATCCTTCCTCCAATCGTGAAGATTGGGATGAGAAAGGCACCCAGCCCGCCGGCATGATACAAGGGTGTAAAAATCGAGCTGACATCATCGCTGCGAAGCTGCCAGCACGCTACTGTGTTATAACCATTCCAAGCCACCATTTGGTGAGGTATCATGACGCCCTTTGGGCTTCCGGTAGTGCCACTGGTGTACAATAAAGTGCAGACATCATCCGGCTTGATTTTCTGAAAAGGATATGGGGGCACATCCGAATTCAGAAGAACATCTGCCGTTTTGTCACCTGGAACCGCAGATTCATCCAGCGAAACCCAACTTTCAACCGGGGTCTGCTGGCGCATCTCCCGGACAATACCACTGAATTCACCATCATAAACTAAGGTGCGAACGGTTGCGTCCCGGATGATTTCTTCCAGTTCACGGGCGGCCAGATGCGTGTTCAGGGGAACGACAACAACACCGGCCTTGATTGCACCGAAAAACACATCAAGAAACTCAACACGATTTCCACAGAGCAGGCCCAGACGCTCTCCCTTTTCCAGACTCAGGGTATGGCGCAGAATTCCGGCCCATTTCATTGCCCGGCTGTTCAATTCTCCATAGGAAAAATGTTGACCCGTTTTCAGTTCCAGCAAGGCTTCCGCGTCTGGTGTTAACCGTGTCCGCTCTCCCAGAATATCACCGTGCATCATCTCGTCATTCCCCTTGCTTCTCTGGGGCTTCCTCCAGAATCTTCAGAAGAGCTTGAGTGAAATGAACGGGACACTGCCGTTGCGGCACATGGCCGCAATCTTTCAGAATCGTAATTCGGGCCACGGGCAATCCGTCCATCATCCGGTTGGCATAAGACAGATCAAACATCTGATCCCGTTTCCCCCATAGCAGATCCACTGGAACTTTGACTTCATTCAGCTTCCCGTCAAGGAGGCTGGCGCCCATCGCTGAGGGATTTGTCATCAGCCGCACCAGCGGTCCCCTGTGGGCTTCCCGGACAACATCCTTCAGAACAAAGTTTGGGACAATTTCCCCCTCCGGTCCCATCAGAACAACCATGAGACGCCTTGCATCCGCTACATTTTCCGGAATCAGGCTGGGCCCCTTATAGTCCCCTCGGATCGCTCCGCCGTTGACCAGAACAACCCGCCTGACCTTTTCCGGTTGTCGGGCTGCCATCAGCAAGGCTACCCATGCCCCGAGGGAGTTCCCCACGATGATGACAGGCTCATCCTGAGAAACAACGGCAAGCATTTCGTTCACCGCACTGAACATCATTTCAACGTCCAACGGACCCTTCTCCGGCTCGCTTTCGCCATGCCCCGGCAGATCGGGAATCAACACCCGATATTTCCCCACCAGATGCGGTACCACTTTCGACCATGTCCCCGCCTGGTCACCCGCCCCGTGGAGGAGGAGAACGGCCGGGCCGTCTCCTCCTTCCCACAGCATCAGATTTCCTGAGGAAACAGGAATATCACGGGCCCGGAGGCTACCGGCCCGCTTCAAAG
>Ga0210044_10003962_pt1 | contig 20983 bp, 14 predicted proteins | sample CryGey13umfilter_2_FD_183959 | JGI IMG/M metagenome (GOLD analysis project Ga0210044, IMG submission 183959) | Groundwater microbial communities from aquifer in Utah, USA - Crystal Geyser 4/9/14 3 um filter (SPAdes) (version 2) | ecosystem: Environmental > Aquatic > Deep subsurface >... | reverse complement strand
CGCTGGACTGCGCGCGCATCGTGCAGGACTAAGGGATCGTCCAGGCGGATTGGCGGCCCGCGCTGGACGCGACATTGGCGTTCCTGGTGGCCGCATCCAGCAAGGGCGTGAGCTCGATCACGCTCCATAAGCATCTCGGGATCAGCCAGAAGTCGGCGTGGAAGATGGCGCACGCGTTGCGGCTCCTGATGGAGCCAGGGGACGACGCACCTCCCCAATCAAGATGTTGTGGATGCTCTCAACGCCTTCTGAGGGCGCGGTGAACTTTGGGTGATAAGAGCCTTCATTCAGAATACGGTTTGGTGTGGGAAAATAAAGGAACCATTTTATTCTGGCGATTGACACAGCGGGAAAAAGCCATGCTTGACGACAGCCATATTCTGACGACAAGACCTTCGACTAAAATCGCTGTACTCAATTCGAGCGGTATGATCTTTTGCGCATTTGTTGTCACTTTTTTTGGCGATAACCTCATAAGGGCAATGATGGCGTCAATATATCTCGGCACCGTCGAGGGATCTTGGCAAGAAAGTTTCGTCGTCACGACGCATGGCTACGCCTGGGTGATCGCCATCGTGCTCGGGCTGATCCTCGCCGCTGGCGCCGCCTTGCAGTATCTTGCCGTCCGGATGCGGTTCTACATCGTGAGCACGCAGAGACTGCGATACAAGCGCGGAATCTTTTCGATATCCGAGGATGAAATCGATCTCGGGCGCGTGCGCGACTACCAGGTGCGGCGTCCGTTCTGGATGCGGCTTCTTCACCTTGGCGACCTTGTGGTGCACTCCACTGACCGGTCGATTCCGATCCTGGTGATCCCCGGCCAGACAGATCCGGAAGATCTGCGCGACGCCATCAGAAATCTTGTGCTTGAGCGTCAGAAGGTGACGGGCTTCCGCGAGATCGAGACTACCTGAAGCGACATCTCGCCCGCCGGAAAGCATCCGCCGCCACAGCCCCCACCCGGTCGCATTCCCTGCTTGATCGGGGCGGATGGCTGTGCATCTTGGTGCATTGCGCCAAGCCGGAGACATGAAATGGCCGACACTGAAGACATGGCCCAGACCGCATCGCAGACCGCATCGCAGACCGCATCGCAGACCGCATCGCTGGCCGCGTTCATCGCGCTGAAGTCCGAGATGGACGACATGATCACCCGCATCCGGTCCGCCAGCGACAACCATTTTTTTGTCGACGCCGCGGATGTGAATTGGGGACACGTGTCGGTGCTTGCCGACCATGTGGCGGCGCTTAAGCGGATCACAGACGCGCTTTACAGTGAAGGCGAGCACGAACCCTTGCCGCTCGAGTCTCCAGCGATCGGACGACCACCCTCCGCGTAAAACGCCCATATTCCCCCATTGACCCGGTGGAGCGCGCAAGGCGGCGCCGTAAGGATCCGGGAAAGGGGGAGGCTTGAGCATGAGCGCAAAATCGTCACCAGGGCGCGCCGCCGCCACAACGCCCCTGGCGACGCCTGCGACGGCGCCTGCGGCAAGGTCCTTGCCTAAACTCCCCGCAAAACCGCCAGCAAAACCACCCGCGCGCGGCAAGCAGGCGATCGACTTCACCGCCTACCGAAAGGCGTTCTTTCTCATTGAGAACGCATGGCGCCTTGGCATGCAGATATCCGGCGGCGCGGGCGGATATCGTGTTGGCGTCGGCGCATCGCGGAACGCGACCCTGAGCAGGGACGCGACGTTGCTGGGATCGGCTGTCGCCGAGATCATCGACGGACCGGAGCGCGACCGGCCAGAACGGCGCAATATCGCCGCCATCGCCGTCATGCGCACTGAGAACGCCGTCGTTGCGGCGCGCCGCGAAGGCGCTTCGGCCGATGCAGGCGCCGTGTGGAGCATTACGCAAGATCCGAAAGCGACGGACGCCGCAGGTTTCTCCATCGGCATATGCCGCACCGACGCAAACGGCAGACTGATCGACGGCACGCAGATCGACACCGCGACGCCAGGATGGCGTGAAACGCTGGCGGCGGCGCACGACTGGGCCGGCGGCGGCCCGCTGATCGCCGCAGCCGAGGGCAACAACCAGCGCGCCGCGATCGGCGCGGCGCTACAGGCCGCAGGCATTGGCCGGGGCAGACTGGAGATCATTGAAATTCCGGCGATCGACGACGCGAACGACGCCACCACCACAGTGCGCGGCGTAGAGATCCTGAGATCCGGCATACCCCGCTTTCGATCCGCGCTCGCAGAAGCCATGCGCGTTCTTCTGCTTGAACGCGCAACCCATATCCGCACCCACGTCGCGATGAAGCAAGGCTACTACACCGCCCTCGCGGTTCAGGCCGTCGTCGCCTCCGGCGGACGGATCGACGAGGCGGCGGCCTTCCTGCGCCTCGATCCGGCGATGGCGCAGGCCATGTCGTCAAGAGATCGTCCGGCGCCGGACGCGCAGAAATGGCGAGCATGCGCCCGCGATCTCGTAGAGTCGGCTCCATCGCTGGACACAGTCCCTGACGCCCTTCGCGCGAGCGCATGGACGATCTGGAAAGGCGCCGCCGTCTACGCCGCCCACCAGGCCCGGCGACAGGAAGCAATGCGCAAGGCGCGGCTGATGATCAGTGAAGGCGCCGCCATTCCAGACCTTGCCGCAGCGCTTAATATCCGTCGCCGCACGCTGATCGAACTCCTCTCCGTATCGCGCGAAGACATCGAGACCGAACGATCTGATTTCCTGGCGAGACTGGTGCGGCCGGAGGACTTCCTGCGCGTGGCTGCGAACCGCTGAAACGAAAACCGCTGAAACGAAAAACGATGACAGAAACCCGATGACAGAAACCCGATGTCATAACAATCATGACAGGATCGTCTCATGAACGGCCTCTACTCCATCATGCTCGCACAGCGCGGCCGCATGCCGCGACCTTGCGCCATCTTTGGCGGCGAAACGGACCGCTCGGCGGCCAGACGGGCGCGCGACATGATCGGATCAGGACTTTTCGGCTTCGCAACCCGAAAAATCGACGACCCTGAGTTCTCGCTGCGGCGATCGACGAGAAGCGAAGCGATCCTGCTATTCTCGTACCTCGAAAGTCTGTCCGGAACCGACAGCGCGGCGTTGTCGCCCGCAGAGATCGACCGGATGATCGCGGATCGCGAAAAGGTGATGATCGGGTTCTGGGTGATGCTTTGGGAAGACCCGCAATCGCTCAAGACAAGAGTAAAACGCATCGGCCGCGCTCAAGACGGCGGCTCGACTGGAGGCTCGACTGGAGGCTCAACTGGCGGCTCGACTGGCGGCGGCGTGACGCTGTTCAAGGACCAGACAAAGGATGATCCGCGCGCCATCTCCAATGAGAAATCGGAAGAGGAGGCGGCGGCCGCCGCACTGAAGATCGAGGACATCGCCGAAAGCAGCCAAACGCTGAAAAACCTTCTGGCGAAGCTTCCAGAAGGACAAGGCGAGGTGGATCTGCCGTTCTGACGCGCGGCGCCGTCCCGCAAGAACCACAAGAGCGCCAGATCGGGTCGCTCCACGTCCCGGCTGGTCCGGAGTCGAAGTCCCTTCGCCGGACCGAGACGAACGACATGGCTTTGAGTTGTTTTAAGCGCCATCTCTTCGCGCCACCCTAAAACACACAGAATCTCCAGACCCGGCGCCATATGTGAAAAGCGGGTGCAGAAAATCTGACGCTTTCGTCAGAAAGCCATACGGAACGGCGTAAAAACAAAAAACGACTTAATTTCCAAGAGGCTGGTTCTATATACCCTTAAATGTGGCCAGGGAACGAACCGAAATGACACAATCAAGCATCCCGATGCCATTGTCAGCGCGCAAATCTCCGATCTTTCCTGGTTCAGGAGCTCCGGGTTCGATTACAGCGCCCGCCCTGTCAGCGCAGACGCCGTCGAAACGGCCCGGACAAGGATTCATGTTGAACGGCGCCGACGACAAGGGCCGTATTCGCGGCCTGGTCAAGAAGATTGTCCACCTGAACCTGGAGACCGGATTTCACATCATCCAGGTCGCAATGGAAGACACGGGACAGGACGTGACCTTTGTCGGTCCGGGCGACCGCATCAGCGAAGGCGACCAGGTCGAGGCGCAGGGAAAATGGGAGATCCATCCGAAGTTCGGCCGCCAGCTCAAGGCGACCTTCATCTGCTCGCTCGCCCCCAACACAACCGCCGAGATCATCGCGGCGCTCAACGCGCGCGCCGTGCGCGGCGCCGGGGCCAAGACCGCTGAAAAGCTGCTCGCGGCGTTCGGCGACAAGCTGCCGGAAGTCATGAGCGAAGCCGCATCGCTCTCCACCGCAGGGATCGGGCGCCAGCAGGCGGAAGCTGTATCCTCGTGGTGGTGCGAGCGAACCCACGACGCCTCGTTGCGCGCATTTCTCTCATCCCACAACATCGGGCGCGAGACTCAGAACAAGATCATGGAGCGCTACGGCGCGGAGACGCGCAAGCGCATCATTGACGACCCATACCGCCTGGAGCGCGACATCCGCGGTGTCGGATTCAAGAAATCCGACGAGATCGCGCTGTCGATCGGCGTCGCGCGCGACGACCCAAGGCGGATCGAGGCCGCCATCCTTCACGGCCTGCACGCAGCGGGCCGTGAAGGGCATTGCGCGCTGCCGATGATGAACCTCTCCAAGAATGTGGCGGAGATCCTGTCGATCAACGACGCCCGCATCCGTCCGCACATCGTCGACATGGTTCAAAGACGACGGTTGATCGAGGAAGATATCGGCGGCGCGGTCGTCATCTATGAGCGCCACATGCACGAAACCGAAGAGGAGGTCGCCGACGCGATCGCCTCGCGCCACCTTGCGCGCCGCAAGGCCCCGGAAGATCTCGACGCGCGGATCGCCGCCTCGGCGGCCAGCCTTGGATTGCCGCCGCTGCACATCAACCAGATTCACGCGGTCGCCAACTCGCTGTTGTCGGACCTCTCCGTCATCACCGGCGGCCCAGGCTCCGGAAAGACGTCGTGCCTCGCCGTTCTGCTGGACATCTACCGCGCCATGGAGCCGGAGGGCAGGATCATGTTGTGCGCGCCAACAGGGCGCGCTGCGCAACGCATGACGGAATCGACCGGCGTGGAGGCGCGCACGCTGCACCGGGCGCTGGAATGGAAACCCCAGCAGAGCGGTTTCAGCCGCAACGAGGAAAACCCGCTCGAGGCCGACCTGATCCTGATCGACGAGGCGTCGATGCTCGACGTACGCCTGATGCGCGACGTGCTGCGCGCCACGCCGCAGGAGGCCCGTCTCGTGCTGATTGGCGACATCGACCAGTTGCCCTCGGTCGGCGCCGGCCGGGTTCTCTCGGATCTGATCCAGAGCGGCTGCGTCGCGGTCAGCCGCCTCACCAAGGTGTTTCGCCAGGACGCGGACAGCTCGATCCCGGCCGCCGCCGCAGCGATCAACGCCAGCCGCATGCCGCCGTTCTCCAAGCCCAGCCGCAGCAGCGATTTCTGGGGCGTGTTCACCGACGATCCCGAAGAAGCCGTCGCCAAGATCGTGAACCTGTCGGTCAATGTCGCGCGCGACCTCGGCTTCGACCCCATCAAGGACGTCCAGGTGCTCAGTCCTGGTCATGCCGGACCCCTGGGCACCATCAATCTCAACCGCCGCATCCAGGAGGCGATCAACCCGCTGACGAGCGCCCACGCATCCGCCGGCGCCAACGCCCTCAGCGTCAGATTGCGCGACGGGGGATCCGCCCGGATCGGCGACCGCGTCATCCAGACATCCAACAACTACACCCTCGACGTGTTCAATGGAGACATCGGCGTCATCGAAGACATCAGGCGCGCGGGCCGGACCAAGAAAACAGAAGCCGTGATCCGTTTTGAGGACAGATCGGTGATCTATGACGAGAGCGCCTACAACGACGTCCAGCTCGCCTATGCGATCTCGATCCACAAGAGTCAGGGATCAGAATTCCCGCTGACGGTGATCGCGCTCTCCACCCAGCACTACATGTTGTTGCGCCGGACGCTGCTCTACACCGCCATCACCCGCGCCCGGAAACTTTGCGCCGTCATCGGACAGGAGCGCGCCGTCCGGCTGGCCCTGCGCGGCACCGACAAGAATCGGATCACCGGACTATGCCGCAAGATCGCCCTGCGTGCTGGCGGCATGGATGGCGCAGTGGGCAACTGACCGGATCGGCGGTAGCGTTCCCGACACAAAAAAGCAGGTCCAGAAAGCAGGCCCAGAAAGCAGATCTGTAAACCGGCGGGCGCATAGATTGCGCGCAGTAAGCCGGGTAAGTAGTAATACCGCTGAAATGAGAAACAAAAGAGAGAAATTTTACAGAAAAAAGGCTGTCTTGTCCCTTAAGAATCATGCTTCATATCCGAATATAATATCATGAAAAGACGCAAAGATACGGAGCAAAAACCATGACAGCATCGAGCCTGAGCCGGGGGGTCAGCGCCCTCGCCATCGCAGCCGCGCTGAGCGCCTGTGGCGGCGGTGGCGGCGGAGCAGCCGTCAAAACCGCCATCAGCGGTCCTGTCGACGGTCCCGCTCCGGTCATCATGCCTGACTTCGGCCCCGCGCCGACACCCGCGCCGACACCCGCGCCGACCCCGGCGCCGGGCGCGTTCGACACCGCTCAGTATCGCGCCAGCGCAGCCTCGCTGATGGGCGCCGCGTCGGCCTACGACAAGGGCGCCTTCGGTCAGGGCGTCAAGGTCGCCGTGATCGACAGCGGCGTTCAGGATCCCAGCGGTGCGCTCAGCGGCAGACTCATTTTCGACCCTGCCACACAGCAGGTCGCCAACCGCGACGATTCCAGCCTCAGCCACGGTTCGCGGATCGCCTCGATCATCGGCGCAAGGCAGGGCGGCGCGCTTGGCATGCACGGCGTCGCGCCGCGGGCCGACATCTATTCCTACAACGTAAGCGCCGGCGGCGGCGACTTGATCGGCACAGCCGACGCGGCGAAGGCGATCGACGCGGCGGCGGCGCGCGGCGTGCATGTGACCAACCTCAGCTTTGGCGGCGCCAACTTCGCCGGCCAGCGCCTCGATGTCGACGGCTTCCTTCAGGCGGCGATTGGCCAGGCCGCCGAAGGCGGCATGGTGTTCGTGGTGGCGACCGGCAACAGCAGCAACGGTCAGCCTACAACACTGGCAGCGATGCCGCTTTATTTCGACGCCTCGTTCCGCGACAACAGCATCTACACCTTCACCGGCAATCCGCTGAACGGACGCTTCATTTCGGTCGCTGCGCTGGACAGCTCCGACGAAAAGCTCGCCGAGTTCTCCAACGCCTGCGGGATCACCAAGAACTTCTGCATCTCCACGCGCGGGGTCGGCGTCAAGAGCGTCAGCAAGACCGGGTCTGTCGCCGGGGTGAACGGCACCTCGTACGCAGCGCCACAGGTCGCCGGCGCCTTCGCCCTGCTCAAGAGCATGTGGCCGGGCCTGACCGAACGCGAGGTCGTCGAGATCCTGTTGCGCAGCGCCGACGACATCGGTGTCGCTGGCGTCGACGACGTCTTCGGCTACGGGCGGCTCAATGTCGACAACGCCATCAACCCGATCGGCGCGCTGAAGCTTCCCAAGCCCACCTACGCCACCAGGCTCGAGACCGACGGCACGCTGACGCCCGCCACCATGGCTGGCGCAAGCGCCGGCGGCGAGGAGATTGCCGGCTCGATGATGGTCGCCAGCGCCGCCATGGGTCCCGCCCTGCGGGCGATGGCCGCCAGCGGCCCGGCCATTGCGGTGTTCGACGAATTCGGACGCGGCTTCCGCATCGACATGCAGCGCTTCGCGACCGAGGCGCGCAAGCGGCTCGACTTCGCCGACGACTTCACGCGGATGGCGGGTTCGCGCGATCTCGTGATCAAGACTGCGCCGGGCGTCACACTGCGGCTGCAGGCCGATCCCTCGGGCCAGACTTCGATGGACAGCGGCGCCACCTCCTTCACGATGGATGGCATGAACATCGGCGTGGCGCGCCACGGGCGTTCGTCCGACATCCCTGGCGTCGCCTCGTTCCGGGGCGTCGGCGGATCGACCGCCGGCGTGATCGACATCGACAGCGTCGAAAACCCCTACCTCGCCCTGCTCGGCGACATCGACGCCGGCGGCGGCTCTTTCGCCGTCGGCGACAACGGCAGGATGGGCGTATTCTACGCCAGCGGCGACACCGAGACAGGCCGCGGCGGCTCCGCTTACGGCGTGACCGCCGGCTACGACTTCGACGGCGTCGGCGTCGCGCTGACCGCAGGCCAGGTGTCCGAGAACGGCGGCATGCTGGGCGGCTCCGGCTCGGGCGTCTTCGCCTTTGGCGACAGCGATACGCAGTTCGTCTCGATGGCCGCCCGCGCGGCCCTTGGAGAGGGCTGGTCGCTCATCGGCGACATGCACTACGGCCAGACCGCGATGAAGTCGGGCGGAACGCTGGTCGGCGGCGGCGCCGCCACCTCCACCGCGTGGAACATCGGACTGGAGAACCGCAACGCGCTGGTCGCCGACACGACCCTTGCGGCCTCGTTCGGGCAGCCGCTCAGCGTCGGCTCCGGCGCGATCAACTTTTCGATCCCGACGGAGACCGGAACGCAAAGCAGCAAGGGATCGCTGAAGACGGCGCAGGAGTTCAACTTCCGCCTCGGCGCGTCCTCGGCGCTCAGCGGCAACGAGACGCTGAGCGTGGGCGGCATCCTGCGGATGAACGCCGACGGCGTCCAGGGCGAGACGGATGCGGGCGTCGCCCTCGTCTATCAGGCGACCTTCTGATCCAGTCATGCTTGCGAGGACGGCCGGGATATCGAGAACCGCGCCAAACAATCACGCCGACGCCGGAAATGGCGTCGGCGTTTTGCTTTTGCTTCCATGATGCCGCGCCACAAGACGCCTCGCCACGAAACAAAGCCGCGTCATCGTCCGGCGTTTCGCCGACGCAAATACAGCGACGCAAATACAGCGACGCGAGCACAGCGACGCGGATACAAGACCCGCGATACGCGAAAACCGGCGCAATATCGCGGATATACCGCATCGAAAATGATGCGATGGTCCGATGCGATGGCCCTGCGCAAATACCCGCGCAGGCCGTTTTCAGCCAGCGGGCGGCGCGCATAGCGGGGGAACCCCGCACCCCTGACAGAAGAACGGTTCGGGCTGCGCCCGAGACCCCGCCCCATCATCATGTCCATTGACATACGACGCATCCGCGCCCGAACCACGTTCTCTCTTTAATTGGAATTACGGCAACATTTAAGCGCAGAGGAGCAAGGAGCATTTCTAGAAATGACGGTGGAGGCTCAACATATCGAAGCTCTTCTTTCGATTGCTGCGCCTACCGGAAAAACAAGATCGCCGTGCGGGCCCCTGCCGGACAAAGCGCCGCCATATCCGACGGCGCAGGCTGGCGCGGCGCCGACGTGCCGCCCAGCGGCGCAGAAGAACTGCGAACGCTTGCGCTCGCCACTGTAACCGAACCAGCCCTGGCGGCCACACCATAGAGGCCGCCAGGGCCAAGGACGATGCCGGACATGAAGGAGCGGCAATCGGCCTGATTGGCGAGCTGCGCCGAAATCAAGAAATCCCCCGACCTGCCGCCGACGGCGACATCGCCCTTCAGGCCGTGAACGATCTGCGTCGATGTCGGCGACGGGCGCATGCTGTCCCGAACCAGCCCGGCCCCAACGACCCGGGCGGTCGTCAACGAATTGTAGGTTGGATTGTGACCAAAGGTGTCACGGATCCTCGATCCGAGATCGACGATCTCGGTGCGAGCCTGGGTTCCGGCCGCCTCGTTCAGACTCCAGTTCGCCATCATGAAAGCGCCCACCGAGATCACCGCGCCAAGAGCCAGCGCAATCACGACCTCGAGAATGGTGAACGCCTTCATTCGCCCAGCAAGCGCCCGAGAAACCTGCGCCAGTCCGCCGCGCGCGCCAGCTCGTTCGCGCCGTACGTTGTAGAAAGATTTCAGCATCGCGCTTTTCCCTTTATCCCGATATTTATCACGCAAGAGGCGGCGCAGCGGGGCGCTGTATGCGCCAAGAGTGACACCGGGCAGAATCGCTCGACGCCATGGTGATATGGGTTCAAACAAAGAGTTTTGGATATTACAGTCAGCGAAGGAAAAAATACAAAACAGAACGGACCATGCATAAAAACATGGCAATAGCAGAAAGCCTTAGCAGACAAGCTTGCGAAATGAGCAAAGTCCATTAAGTGAATGTTTGTCTTAATACAACCGGCCGCTATATGATATAAAATCTTGGACTGGAAAAAACGGTAAAAAGCTTATCCAAGGCGACTGACGCCGTGCAGAACGCAAGGCGGAACGTAGAGCAGAACGCAAAGGAGACCCCGCGATGAACTCAGAGGATACAAAAACAAGGTTCACCAAAGCGATGAACGCATCGATCATCTGCAGGCGTGACAAGTTCGACCAGACCGTGTCTGCGGTAGCGCGCGGCATAGCCCGCAGCCGCGGCGATCCGTCTCCCTCAGGAAGCCCGATGGCCCACCATCAGGCCCTCGGCGAACTCTGGGAGCAATTCAAGAACTTCGAGATCGACGATCAAGATACTCTTGAGAAAGGCGTCGCTGAAATTCTCAAATGTCATGAAAATCAGTGAATCACCGGGAAAAGTCAGGCCGCTGGCGGCCTGACTTTTCTACCCTCTGACAGATCGGGTGATGAGATCCTGCAAGTCGAACATCGAGGCGGCGATGAAGGCCACGCACAGCGCGATCAGGATCAGTACGATATTGTTGACAACACTCATCGCCGAGGCGACGCGTGAAGACGCGGCTGACGACCACTCCAGCGCCAGCACCGAAAGGTTGTCGGAAAAGCTGTCGAGGTCGGCGTAGATCGACACTTCGTTGATCAGATCGGGCTGCGGGAAGTTGCGGCCGGTGCGCCCGAGGGCGACACCGAGGTTGTGGCCCATGTTCATCTCGTCCAGCGTCTTGTCGATGATCTCGGCAAGATATGGCGTCGAGATCGACCGCATCCGGCGCATGGCGTCGGTGATCGGAATGCCGCCGCGAATAAAGGACTTCAGCGACATCAGAAACGAGACGCCCTGTACGACGCGATACACCGACCACGGCGGCACCATGTCGAAATAGCGCCGCGCCGGACCACGCAGGCGCGGCAGCGAAAACCCCGCGACGACCCCGAACGCCACCAGGGCGATGACGATGAAAACGAGATAGCTCTCGATGAAGCTCGATACGGAATAGACCAGAGCCGGGTTTCCCGTCCACTTCTCGGGCGGCAGGATCGTCGCGAAAGTCGGCACGATCTGGGTTGCGAAACCCCACAGCATGCCCATCAGCGCAGAGATCAGCACGACAGGATAGATCGCACCGCCGACGATGGTGTTGCGCACCCTCAGAAACACCTCCGTGGTCTCGAGCGCCTCGTTGAACGCCGACACCAGGGATCCGCCGCGCTCGCCCGCCTCGAGGATCATCTTCTCCGCCGGGCTCAGCCAGCCGCCCATGCACTCCGAAATCCCCTTGCCCTGACGGAGTTTCCGGCGCCATTCGCTGATCGCGATCGCCTCTGCGGCGTTCGGCTTCTTCCCCCGCGCGGAATGCATTTCGTAGAGCGTGTCAAACACCCGCGACAGCGGAATGCCGGCGGCGATCAACCGCTGAATCTGCCGGATCACCCTGACCTTGCGCTGACCGGAGAACGAGAGCTTGGCGATCCTGAGATTGATGTCTTCCATCATCGACATGGCTCTACGCCCCCTTCTCGCCGGCATTCCACCCGTCGGCGCCGGTATCGTCAGCTTCCGGCGTCTCGTCAGCTTCCGGCGTCTCGCCAGCTTCCGGCGTCTTGTCAGCTTCCGGCGTCTTGCCGTGCGCATGGCGATGCGCCCCGGAGAACGCTGCTGAAGCCTGGTCGGCCGCGGACTGATCAGGACCCGCAGCCATGAACGGCGTGTCCGGCATGAAATGCGGCCACCAGGAACGCAGCGCGACGGCATGCTCCGACATCGGGCGCATCAGCGCCACGTTGTTCTCCAGGTCGCTTGGCGATATTTCGCCGCGCAAAACCCGGAACCAGCCGCTCACCAGGAGATCGATGCCTCCCATTTCTTCGAACCAGTAGCGGCGGGCGTCGCGCTTCCGGCCTTCGCGCATCATGTGCATGAAATCGTCGTCCGGAATGATGACTTCGGCCACGACCGCCCGGCCGATATACCCCTTGGAGCACTCTTTGGAGTCGCAGCCGCCGCCGCAAAAATAAATCTCCTGGCGGGGCGCACGGATCTCGTCGCCAAGGACCCGCATCGCCTCGATACGGGCGGCGGCGAGCGGACTGACCATCGCCGCGCCGCGCGGCGATGAATAGGCGATCCGACAATGCGGACACAGGCGGCGCACGAGGCGCTGACCGACAAGGCCCGAGAAAACCGTCGGATCGAACACCTTGAAGTCCTCCACGCCGATGTCGCGCAGACGCGAGAGGATATCCATCGCCGAGTTCGCATGCAGGGAGGCATAAACCGGATGTCCGGAAAGCGCGCCCTCGACAGCCAGATCGGCCGAGGCCTTGTCACGGATTTCGCCGATCATCATCACGTCGGGGTCCGAACGCAGGCCGGCAGCGATCGCCTGAGTAAACGCCTCGCCGCGCTCCGCCTGGGTTCGCGCGTTGGTCACAGGCATCTGCTGGGCGCCGGGGATGACATACTCAGGCGGATCCTCGATCGTGATGGTGTTGATCTCGCCGCCGCGGTCAGCGATCATGCGCTCCAGAATGACCTTCATGGTCGTCGACTTGCCGGAGCCGGTAGGGCCCGACACGACGTTGATGCCGACCGGCTTGGCGGTGATCGTGTCGAGCTGCTCGATCTGCTTGTCGATGTAGCCCAAACGCTCAAGCGTGCCGCCAGCCCCTTCGGTAAGATACAAAAGACGCATGATGAGGTAACGCCCGCCATTGGCCAGCGGGTTGAACTGAAGTCGGACCGACTGGACCTGTTTCGGCAGGTCTGTCGATACGTTCGACATCCGCGCCCCCTGGTAGGCGGTCGGAATATACGTGGCGTCCGAGGCGTCGCAGAGCGCGAAGGCGGCGGCGAGCAATTCGAAGCCGTATTGCGACTGCAGGTCCGCCATGTGCGCCATGACGCCATCGACGCGCACACGAGCCTCCGCCCGGTCGCTGTTGACGATGATATGAACATCCGACGCAGACATCTCCGCCGCACTGGACAGAAGTTCGATCAGATCTCGCTGCAGGCGGGAGTTGCTTTGCCCCCTGGATTGGCTCTTCTTGTCTGAAATCGCACACTTTTCATAGATCTGCGCGATTGTGCTGAGATCCACATAGACGCGAGAGGTCACCGTGATCGCGGAGGAGATCGAGATGCGCTCCAGCGCCGACAGGACATGAGGGTCGGACTTATGGCTGCGCGACACATAGACGACGCCGTCGTCGGTCGCGGCGACCAGATCGGCCATCCGCTTGCTGATGCTGATCGCGGCGGCCTCGCCGGTGACGATCTTCACCCCGGCGGGGAAAATCAGCGTCGCCCCCGAACCGGGGTCCTCGATCACGACATCGCCTTTCACCATGGGTGCGACCGGACGCTTCATGCCCAGATCGACCGGCTGCAGGTCGTTCTGGATCTCGTCCGTCACATCATAGGCCGTGACGCGATCCTCAGCGCCGGCGAAGGCGCTGGATACGTCTGAATGGCGATCCAGCCCCACAGGGCCGGTTGCATCTGCGTCAGCCGCCGACGCCAGACCTTCATCCGCGCGACCGCCGTTGGACGGCTTGAATCTGTCGAGAAAGCCCATCGGATAATACCCCTCAGAAACGCTCCGGAAGAGCGTCCTTTTCCGCAAACCCGTTGACGCCGCCGTTGCGGGCGCCGGCAACCGCGCTGGAAGAGCGCGCTGCGCCGTGAGCGTCCGACGCGCCGCCAGACCCGATCGACGCTGTCGCCATGCACGCGGCGGGAAGTGTCTGCTGGCCTTGCGCCGCAGCGTCCGGGTCGGCGCCGACGATCATCGTCACGCAGTCGCCGGTGTCGACGTTCTCGAACTCAACAAAATCGTCAGCGATAAAGCCCACCTTGAAATACCGGTCGACGCGCTCGCCCCGCGCAACGGTCTTTCGGCCGTTGCCGGGAAAAAGCAGCGCCGCGCGCAGCTCACCGGCGACGCCAAGAATGGCGACAACGCGCGGCGCCACAGGACCTGCGACAGACAGGCCATCGACACCCAGAAGAGCGCCGGGCCCCTGAGCGCCGGGCCCCTGGGGAAACCCCGTTCCCGGCGGCGCCGAAAGCGGCGCGCCGTTCTGGCCGCCGCCCCGGGGATCGCCGTCGAAGCCGCCCTGCTGATCGCCGGCCTCCTGATCAACGTTCGGCGCCGTCTTTAGAATTTCGAGATCGCGTTGTGCGCGCAGAAGTTCGATCCGCGCCCGCTCGATCTCGGTCTCCAGACGCATCGCCTCCAGAGTCCTGTTGGCTCGGTCGAGGCTCTCGATCGAAGCGTCCGGCGCAAGGGTCTGAGACCCAAGGTCCTGTGCGCCCGCCGCCCCGACGATCGACATCGTCGCCGCCAGAACGGCAAGGGCTGAAAGGCCCCGAACCGAAAGGCCCCGAACCGAAAAACCCAGATCGGGCAGGAATTTTGCGCCGGGGCGCTGATCAGCGATTGTATGCATGAAGGACTCCATTGATCTCGAATGTCTTCAGGTCTCTTCCAAGAGACACATTGGTGATCTCGACCCCGGAGACGCCTGACAGCACCGCTGCATGGCGCTCGGGATCGAGCGTCAGAACCTTGAAAGTCGCCGAGGCGTATCGCGCCACCGGATCGCGGGCGTCGACAGGGATCTCCCCTGGCGCAAAAGGGTCGAACAAGGCCTGCTGGCCCTCAACGCTGGCGATGCGGCGCATGACGGCGATCAGCGGCGCGCGGTCTTCAGGCAGCGCCTCGACCTGAACCGGTCCCGCCGGGAGAACTACCGGGGCCGAGACAGTGACCGAAGACATGTCATTCGAGATCGCCGCCGTGAAGCCGCCATTTCTGGTCGCCCAGTCCGATATCCAGTGCGGAAAGTCGTCCTCTACGAGGTACTCCGCCGACACGCTCCCGTTCACGCACGAGACCGACAGAACCGGCGTCTTCAGAATGCCACGCGGCATCGCCAGGATCGCCGACTTGCAGGCGGAGATCACCGCGGACGGCGCCGGCAGTCCGACCCACGGGGTCGGCTCGACAAAATCGACCAGGCCATCGTCGGGGTTCTCTTCGATGTAATCCTGAAGCACGACCGGCGGCGGGGCGGAAAAATCTGAAAACAGCGTATAACCGCCAACCCCCGCCACACCGATGACCACGGCGAGCATGACAATCTTGGCGAGATCGCCGAAACGCGAAACCGCAACAAGGCGCGAAGACCCCCGCATGCGGCCGGAGAACATGCTCTCCACCGGCATCGCGGTCGAGCCCATCACATTCCATTCTTCCGGCGCATAGAGATAATCGATCGACGTCATCGACGCTTGCGCCGCAGAGAAATGCGCCCACGCCTTGGCGGCGTCGGTGAAGACGACGTCGCCGCCGGGCAGCACGCAGCCGTCACGACCGAAGGAAACCCAGAACACGCCGTCGATCTCCGCGGCGACCACCCAGGATCCGGCGCTGCCCGCAAAATCGGCGAACACCGCCGCCGCCGACACAAGACCGGTCTTCAGTCCGTGCGCCTTGGCGCCAAGCGCGAACTGCTCGTATGATCCCTTGCGGATCACACATACGTCGAAGGCGCCGGCGCGCCCGGAAGCCTCTTCGATATGCTTCCTGATGACGGCGCCGACGCCGCCCTCCTCGTCAGGACAAAACCAGCGCAGGCCGAACACGAACTGACGCTTGCCTACGGTGATCACCGTAGCCTCGCTGCGATCGCTCATGCCGCCCCTCCCTTCTTATATTCCGGCGGCGGCGCAGCTCGATCGCCGCGCGCGCCGGCCGTGAAGACCCGCATCAGTGCGGAAAATTCTGTGTTTCAAGAACGACCGGCGTCATCAGCACCAAGACCCTGACGCTGTTGTTGTTCCACCCGGCGGCGCCGCCAGCGCCCCACGCAGCCGCATTGAACGGACCGCTGCTGTCGAGCGAGCCGCCCTCGCTGTCGTACGAGGCGATGACCGCAGTGTCGCCGGAACGCAGCGTGACGTTCTGGATGATGTTGCGGTTGTTCACCAGCGGAAGCTGAACGGCGGAAAGACCGTCGGGAGACGAGAATTCTTCGATCTCGCGCAATTCGCTGATGTTGAGCGAATAGTTCACAAACACCTCGCCGGACGACATGATGCGCGGCGTCACCACCGCATTGAGTCCGGTGGTGATGATGCCGCTCTCCAGCGCGGTGGTGCGGTTGCCGGCGTCATCGAGCGTCGACGAGACGCTGGCGAGATAGGCGCGATCCGACGAGATCGAGATCGGTGACGGCATGTTGTTGGTCGCCACCATGGAAGACGACGTCTCCACGGTGGTTCGGCCAAACGTCGACAAGGCGTTGACGAAAAGCTTGGTGCCGTCGGCGTCGCCGCCAGTGATGCTCATCCCCAGCGTCGCCGCATTGGCGATCGCGGCCGGCGTGGACGCCACCGAAATGCCGAGGTTGTCGAAAATGCCGGTCAGCGCGGCGGCGAGATCCATGCTGCGCTCGTCGGTGTCGATCGCGTCGAAGGCGACGATGTCGATACGAACCGCGACCTGACGCGACAAACGGGCGTTCTCGCGCTCCACGAACTCGGCGACGCGCTCATGCATCGCCCGCGAAGCAGTCACGACCAGAGATCCAGACGCCTTGTTGACCGCATAGCTCGCCGAGGACTCCGCCATGATCGCAGCGAGGCCGGTCTCGAAGTTCTGCCAGTAATCATAGGCATAGTTCGCCGTGGTCGTCGCCGGGGCCGACGAGCCGAACACCCCGGAACCGCCATCGCCGCCGTCGCCGCCGCCATCGCCGATCGACGTCTGCGTCCCCATCACCACGGGAAGCGTCCAGATCGTGTAGCTCAGCGTCTTCGGCCCGGTGAAGCGCACGATGCCGCTGCGATACTCCCAATCGGCTCCGACACGGTTGGAGACCATGTCGAGAAGTCGCGAGGCCGGGCCGCGGAACCGCAGGTCGAACTTGCCGTCGAGCAACTGACCGGCGATTGCGGGAGACAGCGACGCTGACGGCGGGATCGATCCCTCGATGGGCTCCGGCGCATCGACTGACGCCGCAACGGCGCCCGGCGCATAGGCGCGCAGGTCGGAAAAATCCACACGGATGCCGGTAGCCTGCTCGAACATCACCGCAAACTGGGCGATGGTGATGTCGCCGGGCGATGAGATCACCACGCCGTCCGGGCCCTCGATCGCCTGCGGCAACGGCGCGCCGCGAAACCGCGTGGCGCCCTGCTCTCCGAGATAGATGCCGTCGCGGACGCGCACATTCGCGGGGCGGTCGGTCTTGCGCACCGCCTTGCTGGCCTGCGTCGCATCCGCCGTGCGCTGTTCGATCTTCTGGATCTTCTGCACGACGTCGGCTTCGCCCTTCTGGTTCTCAGAAACGTAGCTTGAGCACGCCGAAAGAAGCGCGGTTGCCGCGAGAGCGACAAGAGGCAGACGCCGCCGGACGGCGCCATGGACGGCGCCATGGACTGCGGGGCGGGTGGCGGCGGTCGAGGACTTTGAAAGGTTTTTCATCTGAATTATCCTCAGCGTGAATCGAATTCGGCGGAAGAGCGGACGACGACGACCTTGTTGTCGAAGAAGAAGTCTGCGCTGATCGCCGGCGATGCGTTACGGAAACTCTCGACAACCTTGCCGACAGCCTCCGGAAAGGTCGCGTGCATGGAGACGTTCGATTCGATCAGAAAATCCGCCTGGGTTCTCCACACCAGATCCCACCCGGCCGCCTCTGACCAGCGGCGCAGCAGATCGCTGAGATACTGCCCCTCGGTGATCACCCACTCTCCCGGCAGGTCGTCGCTCGGAACGCCGTTCTTCTGCGTCCAGAGCGGCGCCGTTTCGGGGTCGACCCGCGCGTAGACCATATGCGGCGGAATGCGGCGATCTTCGAGCGTGTTGACCCTACGGATCGCATCGGGATGGGTATACCCCGCCGCACTGCCTGCGGTCTCGCCGCCGCGACGGATCAGCTCGGGGATCGGGCGATCGACGATACCCTCGATCACACCGTCATCCTGGGGATGTTCGCCGCGCATCATCTGCTCCGGCGTCAGAACGTCCTTGCCTGCGCGGCTGCTCAGCGCCGGACCATGAAGCCCCCACTGCTCTCCCGCGAAGGCGCGGTGGTCCGGATTGACGCCGCCGGCCTGGCGGGTGCGCGCGACGGGCGAACGATCGACCGAAGGCTCGGCCGCCTGCGCGTCATGTGCGCCGCCCGCCTGATCCATATAGCGCGGCGCGCCGCCAAGCGGCTGACCCGCCACCGGCGCGCCATCCACTGGATAGTCCCTGACGGGACCAGGGGCGGCGCCCGACGCAGCATCGGCCGCAGCATCGGCCGCCGGCCGCTCGCCCTCAAGCCAGATGAAATCTTCGCTCGCATACGCGCCGGGAAGACATACCCCCTGCAGAAGAGCGGCAAGGGCGAACGCCCGCGCCGGTCGATACAGAAGAAAGGAAGCCGCGCCTGTCATCATATGACCCCGATTGATCCATCGCCCGAGTAAAGAAATGGGATCGTCGGAAAAATAAAAAAAAGAAGAATCGCGCGGTGGTGGTCAATAAAAAATCGAGCGCCACCGCGCGCGGCTTGGCCTGCTGCAGTGGCAAAAAATTCCGAATTCAGCGATAACGCCGAGACATCGGTTTACGGCGAAAGCCATTTCCGGTGAATCCGAGAAATTTCGCCTCCAATATACAGAATTCAGGGTGGCGGGCGCGGACACAGGGCAGACCCGTCCCCGGACCTCAAGTCAGGGGACGAATATGCAGTCCGCCATCACCGCACCAGCACCGCCCAGCCAAAATTCTCGACCGTGGTGTTAAAGTTGCCATTGTAGGAGAACCCACGCTGGGCGGCGGAGGCGTCATTCCTGGGTGAAAACGACCAGCCAAAATCGGATATCCGGCCAGCAACCTCACCGACGTCTCCATCATTGACGTCGAAGATCAGCGTCTGCTCCCAGGCCGCGCTGTACGATGGATGTCCGGGCAAGATCAGATCCATCTCCGGGTCGTTGAGGTCGTAAAATCCCGTCGAACGGCGCGAAACATCATAGAGTTTTCCTGGGTCGAGCACCCCTGGCAGCGCGGCGGCGCCAACGAAGGCGATATCGCCAGTCGTGTAGGCGAGCGTGACCGCGTCAAGTATCTCGATCTCGTTCTGCGCGTCGAAAAACCTCCGACCAAACGCCGTCTGGGCGTGTGGTGGAATCTGCGCATCCGACATGGCGAAGGAGCTGGCGAAATAAGATGCGGCGGCGCGCGCCGGCTCTATGCCGGCGCCCCAGTCCCCCTGAGGGCCATCTTCCCTCTGGAAGGCGACGACAGTCCATCCGCCTTCGAGCGGGCCTGCAGTTTCGAAGTGGCACCATACGTTTTGCGGAACCGACGGTCCGGCCCCATCAGGATCGATGACAGCGACGAACTGACTGGCCGCAATCGACGCCTTCAGACCCGCATCGAGGGTCCAGCCATAGAGCTGGTTACAGCTGGCGGGGATCGATGCGTCATGGCGCATCCAGACAGAGCGGCCAGACTGATTTCCATGGGGATCCGCAGCGACCACCCGCAGCCCGAAAATACCCCCCAGGTCCGACGGTAGCGCAACGGCGACGTCATCGCCGTCGACGTAAGCCCAGATTTCCGGGTTGATCGCCGAAAACGACAGTGCGGCGCCCTCCGGATCGCTCACGAGCGGCGTCAGATTAAACCGCACGGGGACGCTCGGCACAGTGTCGACAGCCACAACCTCGTCGTTGTCGACAAAATTCCACAGAGGCGCGCGGTTACGCGCGGCCGCGCCCGTAAATCTGGCCCATGCCGTTCCGCCAGGCGCGTCTGAAATTGACGGATATGCAAGGCCAAGGTTCGTATTCTGAAATACGATGGCGTTTACCCCTGGAACCAGGCAATCGCCAACGTGGTATCCACGGCCACCCTTCCACGAAACCAGATCGGCCGAACACTCCGGGGCGATGTTGGAGGTGTCGTCGCCAATTCCCCAGGCCGCCGAAAACCCGCCAGCCATCTGATCGACATATCTCTGTGGCGTCCAGGCCGCGGCGCCATAGGCCAGATAGAACGCTGAAAGGCTTCCATCCGCCAGGACAAGCGGATCGCCGATCCTGGAGACATCGTCAATCAGCACTCTGGATACATCGCCAAGCGCCGCCCAGTTGACATCGCTCAGCTTGACCATGGAAGCCTGACCAGGCGCGCTCAGGACGCCGACAGCGTCCTGAGTCCACAACGTGCGCGCATTTTCGCCCGTGGCCTGCGGCGGCGAACTCGCCACCATCGTCCAGGCCACCGGCGTCACGCCGTCGGCCACATCGACATCCACGTCGCACCAGGTCCTCACAGGCCCTGAAACGCCGGCGGGCGCGGCGGTTTCAAGGCGCGGATCGATCGCCTGCGGCCCGTCGCCGAGCGACGGGATCGCCGCCAGCATCGCGTCGCAGTCCGCCGCCAGGCCCAGATCGAGCGTGAAGCTCTGCGTCGCCGTCAGCGGATCACCGGGGTGGTTGTCGGAGGCGGTCACGATGAAGGTTGCGCTGGGTTCGTTGTTCGCGGCGGCGTCGAACACCGCGACGGTGTCGATCAGCGCCGGGTTGACACTCACCGCGCCGGTGAGCGCGTCGACGCTCAGCCATGGGTAGGCGGCCTGCGAGTCCGGGTCGAGCGCATAGCTGACGACGCCCCCTTCGGGATCTGTCGCCGCCACGCTCACCGCCGGCGCGGTCGCAAAGGCGACGGCGCCAAGATCGGATGAGCCGGTGAACGCCGGCGCGGCGTTGGCCTCCTGCTG
>Ga0210044_10003960_pt1 | contig 20987 bp, 24 predicted proteins | sample CryGey13umfilter_2_FD_183959 | JGI IMG/M metagenome (GOLD analysis project Ga0210044, IMG submission 183959) | Groundwater microbial communities from aquifer in Utah, USA - Crystal Geyser 4/9/14 3 um filter (SPAdes) (version 2) | ecosystem: Environmental > Aquatic > Deep subsurface >... | reverse complement strand
GTAACCAGCCTCATTTTTCTGGGTGCTACTCTTAAATTGTTTAATTTTGCGTGTACTTTCATAATCGCTACTCACTAATTACTTCTTGGCTTCAACACTGACCTTGGCCGCTTTTGACGCGTCTAATTCTTTCTGTTTGGCTGCCATTTCTTGTTCTTTTTGCATTTTGCCTCCATGGCGCACAAATTTCCTGGTTGGTGAAAATTCTCCAAGTCTTGAGCCAACCATTTCTTCCGTTACGAATACTGGCAAAAAATCTTTTCCATTGTGCACGGCAAAGGTAAAGCCAACCATTTCCGGAGAAATCATTGAAGCGCGGGACCATGTCTTGATCTGAGACTTGTCTTCCGGCCGCTTGTTCTGAATTTTTTTTATCAGCCTTTCATCTACGTAAAGGCCTTTCTTTAAACTTCTAGCCATATTTGTAAGTTAACTATCTTTCTTGATTTTATTCAGCTTAAATTTGTTATACCCTCTTCAATTTCCAATTTCTAATTTTTAATTTCTAACCAATGCTCTAATTTATAATATCCACTTTTTAATCTTTATATTTTTTGGCTATTTTATTGGGAATTAGATATTAGTAATTAGAAATTTTATTTTCGCTTCTCTCTTCTTTTAATTATAAACTTATTACTATACCTTTTTCTTTTTCTCGTCTTTTTTCCCAATGCCGGCTTGCCCCAAGGTGTTTTTGGATGCTTGAGACCGATACCTTGGCGTCCCTCACCTCCGCCATGGGGATGATCGACGGGATTCATAGCAGAACCGCGTACTCCCGGCCTGACTCCCATCCATCTTTTCCGCCCGGCCTTTCCTATACTGATTGCGTTGTGTTCGAAGTTACTCGCTTGTCCGATGGTGGCATAACATTCATTGCTGACCAATCTTATTTCCCCGGAAGACATTTTGAGCTGAGCAGTTTTTTCATCAATAGCTGTTAAGGCGGCACCAGAACCCGCGCTTCTTATAATTTGCCCGCCTCGGCCGGAAAATATTTCGACGTTAGATACGATAGTCCCGACTGGAATATTCTTAAGAATTGTTCGATTGCCTGATTTGATAGGAACATTTCGTCCAGAAATTATTTCCTTGCCAACTTTCATTCCTTCCGCCGCTAAAACATATCTTCTTTCTCCATCTTTGTAGTTTACGAGAGCAATAAAGGAACTTCGGTTTGGATCCCTTTCAATGGCCGCGATGCGTCCGGGGATATCAAATTTATCCTGTTTGAAATCAACTAGACGATACTTTTGCTTATGGCCTCCGCCCTGGTGGCGGACCGATATCTTTCCGAGCGACCTGCCAGCCTTGCTTTTTTTCTTAGCCAGTAAATATTTCTCCGGTTTTTTATCGGTGATTATTTCTGATTTCACTACGGACATATTCCTTCTGCCGGCCGTATTTCTTTTGTAGATCTTGATTGCCATACAAATTCAATTCAAAGTTCAAAATTCAAAACTCAAAATTTTGGTACTCGCTACGCTCATGAGTTTTTTTATAAACATCTCATCGCGAAGCGATACGATAACTTTTAACTTTGCACTTTTAACTTTTAACTTTTTATACCCCTTCAAATAATTCTATTTTGTCACCCGCTTTGACAGTAACAATAGCTTTTTTAAAACCAGCTTTCCAGCCTGGGGTTTTCCCGTAATTTCTGAATTTTTTGCTTATTTTTACAGTATTTACGGCAGTGACAGTGACCTTATATAAATCCTCGATTGCTTTCTTTATTTGTCTCTTGTCGGCTTTTGGATCAACCTTAAAAACGTATTTGTTAAGCTCAGTAGCGGCAGTGGATGCTTCCGTAATCCAAGGCGAGAGCAAAAATTTATAGGAAAACCCGCTTCCCGAAAATGATGCGGCTTCCTTCTTTTCTTCTTCGGTTTTTTTGTTCATTTTTTCCATGGCTTTTCCTATTTTTTATACTTGTTTTCCAGATACTTGGCTGATTCCTTGGTCATAATCAGGTTTTTTTTGTCTAATATATCCAAAACATTCAATTGACTGGTGAAAATATTTTTAACCTTTGGCAAGTTCTGACTAGTTAGGGTCATTTCCTTTTCGGAATCAGAAAAACTCAATAATATACTACCCTTGATCTGCAAATTTTTCAGAGCCGCAGCCATTTTTTTGGTCTTTTTTTCCTCTAAATTAAATTTCTCGACAACGATCAATTCCGCATCTCGTAATTTACCGCTGAGAACGGTTGCTAAAGCCTTAGAATTCATTTTTTTATTGATTTTTTTCTTAAAATTCTGATCGCTCTTTGGTCCGAAAACGACACCACCCTTTCTCCAGACCGGAGTTCTGACTGATCCGACTCTGGCGCGCCCAGTTCCTTTTTGCCTCCAGGGTTTTATTCCGGATCCGGCTCTCTCTCCTCTCGTTTTCGTGTCGGCGCTGACTTGCCTCTTATTCCCCGCAAGTGCTACATAGACTTGATGAACCAAATCGTCATTGTCCGACAAACCAAAAACCGAATCAGCTAGTTTTAGCTCCTCTGTTTTCACACCTTCTAAATTATAAACTTTTGCAATAGCCATATCTTTTATTTAACCAGTATTTCAACAATTGCTCCCGGAATGCCGGCAACTGGACCCCTGAGGCCGATTAAATTTTTCTCTGTGTTTATGTAAACTATCTCGATGTTTTTGCCAGTTGACCTGGTTCCTCCCATCCTCCCTGCCATTCTTTTACCTTTTGTAACATGTTCCGGAAATCCTGAACCGATTGATCCCGGCGCCCTAAGATCATGCTTGTGCCCGTGCGATTTAGCACCGCCTTTAAATCCATGTCTTTTAACGACCCCTTGAAAACCCTTTGACTTTGCGGTTCCGCTAACATTAGCAACATCACCTACTGAAAAAACATCGACTCCGATTACATCGTCTGTTTTTAATTGCGAGTTTTCCACTCTAAATTCTTTCTTGAAAATTTTATTTTTCGTTTTTTGAATTTCTACCTGAACCGCTTCGTACTGATCTTTTTCTTTGGTTCGCAGAAGCGCCACTCTATTCAAAGGACACTCAACTAAAGTAACATTCAGCGCTTCTTTAGCTGAATCATAAATAGTAGTCATTCCTAATTTTTTCCCGAGTATGAACTTTGCCATGCCTTTGCTATTGATTACTTTCCTACGAAACTACAAATCCGATATAAATATACAAATAATTTTTTAGTTTATATTTGCAGATTTGTATTCGATTTGTAAATTTGTGTTATTAAAAAAACTGGTCTCGCGAGCCAGTTCCAATCCGCCGCGGCAGATTAGTTTTTATCATCCTGGCTAGTTGAGTATCCTCGCAAACTTTTTATAGCTTCGGGACTTTAACTAGTATTCCTACAAACTTACAAATTTTTACAAAAATACAAAATTTTGTAGTTTCGTATTTTTTTGTAATTTTGTAGTTTTTACATTTTTATCTCAATATCCACGCCGGCCGGCAAATCAAGATTGGTCAGACTATCGATGGTTTTAGGCGTTGATTCCAAAATATCAATAAGCCGCTTATGCAAACGCATCTCATATTGGTCTCGCGCGTCTTTATGCACAAATGTCGATTTATTTACCGTAAATTTCCTAATTTCCGTCGGCAAAGGAACCGGCCCAGCTATCTTTGCTCCTGACCGCTGAACCGTTTCAACGATTTGCTTGGCTGATTGATCAATAATCTTATGATCATAGGCCTTGAGCTTGATCCGAATCCTTGATTTTACTTCTTCTTCCTTTTTTGCCATTTTTTAATGAATTTACTTTAAATTTACTCTATAAACCTATCACTCGCGAGTGACAAGTCTAAAAGAAAACTTATTTCAAAATTTTTGTAACCACTCCGGCCCCAACCGTTCGGCCTCCTTCACGAATAGCGAACCGCATTCCTTCCTCCATAGCAACCGGAGCGATCAGCTTGACCGAGAAATTAACTGTATCTCCCGGCATCACCATTTCCGTCCCTTCCGGCAAAATTACCTCGCCGGTAACATCCGTCGTTCGGACATAGAACTGCGGTTTATAGCCTTTGAAAAACGGGGTGTGCCGACCACCTTCTTCCTTATTTAGAATATAGGTTTCGGCTTCAAATTCAGTGTGAGGAGTAATGGATCCCGGTTTCGCCAAAACTTGACCTCTTTCAACATCTTCTTTCTTGGTTCCTCGGAGCAGCACTCCGGCATTGTCTCCAGCTTGTCCTCTGTCAAGAGATTTGTTAAACATTTCAATTCCAGTAACGGTTGTTTTTTGCGTAGGACGCAGTCCAACGATTTCTACTTCTTCATTGATATTAACAACGCCTCTTTCAATTCTTCCGGTAACCACGGTTCCTCTGCCTTCAATGGAGAAAATATCTTCAATCGGCATCAGATATGGTTTTTCAGTATCTCTCACTGGTTCCGGAATTTTTGAATCCAGGGCCGCAATTAATTCCAAGATGGGCTTGGCCGCTTCATCTTCAGCCGATTTGGATTCCAAGGCCTTGAGAGCCGAACCCCTGATGATAGCCGCTTTTTCGCCGTCAAACTCATATTTGGTCAGCAATTCTCTCACTTCCGCCTCAACTAGGTCAATTAGTTCTGGATCATCCACCATATCAACTTTATTCAAAAAAACGACAATCTCAGGAACACCCACCTGCTTGGCTAAGAGAATATGCTCTCGGGTTTGCGGCATCGGTCCGTCGGTCGCGGCCACAACCAAAATAGCTCCGTCCATTTGAGCAGCTCCGGTAATCATATTTTTAATATAGTCAGCGTGCCCCGGACAGTCCACGTGAGCATAGTGCCTGGTATCGGATTCATATTCACAGTGAGCGGTAGCGATAGTGATGCCACGCTCCCGTTCTTCCGGCGCCTTGTCAATTTCATCCACCCCTTTCGGCTTGGCTTTTCCGCTGTAACTTAGCACCTTGAGAATCGCCGCCGTCAAAGTGGTTTTGCCATGGTCAACATGACCGATGGTTCCGACATTCACATGAGGCTTATTGCGTTCAAATTTTTCCGCTGCCATACTTTTTAGTCGCATTATTACGAGAAGCACGAAGCTTGACTCGCAAATAATTTACGAATTTTATATGTTATTTAATTATATTATACCTATCGAAACTATTCTACTATAATTTCAGATTTTAGCAAGTCTTTGGTGTGTTTTAGGTGTGGATAAGTCTGCCTTTAGGCCTTTTCGTAATGGACATCTTCCGCTTCTTTATTGCCAATATCATCCAGATTCAAAGCATCCAACTTGTCTTCTTCCTGGCTCGATTTCCAAGCGGCTATATCATTGTTGATTCTATCAATCAGTTCTTGCTTTGTCAAGCCTCCAATACCCTCCTGGCGGATCTTTTTGAATTCCTTGATGGTCAGCAAAACATACAGCTGCTCGCCGTCTTTGATGATGGCTTTCCCGCCTAAGAGTTCCAGCGCGTCTTTCAATTTTTTGTCTAACATGGGTTTTTTCGCTTACTTTAGAAATAGTATATTATCCAGTAAAAAGTGTCAAGAATAAGGCTAAAAAACGACTTATCCACATATTCCTTGAAATATTTGACAGATATGCTAGTATTAGTTCATAGAAGTAAATCCTCCTGTGTTGGGATACCGTAAGGCGTCTCGTCAAAACAGGGGGTTTTCTGTTTTTAGGGGAACAATAGGTTTTCTTCAATAATGCTGTTTTTGATTATTTCATAATATTCATAATCCCCTTTTTCGTATTTTCTGAATATCGCCCAGCTGATAAAATCAACTGCTTGAAGACACTTCTCCGTATGGGAGGGTTTTATTTTTATATTTACTTTATTGTTTCCCCGCTTTTGAAAATTAATTTTTAAATACTTTTCGAAGTTTTCCCGGATAAATTTGTTCGTGTCTTTCTGGTCGATATACAGCTCTATTGGTTCGTCAATTCTTATTATTTTCTTATTATGCAATCTATCCATAAGAATGTTTGCCGTGTAATTATACAAGTAGTTCTTTTGTTTTTGGAAGTCGCCGTAAACCTTCTTTTTGTTCAAAATAACACAAAGGATTTTTAGATCTTTTTCCTTGGACAGTAGCTTTAGTATTTTAAACTTTGTTTCCGGTAAAGAATGGTAGGCGTGCAGTTCGCCGATTTTTTTGTATTTTTTCCTTAGTCCTGATCTGACTTTTTTGATTATTTTTTCTATTCGACGGTGATTATTGGTTAAAACGATAGTAAAAAGAAACCATTTGCTGGAAGCTGGTTTAAATCCCAAATCCCCGCTTTCGTCTAAAAATATGTAAGCCATTATCTTTGTTTTTATTTTCCTTCCACGATTTTTATCCCTGCACCGTGGTCAGTTTCCTAGTTATTTTTTATTATAACTAATTAAATCCTAAAAAAATTACTTTTTCCAATCCTTAATCATCACTCCCCCTCTGACTTTTGTGACTTTTACTTTCTGCCGTTCTTTCCAATTCAATTCTTTCATCATCTCCTTGGGAATAACGACATAATGACTTCCCCGCCCGGTTTGGGTGATTTTCCGTACATTTTCGTTGGAATATTTTTTCATAAATTCATAGCACCGTAGACCTGCCTGCCGGCAGGCAGGTATCTACGTTCCTGTCTACGTTAACTCAATTTTAGCCCAATTCCCCCAAAATCTCAAATAAAAAAAGGCGGCTGTTGTTTTGCGTTAGCCGCCCCTTGACGTGTTGGGAAGTTTCCCACTATTGTTGCCCCTCAGGCGCTTTCGAGCGCACTGTAAACCCAGTGTCCGATCTCCGGTATAGGTATTATCACCGGATGTTCGAAGCCCATGACATCCACTTTTCTCGCGACCACCGACGGATCTTTGCTGGCGATTACTTTGCCTTCTTCATCCCGAATTACCTGATTGCTGGTAAAGCTGGGGGTTGCCACGAACATTCCCTTGCACTGTCTCTCTTCCTCGCTGTTTTTGAAACGAACGGCCACTCTAGGCGCTTGTTTCTTCATGGCCTCCTCCTTAAAGCGTTCGGATGGAACGTTTGGTCACGGAGACTATTTCCCGGAAATTTTCTCCCATACAGTAGCCGATGCCGCTTCTGGTTTCAGCGTGATAGGTAAAATAGAGCTGGGATCCCATGTCCAGATAATCCACAAGCTTCATCGGCCGACGAATCCGATCGCACCGACCTTCAAAGAAGGTACAGAGGATAAAACATAGGTCGCCACCTTTTTTAAAAAAATCCGGTTCGCACTCCTCATGACCCCGGGTGAAATAGTCCATCGCGTTGTAGCTTTCGGGACTGCCGGAAAGAAATTCTCCGAGCATTTCGGAAACGTACAGACTGCATCGAAAAAGATCCATATTGACACGGGACTCCGTCAGAAGAAGCGTTCCGATCTTTGATCGCAAGAGATTCTCAAAGCTGCCATACATTTGGAAAATGGATTCATCTTCCCGGCCGAAGGATTGTTTAGTTATTTCAATCGCCTCTTGGAGAATCTTCGAGATGTCTTCATCGAATCCGACTTTGGGCAAGCGCTTGGGCTTCGGAACGAGGATCAGAAGTTCTCCCATATTTTCTCCTTTCAAGGGACTGGGATTTTTATTATTTTCATCCTAGCCTAATTTGAATAAAAAGCAAAATAAAAAAACTTCGGATACTCCGAGGCTTTTTCCCTTGAAAATTGCTTATTTCTTCCCTCCGATTATTTCTTCCGCCAAATTTTTCGGCACTTCGGCATAATGACCGAATTCCATAGAATAATTGGCGCGGCCTTGGGACATAGAGCGCAATTGCGTAGCGTAGCCGAACATCGCTGAGAGCGGCACTTCAGCGTCAACAATTTTTACTCTGGCTGAGCCTTCGCCCCGATCCCCCATCTCGCGGATGACTCCACGCTTAGAATTCAAATCTCCAACCACATCACCCATAAAATTTTCCGGCGTTATCACATTGACTTTCATTATTGGTTCCAAAATTATCGGGTTGGCCCTTCTCACCGCTTCTTTCAACGCCATTGATCCGGCAATCCGGAAAGCCGCCTCAGAAGAGTCAACCTCGTGAAAAGATCCGTCATAAACTGTCGCTTTAATATCAACCAGCGGATAGCCGGCAATCACGCCGCTTTCCATAGCATCTTTCACGCCTTTACCAATCGGAGTGATAAATTCCTTAGGGATAACTCCGCCTTTGATTTCATCTACAAATTCAAATCCTTTACCGGCCTCCTGTGGCTCTACCTTGATCCAGCAGTGTCCGTATTGGCCATGGCCTCCTGATTGCTTAATATATTTTCCTTCAGCCTGAGAAACGCTTTTAATGGTTTCGCGATAAGCCACTTGCGGTTTTCCGATATTGGCTTCCACCTTGAATTCCCGCTTCATCCGATCAACGAGAATATCCAAGTGCAACTCGCCCATTCCGGAAATGATAGTTTGTCCGGTTTCCTCATCGGACCGCACCCGGAAAGTCGGATCTTCTGCGGAAAGTTTGCGTAGCGCCATACCCATTTTTTCCTGATCAGCTTTAGTTTTCGGTTCAATAGCGATAGAAATGACCGGCTCTGGAAAGGTTATGGATTCCAAAAGCAAAGGGTGCTCCGGATCGCACAAGGTGTCTCCGGTTGTTGTGTTTTTCATTCCAACCAGCGCCCCGATTCCGCCGGAATAAAGTTCCGTTATCTCTTCACGATGATTAGCATGCATCCGGAGAATTCGTCCGATTCTTTCTTTTTCTCCTTTGGAAGAGTTCAGAACATAAGATCCGGCCTTGATGACTCCGGAATATACCCGAAAAAAGGTGAGTTGTCCAACGTATGGGTCAGTCGCCACCTTGAAAGCCAGCGCGACAAAAGGCGCATCGTCTTTTGACTCAACTAAAATTTCTTTTTCTTTATCTTCGGCATCGTGTCCGTTAAGAGCGGGTACGTCAACCGGCGAAGGGAGATAATCAACCACTGCATCCAAAACCAATTGCACGCCTTTATTGCGAAGCGCAGTGCCGGTGAGAACCGGAACCACTGTTCCCGCAATCACTTCCCGGCGGAGAGCTTTTTTCAATTCGACTTCCGATATTTCAATGCCGCTTAAATATTTTTCGACTAAACTTTCATCATTTTCAGCAATTTTTTCCACCATTTTTTCTCGCCATTCTTTAGCTTTGCCCAGAAGTTCGGCTGGAATTTCGCCCGCAACAACTTTTTCTCCCATATCTCCGGAAAAAGTATAGGACTTCATGTCCATGAGATTTACGACCCCTTCAAACCCGCCTCTTTCCCCGATGGGAATTTGGACAGCGACCGCGTGGGGGGTCAACCGATCCCAAATGGTTTTAAGAGAAAAATAAAAATTCGCACCTTCTTTGTCAATTTTATTTATAAAACAAATTCTTGGGACATTATATTTATCAGCTTGCCGCCAGACAGTTTCGGATTGTGGTTCCACACCTTCTTTGCCGTCAAAAATAACTACCCCGCCGTCCAGAACCCGGAGCGATCGTTCCACCTCTACCGTGAAATCCACATGCCCGGGAGTATCAATAATGTTGATCTGGTGTTCTTTCCAAAAGCAAGTTGTAGCCGCGCTGGTGATGGTGATGCCGCGTTCTTTTTCCTGTTCCATCCAGTCCATCGTGGCCTCACCTTCATGCACTTCTCCGATCTTGTGGGTGATGCCGGTGTAAAATAAAACGCGCTCGGTAACAGTCGTCTTGCCGGCGTCGATGTGGGCGATGATACCGATATTCCTACATTTTTCGATTGGATATTGCCTGGACATGCTTGAATTTTAAATTTTTAATTTTAAATTTTAATTGAAATCCAAATGAATAGAGTTTAAATAATTTGAACATTTAGTAATTAAAAATTGATTTAAAATTTCAAATTTATAATTTAAAATTTGCTTTACGCAAAGTGGGCAAACGCCTTGTTGGCATCAGCCATGCGATGGACATCTTCTCTTTTTTTCATCGAAGCTCCGGTCTTGTTAGAAGCATCAATGAATTCTTCCGCCAATTTTTCCGCCATTTTTTTGCCTTTTTTAGCTTTGGTCGCAGCTTTGATCCAGCGGATAGCCAAAGTAGTCCTTCTTTCGCCCGAAACGGGAATCGGCACCTGATAGTTGGCTCCGCCGACTCGGCGTGATTTAAGCTCAACCAAAGGCGCAACATTTTTCAAAGCTTGTTCAAAAATATTCAGTCCGCCTTTCTTGGTCTTTTCATGGATAATATCAAAAGCTTCATACATTATTTTTTCAGCGGCCGTTTTCTTGCCCCGCTCCATGATATTATTGATAAATTTGCTCACCAATAAGTTGCCGTAACGTGAGTCCGGTTTATAATTCTTTTTAAAAATTCTTTTGCGTCGCGGCATAAAATTCCTGAAACTTGTAACCCGGAGCCTAGAACCTGATTTTTATATAACTTAATCTTGGTTTTAGGTTGCGGGTTTTGGGTTATTGGTTATGGGATTTATTCCTTGCTCTTCGCTTTTTTTGCTCCATACTTACTGCGGCCTCTTTTCCGATCAGTTACTCCGGCGCTGTCCAAAACTCCCCGAACGATGTGATATCTCACACCGGGAAGATCCTTGACTCTGCCACCGCGAATAACCACAATAGAGTGTTCCTGAAGATTATGGCCGACGCCAGGAATGTAGGCCGTGACTTCCATACCGTTAGTGAGCCGCACCCGCGCAATTTTTCTGAGTGCCGAATTCGGTTTTTTCGGAGTGGTGGTGCTCACTTTCAAACAGACTCCCCTCTTGAAAGGACTTTCAGTACCGATCGGCCTATTCTTCAAAGCATTGAAAACATTTTTAAAAGCCGGCGTCTTGGTTTTTTTGACCGCGGTTTTTCTTGATCGTTTTTTTAATTGGTTTATCGTTGGCATTTTGTCCGCGAGGCACGAGTGGCAACAAAATGCACAATCCCGCACCAATTCATAAATTAAACTTATTATTATTTTCTCAAGTTGAGTCGCAGGCGACTCCGTTGATAAAACTTTACGTTACTGCAAAATTCTACCCGGAATTGGTTGCGGTATCGGCATAATCCAAATCAAATAAAAACCGCTAGCGAACTAGCAAAATAATAATAAAGGATTTTTGAAAGAGTGTCAAACCCATAGTAACTTTTCAGCTTTCGTATTTTTAATCCCGCCTGAATGGGACAGCCCGCCTAAACTCGTCGAGGCTGCTCGAAAACTCACTCCGTGGTCAAAAATCCTAAAGGGTCAGACCAAAGAATAACAGCCAGAAAAAATTGAGAACCAAGCTTAGCGGCCCCGGAAAAAGCAAAACCAATATTAGAAGAAAGGCAAATCCGAATTGCTCCATGATCGCCATGGTTTCAATTTTTATTGGAACTAACGCATACAGTAGCTTCGACCCGTCCAATGGAGGAATGGGTATCAAATTGAAAACTGCCAAAAGAATATTCCAAAAAATAGCAATGATAAAAAGAGTAAAAAATATAGACCCAGCAGAGCCAGCAATGACTGTTGACAGAACGCTCCAATCAGCCAGACGAACATTGTTTATGATATCGATCTTGATAGCCGTCGGTATGCTTATTAGTTTTGCTCCGATGGCAAAAGTCAAGGCGAACAAAATGTTGGATGCCGGACCCGCCATACCCACCAGCGCCGGACCCCACTTCTGATTGCGCAAATTATATGGATTGTATGGCACGGGCTTCGCGCCCCCAAAAGCCAAACGCCCGCCAGTCATCACCAGCATGAGAAATGGCACCATAATGGTCATCCACGGATCGATGTGCTTAAACGGGTTAAGGCTGATCCGCCCCGCGTATTTAGCCGTATTGTCCCCGAGCCACAAGGCCATGACGCCGTGCGCCACTTCGTGGATAATGATAGAATAAATCAGAATTAGGAAATAAAATATAATGAGAATTACCTCATTCAGCATAAGTTTCTTGCTAAAAATACATTTCCATGATACTCTAAATTCTGTTACTAATCAACTATTATCTATGTAACATAAAACATGAAACATACAACAAGCTTTGGTCTTGTTTCGTGTGATATGCTTCATGATTCATGATTATGAGTAGAGTTTGTGATGTTTGCGGGAAAGGCCCCCAAAGCGGAAACAGCCGCAGTCATTCCAATATCGCCACCCGGCGGAAATTTTCCCTAAATCTTCAGTCAAAAAAAATTGGCGGCATCAGAAAAAAAGTTTGTACGCGTTGCCTAAAGACCATGAACAAAGCAAAATAGAAGCTTCTAAAAAAGACCCTTGCTAGGTCTTTTTTCGTTTTTTTGATTATGCTATAAAGTCTCTTTTCAATTTATCACTTCTCTTTTTCCTTCCCATACCAAGTTGGATCAGCTTGTCCAGAAGTTTCGGATAGGGAATGCCGGATTCGGCAAACATCTTAGGATACATGCTGACGCTGGTAAAGCCCGGCAGTGTGTTTATCTCGTTGACATAAAGCTTTTTGGGAGTCAGAAAAAAATCCACCCGGCCCATGCCTTCGCAGTTCAAAACTTTGAATACCTTAATAGCCGTTTCTCTAACTTTTTTAGCTATTTCAGGCTTAAGATCGGCGCGCGGAACTGGTGTAGCCGCGTCCGGACTGATATATTTGGCATCATAAGAATAAAAATCGCTTTGGAGTTTTATCTCTCCAGGCATTGAGGCGATAGGCTTTTCATTGCCTAAAACGGAACACTCGATTTCCCGGCCTTTCAGATTCTCTTCCAGAACTACTTTGGTATCGTATTGAAAAGCCACTTTTATCGCCTTCATCAATTCGTTTCTGTTTTTCGCTTTGGAAACCCCGACCGAGGAACCCAGGTTAGCCGGTTTCACGAAAATGGGAAATTTCAGATCTCTTATGATCGGCGCCAAATTATTTTTTTCTCCGGTTCGCAAAGTATAAAATTTTCCGATTGAAAGACCCGCGTCGCGAAAAAGTTTCTTCATTACGTCCTTATCCATTCCGACCGCTGAACCCAAAACTCCGGGACCGACATAAGCTGAACCCAAAAGTTCCAGAAAGCCCTGCAAGCATCCGTCCTCCCCGAAAGTTCCGTGAGTAATGGGAAAGAATATATCAATGTTCGTTATGATTTTTCCGTTATTCAGATCAACCAGATACACTTTTCCGTTTTTATTGACCGCAGTAATTTCCCGCGTCTTCACATTAAGTCTGGTAATTTCGGTTTGTCCCGGATTGATCCACAATTCTTTGACGCTGCCAGTATGCCACACCCCTTTTTTATCAATGCCGATGAGCTTAACGTCATATTTTTTCTTGTCCAAAGCATTGTAAATGTAAAAAGCGGAAGTGAGCGAAACTTCGTGCTCTCCGCTTTTTCCGCCGAAGATCAAACCGACTTTTAATCTTGCCATAAAAAAAAGTATTTCAAAATATTATTATTTCACGACTCAGATTACAACTGCTCCCTGCCTTTTGATCGAAAGTTTTCCTTTTTTGATTTCTATGATAGTTGAAGGCAGTGATTCGAGCTTACCGCCGGAAACATAAAAATCCACCTCGTCTTCAAAATAATCATGGGCTTCTTTTATGGTTGTAGCCGGCAGCAACCCCTCGAGATTGGCGCTGGGCGCGATAAGTGGTCCGGTCTTTTTGATAAGTCCGACCAGCTCTTTTTTTCCGGGAAGTCGGAACGCCAGACTTTTGGTGCCCCGGTGAAGATAGGCGCATTTTTTGCCAGCACAGGAAAGAATGACGCTCACTTGGCCCGGCCAAACACTCAAAAGAATTTCACGGGTTCTTTTGTCCGGTTTGATATTAAAAAATTTCAGATCTTTAATATCTGAAATGAGTATTATTGAGGGTTTTTTGAGATTGCGCTCCCGGAGTTCGTAAACGCGCTCGACCGATTTTCTTTTCTTCGCGCTGCAGACAATGCCATAAAGAGTGTCCGTCGGCAGAACTCCAACGCCCCCCTCAATTATTATTTTTACCAATTTAGGACTATTTATTTTATACTCTTTGCTCATTGATTTAAATCAACGCTTAATGTGGCGCCTAAATGTAAATACACTGGAGTTTGCTATTTATTCCACTTAGTAAAAGTCCTTTTACTCTAAAATCCCGTCCAAATTAACATCGTAAAGAATTTGCTCTTGCGCCAAGCGGTAATTCAGAATTTCTTTTCCGGAAAACCAAATGGGAATTTCTTTTTCCGCTTCTTCCGTATTGCCGGAGGCGTGGATCAGATTGCGAACGCTTCTTTTGTCCATATCGGCAATTGCATAAGAATCCAGGGTTAGATCGCCGCGAATTGTGCCGACATCCGACGTCAGCGGCTCCGTTCCGCCTGTTATTTTTCGTACCAAGCCGACCGCGCCGTTGCCCTGCCAAATCATAGCGATAACCGGCCCGGAACTCAGATATTTCGCATTGCTCATCATCACTGCCTTGCCGTTTTCCATATTAGTGGCAAAAGGTGATTGCATCCCCTTTTTTTCATAAGCCGCCCGGGCTTTCCGGCCGACTTCTTCTAGCCACGCGTCACCCCCGACTTCATAGTAGTGCTTAATGGCCATTTCCTCAGAGGGAATTGTCATTTTTAGCGCTATCAATTTAAGGCCGGTTCTTTCATAACGGCGCACGATCTCGCCGATGAGAGATCTTTGGATACCATCCGGTTTGATGATTACCAATGTTCTTTCTTTGCTGGGATGTTGTTTCATGGATTTAAAGTTATTATTTATCTGAAGTTTAATTTAACACAAAAAAAGTTCCCTGACAACAAAAAATCCTCCGGCTTGCGCCGGAGGATTTGTGCAAATATCTGATTTATACTCGAGATACTTTGGTAGCGTTCGGCCCCTTTGGGCTTTCGCTAACCTCGAATTGAACTTCGTCTCCTTCTTTCAGATCCTTGAAATCTACACCTTGTAGTTCATTGGAGTGAAAGAACAGATCCTTTTGTTCTCCCTCGCGAGAGATAAAACCGAATCCACGATCAGTCAATCGAGCGATTTTTCCTTTTTCCATTCTCAATTTCACTAGTTATTTAAACGACACGCGGTTCACCCCCACACCTATGGGCTTCCGCCTGGCATTGGGATACTACCCTTCAGTTTTTCAACCCTTTATTTCAGTGCTTACGCACAGAAGTAATAGGTGTGGGGGTAAAATGCAAAAAAATGTTCGACTAGGCCACTATTGCAAACCCTTGTGACTGTGAATAAGCATAGCATACTCTGCGTTTTTTGACAAGGGCTACGCCCAAAAACGCCTATTTTAAAGGATTTTTCGGTAATTTTTCTATAAAAAAGCCAGTGGTACCCGGTTGGGTTCACTGGCCGACGAATGAAAGCAACAAACCTCTGTTCACCGAATGGGCAAACTAATTTGGCCATTGCAATTAAGACAGAGGGTTATTTGCCTCCCCCCTTGGACAAATCCACTGCCCATTCCTGGAGAAGGATTGGAGCACCTACAAGGCTTTTCGCAGCGATCTCGAAAATCCGGATTGCCGGAAAATTTGATTCCCTTTTTTTCGGCGATACTACCTTTTATCGGTTTCATGGTACAAGACCACTTTCGGATTGCATGTCTCTTTGATGGGCGATGTTCCGCCGCCTGGCCAAATTGTTCAGGTACTTAAATTTTCTGTTGGTATCCATGTCTCGTATTGCGAATGGATCAAGGCTGAGTGATTTGTGAAACTCATCTTTTCTGATCCAGAGCCGATACCACGCCAGAAGGATTCCCCTGTTCCAAATGCTCCTTTTTACTTTCCCGCAAAATTCATGAAGGCATGCATGCGCAATCCTTGCCTGGAGTTTTATCCAATAGATGATTTCCTGGTATGTGAGTGCCCTAATCCACAAATATACCAATTCGAAAGCCAATCTTATTTTGCTGATCTTCATCGCCCACTCTCCTTTCTTGGTCAAATAGGTTGGCTGCAATAAGTTACTATATCTATTTTTTCAAGAACTGCGAGAGCCGTTGCTCTTCGTGATTATTTATCAAACTATTGCAAAAAATAAGCAACAAGTCAATTAGTCAGTAATAATTTGGCATTTGGATTTTGGATTTTGACAGTCGTAGACGACATCCCCTCTTTCGTCCGTCCGAATTATATTTACGCCCATATTTTTGAGCTTTTCTAAAATTTCCGGCGCGGGATGGCCGTATTTATTGTTGGTGCCGACGGAAATGACGGCATCGCGGGGACTCACCGCTTTCAGAAATTCTTCGCCCGAAGAATATTTGGAGCCATGATGCCCGACTTTTAAAACTTGCGACTTTATATTTTCTCCGCTTTTTGTCAGCGCCTGTTCTCCGTCGCTCGGTAAATCGCCCGTGAAAATAAAAGAATTTTCGCCAAATGTCAGACGCGTCACGATACTGTTGAGATTCGTGTCTTTCTCCTCTGAATTATAATTTTCCGACGGACTAACAATTTTCATTTCCAGGCCGTCCCCCATTTTTATATTAACCCCTGCCACACCTTCAAGTTCGTTTATTTTTTCCGAATTGATCAATTCCCGATATTTTTTATAGACTTGCGACTCACTTTGGGTTTGGGTATCAATTATTTCCCCGATTTGATATACCCGCATCAGATCGATTAGTCCGCCGATGTGATCCGCATCCGGATGAGTCGCGATTACCACTTCTATTTTACGATCCCAGAAAGGAACATGTTTTCCCAGTTTTTCCAAAAGTCTCTGTCCACTCGGCCCACCGTCAATCAAGATCTGATTTTGGCCACGGGAAATAAAAATCGCGTCCCCTTGCCCGACATCCAAATAAATTACTTTCAGATCCTGTCGGGTAGAATAAAAAATAATTCCGGCCAAAATCAAGCTTAGCGCCAAAAGACCGCTTAGCGTTAAATATACTATTTTTCTATTCCTTTTCAGCATAAAATTTCTCTCTTTTTCGCAGCATAAACATTATCCTGATTAAAAGAATATACCAAACAATCGCCCAATACCAGGCAAAACTTTTTATCTCCACACTTGACCAGTTGAGACCGGCTAAAAAATTTATCGCTTCCACTTCATATTTGAGGAGTAAAAATACAAGCCAAGAAAAAACTGGGGCGAGTGGCGGAATCAGAAGTTTTAAAATCACCGCGAAAAATCCCAAAAGCATCGTCAGTGGAATAATCGGTAAAACTAAAATATTAGCCAGCGGGGAAATCAGGGAGAGTTTTCCAAAGTTAATTAAAATTATCGGCAACACAAAAATTTGTGCTGAAATTGTAAGGCCCAACAGCTCCAAAATCCCAAAGACTTTATTCTTTTTTATCAGATGTCTTTCCAAAAACGGATAAAGATAAACTATGCCAAGAGTCGCCAAAAAAGAAAGCTGGAATCCGATGTCCCAGCGGAGAAGCAGCGGGTTGATAAGGAGCATGACGGCAGCACTCGCCACAATGGCGTTCTGCGAATTAGCCAGGCGTCCGCTTTTCATCGCCCAAATGAGCAGTCCCCCCATCACTCCGGCCCGCACGGCGGAAGACGGAAAACCAATCATCAGGATGAATAAAAAAATTCCAAGGATGGCCCCCCAAAAGGCTTGCTGACGCCAAAAACCTAAAAAGATCAAGGCGAGCATCAGATATTCAGCAATGATGGTGACATTATATCCAGACACGGCTACGATATGGGTCATGCCGGTCCGGGAAAAATTATCCTGGACGCTTTTCGGCAGTTTCGCGTCCCCGCCCAGCAGCAGTCCTTCCAAAAGACCGGCTTCCGGCAGCGGGATCATTTCCGCCATCGCACCGCCAAATTTATTTTTCAATTTTATTACTGCGGCGTAAAAATTATTGCCTTTGTCCCGATTTAATAATTCTATTTTTACTCCGGAACAAATGTAATAAATCCTGTCCTTGGCCAGATACATCCGATAGTCAAAGCCCTCGGCAAAATTCTTCGGAGTCTCTAAAGTGCATTTCAAATTTATTTCGTCGCCATAGCGGTATTCCGGATAAAGATTGGTATTTATTAACACTTTTAAGAATTTGGAAACCTCGCTTCCAAGTGGAATTTCAGCTATTATTTTTTGGTATTTCCCGCTATTTTCCGGTTCCTTGACGATCAGGGCTTGGCCAGAAAAAGTTTGTCCGGTATAATTTGTCGCGCTTATTTTACTAAGTTTTGCTCCCGTCAGCCAAAAACCAAAAATAAAAAACAACCCGGCGAAAGTTGTAATATAAACTTTTTTATTTTTATAAAAGACAACTAAAAATATCAAAAGAAAAGCAATTGCGAGAAGAAAATAATAATCTGCGATTGCTTTTTGATAAAAAGAGGCTAAAAATATTCCTCCAATAAAACTAAGCGATAAAATGAGAAATATTTTTGATTTAGTCATGCAATATCCACTATTTTTATCTTTGCGGTTTTGCCGCCTACGATTTGGACTGACGATTTAGAAACATTAAAATATTCCGCCAGGATTTTTATAAGCATATCGTTAGCTTTCCCGTCAACCGGCGGAGCGGTGAGTTTGACTTTGTATTCCCCTTCTGAAATCTTTACCACTTCGTTCTTGGAAGAACGGGGCGAAACTTTGACGTAAATTCTCATCGACGTATTTCAACTTTCCCAAAATTATTCTCTATTTTCTTTTTTATATTTTCCAGATTAAGCGTTTTGCCTTTCGTTTTCTTTTTGAGGCGCGGATCCAAAATTTTTCCCTCGCGATATTCTTGGAGATAATAGGCCGGCGCGCCTTTTATCCACTTGGCAATCTCCTCAAAATCTTTTCCCGTGTGAATTCCCGGCACGACTGTTGTTCGGAATTCGTAGGGAATTCGGCTGTGCATTATGAGATCGACGCTCAGGTTTATCCGGCCTTTATCTATTTTTGTATTGGTGGTTTTGCCGTAATTTCTGATCTGATTTTTGATGTCCATTGCAATATAGTCCACTAGCCGCGCATCAATGATTTTTTTGAGCAGGTCCGGCCTTGCTCCATTCGTGTCCAGTTTTACTAAAAATCCCAGTTTTTTTATTTTCTTGATAAAATCAACAATATCCGGCTGGATGAGCGGCTCTCCGCCGGTGATGCAGACGCCTTCCAGTTTATCTTGTCGTTTTTTGAGAAAATCCAAAAATTCTTTTTCTGATTTTTCATCGTGGACCAGTTTCAAATTGACCAGCTCCGGATTATGGCAAAACGGGCAACGGAAATTGCAGCCCACGGTAAAAACCGTCGTGGCCAGTTTGCCCGGATAATCTATTAAAGTCAACTTTTGATAACCACCAAGCAACATAATTTTAAATTTTTAATTTTAATTAAATCCCAATGAATAAATTTTAATAATTTAGGCATTTGGCAATTTAAAATTGACTTAAAATTTGAAATTTAGAATTTAAAATTTTTCTATAATAATTCAGGGCAATATCCCCTTAAAAGACATTGCCCTGACTATCTTTTTGGCGCACTAGCAGCAAGCTGAACTTTTGACCGCGAATTCCATCCGATCTTTATACTCGGCCTGTTTCCCTTTGTTCCATTGACCGACTGGCCGGATGTAACCAACTACGCGCGAATAAACCTCGGTCTGGCGGAAATTTTTGAGTATCGGATCTTTTTGGTGACAGCTTTTGCACTTCACAAAAAACTCTGAATTAACTTCGTAGGGCATATACTCTTCGTTCTGAGCGAGAGTCTTGCCGCAATCGTGACAAATGTATTTTTTCATACTTTTGTTTTTAATAATTATTTTTTATTTAATCCGCCTAAAGGCGGTTTTATTTTTTATTTTCAACCACAAATTCTTTGCGCTCCTTGAACTCGGCCTGCTTTCCTTTGTTCCATTGTTCTACCGGACGGATGTAACCAACTACGCGCGAATAAATTTCCGTTTTCTGCTCAATCACGCACTTAGGACACGTCGGATGCTCGCCGATAAGATAGCCATGGACCGGACAGATGCTGAAAGTCGGAGTGATGGTGAAATACGGCAGAGAATAGGTTTCGGCAATTTTCCGCACCAGTTTTTTGGTCGTCTCAATGTCCAGAATTCTTTCTCCGAGAAATCCGTGCAGCACCGTCCCGCCGGTGTATTTGGTTTGCAGTCCGTCTTGCAAATCCAAAGCCTCAAAAATATCTTCCGTAAAAGAAACCGGGAGCTGAGAAGAGTTTGTATAATACGGTTCGGCTCCTTCGGAGCGGACGGCCTGGTCGTTAGCAAAAACTATTTCAGGATATTTTTCTTTGTCGCTTTTGGCCAGACGATAAGCGGTGCCTTCGGCCGGAGTAGCCTCCAAATTATACATATTACCCGTTTCTTTTTGGTAACCAATTATCCGGTCGCGCATATGGACCAGAGTTTCCTCTGCCAATTTCTGCCCGGCCTTGGTCGTAATATCTTTGCCGATCAGATTGATCAATGCCTCATTCATCCCGACGAGACCGATAGTAGAAAAGTGGTTGGCCCAATATTCGTTTCTCCGCATTTTAATAGCATCCAGATAAACCTTGGTGTAGGGGTAGAGGCCTTTTTCCGTCAGATTTTCCACCAGCTTTCTTTTGGTTTCTAAACTTTCCTTGGCCAGGTCCATCAGCGCGTCAAGTTTCTTGAAAAATTCTTTCTTGCTTTTGGAAACATAGCCCAGACGCGGCATATTGATGGTCACCACTCCCACCGATCCGGTCAAAGGATTCGCCCCAAAAAGTCCGCCGCCGCGTTTATGCAGTTCCCGATTGTCCAGGCGCAAGCGACAGCACATTGAACGCGCGTCATCCGGATCCATATCGGAATTGATGAAGTTGGCAAAATAGGGAATGCCGTATTTGGCCGTCATTTCCCAAATGGCATTGAAGCGCTTATCCTCCCAGTCAAATTTTTTGTCGATGTTATAAGTCGGAATGGGAAAAGTGAAGATCCGCCCGTTGGCATCTCCCTCAGTCATCACTTCGGCGAAAGCCCGGTTGATCATATTCATCTCCTCCTGAAAATCACAGTAAGTTTCTTTTTGCGGAACGCCACCAATAATCACCGCTTCTTTTGCCAAAGTTTTGGGCGGTGCGATGTCCATTGTGATGTTGGCAAAAGGCGTTTGGAAC
>Ga0210044_10003957_pt1 | contig 20991 bp, 23 predicted proteins | sample CryGey13umfilter_2_FD_183959 | JGI IMG/M metagenome (GOLD analysis project Ga0210044, IMG submission 183959) | Groundwater microbial communities from aquifer in Utah, USA - Crystal Geyser 4/9/14 3 um filter (SPAdes) (version 2) | ecosystem: Environmental > Aquatic > Deep subsurface >... | reverse complement strand
AATTGGCGGGATCATGGTGGCAGTGCTGGTCGCATTCGCGGGGAACAAGTTGTTTTCGTCCGGCAAGCCCGATCCAATAGCCGCGCTGATCAGATTGCTGGAAAAGGTTGAACGGCAATCTGGAACACAAACGACAACTTATGAACGCAATATGGAATACCTGAAAGATTTGACTATGCTTGTTAATACCCACCTTACTGCAATGAACTCAAAAATGAGTGAAATTATCTCGTTGATCAATCAAGCACGGATCGACGATGCACGGAATCGGAATAGCCACAAGGGTGATTAGTAATGGGAATGTTGTTTGCGGCCTTCTGACGGACTATCTTTGGAAAATGGAGATGAGATGATGTATTACTGGAATCCAACACATGGCCTGTGGCTGGTAGGTGCGGGGTCACTGATCATCGGTGCTATCGTGGGGGCTGGCGACACTATCTTGCCTCAGATTGCACCGCTTGCTGATTTCATCCGGGAATTGACTGGCCCCATTCCGGCGTCGGTAATGATCGTGTATGGTCTAGGTGCGATCACCACCAGTGCAAACCAGAAGGCCAAAGAAAAACAGGCCGCAGCAGATAAGAAGGCGGTGATTGCCAAGGTGGAAAGAGTGGAGGAAAAGATATGATGAACCTAGTGGTTGATTTGCTTGGCGGGCTTTGGACTTATGTGGCACTCGCCGGGGCTGCCATTGCGGGCCTCGTTGCGCTCTATGTCAAGGGTCACAAGGATGCCGCGCGCAAGGCCGAGGTCAAAAGTCTTCGGGCCATAGTTAAGGCCAATAATGACAGAAAGGAGATTGACAATGCGATCAATGCCGAGGTTAATCTTGTTGATATTGCCCGTAGTTCTGGTGTCGTGCGCAATCCAAAACCCAAGCACTAGTTGTGCAGGTTGGTCGCCAGTTTATCTGCTAGACCAGTCTGCTGTTTACCTTGCAAAGAACGATAAAGACGCATTGCGTGCAATAATCGGTAATCATCAGTTTGGACAATCTCGGAAGTGCTGGGATTGAGAGATCACCGAGATTATCATACCGTTGCAATTATATTGGTGTTAACCACCAGATAAAAAAGATTGATAAAGGGTATTGACAAAAAAAGTTGATACTCATATATTGGTGTGGTGACGGATGGGTAGCCGACACGATATGGTGAATGGACTGTGGAGGGAGCCTGCTGGACCGTTAAAGTCTGGCAGGTTTTCTTTTATACTCTTCCATTAGCAGTTCTTATCGGGTATCATTCGATATACGAAACAACCCCGTAGGGATAACAGCCAATGCCTAACACCACGACAGCGCATATAGAGGCTATAACATCAAGTGACAAGCTAAATCGTGCTATTGAGATTGCTACAAAAGCGAGCGCTGGTATTATAGGTATCCGTTGTCCGCCTACAGAGATTTTTCGAGTAGTGGAAACTATCCAACTTTCATCTGTATCTTCCGGTAGTAAATTTCGTTTATGGTCTCAAATTATGGGCTGGGGAATTTACGAACAAGAATCATCGGACGTAATACTTCAACAACTTTCAAGTAATGATGAACCTACGTTTAACCCGATTAAACCAACGTCTGTTTCACGTAACATGATGTATAATCAAGCGTTTGAACAAATGCCGGGATATAGGGATGACGACAAGGAATTTGACGGGGAGCGAAATCAAAGTTTCCCCGATGACTGCTTCTATGTAATGCTTGATGTTCATCATTATTTCGAGGACAGCGGCTTTCAGGCTTATCTCCGCAGACAAGCACAAAGGTCTTACGAACTTGAACAACGGCTATTTATTGTTATGCCAGATACGGTAGAGATACCGGATTCAATAGCCCCGTTTTTCCATTTAATTGACTACGAATACCCCGGAGAAGCCGAACTTTCGCAACTACTTGAATTGATGATTGGGGCTATCGAAGATGAAAATGAACGCCCAGACCTTTCTGCGGGAGAGGTGCGCCAAATTTCCCTGACCGGGCTTGGTATGACAAAGACTGCATTCGAAAACGCAGTAGCCCTTTCATTGACTGACTGGTTTCAAGATAATCATGTAGAAAGTGGGGATGAGCCTCCCCCGTTTTTGCATATTGTTAGATGGATTCGTAACTACAAGATGGAGGTGCTACGAAAAACAGAAGTGCTTGAATTGCAAGAATCTATTCCTGTAGAGGACATCGGTGGGCTACAGAATTACAAATCGTGGATGGATGTTCGGAAGCGCACCTACGAACCCGAGGCAATCGCAAGGGGGATCACCCCGTCACGTGGTGTTCTCGTAGCAGGGATTCCGGGAACGGGAAAGAGTTTGATAGCCAAGGCGGCTGGTTCACAACTCGGGGTTCCTGTGGTTAGATTTGATATTGGTCGTGTTTTTGGCTCTTTCATAGGTCAGTCCGAGGGGCGTATGCGATCAGTTCTAAAGTTACTGGATGCCATGTCACCCTGCGTTCTGATGGTTGATGAAATCGACAAGGGGTTCGCCGGTATGGACGGTGGGGGCGGAAATGATAGCGGAACTTCCGCCCGTGTTTTCGGCACTTTTCTTACATGGATGCAAGAGAGGAAGCAGAAAGAGCGCCCAATATTTCTTGTGTTTACAGCAAACCGTGTGCAGGGCCTCCCCCCAGAGTTAATGCGCCCCGGTAGGCTTGATGAACGCTTTGCGGTTAATGCTCCAAATGCCGATGAGCGTGAGGAAATCATTTGTATTCATGCAAAGAAACGAAATCTCAAAATTAGTAAAAACGATATTCCTGCATTAGTGCAAGCTACAGAAAAACTTGTTGGGGCAGAAATAGAATCTCTAATTGAACAATGTTTAATACACGCCTACCAAGAGGACACAGACAAACTATCATTGGCACACTTCATGCAAGAGAAGTCCATTCTTAGGCCAATTTCCGTTGCGTTTAAGGATAACTTTGATGCTATAATCGAGTGGACTACGAAACATGCTAGGGCCGCGTCTGCGGAGCCGTCTGCACTTGTTGCGGCAAAAGCAGCTAGTGTAAACAAGACCAGAACCATTAGAATCAGAAAAGCTGGGATACCACGAAACAGACTGAATTGACTATAACCGGTTACAACATAGGTAATATAATCTACAATACCATACACACAGCCATGCCAAAAAAGGATACCCATAATGTTCGCTGAGTTTTTCGTCGGGTCAGATTCATTTCCTATGGGCGGCAGAAATGTGCAATTCTCCACCCTCGTCTATAACCCCGCCTCAGCAAGATTCGAAAATCCACGCTCTTTGACTCCATCTGAAAATCCAGTGTGCCGTAGTGTGAAAATTACGCAAGGTATTCCAGCGTCTGTAATAGTAAATACATTAAATAATCAAATGTGGTATCATCATCATTGCGAGTGTAGATCAGGTTCATTGTGGTTATTTGAGGCACGCATAAAAAAGAAAGGTAGCACATTCGGGCACGATACGTCATATCTGCTTTTGCGGTTGAGCGCCAAGGCACCATCTCTAAAGGCAGTTTATACTTTGCCAGAGCAGGATGAAGCTAATATTCATTGTCTTGAATTGACAATGAATGCACGGCGTATACTATCATACACTGACTTGATCCCGGATGAACGAAATGCCTTCAAAAAGTTCGTTGGTGAAACACGGGATATGGTGGTCGATGTTACACAGGACATTAGTGAATTACCCGGATGGAGATTTTCTCAGTTGGAACCAGAGGAAAAAAAGAATACTGTAATTCTTAGTGGTAAATCCAGTGCTGTTGCTATTCAGCGTATTAGACGAATCAGAAAGTAATCTATCTATCTATTGCCTTAAATGTAATTTTCGGGCAATATAATATAACACAATAACCACGTTCGGGAAGCTGCGAAGTTTCATCTATCAGGTTGTCCACACTTATCAGGAGGATACTAAAATTTCACACAATATTGCGCTTTCGGGGGTCATCATCAAAGACTTGTCGTTGCTTGAAGCAGCTATAAAAGCAGTTTCTGGGGGTCGTGCCAAACTCGTAAAAAATCAAAAGACGTTTCGCACATATACAGGCCAAGACACCGCGTGTGACCATGCTATTGTCATCGAGGGTCAACAGTATGACATCGGAATCAAACGAAACACCGATGGAACCTTCGGTCTAGTTGCAGACTTTACCATGATGTCACAAACCTCTCCGTTCAAGGCACGGGGCCAACAGCTTATGTCCTTGTATTCTCCGGGCCGTAGTTTTGATACCTATGGTCAAGATGTCGCACGTTTCGCTACAGGGGCGTTGCTGCAAGAGTATGCTTTGATAGTTGCGGAAGAACAAGCAGCAATACTTGGGAGAACGGCAAACCGAGTTACAGGTAAAAATGGTGCTATCGCCCTTGAAATTTCAGAACGAGGATGATAGCACGACTTCGTGAACCCTATAACGAATACAAACGGACCAAGAAAGTCTATCATCCAGATAACCGGTTATATGGAGTATAACATCATGGCAAAGAAAGTAATCTTCTCTGTGGATGCTTTTGGCAAAGCAGAAATCTCCGCAGAGGGTTATGAAGGAGGCACTTGTGTTGATGCAACCGCAGCCTTTGAATCTATCTTCTCAAAAACGGATAGACAACGCCAAGCTACCAACGATGATGGTTTACGCAAAGATGCCGGTGAGCGTGTTCGTCTGTAATCAGGGCCATATTACACAAAAGGGGTTACCATGAATAATACTATGATTGCACTACCGATCCTATCTGTTGACTTCACAAACTGGAAGGGTAATAGGAGACGCCGCCGATTGATCCCGGTTGAACTCTGGTTCGGGTCAACCAATTGGCATCCAAAACCTCAATACCTTATGAAGTGTATGGATGTTGATGATAACAATGCGGTAAAAGACTTTCCACTCGCATTGTTTCACATGGACACAGCAAAACTGGAAAGAGTATGAACGAAGAACACATGAAACTGACACCGATGGGTGACGTTCCCGGATATGAAGACTTGGCACGTGTTCTACTACTTGCCTATGATCAGTCAGCACGGGGTAAGGGAAAAGAGCGTCACGCCCGTAGGCGTCCGTTTAACCTGCAACCTATAGCAATTATTCCAGAACTCCTTGGTGCCCATGAGGGCTTAGGTGGACTTGTTTATCAGGTCATCAAAAAGTCTCAGGAAAGTGTTGGTATGGTATCAAAAGGCAGATCAGAATCCGCTAGAGCAGAATTGCTTGGTGCCATTGTGTATGCCGCTGCGGCCTATCTTCATATTGAACGATTCGAAAAATTCTCTGATGATGAGTTTTTCGAGGAAACTGAGATAGTTAAAAAGACAAAGACACCAAAATACATGTGGACTGATACCACACCACCTTCAAAGTAGGAAAGGATATTTACAAATGAGTCTTCCTTTTACATGGGAACCTATGCACGTTCGGCTTGAGCGTGTTAATGGGACTGATCTTGACGTTGTAAATGCCGCACGTCGTTCTTTTGGCACTAAATCAACGTGGGCAGATTTTGAGAACCGAACCTTACGGGATGCAGACATAAGTCTTTTGGAATTTCTTGGCAGGGGTTTCAGTTCCAAGGACTTCGATGCACTATTAGGTGATATTGCTGAGGAAGGCCATAAATATCATAAGTTCTCGTTTCTCGATTTGATCGAAGAGTCCGAGTATCTCAAAACCAGAAAAGCATTGATTGATGCTATGTGGAGGTGGAAAGACGAAGCGATCCATGATACTCCGTTCAATCACGTTGGCGCACATTTCAGTATCATGATTCCTATTTTTGTGGCTAGGCAACTTGTAAAAACGGAATATATGCCGTGGTCGGAAATCAGTCGTCGTTATAAAGAAGGTCAGATTTCATACTGGAAACCCGGCCTTGACGATGGATTCAAATGGCGTGCTGCCCCTGAGACAAAGAAACAAGGAAGCGGTGACAATCTTTCTGAAAACTCACAGAATGACATGGACATGTTAGTAACCACAAATACCTCTGATTCCCACTACCGTTTCTTGTATATGCTTGAATATGGAATTTGCATGGAACAGGCGCGGATGCTGTTACCAGCCAATTTGATGGTGGAGGTAACATGGTCAGGATTTCTAGGGGCAATCTGCAAGATGCTCAGGGAACGCACTGGTAGTCATGCACAGAAGGAGACACAGTGGGTTGCAAAACAAATGCTAAGTCTACTTAAATCACAGTTTCCATACAGTATACAAGCCTTGATACGATAATAAGCGAAAGTCGCCCCCGCACATGGGTATGAATAGAGGCAATAGAACTTTTTATCCTTAAATCTACACTGTTGCGGGCTGATTCTATGAATGGTATAAGATTCGTGAACCAGTAATAACCGATTATTGCGTTTCAGACATGTGCTATAAGTATCGGCCTACGTGACTTCTACTTGAAACAGAATCCATGGCCCGACAAATTGGGTGATCCCTGACTGGGAACCCTACAACCTGAAAAGGACACCAAAATGACCTTAGTGAATCCTGCAACTGCTGCCGGTGTAACCACCGCGCTTGCCGCATTGAGTGCATCCCTCGATGCTGGTTACGGTCCGGGGGCGAGTCCGACGCACCACCGTCAACTAATCTTGAACTGGTTTGGAACTGCGGTTGGTGATGGCCGAGTTGCTCCCGGTGCTGTGTTTGATCCTAATGCAGTTTACACCAAACTTGGTGCAAGGGGTGTTGAGTTAGCCCTTGCAAGTTATACCAAGTTTTTGCATGATCCGGCAAACGGTATTGCAATGACGCGAATCTTAACCCCCGGTTCGGAAGGCGTGTCTTATACGCTTCCCAGTGCCAGCGAAGCAGCGGCTCGTGTAATGATCGTAGAAGCGGTCGATATGATTATTGCTCATATGGTTGATGTCCAGTATACGACTGTATGGAGTATTGCTGTTGGTTCGTATGAGCCTACGTGGACTGATTTGGATGATGACGGTATTCCAGATTATGCCGATATTCCGATTAACTTGGTTGCCCCGGTTCTGTCCGCTGTTGCACGTAATATGACAGTAACCAGTGGCTCTTGGACTGGCACTCCCACCAGCTACGGGTATGTCTGGTATCTCAATGGCGTTGTTATCGCTGGGCAGACCACTACGACCTATTCTGTTCCGGGGGTGGATGCCGGAGATATTACCGTCATGGTTACCGCGACTAATGCGTATGGGGATTCTATCGCAAAACAATCGAATACCCTGACCATCGCTGCGGTTTAAGGATCGTCTGGCCCACGTTACGGGCTACCTCCCTGTTGGAACTTGGGGGCGATCTTCGGGTTGCCCCCTTTTTTTATGTTCAACAATTTATACTGGATCAAATGACTATAACCGGTTATAATTCAATCTATGCACAACCACGGAGCACAATATGACTATCATACTATATGATTCCTTCGGTAACGCACAGTTTACCAGAGGTCATGGAATTCAATGTATTGCATCCACATACCAGAATATGGAAATGCACCGTGTAACAGAGATTCTCATGGAACCCGTAACACGAAGATTCTTTATTGAGTGGAAAGGGTCTACTCCTATAAATAAGGAGGTCTTGGATAGATATGGTTATTTGCACACCGTCCACCACCATAAGTCTATCTGGGGTTATGAATTGTGTGTGCCCTGTGTTCTGGTAGTAATTCGTGATAAGGATTCTTTATTTCTATTCGATACATACGAGGATGCCATAACCTATGAGGTTTCATGTCTCGATGAACTGCGGCGTAATGGGGTTATATTCCAATGACACTCCGTTTGGTTGTAACAGGTTCTCGCAAGTTTACGAACAAACGCCTTGTTCGTGAATGGATTTTTGAGGCTATCGACGAATGGAAGGCAACCAGTGAAGAAGCAAGATATTCCTATATCGACATGGTTTCCAATCTGGAGTGGGTTACCCTCATTCATGGAAAAGCACGGGGATTTGATTCTCTTGCGGCAAGTGTAGCCGAACAATGTAAGATGACAGTATATGGCATTGGTGCAGAATGGGGTAGGTTAGATTCCTCTACAGCAGGAAGAACAAGAAATGTTTCATTGATACTAGAAGGAAAGCCTAACTTCGGGCTTGTGGGGCCGGGTGAATATGGCACCGGACATATGACTGGACTGCTACGCAATTTAGGCATTCCGTTTCTCTACAAAGGCGATCAACCAATCTCCTAGCTTCCCCTACCTGCTAACCCCTAATCAAGTCTCCTGCGCGGATAAAATGCACATATAACATCAACGAAAGGATACACGATGTCTAGCATACCCACGGTTTCCCCATCCACAGATAATCATTACCAAACTTCTATAGTCGGTGAACGAAACCCGACACGAGAGGAAATCATATGTGTTTTGAATTATCTCAAGAAAACATGTAATTCAGTGTCTGCTGCTAGGGGGTGGTGGCACCATGCACAAGATGATGGGGGTATGCACCTTTTGTCCGATCCCAAGTATGCCCCATATGTTATAGCGACTAAAATAGCCCTAGAGGGGTCAGAGGTGTTCGAAGCATTTGAGGGATACCGCAGGGGCCTAATGGATGATAAACTCCCGCACTATGACATGCTTACTGTCGAGCAAGCAGACACTATGATTCGTATGTTCGATCTTTGTGGGGAACTAGATTTGCCAGTAGCGGAAGCACTGCTGGATAAAATGGAATTTAATGTGATTCGTGAAGACCATTCTATTGTGGTTAGGCGCGCGTCAGGTGGAAAGAGATTTTGAATCTTGTAAAGTGAAAACGGGGGGAGGTGGAATCTCCCCCCGTTCACCCGTAGATCACCACTGACCTTACGAGAAACCCGGAAACGAAAACAACCACGAAAACGTAACCGGATACCCAGTTCTACACCAGATATGGATACATTATGAAGATGGCAGCGCAAAGTCAAGACCCCTTGTTTATAGAAAAAAATGCGCTTCTTTCCTACCTGTTTTTGACCACAGCGGTTTACCCACACTTGTCTAAAATAGAGTCTGTTATTCTTGAATCCATATGGCATAGAACAGCACGCTTTGGTATAATAGGGCATACTCTTTTATCATATAGCACAGTAGTTAATGGCTCTGGGGAATGCCATAAAAGTTGTGTGCCTAATGGAGATATTATATGGGGCAAGAAGAGGTTCCCTGTCTACCCAGAAATAAGCGAGCGGCATTTCCGAAGATCACGTATGAAACTACTTTCACTGGGGCTAATTTCACGCCTTGGATATACCGAAGATGAGGAATTTTTTTACAGAATCTCATGCTACCCAAGAGATTTTATTGATTCCGAAAGAACACTTATTGAGGCACTATCACTTGATTCCTCTGCCGTTGGATATAGTATATTGCGGGATATAGTGAGCGTAACCAAGACTCTTAAGCGAACAAAAAAATTGTAAAGTATAGCTAAAATAGCTATTTTACTAAAAATCTTTTACAGGATAATTGTTAATAAAAGTGTAATCTGTTATACGAAAAAGTGTAATCTGTTATACGGACATCTATGGCCGGACTCACGCCCGCGTAGGGCGTCTTGCTATAGTTATTAACTTTATAAGGATACCGGTAATAAAGCATGTAGAAAGAAAAAGGAACCTCCCTTACGGTCGGTTATGTGCGCGTGTATGTATGCACGTGCATCGCACGCGAGGTCTATAATAAATTATTGACAAACAATTTATAACCGGTTATAAGCATAATTACGAAAGGGTGCAAAATGCCAATAAAACGAAATTGCTATATCAAAACTAATCACGACCTCGTTGTTGGGATGGCAGAGGCTTACCATGCTACAGTGGCTAAACCACATAAAGGATTTGCTACCGCTGATGAGGCTATTGCCGCAGTTAATGCCAAGCGGGCAGCCCTTCAAAGCAAGAGGGAAATCCGCTATACTCTTGCAGACGGTGTAGCATTATTCAAATCAAATTGGCCTTCATTGCACAAGACACACTTCCCCGGAACTATACCAGATGTTGTCATCGTTAGCCGTCATGCACCAATGATCAAACATCGAATTATAGAACCATTGCGTTCTGGTAATGTTGGTGTTCCTGATTTTTTGTCATTCGTGTTTGAGCAGTGGAGCATGTCTCGCTATAGTCAGGCATTCAAGAAATTCAAGTATTACCCACAGACTCCAGCAATAAACTGGTTGTTGAAATATTCAGCACTGTATTTGTGGCTCTACACTGATTTTCAAACTAATCTGTATGATCAAGACGGTGGTATAGGGGCACCTGCCGCAGAACCAATAGATGGGGCTGCAAAGCTGCATCGCATTATTCAGGCAGCAGACTCCGCCCTCAAATCCAAGGACCGGGAATTGGCAAAATTGCAAGCTGAAAACAAACGCTTGCAATCTAGTGTCAAGCGGCCTATACCTATCTCCACTAAAACAACCAATAAGCTACTCCCGGACTGGGATTAGTTTTCTCATACAAACAACCATGGTGGGTTATATGATCAGAGAACCAAAATCTTTGTCGAGTATACCTCGGCAGCATATACCGTTAAATGTGATACACACCGACATGGCAAATGGGTGTGTCCCCAGAAGCTACCTGCAATCCATCACAAAGTCAGGTATGCGTTCCGATGCCTCGGTTATGGGTCTTTCCCCATGTCAATACCCGGAGGCTTTGAACACTTTTAGGATTTCCGTAAGTGGCAGTGGCAGGGCACCCGCTACCCTTATCATCAAAGACAAAGGGTGCTTTATAGCGTTGGCTACAGAAGCCCTTTTGTGTGGTATATCTTCCGTTGGTATTGTTGACCCGGCTCAGATTGCACAGTCATATATCCAGTCAGTTTCTAGGGGTCGATCCAACGATTTTGTAAATTCGTATATTTCTACCCTAGGTGTTTTGTTTATTGATTCAGTGATAGCCCCGGTTGTGACCAGTTATCTACAATCTTCGCCCGAGGCTGCCCATTACTTTTATTCATTTATGAAAGCTGCACGATATGGGACTGTGCAGCATATTGCTATGGATATGTCAGCCTATTACCAATTACCACCAAAAGATAACATTCCTCTTGCTGATGCAGTTGCACAGGCTTATGGGTATGATACTGCTAGTTTGTTGCTTGACAGTGCATACATAATTTGAATTGGACGCCATGACAGTCGGAATTAATCTGATACTAGCAATAGTTCGGGAAAAATCCCGTTCTCGTTTGGTTGATATTCCTAATGAATTCTTGCAGACAGATAATGAACGACGGTTGTATAGATTTATTAGAGAGCATCTGTCTAGTCATAACAAGTTTCCCTCAATTGCTACGATTCGGCACAGGTTTTCATCGCGCTTCGAAGTCAAGTATCCACCAGAGCCAGCAGGATATTACCGAGAAGAGACGGAACGAAGAACTGCCTATATCTTGTTGAGGGAACCATACGCACGTATGACAGAGGCAATGCAGGGGGCAAATACTGACTTTGCTTTAGTAAACTCTATCATTGATGAAATGTCCTCAATAAAACGTAGGTTTAATTCCGGTGGAGGGATCGAGGACTCTAGAACCTTGATCGACAGGGTTGCTCAGGAATTCGAGGAAGCATTACAATATCACGGTATTCGAGGTGTCCATACTGGATACCCTGAAATGGACGAAGTTACAGGTGGTTGGCAGCCGGAAGACCTTGTAATGATCGTTGGAAGACCTGCACGGGGTAAGTCGTGGCTATTGTTAAAACAAGCCTTCCGTGCATGGCAGAACGGGCATAAGATTCTGTGGCTATCTAACGAGATGGGGGGTTTGCAGTCAATGCGCCGCCTAGTTGGGCTATACACTGGTATCAACCCTAACCTTATTCGTCGCGGTGAAATCGGAACACTATCGCAGGATAGTTTCCATAGACAGCTTGATGAGATGCGCGAACAAACTCCATTTGATATGGTTACTGCCAATTTTGATAGAACGACCTCACAGCTTGAAGCCTACATAGAGCAGTTTGACCCGGATGCTGTATACACTGATGCTGCCTACCTGTTCAAACCTGAGCATAGGCGGCAAGGTTCTGGTTCTCGCAGAGAAACTATCGGTGATGTCGTTGAAGAGTTAAAGCGTATAACCGCTGATACTAGAAAGCCTATAATTGGAACAGTTCAGTTTAACCGTGCCGCAGAAGAACGCAGGCGCAGCGCCAACGCTCGTCGAAGGGAGGAGTCTACAGATGCTACAGAATCCGGTGGTGAGTTAACTTTACAGCCATTTAATCCTATTGCACACCTAGCCCTAGATGTAATTGGGGAAACGGATATTATAGGGCAATCTGTTTCTCATGCAATTGGGATGGATTTTGCACCCGACCCATTTTCTAGAGAGATGCGGGCGTTCGGGTTCCTAAAGGGGAGGGAGGGTGAGGATGGAAGTTGGCTTTGCAACTATCCACAAACTCAATCTGATCGTATTAATCTAGATATTGTTCCAAACGATGATCCGCGTATTGAAATCCTGCGACGACCAGCCGCCCGTGTTGCACGTAGACCTAACAATGCACCACCTGCAAACCCTAACATGCTTAATTTTATGAGGGGTTAATAATGCCACTCGATGACCAGCAACCCCATAAGATACAAAAAAATCCTATGGTCGTTAACCGGGCAATTAAAATTGACTTGGATGACGATTTACCACCAGAATTGGGTGTTCCCCGTCTTGGTAATCATCATGCACCGATTGTTATTGTTCTTGATCCTGTGATAAGCGCAAGACCATTCAACTACCCTATTAAAAATGATGATATGGGTTGGCTTGCTCCTAGGATATTTGAATATGCAAAACTCGGTAGAGACGATGTGCAATTCTTGGCTGCGGCACCCTTTATTACATTCGAGCAGAATGGTAAGGATCGTGAAGTAACTGCACACTTAAAGCAGTATGAAACTGTGTTCGATGCGGCTATCGTTGCCTTGAAACCTAGGTTGATTGTTACCATGGGAGCAAGGGCTGCACGTCAGATTCTCGGTAAAGCAGTGCAAATAACTAAAGTAAGAGGGGCTGTTATCGAGGAAACTGCAAAGTTTGGTAAAATTCCAGTTCTTCCTATAATGTCACAATTTTATGCTCGTCGTCATCCAGAGAATGAAGCATTATTCTGTGCAGATATTGAAACCCTCGGTAGAATTGTAGAAAGCGGATACTCATCTGCTACTACTTCTGCACGTAATGATATGCAGATTGACTGGTGTTTCGATCTAACCTCTTTATTGAGAAATATACCAGAATTACTTTCAGTGGATGTAGAAAGTGTTGGGCTTGATCCATTTAAGAAAGAGACACAACTTTTAACAGTTCAGCTTACTTATGAATCCGGGAAAGCACTTGTGATCCCTATTGATTATGATGCCGGTGTAAATCGTCATCACAAATTCATTGATTGGATAAAAGTTTGTAACGATCATGGTATAAAATACACTGATGCTACAACAAAACTGCGGCGTCAACCAAAGCTACAAAGTGAAGCCCATACGGCATATCGTATAAGGATTCTTCAACAACTGAAAACGCTTCTTGAGAATCCAAAGGTCAGGTGTATTGGTCAGAATCTTAAATTCGATTGGCTTCATCTTTACTATAAAGCTGATATTAAAATTGCCAATTATTATGGCGATACTCTTTTGATGGCGCATCTTCTTGATGAGAACATGCTTACCAAGAACATAGATGATCTAACGAGAGTCTATATACCAGAGTATTCAGGCTATAATGATCTTCTGAATCGTGACCCGGAGCATCAGGGTAAGAGCAGGATGGACCTGCTTACCCCCGATAAAATGTTGCGTTACGCTGGTGGCGATACGATTGTAGCTTACCAGCTTTATAACCGGTTATTAACTTTGTTACATATGGATAAGAAGCTATATTCATGCTACATGAATACTGTAATGAGGGGTATTCGCGGGTTCTGCTACGTTGAGATAAATGGGTTCACAGTAAACGAAAAAGCACTCCAAGAATTCGAGAAATACCTGATAGCTATTCAAAAGGCAACGAAAAAGTGGCTTCTTGATCAAATCCCTCAGTCCATAAAGAACAAGTGGAAAAACACTGGTGTAGGATTAAAGCCTGATCGTGCAGTTATCCTGATAGACTATTTGTATACGCATCCAGATGGTTTGAAACTCGTTCCAAAGGTTTATACAAAAACAGGTATACCGTCCGTGTCAACAAAACAAGCAATGCCCTACTACTCTGCTGATTATGAGTTTGTTCGTAGATTTATTGAATATAGTAAAAATCAGAAGATGCTATCTACCTATGTAAAGGGATTTTACAAATATATCGTTGATGGGAAAATAAGACCTACATTTTTACTACACAGCACAGCTACAGGTAGATCATCATCAAAAAATCCAAACGGTCAAAATTTTCCTAAGCGTGGAAAAATGGCGAAAATCTTTCGTCGTATATTTCAAGCCCCGGAGGGTTGGGTGTATGGTCAGAGCGATCTTTCACAGGCGGAACTTCGTATCGCCTCTATGATTAGTGGCGATGAGCGGATGATGCGGGTGTATTTGGATGGGGGGGATATTCACCGTGCAACCGCAGCCGGTGTTATGGGGCTATCAATCAAAGAGTTTCTCGAACTGGATTATACTGTTCAGGCACTTGAGAGGTATCACGCGAAGGCAGTCAATTTTGGGTTTCTTTATGGTATGTGGTGGAAAAAGTTTAAGGAGTATGCTAAAACTGACTACGGGGTTGATTTTACTGATGAAGAGGCTGCCCATATTCGTCAAATGTTCTTCGAAACCTATCCACGTTTGTTGGAATGGCACCAGAAAACAGAAAAGTTTGTGCGTAAACATAAGTTTGTTAGGGCGTTTAATGGTCGTATTCGTCATCTACCAATGGTTGATAGCCCTGATGAATCCATTGCGAAACAGGCTGTCAGACAGGCCGTGAACTCCCCGGTGCAAAGTTTTGCCTCAGATATTGGGCTTATGGCTATAGGGTTGCTTATGCCATATCTACGCAATACTGGCATGGATCGTTATATCAAGGTGTGCGGTTTTATCCACGATTCTATCGTGTATCTTGTGCGTGAGGACAAGGCTGCTGTTGCATCACTAACCATTAAAAAATTCATGGAGAACATACCATATAAGAAATGGTTTGATTGGGAACCGACAGTGCCTATCATTGCTGATATTGAACTTGGTAGGAATCTTGCGGACACATATGAATGTAAGCCTAGACACTATAGTAAAGAAAGTGGTAACCGCACTTTTAAGCAGATCGAGGCTGCTATTCTAAAAGAAGAACTATCTGGTGCCATTGCTAAAACAGAAAAAGCCAAACTCGGTAAATCACACGGTGACTATAGTTCAGCAGTCTCTACTGTTCACGAAATAGAAAAAAAACTGGGTATTGCATTAACCGATTTTGGCTTGTTCCCCGCTGATAGGGGACGATCAGTTAAATCAAAACTACGTAAAGTATCAATCACCGCTATCAACAACAGTGCTGATCCTGCAAATCGGGTTGCATTAAAAGTTCATAAGCACTACTCTACCTATGCAAACACCACGGAGCACCATAACAATGGCGAAGCAAAAAATCGACAAAACCCTGTCCGAAAAATTCGCAGAATACCTAAGGTTGCGTGATACAGCCAAGGATGCTACGAATGCGGTTAATCGTGGAAAAACTATCCTGAAAAATGTATTTAAGGATGGTATTAAAAACAGGCAATTTGTTATTGGAACATACGTGCTGCATGGTGGCTACAGATTTGATTATAGTCAGACAGAATCTACCGTTATCGAGGCCAACGATTTTCTGGCTCTATACGAATCTGGGAATATTACTCGTGACCAGCTTCTTAAATGTGTATCAGTCCAAAAGGGCTCAGTAGATACCTATATCGGGTCTGATGTTGCACTTCGTCTAGCCAAGAATAAGATAGGTAAGGAATTTGACGTTCGTGTTACCCAGCTAGACATAGATTCAGAAAATGAATCAGTAGTCGTTGTGCCGGAGACTGAACAGCCCATAATCCGTAAAAGATCATTGGCAAGAAATACTAAAACAACGGCTCCAGCCAAAGTTCTGATCAGACGTATACACATTAAAACAAAAAAATGAAGAAAGAGAACGCCTATTGGCTGCTCGGTCAACTTGGGGTAGATACAAGTAACCCGGCTATGTCTGGTGAATGGGCAAACTTTTCTTGTCCATTTGCTCCATGGCATCACGATAGTGGTATTGATCGTAATCCATCTTTTGGTGTTTCGATTTCGAGTAACGGAGATTCGAAATCTTTTTACAGATGCTTGTCTTGTGGTCAAAAGGGGCAGCTTTCTTTACTTCCTGCCAAACTTGGAAAACTTCGGGGGGTTGAACCGGCTGAGTTTCAATTACTAATTCAACAAGCAGAAAGATTTGAGTATACTGACACTACTGCTACAAGAGAGGCACCGGGTTGGGAGGATGAAGATGATAGTAAACACGAATCCGTGCCTAAGAAATCTATGCCCGTCTATGGAAGTGCCTTATTGCACCCCTATTTAAGAACTCGTGGGCTTGATTGGCGAGACGCATGGCGGTTAGGTCTTCGCTATGATGAGGTGCAGAAACGTATTCTATTTCCAGTTTATAATAACCGGTTACAGCTTGAGGGGTTTAATGGGCGGTCTGTAATGCCGAAGCATTATTTAAACAAGACTAATCCAAAGTCACGTGATTACCACGGTCTTGATAAACGCCGATTGTTCATGTTCAATCCGTATTTTTATATGAATTTTGGGAAACATAGACTTATTCTAGTGGAGGGGGCTATCGACTATGCCAGAGGGCAGCAGGCTGGTTTTCTAGGGACACATGGAACTATGGGGACCGCTCTTACAGAAGAAAAGATAGCAATATTATGTAAGTTAGGAAGACCTGTTTTCATTTTTTTCGATAACGATAAAGCAGGAACTGACGCAGTATTCGGGCGTTTTAATATTAAAACAGGGACCAGAGAAGATAGGCATCAGTCTTGGGCACGTCGATTATTTACCCAACTTCCTGTGTGGATTTGCACGTATCCAGCCCTTTCTATAAAAGAAGAGCGCAATGACCCCGGAACTTTAACTGTTAAAGAATTTAGATGGGCGGTCTATAATGCAAAACTATATATCGGGGCTGATCCAGAAGCCAGATTAGACGATGACAACTACGTGCCTTTTTGAAAATAACGGGGTTGACAACAATGTAACGTATTTTTATACTAACGACATCCCTACGGGGATACGCTGAAATCGCTGAACCATCAAAGGAGAATACGATGGCTATTCGTAAACCATTGAGGAAGATTCCAAGAACTCCTGTGCCAAGCAGCCCCACTGTAAAGACCTCTGTTCGCAGAATCTCGTCTTCTACTGGCAAGAGTTCTAAACCCCAAATATCTACTGCGGGGACAGCCCATGGGGCTGATGGCTTTTCTCTCGCCAAAGAGCAGCAGATTCGTCAACAAGAGGATTACGATAGAAAGAAGGAAAAGCCATTTCCTTTTCGTATCACACAAAAAGATATGAAAGAAAAAAGGAATGTAGTAGATATGCTGTATCTCGACAAGGAGCCTTTTTTTGTTCGACTGCATACTGTGCCTAATGGCCATGGCGGTTTCGATGACGAAGTGTGCCTTGCTGACACTGGCGGGATTTGTCCACTATGTCAGCAGTTGGGTAAAGAGGGAACATGGACTCTTGTGCTGACAGCGTTGGATAAGAGACCATACCGTAACCGCGATGGTGTGTTGACTAAACAAAGCAAAAAGTTGGTTATGGTGAAAAGCCGTAACATCGACAAGTTCGAACGACAGTATCAAAAGCACCACACTTTTAGGGGGCTTGTCTGCACCCACCGTCGTCATGCACCGAAGGAGGCGAGCATTGGTGAAGACCTTGAGTTCAAGGATAAACTTGTTCCTGAGGTTGTCATCGCTAAAAGCGGAGACCTGTCAAAGGTAACCGATTATGCAAAGGCTTTTACTGCTTTATCCCAAGAGGCCATGGCAAGTAAGTATGCCAATATTGACACCAGTCACGATTCCGGTTTTGGCAGTGGCCGCAAAACGGTGTCACACGACGACGAAGATGCCCCGTCTTGGTGATCTACCACGTAATAGAGGGGGCTAATAACCCCCTCAAATACCGGTGAGATATGATCGGATATATTTCAGAGCGCGCATATGTTAAACGCAGCCTCGTTACCCCGGCGCTTGCTAAGCGTATCCGCACGGAATTGTCTTATACAAATTATACACGTGATACGGTTAGGTCTAGTCGGTCGTATCGCGATGGTGGATTTGGAAGTTCTGAGATGCAAATTACCAAAATAGAGAATTATTGGCGAGTAGGTAATTATGTTTCCCTTCCTCGTAAATGGGCGTTAGACAATATAGTTGGTGACTATGCTGACCACACTAAATTTCCTGCTATTTCATCTATGCGTCATCTTACACGTATTTCCCCACGGGATAACAAACAGCGCATGTTTTTTACGAGTCTGTTTATGCAGGCGAATAAATCTGGGCCGCAGCACATTCTTGCTAATGCCGCAACAGGTGCCGGAAAAACTGTGAGTCAGATATGGCTTGGTCAGAAGCTTGCTACGAGAACACTTTTAATAGTTGATAGTAATAAGATAGCTAATGGGTATTTGAAAAACTTTGTCAAGTTTTTTGGACAAGAATGGACTAATAAAAACGTAGGACGTATTCAACAAGATCAATGTGATATAAATAAACCTTTTTCTATAGGTATGGTGCAATCTCTTGCATCTAGGCACTACGCTCGCAAAGTTTATCAGTCATTTGGTTTGGTATGCTATGATGAAGTGCAGATTTATGGAAATCTTGCATATCACCGAGTCTTGGGTATGTTCAGTGCGAGGGTGCTTGCCGGGTTTACCGCTACTAATAAAGGTGGTTCGTTCGGAAAGGTAATAACCGGTTATATAGGTAGTCCTGCTGCACTATCTACACAGAAGGTAATGTGCCCAAAAGCCCATGTTGTAACCTACAAACTCCCAAGGCTTGTTTCGGTATTCAGTGACGGTGCTTTGATAAATGATCTTGTTCGTATTAAAGACAGGAATGATTTTATAGCAAAGTTAATACTTGATCGAGGGTGGCATAGAAAGCGCGTGTGTCTCGTGTTATCTGATAGGATTGAACAGCTACAGAAGTTGAAAAATGCACTTATCAAATTTGGCATACCAGAGGGTGTAGTAGGGTTACACGTAGGTGAGTATTCAGATGGCTCTTATACGGTTGGCTATAGTTATGACTCCGTTCGATGGATCAAGCTGAAAAATAATCTAACTCTTAAAGATGCAAAAGCTATGTCAGCTATGCTTAATAAGGCTAAGTCCTATAATGGTTATGATATTCCTGTTGCTTTAGCCAGAAAAATTAAAAACGGTGAATATGTTGAATTTATGCCAATCTGTAATACAGTAAAACCTTCGGAACAAACTCTTGACTCTATTGCAAATTCTTGTTATATAATTTTGGCAACGTATAAGATATTCGGAAAAGGGGTTGATTATCCAAGAATAGATATGGGCGTGGAAGCTTCGCCGATTGGAAATGTGACACAACCAATGGGGCGTATCACAAGACTCTTAGAGGGGAAACCTACACCAGAGTGGTGGTCTATCTACGATAGGTTTATTACCGATAATCCTGTTGCCGAAAAACAAGCAGAAGCCGTAAATGCCTTTTTCGATAGTAAACAAGAATCACGAAAACGCGGCTTCAATGCTGTAGGAACAAAAGCAGTCTATCATAAAGCTGAAGATTACAGGAGCGAGAAGTGAAAATTAGGAGATTGAATAAAAAGCCACGGGCTTCCCGCTATAAAGCAGACGAGGATTTCCGAGAAAAGCAAAAAGCCTTCTCGCGGGATAGTTACCGGAAAAGCACTGGTAACTTTGAGATGACATCCCCATCCCGTTCTCTTGACTACTATACACGTCTTGCGGAACAGTTGCCGGTCGAATATAACGGGGTTACGTTTACTGCCCCGTGCATAAAGGTAACCGCTCTTGCCGATCTTCTACAAATCAGCTACCAGTCGTTATGGCGCTCAACAAGCGCCGGTTCTATTCCCGCACCCGTTCTTATCACGCGCATGGGGAAACGGGAATTACTCATCTATCATCAAGATGAGGCGCGCGTGATACTCACCGTCATCGCAGATCATAAGCGGCAGTTTTCCTACTACAGGAAAGATCACCACCATACCCGCAAGCGGCTCTTCGATGAAATAACTGCAATACGAAACAAATGGAGTGCCTCATGGCCCGCAAACCCGGACGCCCACTTACCGCAACAAAAGCAACCGCAGCTAAAGAAATTGCTGCCCCTGAGAAGGAAGAAATCGTGACTCAATTAGGCACCACGTTCAGCATTAAGTCCACCCTTTCCGTAAAGATGCGCAACGAGACTGGGGACGAAGTTTTTGTTTCGACTGGCGCAGAAGCTTATAACGTCGAGGAAGACAGCATCCCAGAAAAGCGTCTTGTGATTGATGAACTCCTTGATAATTGGATTAAGGATCGGGCTGAGGCTATTGGCAGTGCAACTTTCGGCGGCTATGCGGAGGACGATGTAGCGGATAGCACTGAAATCGACGAAGTAGAAAAGGCCGACGAAGAGGACGACGAAGAGGCCGAAGAGTTAACCGAGGACGCAATTAATGCAATGAAAAAAGCTGAACTCGATGCCCTGATTGAAGAGCACGGTATCGAGGTTGATCCTAAGGCTAAGATTGCTGAAAAGAGAGCCGCAATTATTGAGGCGTTGTTTTCGGAAGAGGGCGACGAAGAGGCCGAAGAGGCTGACGAAGAGGACGACGAAGAGGCCGAAGAGGCCGAAGAGGCCGAAGAGGCTGACGAAGATGCTGACGAGGAAGAGTTTGAGCCATATACTATGGACGAACTCAGTGGAATGAAGTTAAAGGAACTTGACGAAATTGCAGTTGAATGGGGTGTTCAACTTAAGTATAAAGC
>Ga0210044_10003954_pt1 | contig 20993 bp, 26 predicted proteins | sample CryGey13umfilter_2_FD_183959 | JGI IMG/M metagenome (GOLD analysis project Ga0210044, IMG submission 183959) | Groundwater microbial communities from aquifer in Utah, USA - Crystal Geyser 4/9/14 3 um filter (SPAdes) (version 2) | ecosystem: Environmental > Aquatic > Deep subsurface >... | reverse complement strand
GAAGGCCTCCGCCCAACTACTGCGAAGCAGCTTGGCTTTGGCCGGAGGGACGAGGTACTGGGACTCCAGGAGGCTGCGCTGGGGGGAGCGGGCGCGGAACATCTGGCCTTCCTTGGCTCGGTGTATGCAGTGTTTGGTGGCACGACCGGTATATCGCGGATTCTAACACGGGCCGGGGGTTTTTACGAGGGAATCAACATTTTCCCCAGACATTTCACAATTCCGGACTTGAACTCCTTTGAGGTTCTGGAACTGTGTCGGAAGGATTACGTGAACCAAAGGGCTGGTGGAGCAAACTTTGGTACACCATTTCTGACACCTCCTGGTTTTACCTGTTTGGCTGCGCAGATATTAACGCTCAGGGGTTATTGCACCGGGTTTTGCCCGGTTCCTGCGACAACCTGGCTGAACAAAACAAACTCGGCTAATCTAAGTGGAGTTTTGCGATTTCATTTGCGGGCCCGTGATCTTGGCCCGACCCTCCAAAGGAGAATCCCGTGAAGACGAGAATCCTCATTCCTGCGCTTGTTCTGACCGCCATGTTGTTCGCCCAGGGTGCCTGGGCCCACTGTGAAGTCCCCTGCGGGATCTACGATGACGCCGCCCGCATCGCCCTCATGCGGGAGCACATCACCACCGTCGAGAAATCGATGCACATGGTGGAGGAACTGTCCGGCGCCGAGAGCATGAACTACAACCAGATCGTCCGCTGGGTGAACAACAAGGAAACCCACGCCGACGAGATCCAGCATATCGTCAGCCAGTACTTCATGACCCAACGGGTCAAGCCGGTCGCGAGCGATGACTCCGGTTACGGCACCTTCGTGGAGAAGGTCACCGTTCTCCATCAGTTGCTGATCGAGGCAATGAAGTCCAAGCAGACCCTCGACCACGACCACATCGACGCCATGCGCAACCTGGTCGACCGGTTCGAAAAGCTCTATTTCGTGAAGAAGTAGGGCGCCGGGCCGGTCTTTCCGGGCTGCGCCCACAAGGAGATTGTCGTGACCACGGGAGCCGAAAACCCCACCACCAAGATCGCCGCAACCACGCTTTTCTGGGCGGCCTTCGTGCTGACGCGACCGCTGGGTGCGGTGGTCGGGGATACCCTGGACAAGCCGCTCGCCTCCGACGGTCTCGCCCTGAGCCGCAATTCCGCATCGGCGGCTCTGCTGGTGTTCATCTTTGCCTGCATGATCTTATTCAAGCATAAACCCGCAAGGGCGAGTTATTGACGGTGACGGTATCGCCGGATCAACATGGAATGGAGGCAGGGTCTTGGAATTCCTCTCCATCCTGAAACCGACGCGTCTGGGGATGCTGACCGAAAGTCCTACGGAGGAGGAGGATGGCGTTCTCTCCGGCCATGCCGCCTATGTGGAAGATCTTGCGAAGCGCGGCGTGGTCGAGTTCGCCGGGCGGACCCGGAATGCGGATGAGACCACGTTCGGGTTGGTCGTCTTCCATGCTGCCCCGCTTCGAGGAACTGGGTGCGGTCTACCGGGATGACGGCAAGCCCGCCGATGCCCTCACCACCATGATGGACCACGGCTGCAACGCCTTCCGCGTGAGGCTGTTCGTCGATCCGACCGGCCGAAATGCCGTTGTTCAGGATCTGGACTACACCATCAAGCTGGCCCGGCGGATCAAGCACACCGGGGCCGCTCACTGGCCCCCCCCCGACGCCCGACGGTCAGCGGGAATTCCTGCGGGACGTCATTGCGGCCGTGCGCTCGACTACCGGGGGCCGCGGCGTCTTCTGGTGGTATCCCGAAGCGATTCCCAACCGCCGGCTCAATGTCTGGATGGGTGGCCGGATGGCCCTGTTCGACGCCGAGGGGAACGCGTTGCCGGCCCTGGATTCTTTCGCCGGGGAATGACCAGGCGAGGGGCGTCTGCCGCCGGCTGTCCCTGCCCGGAAACATCATCGTCGGCCGTGTCGTTGAGCGGGAACACCTCCGCCAGCTCTCCCTCGGCATACTATCACCCAATCTCCTGTCGTTATTGCGGTTGGCCCCATATGGGCCATTCGGGATGCCTCTTGCTGTCCCCTGGCCGTCCCCGCATGGACGCCATTTGCAAGGAGGAGCCACCATGGCCACCAATCCCAACAACCACGACTTCACCCCCACCGAACTGGACGCCAGCCTGCGCCGCCTGGGAATCCAGGAACTGCAGGAACGCCTTGAGTTCAGTCCCCTGCTCATCGACACCGGCATGACGACCGGTGACGACTCTCTGAGCATGCCCTGCTGCGTGTGCAAGATCAGCGACCCGCAGCCCCTGGACGGAAACGGAATGTTGCCCTTCCCCATGGAGGACATCGGTGGCACCGGCCTGAATTACTGATCCGGGTCTGACCACCGGCCGCGCCTGATCGGTTTCGCCGCGGGCGCGGCCACCCACCACATGAGTCGGCCGGAGCGGCGGCCAAACCGCGGGGGAGCGGGCATGAGCGAAGGTGCGGAGAGGGCCGCGGTCGAGTATCGCCGGCGGGATCTGGCATTCGAGTTGTGGAATCTGCGGGCGGTGTTGCCCGACGCCCAGCAAGATGACCTGCTGCGCATCAAGGCTCGGCAGGACCAAGACCTGGCAAGAGAACGGGAGGCTCTTGCCGGGTTGTGGTCGGGGAACCGCGATATCCTGGTCCCCGGCCACAGATTTTTTGCCGACCATCCCGAGCTGGCGCAGGGGATCACCGTATCCCTGCACCTGGGCCCTTACCAGCTATTGGCCGAGCCGTACCTTGCGGCGGGCCTGGAACCGGTCATCGTCTTGAACGAGGACGCACGGCGCTCCTTCCAGCCCCAGGCCGAGAACCTGTGCCGACGGCTTGGCCACAGCGGACACATCGAATGGGCGTCCCTGGGGCGGCGGGGATTCGTGCGCACCATGATCACGGCGCTGCGCCGGAATAAGCCGGTCCTGGTGTATCTGGACGGAAACACCGGCACCGCCGGCATGCGAGCCACGCGCGATCAGGGGATGCGCTATCACCTGCCCGGACGCGCGATTCGCGTGCGCACGGGGCTGGCCCGCCTGGCCTGCCGTCTGGAATGCCCGGTGCATCGGGTGGCCCTGTACTGGGACGAGCGAGGCGACCTCCGCTGGGAGACCGAGCCCACCATGCGGTGGTCGCGCCATGACGATCCGGGTACCGTGACCCGCTACCTGTACGACTGGTGTTTCACCCACATCATGCGCCGTCCGGAGCAGTGGCGGTACTGGGCCATGCTGCGCACGGCCAGTTCCTGCTTCCGTAGCGCGATCCTCGATCCGGCCGGTGTGCCCGCGGGCCTGCGCGAGGATTTCCAGCGGGCGTTCGGGACCTGCATGGAACAGTCGCCCGGCACCGTTCACCTGGTGCTGGAAAGCGATGTCGAGGTCTGGGCGGGGGACGTCCTGGTCGACTTATCCCGTGATCGTTTCTATCCCGCCTCGGGTCTGCAGGATTCCGATCTGGACCCCTTGCGGGACGGTCAACCCACCCTCGCCGATCTGGCCAGCCATCACGGCCGGGCCTGGGTGGATTTCCACGGTCTGCGTCTGTGCCTGCTGGGGATGGCCCGGCTGGGGGGCTCGTGATGGAGACCGTGCTGCGGGTCTTTCCCAACCGCGACGGGCCGTGGCTGGTGCGGGCCGGCCCGGTGATCCTCGGAGTGCCTGAGCAGATCGGGTCGCGATTGCGCCCGCTGGACGGCACACGCCCCGAACCCGCTGAATTGCGCTGCCTCCTGCGGCCGCACGACCACCGGGGCGCCCTGGCGGAGCGGCTGCACGGCGGCCTGGTTCCGCCACCCTTTTCCTGGCGCAGGTTCTTGTCATCCCGTTTTCCGGTGTGGGTACGGGTGCCGCTGGTGTCCCCGTCCGTTGTCGGGGGTCTTGCCGAACGTTCGGCCCGGTGGGGTCGCCCGCGCGCGTTGCTGGGATTGGGAGCGCTGGGCGCAGCGGGGGTCGTCCTGTCCGACTGGAACAGCCCTTCGGGGGAGGTGTCGGCCACGGCTTTGGCGGCTGGGGCCATCCTGTTTGTGGTCAGCGCCCTGTGGCATGAACTGGGCCACGCCGCCGCCTTGCGGGAGGCGGGCTACCACCCGGGCGGGCTGGGGTTGGGCATGCTGATGATCCTGCCGGTCCTGTTCGTGGACGTCACTCCGGTTGCTCTGTTGCCGCGCCGGAAACGCTTGCGCGTCAACGTGGCCGGTCCGGTGTTCCAGCTCGCCCTGGCGGCCGTCTATCGTTTATTGGCCACATTGCCGCTGCCTCCCACGGTTGGGGCGGGGGTGCACATCGCCGCCGTTTCGGCCACCTTCGCGGTGTCGTGGAGCCTGTGGCCCTTCGTGCGCAGCGATGGATACTGGCTGCTTTGCGACGCCCTGGACATTCCACGGCTGGACCAACCCCTGCCTGCCGACCGTCCCCGCACGACCCGCATCCTGGCCGGAATTTTGCGCGTGTTGAACGTCGTCTTCCTGGCCGGAGTGGGGATCATCCTTACCCGGACCATGCACCACCGGTGGGGTCTGGTGGGTCTGCCCGATTGTTCCGGTGGTTCCTGGGCGGCGACCTCCGCGGCGCTCGCAATCTGGGCGGCCCTGATCCCCCGCACCCTTCTGCTTATGCGGCTAACCATCCGGGATCTCCGCACATAATTCCCTGCCGAACCCGGCGCCAGGCCTTAGAATGGGGTCATGGTGACGAATCGAGATCAGGATGGTATGGAGCCGGAGCCCCTTCCGCTGGACGGGCTCCTGGATCTGCATATGTTTCAGCCCCGGGATGTGAAGAATCTCGTACCCGATTACATCGATGCCTGCCGCAAGGCGGGTGTTCTGGAGCTGAGGATCGTCCACGGCAAGGGTGTGGGCGTGCTGCGCACCATCGTCCACGGCATCCTGGACGAGCATCCGGCGGTCCGGGAGTATCGCCTGGGCGGTCACGACGGCGGGTCCTGGGGGGCCACCCTGGTGTGGCTGCGACCGGCGACGGAAGGGAACTGAACCGAACATGGGACGCGGCAAGAGCAGACGACCCGGACCCGGCCTCGACAGCGCTCCTCGGCGCGGCAAGCATCGCTCCATCCGCTACGCGTCCCAGGAGGAATGGTCCCAAGACCGTCCCGCCCGGGCACCGGACGCCCCGCCGGAGATCCTCTTGCGCAAGCTTCATCTGGAAGAGGCCATGCGGCGCATGGAACAACAGTTGCGCGGTTTCGCGGCCCGCGGGGTGCGCGAGGTGCTGGTCGTACACGGCAAGGGAACCCAGAGCGCGGGGGGCATTCCCGTGCTCGGCCCGCAGGTGCGGAGCTGGTGCGGTGCCCACTCCGACCTGGTGGCTTCGTGGCGCGAGGCGCCGGGCAAGTGGGGTGGGGCGGGGGCGATCGTGGTGACCCTGAAGCAGCAGAAGGATCCGGAATGACCATCGACCACACAACCCAGGCCGCCGGCCCGGCCTACCGTCCGCCGCGCGGTTTCCTGACCGGCCGCACCGCCCTGGTCACGGGCGCGGCCCGGCGCATCGGCCGCACCCTGGCGCTGGCCTTGGCCGACGAAGGCGCCCAGGTGGTTCTGCACCATCGCACTTCGACCTCGGAGGCCGCCGAGACCGCCGCGACCATCGTCGAGGGTGGAGGATCCTGCGTCCTAATCCGGGGTGATCTGGCCGATGCGGACGTGGCCGGCGGTTTGGTGGACTCCGCCGCCCGGGCGGCCGCAGCGGCCGTCGACATCCTGGTCAACAACGCCTCGATCTTTCCGCCGACGGGGATGGCCGACGCCATGGCCGAGGAATGGGACCGGATCCAGGCGGTGAACCTGCGCGCGCCGTTCCTGCTGGCCCAGGGGCTGGCCCGGCAGCTGCCGACCGGTGCGGCCGGCGATATCGTGAGCCTGGGCGACATCCGCGTCCTGCGGCCGGGGTCCGATCACGCGCCCTACACCGTGTCCAAGTCCGGGCTGCACGGGTTGACCCGCAGCCTCGCGGTATCCCTGGCGCCGCGGATCCGGGTCAACGAATTGTTGCTGGGCCCGGTGCTGCCCCCGGAAACCCCGGGTGGTGAATACGAGCATGTGCCTCGCGAATCCTTGCCGACGCGCCGGTTCCCCCGGCCGGAAGACGTGGCCGCGGCCATGCTGTTCGTCCTCGGTAATCCCGCGGTGACGGGGCAATCCCTGTGCATCGACGGCGGCCAACACCTGCTCTGACCCGGAGGTTTCCATGTCCCCCCTGCGCAAGAAGCTCATCGTCGTGGGAGATCGCCTGTTGGTCAGGCCCGAGGAGGGCGAGGAGCGCACCGACGCGGGACTCTATCTGCCCCAGACCGCAGTGACGGCGCGGCAGGCCCGCGGGGGCTGGGTGGTCAGTGTGGGGCCGGGGGTGCCGGTGGCCACGATTCCCGACGACGACGACGAGAACCTCTTCGACATGGAGAATGCCCAGCCACACTACATGCCCATGCAGGCTCAGGAGGGCGACTACTGCCTGTTCCTGAAGAAGGCAGCAGTGGAGGTCACCTTCGAGAAGAAAGGTTATCTCATCGTACCCAACTCGGCGGTGCTGGTGCTGGTGCGCGAGGACATCGATCCCAGGCCCAATTGACCCGGGACCGATGCCCGCCCTTTGCCGCTAGCGCCAGCCCTTGGGCGCCGGATACATCTCATCCCACCACGCCGGCCGCTCCTTCAGATACCGCGCGAAATAGGCCAGGATCGTGTCGTTCCACACCATGCGTTGTTCGTGATCCAGGATGTGATGGTCCTGCCCGGTGAGGCGCACGTACTCCACGTCCTTGCCCAGCAGCTTGAGCGCGGTGAAGAGCTGGTCGCTCTCGCCCGGCGGCACGTTCACGTCCGAGTCCCCGTGCAGCAGCAGCAGAGGCGTGTTGATCTTGTCCGCGGAGTAAACCGCGCTCTGGTCCACGTAGAGGTCGCGATCGCTCCAGGGGAAGGTGCCGGCCAAAGCGCGCGCGCCGTAGGCGTAGCCCCACAGACCCCCGCCCCAGTAGCTGGTGATGTCCGAGATCCCTGCGTGGCTGATCGCGGCGGCGAAGATGTCGGTCCGGGTGATGAGATATTCGGTTAGGAAGCCGCCGTAGCTGGCGCCGATGCAACCCACGTGCTCGCGGTCGACCCAGCCGAATTCATCCAGCAGGGCCTTGGTGGAGTCGATCACCTCGCCGGCGGTGATCTTGCCCCAGTCGTTGACGTGGCGGGCGGCGAATTCCTGCCCGTACCCGATGGCCCCGCTGGGCTCAGGCACGTACACCACGTAGCCCTGGCCGGCCCAGATGTTCTTGGGATAGCGGCCGCCGAAATCGCGGGTGATGGGGGAGGTGCCGCCGTAGTAGTAGACGATCACCGGGTACTTCTGGGACGGGTCGAAATCCGGGGGATAGTAGATGAACCCGTCCAGATTCTCGCCGCTGGGCAGGGGGGCTTTCCACGCCTCCACCTTGCCGAACCGGATGTCCCGGTAGCGATCGGCGCCCGGATCCCGGAGCAGCTTGGCGCGGTTCTTCTTGAGGTCCACGGCGAAGACCTGGTTGGGCCGGTTGACGCTCGAACCCCGGGCGGCGGCAAGGCGGCCGGAGCGGGGGAGGGCGATCTCGTCGGTGGATTCGCTGCCGGTCTGAACCGCTTCCCATCCCGCGTGGCGGGGGTGGAAACGGAAGACTCGGTTGTACTGGGTGTCCGTGCACTTGGCGTAGATCATGCCGTCGGCGCGGCACCAGGTGAAATTGCCAACGGCGGGCTGGAAATCACGGGTGATGGGCTCGGGACTTCCGGTCTTGAGGTCGTAGAGAAAGAGCTGCCCGCCGTAATCGTTGGCCTGCACGCCGTCGGGCAGGTCGCGCCCCAGGCCGTCGAAGGCCGACGGGGAACCGCTCAGGCACAGGATCGCCGCGTCGGGGCTGAACTCGGCGCCGCCGATCCAGGGATCATCCAGCACCTTTTCCAGGGACAGGTCGCCCAGATCCAGCAGCCACAGGGTGCTGGTCATGTAGGGCCTCTGGGTGTAATCCGCCTCGCTGGTGAAGAACAACAGGCGCCGCCCGTCATCGCTGATGCGCCAGCTCTCGGGGCTCACCGGTCCGGCGGTCAGGCGGCGGGTCATCCCGCCGGGCAGAAAGGTCTGGTAGAGGTCCGAACGGTCGCGATACCACGGCTGCCGGTCGGCGGGATGGGCCACGCGCTTGACCTTCCGGGAGTCGGGCTCGGGATGCCGCGCAATTTCGTAAATGACCGAGCGCCCGCCCGGAACCCAGCGCCACGAGCCGAGGTGTTCGACGTCCGCGAGCAGGATGGCGGTTTCGCCGGTCTCCAGGTCGAAGGTCCGGATGGTCGCCTTGTCGCCGGTCGTCGTCTGCCAGGCCAGGCACTTGCCCGTATCTCGCCACTTCAGCCCGCTCGGCGAGCCTCCGTCGCGCCAGTAGCGCACCAGGCGCCCGTCGGCCGTGTCGCGGATCTCCAGCCAGGTCTCCCGGTCGGTGCCGTTGCCGTATTCGCCCAGGGAGATGGCGACCAGCGAGCCGTCGGGTGACAGTTCGAGATCGGAGACGCGGGGGGCGTCCAGCACGGTGTGGATCTCCACGGCCCGCTCGGCGCTCACCCCGGGGACCAGGGAGCCGTCGGCGGCCTGTTCGCCCGGCACGACCTGCAGGGCAACGCGCGTGTCTTCGTCTTCGCTCCCGTCGGCGAAGGCCCTGAGGCTCACGAGGTATTTGCCGCGGGGCAGGGTCAACTCGGTGGTCAGGGTGTCCTGCTCCCCGGATTTGAGGTCGAGGTCGGTGAACGCGAAGGAACCTTTCACCTTCATGCCGGTCACCACGCGCAGGGTGGCCTTCTGCCAGCGATCCGAGGACAGGGTGAAGGCGTAGTAGGCTACCCGCGGGCCCTTGCCCTTCAGCGCGAACCCTCCGTGGTCGGCCCGAACGGTCTGCCAGCTCGAGGCCTGGTCGCCCGGACCGGCGAGGGGGTCGCCCGCGTGGGGCCAGGCGCCGCCCGGAACGGCGGGCATGGCGTCCAGGAGGTCGGCCAAGGTGGTCCCGGCCAGTTCGGCGTCGCCGAAAGCGGGAAGGTTCACGGCCACCGGCCCCGCGACGAGCGCCTGGTCGACGGGCAGGGGAGGCATGTCGGCCGCCGCGGCGATCGCAGGAACCGCCGCCAGAAAGAGCAGAATGGTCAGAAACGTCTTCATGAAGGGTACTCCCGCGGGAAAATGGGGCCAAAGTGAGTTGTTCGCACCATGGAGACCAAGGTTGCATCCGGACCCGAGCCTCAACAAGGCAATTGATTTCCGGAACCGTTGGCTCCATCCTATCCCGGTTATGATGATACCAAGACAAGCCAAGCGATTCTGGTTGTTTCTCATCCGCCTGCAGCGGGAAATGGGTTACGACGACTGCATGGGGATGGCGGCGCAGATCGCCTTCTACACCATGCTGGGTCTGTTTCCCTTCATGATCTTCCTGCTGAGCCTGATCGGAAACCTGCCGGTGGCCGAGAGGTTGCAGCCCCTGGTGCTGACGGCCCTGCAGGAGCAGATGCCCCTGGAGGCGGCGGACTTCGTCGCAACCACGGTCATGAATCTTCTGCCGGATCGCAACCAGGGCCTGCTGAGTTTCGGTCTGTTGGCCTCGTTGTGGGGAGCGTCCATGGCGGTGGGCGCCATGATCACCACCATCAACCGGGCCTACAACATCCACCAGCGGCGCAACATCGCCGTGCAGAAGGTGCTGTCGATCGTCCTGGTGCTCGTGCTGTCGGGCATGTGGCTGTCGTCCATGACCATCACCCTGGTCGGTTTCCGGCTGACCCAGCAGATCTTCGAGTTCCTGGGCATCGCCAGCGAGAACAACACCTTCTGGACCAGCATCCGCTTGCCCATGGCCTTCAGCCTGAACGTTTTGGCCCTGTCGATCCTCTACTATATCGCCCCGGAGGCGAAACAGAAGTTCCGCTGGATCCTGCCGGGCGCCATCTCTGCCGGCATCCTGTGGATGGGCGCCTCCCAGTGCTTTCGTTATTTCCTGTCCCACTTCGGCCAGTATAACAAGACCTACGGATCGTTGGCCGCATTGGTGATCCTCATGGTGTGGCTGTGGCTGTCGGGCCTGGTCTTTCTGCTCGGGGCCGAGATCAACGCCCTGATGAAGCGTTCGGAGGAACTGGAACCGCCGCGCTACCTTCGCCCCCTGCGACGCACCGTCCGCGCGGACAACAAGGAGTGACCGTGACCGTGAAGATGTCAGCCGCCTGGACCGGCGGCATGCGCTTCGTCCACCGTTCCCACACCGGACACGAGGTCATCACGGACGCCCCCGTGGAAAAGGGCGGATCGGGCACGGCGGCCACGCCCATGGAACTGCTGCTCCATGGGCTGATCGGCTGCACGGGCGTGGATGTCTCCAGCATCCTGCTGCGCATGAAGCAACCCCTGGAGGCCCTGGAGGTGGAAGTGGCCGCTGAACGGTCCGAAGAGCACCCGAAGGTCTACACGAGCATTCACGTCACCTACATCCTGACCGGCGACCTGGACGAGGCCAAAGTGAAGCGAGCCATTCATTTGTCCGAGTCAACGTACTGCTCCGCTTCGGCAATGCTGGGCAAGACCGCGACCATCAGCAACGAGTTCCGGATCCTGCCCCCCCACCCCGTGACCGGTTGATAATTGTCCTGATTATTTGTATGCTGATGACAGCCATGACGACGTGGCCTTCGTGTTGTTCGCCACAGGCCTGAATCGCAACCGTTCCTCCGCCCTTTGGCCCCTGCCGCCGGCGGCGGCGTATCGCAGCGGCCGCGGCTGTCCCGCTGTCCGCAGGGGTGCTTCATGCGCGCAAACCGATCCTTGATCCTGGCGGTGCTGCTTTGTGGCGGTTTGCTGCTGGGTGCCGGGCGCGCCATGGCCATCCGGATCGACCCGGAACTGGAGACCCTGCTGGCCACCAAGGGCCGGGAAATTTCCTTTCCGATCCTGCTGGTTTTTGAGAAACCGGTGAACGCCGGCGACGAGATCCAGGATCTGGACAAGTTGGACCCCAAGAAACGCCGCAAGAAGACCCTGGAACTTCTCAAGCGCAAGGCCCTGAAGGCGCAGCAGAACGCCCTCGTCCTGCTCGAGAGCCCGCAATGGGCCGACCAGGTGACCGAGGTCCGCCAACTCTATCTGGCCGGCGCCATTTCCTTTCGGGGGCCTGCGTCGGCGATCGAAGCCCTGTCCGATCTGCCGGATGATGGGACCCTCTTTTATGATCGCAGCTACGACCTGATCCGGGGGACCTCCATGCCCCGCAATTATCCGACCCAGGACAAGGTCGCCTTCCCCGATACCGCCTGGGGCGTCAAGTACATCCAGGCCGACCGGGTGTGGCGGGAACTGGATATCACCGGCCGCGGGGTGGTCGTCGGCCATGTGGACACCGGTGTGTATCTCGCTCACCCGGATCTGGCGGGTCACCTGTGGACCAACCCGGGCGAGATCCCCGGCAACGGGCTCGATGACGACGGCAACGGTTTCGTCGACGACGTCCACGGCTACGATTTCGGCGTCGAAGACGGCGATCCCAACGACGATGCCCCCTTCGGCGGGCACGGCACCCACACCGCGGGAACCGTGATCGGCGACGGGACCGCCGGCGTCCACACCGGGGTGGCGCCGGGCGCCCAGCTCATGGCCTGCAAGATCTGGCACGCCAACGGCCAAGGCGGTTCCCTGGGTATGATCTGGGCCGCCGAGCAGTACTGCGTGGAAAACGGCGCGCGCATCATCACCATGTCGTTGGGTATTCCCGGAGAAATCCCGGCCATCTTCATGCGTAACGACCGGGTCAACTGCAACAACATCCGCGACGCTGGGGTGTTGCTGGTCAATTCGGCCGGCAACGACCACAACGTGTTCGAGCCTCCTCTCGAGTTGAACCTTACCGCCCGGAGCCCGGCGCCCTGGAATGCGTTGCCCGTCCCCTACAGCAGCACCGGCGGCGTGTTGACCGTGGGCGCGACCGGATACAAGGCGGACACGGCCTACGGCGCTTCCAGCCGCGGGCCCGCCGACTGGAGCGCGGTGGACCCCTGGAACGACTGGCCCTACAACCCGGGACCGGGCCTGATCAAGCCGGATATTTCCGCTCCGGGTGTGGGGGTCAATTCCACGACCATCCTTCCGTTGACCTACAGCGGCGACACCTGGAACGGCACCTCCATGGCCTGCCCCCACGTGGCCGGCGTGGCGGCGCTGATGCTGGAGAAGAACCCGTCCTTGTCCCCGGCGGGGCTGGATTCCCTGATCGAACTCGCCGCGGTGGACGTCGGCGGCGACGGCAAGGACACCACGTTCGGCTCGGGGCGCCTGGATGCCTTCGCGGCCGTGAAGGCGGTGCCCGATAACCGGGCGGCCAACATCAGCATGGGCGGCATCCTGCCCGATTTTTCCGGTGACGGCGTTCTGGATCCGGGCCAGGTCAGCCCCGTGGCCTTCGACCTGGTGAACGTCAGTCCGGTGATCGATGCCGAGAACATTTCCGCCACCTTGACCGTGGTGGCGGACGGCCTCGTCACCGTGGTGGACGGGCAGAGCGGCTTCGGTGATCTGGTCTCGGAGGGGGGCAAGGGCAACAACACGGCCGACCCCTTCCTGCTGGAAGTGGATCCCGAAGCGCCCCAGGGTCACCCCTTCACCATGCTGCTGACGGTGACCAGCGGTGGTTTTACCCGCACCTTCGACGTGGTCTGGTATGTGGGTTTGCCGGAGGTCCGCACCCATGACGCCGGCCACATCTACCTGACGGTCACCGACCAGGGCTCCCTGGGCTACATGAGTCAGGCGGGCGAGGTGGGCCGGGGGATGGGCGTCATCGGCGATCCCAGCAGCCTCTTCATCGGTTCGTTCTGGGCCGGGACCGGGGCCGATTTCGTGTGCAACCGGGATTACGACGGCCTGGGCCGGGAGACATCCGAATGGGTGGTGTCCAACGAGAAAGAGGACAACGGCCGGGTGCGCGACGATTCGCGCGGCGACGGCAGCCAGGTCTTCCACGCCATCTTCCACGACGGCGAGCACGACATTCCCAAGCCCCTTTTCATCGAGCAGACGAGCTACGCCCTGCCCGAAGAGCCCAACGACGATTTCGTCATCCTCGAGTACACCCTGCACAACCGGGGGGATCAGCCTCTGGAGGATCTGTACCTGGGAGTGTTCTGCGATTTCGACGTGGCCGGTGACGGCAAGGACCTGGGCGACACCGACGCGGCCCGGAACCTGGCCTGGATCCACGCCGCCGATGGACCGGGATTCGGCGTGGCCCTGCTGGATTCCAACGCCGCGGTCAACGCCACCCTGGTCGACAACCGCGCCTATGTCTACGCCGAGAGCCGGATCATCGACCAGGACAAGTTCGACCTCCTGAGCGGCGTCATTCACCAGCCGGTCGCCGCCACCGGCGACGATTGGTCGCTGCTGGTCTCCACGGTGCAGACGCTGGCGCCGGGAGAGAGCCGCAACGTGGCCTTCGCCATGCTCTACGGCGACGATGATGACGACATGCGGGCCAACGCCGACGCGGCCAAGGCGGCCTACCTGTCCGACGGCCGGCTGAAGCCCGAGGTTCCGGTGCAGATCCTGCGCCTGGACCAGAACATCCCCAACCCGTTCAACCCCGAGACCTCCATCGAATTCGAGGTGACCCGGGCCGGGTACGTGGAGCTGGCGGTCTATGACCTGCGGGGCGTCAAGGTGCACACTCTTTTTGCCGGCAACCACGACGCCGGCAACGACGCCATCACCTGGAACGGCATGAGCGACGCCGGGCGGCCACTCCCCAGCGGCATCTACCTCTATCGCCTGACCCAGGGGCCCCTCGAGGAAGCCCGCAAGATGACCCTGGTGCGATGACCGATCCCGGCTCGTTCATGCGCGACAACGGGCGGGTGCGGACCTTCATTGCGCCGGGAAAGATCTTGGAGCTATTTTCGGGCTGGAAGCCCATCGCCCACTGGGAAGGACTGGGGCCGGAGCATCGGCACGGCGACGGTCCCCTCGAGCGGCACGGCAGATTCGAAACGGTTTTGCGGCGGGTCGACGGCTGATCGATCCGCCCGTTCGGTACGGGATGCGATCATGCACGAGATGACCATCGTCGCCAACATCCTGAAAATCGTGGAGGATCGGGCCCGCGGCGCCGAGGCCGCCGCCGTCACGACGGTCGAGCTTGAGGTAGGTGAGCTGGCGGGCGTGGAGATCGATTCCCTGCGCTTCTGTTTCGAGGCCGCGTGCCGGGACACCTTGGCCGCCGGCGCTGAACTGGTCATCCACCGCATCGCCGGCCGGGGTCGTTGTCCCGAGTGTGCCCACGAAACCCCGCTGGACTTCCCCGTCGCCGTTTGTCCCGAGTGCGGGCAGGCGCGGGTCGCGGTGATCCATGGCAAGGAGCTGAAGGTCAAATGCATCAGTGTGGATGGGCCGGCTTGAGGACGGCGATCCTTCTTTTTCTGCTCGCGGTTCTGGCGACGGCGGCATCGGCCCAACCCGATCGCCTCGTGCCCTTTTCCGTCGAGGACCAGTTCAAGGAATCCCACAGCGAAATCGAGCTGGCCGGCGGGGTCGCCGCCCTGGTCTGGTGTGACCGCGCCAGTCGGGAAATGAGCGATTCCTGGGTGGATTCCCTGGAGGTCTCCTTCGCGCGGGGTATGCCGGCTGGCACCTGGCAGATCCGCCAAGTGGCCCACACCAAGGGTGCGCCGTTCTTCGTCAAAGGGAAGATCCGGGGCAGTTTTTCCCGGGATCCCGATCGGTGGGTCCTGTTGGACTGGAAAGGATTCTTTCGCGAGACCTACGCGCCCCCGGATGAACAGGTGACGGTGCTGATGTTCGGTTCCGACGGCAATCTGCTGGCTCGCCGTTCCGGGTGGGAGGTCGGCGCGGCCGTGGTGACCGCCCTGACCCGTTCGGCCGCCGCCGCCGTCACCCCCCGTGGAGAGCCACCGTCGGCGGAGGAATTCTCCCGACGACTGACCGCAGCGGCCCGCGAACGCCTGGCCCACCGTGTGGTCTACGACGGCGGGTACCGGAGGATCGGTTATCCTGGCGGAGACGTGCCCGACAGCGTCGGCGTGTGCAGCGATGTGGTGATCAGGGCGTACCGCGCCCTGGGCGTCGATCTGCAACGCGAAGTGCACGAAGACATGACCGCCCATTTCGACGCCTACCCCGACCGCTGGGGTCTGTCGGCCCCCGATCCCAACATCGACCACCGCCGCGTGCCCAACCTGCAGGCGTTCTTCACCCGGAAGGGGACCTCGCTGCCGGTTACCCCCGATGCGGGGGACTATCGGCCGGGAGACGTTGTGACCTGGTTGTTGCCGGGGAATCTGCCCCACATCGGCATCGTGGTCGACGGCAGCTCCGACGACGGCGCCCGGCCCTTGATCGTCCACAACATCGGCCGTGGCCCCCGGCTCGAGGACGTCCTTTTCCGGTATCCCCTCACCGGGCATTACCGGTATGATGGTCCCCGGTGACAAGGGGACTGGAAGGAGAAGGGCATGAAAAACCCGAGACGGCTGATGCTGATCACGGCCCTGTGTGGCCTGCTCTCCCTCGTGGCGTTCATCCTGGGGCGCCTGGCCATGACGGACATCTATCATGGTGAACCCGACCTGGATCTGGAATGGACCATCGTTGCGGTGACATTCGTGCCGGTGCTGGCCTTCCACCTCCTGGCGGTGTTTGCGGCCTTCGTCGCCATGCGCCGCCTGGGGAATTCCTGACCTCTTCCCGGTGGCGGCACGGATGCGCCATATTTCAATTATCCCGTTTCTGCGCAAGAAAATGGCGGACCCGCTGGGCGGGTCCGCCGGGCGCGGCCGTGAAGCCGCAGGGGGGGATCGAATGGATCCTTACTCGGCAGGCAGCAGGACCGCGTTGATGACGTGCACCACGCCGGTGGGAGCGATGAGGTCGGTCTCGTCGATCCGGCTGTCGTTGATGTAGGCGCCGTCTTCACGGACGCTGACGGCGGTCATGTCGCCGTTGGCCATGGTCACGCTCTCGACCGCCAGGACATCGGCCGCCAGCAACTGACCATCCACCACGTGGTATGCCAGGATGTTCTTCAGGCCGGGCAGGGTGGCGATGTTGGTCTCGTCCAGGCCCAGCAGGGCGAAGGCCTCATCGGTGGGGGCGAACACGGTGGTGTTGGCGTAGCCGACCAGGGGCCGCACCAGGCGCTGGCTCTGGAGACCGGCCAACAGGGTGTCGAAATCACCCAGGGTGGCCTTGTCGGCGTTCAACGCCTTGACCATTGAGGTAGACCGGGTCGGCGACTCGGGTGTTGTTTTCGGCGGTGTTGCCGATCAGGGACATCGGGTTGTTGCTTTCGGAGCAGGCCGCCAGGGAGAGCATCGCCACCAGGGCCATCAGGATCAGAGTTGCCTTCTTCATTTCTATCTCCTCCTCAAGGAATTTTCTTCGTTGGTTTTTTAGCGGGAGCGCCGTGTGATCCCCGGGGAGAGTGAGCAATGGATGCAACCATCAGCTCGGGGCGGCGCCCCCTTTCCGGAGGTTCTCGTTCCTGGGGTTGCTGCACTCATCCCCCGGCGTGCAGCCCCCGCTCTCCCTCTCTTGAACTCTTTACATGTCGGCCGGGATCAGGACCGTGTCGATGACATGGATCACGCCGTTGGAGGCGGCGATGTCCGCCTTCACAACCATGGCGTCGTTGATCTTCACACCCTTGGTGGTGTCGATGGTCACGTTCTGGCCGTTGAGGGTCCCGGCGCTCTTGAGCTTCATCACGTCCTTGGCCTCGACCTTGCCGCCGACCACGTGGTAGAGCAGGATCTTGCGCAGGGCTTCAGGGTCCTTAAGCAGAGCCTCGACCGTGCCGGCCGGGAGCTTGGCGAAGGCCTCGTCCGTGGGCGCAAAGACGGTCAGGGGGCCCTCGCCGTTGAGGGCATCGACCAGGTCGGCGGCGACGACGGCAGCCACCAGGGTGTCGAAGCCGCCGGACTGGGCGATCTCGACAATGCTCTTCTGGGCAGCGACCTTGGCGTCGGCATGCTTGGCCTCGGCGTGCTCGGCCCCGCAATTGGCGCTCGCCAGGCTGGGCATGGCGACCAAGGCGATGGTCGCGGCGATCAGGATCATCTTGTTGGGGTTGTTCATTGCTCTCTCCCTTGAATGGTCACGCCCCGCTACCGGGACTGGTTTTGCTGTCTTTGGCCAACGGCCTGCTTGCCGTCAACCTGGACAAGATACTCGATTGTATTGCGTGTGTCAATAAAAAACTATACAAATTTCTATACACAGCTAAACAGGGACGAACTCCCTGTCCCGCAACGTGATCCGTTCAGGAGAGAGGGAGGTCGGCCAGCAGGTTGTCGAAATGGGAGGGGTCCGAAACGAGGATCATGTCCAGTTGGAGCAGGGTTTCGCGATAGCTGTCGGCGCCTCTTCCCCCGGCCAGGATAGGAAAATCGGGATCGACCAGCCGGCGCAGGGTGGATAGTTCCTGCCGGATCCCGTCATCCCCCAGGGGATAGACCAGACTCAGGTAAAGTCCGCGCGGTCGGCGGGCCTGGATACCGGAAGCGATCTCCTCGGCGGGCAGGTTGGGCCCCAGATACAGGACATCCCAGCCCACCTCCAGGGCCCGAGCCGTGGCGAGCAGGGCACCGAGTTCGTGGAGGTCGCCGCTCGGTGTCGCCAGGGCCAGCAGCGGGCTGCCCGGGGCGACGCTCTGACGGGCGTTGAGTCCCGCCAGGAAGGTGTTGACCACCGCCGTGGCCATGTGTTCGTGGGCGATGCGCATGGTTCCCTGGCTCCAGCGTTCGCCGATTTCGACCATCAGGGGCTGGATGAGAACGCGCCGCACCCTGACCGGGCTGAGGTCGCGTGAGGCCTGTTCCAGAACCTGTTTCAGGGTCTGATTGTCCATGGCCGCGGTCGCTTCCAGAGCCAGACCCAGGAGGCGATCCACCGAATCGCTGTCCGAGGTTGCCCCTCGCACCGGGGCCATACCCGGTCCCGGCAGCGGAACTTCCCGCACCAGACTGCGCAATTCGGTCACCGGCAGGTTGGCCACATCGCCGATCCGGTGTCCGGAATCGGTCAAAATCTTCAACAGGCTCAGCTTTTCGATGTCCGCCGCGGAATATTGCCTGCGGCCGGTATCGGTGCGACCGGGTTCGACCACGCCGTACCGCCGTTCCCAGGCGCGAAGAACCAGGGGCGAAATGCCGGTGCGGCGGGAGACGACTCCGATGGTGAAGCGCGGTAATAGGGAATCGGTGGCCATGGTTTTTCCCCTTGGGGTGCTCCGGATGAGTTCGTGTTGGCCAGAATCTAGGATTTTGTATAGCTTTTGTCCATGTTTTTTGCCAACAACCCGTCCAAAGGATGCAGCGTGTATCACCTGACCCGAGAACAGACGGTCCCGCGGCCCCTGGAAGACGTGTTCGCCTTTTTCGATCGGCCGGAAAATCTCGCAGACATCACCCCGGGGTGGATGAAATTCCAGATCATCACTCCCTCGCCCGTGTCCATGGGCCGTGGGGCGATCGTCGACTACCTGATCCGGCTGGGGCCGTTGCCCACGCGGTGGCGCTCCATCATCACGACCTACGACCCGCCCCATTGCTTTGTGGACGAACAGCTCCTGGGTCCATACAGTTTCTGGCATCACACCCACGAGTTCGAGGCGACGGACCAGGGCACCCTGGTTCGGGATCATGTCCGTTACCTGTTGCCCATGGGACCGCTGGGTGACCTGGCCCATGCGCTGGTCGTGCGCCGGATGCTGGGCGGCATCTTCGGCCACCGGGTCCGGGTGATCGACGGGATGTTCGGCACACAAAGGAGCCCGGTTTGAACGAGGTATCATCCGAGATCAGGGTCGGCGTCAGCGCCTGCCTGCTGGGTCAGGAAGTGCGCTACGACGGAGGTCACAAGCGCTTCCGGTACGCGACCGGCGTGTTGACCACATACTTCGCCCTGGTTCCGGTGTGTCCGGAGGTCGAAGTCGGCATGTCGATTCCCCGTGAGACCATTCGGCTCGAAGGCGATCCGGAGCGGCCCCGCGTGGTGGCGCCCGCCTCCGGCCGGGACTGGACCGCGCCCATGCGCACATGGTCGGCCAAGCGGACCCGGGAACTGGTGGACGATGACCTGTGCGGTTTCATCTTCAAGAAGAACTCGCCCTCCTGCGGCGTGTTCAGGGTGAAGGTGTACGGAAAAAAGGGCGTGCCGAATCCCAAGGGTCGGGGCCTGTTCGCCGCGGCGTTCATCGCGGCAAATCCTCTGGTGCCCGTGGAGGAGGAGGGCCGCCTGGGCGATGCCCACCTGCGCGAGAACTTCATCGAGCGGGTGTTCGCCTATCACCGACTGAAGGCACTGTTCGCCGGCCGCTGGAAACGCGGGGCGGTGGTGGCCTTCCACAGCCGGGAGAAGTACCTGCTCATGGCCCATAGCCCGCGTCATTACAAGGAGCTGGGCCAACTGGTGGCCGCAGTCGCCGAGCACCGGCCCGCCGAGTTCCGCGACCGTTACTGTACACTGTATATGGAATGCCTCGGCACCCTGGCGACCGTTCGCCGCCACGTCAACGCGCTGCAGCATGTGGCGGGGCATCTGCGCGGGGTGATCGGTGCAGAGGAGCAGCGCCGGGTGCTGGCCTGCATCCACGACTTCGGGGAAGGTCTGGTGCCGCTGGTGGTGCCCATGACGTTGCTCAAGCACTACATCGAGATCCACCGGGTTCCCTACGTCCAGGATCAGTCGTACCTGAATCCGCATCCGCGGGAACTCATGCTGCGCAACCATGTCTGAGGGGGGCGCGAGGTGAGGATCTGGTCGCTGCATCCGCGCCTGCTCGACGCCAAGGGCCTGGTGGCCCTGTGGCGCGAGACGTTGCTGGCCCAGGCGGTGCTCCAGGGCCGGACGCGCGGTTATCGGAGCCATCCCCAGCTGGAGCGCTTTCGGGATACCGGGGCACCGGTCGGTGCGGTCGCCACGTACCTGCGCGCGGTGCATGACGAGTCCCTCACGCGGGGATATCGTTTCGATCGCGGGCGCATTAGCCGGGCACGTTTCAGCGGAACCCTGACCGTGACCCGGGATCAGCTCGCCCACGAACGCGAACACCTCTTGCGGAAACTCGCGGTGCGCGATCCGGAGCGTGCAGCCCGACTGGAAACGAACGAACATGTTTTGCCGCACCCGTTGTTCCGGGTCATACCGGGACCCATCGCCACCTGGGAGAAAACATGATCACAGCGAGTGAAGCCCTGCAGGCCCTGAAGGACGGCAACAACCGTGTCGCCGCCGGATACAGCCGTTTGGGCAGCGGCATCGACCAAAACCAACGCCTGCGCCTGACCGACGGCCAGAATCCGTTGGCGGTGGTCATCGGATGTTCCGATTCGCGGGTGCCCCTGGAGATCATCTTCGATCAGGGCCTGGGCGACCTGTTCGTGGTTCGGGTGGCGGGGAACATCATCAACCCCAGCCAGGTCGAGAGCGCCGAGTACGCGGTGGATCAGCTGGGCACGCCCCTGGTCGTGGTGCTGGGTCACGAAGGATGCGGGGCCGTGACCGCCGCGGTGGAGGAGCTGCGCACCGACACCCCACCCCTGCGGCTGCGCCTGCCCACCCTCATGGAGGCCCTGCGGCCGGTGGTGACGCCCATGCTGACCGATGGGGTGCCTGCTTTCTCGGACGATTTCCTCGACCGGGTCGTGCGGGCGTATGTGGAGCATTCGGTGACCAAGCTGAGGGAAATGTCGCCGCTGATCGCGCAGAGGGAAAAGTCGGGCGATCTGTTGTTGTTGGGGGCGGATTACGGACTGGCCACCGGCGAAGTGGTGTATCTTTGATTGTAACAGTTCAGCCTTCTGCAACGGCCACGGCGCCCGGCAGCGGCGGCAGCTCTCCCGTTTGCATGTAGCCGCGTAGCGCCTCGACCATCACCCCGAGGGGGTCATGGCCCCTGAGCTTCAAAGTGC
>Ga0210044_10003941_pt1 | contig 21036 bp, 23 predicted proteins | sample CryGey13umfilter_2_FD_183959 | JGI IMG/M metagenome (GOLD analysis project Ga0210044, IMG submission 183959) | Groundwater microbial communities from aquifer in Utah, USA - Crystal Geyser 4/9/14 3 um filter (SPAdes) (version 2) | ecosystem: Environmental > Aquatic > Deep subsurface >... | reverse complement strand
CCCGACCGAACCGGATTAAGGTGAATGTAGCGCACCAATTCCAGAAGGTATCCATTCTCATCCACCAGTAACGCCTTATATCGTCCTTGAAACAGATGCCCCATACGATGATATCGACTGTTGATCCATCGGGTATAACGGAACGACAGGTTTTGCATGATCCTGGAAAGAGGAATATCAGACACCTGAACTGCCAGGTGAATATGATTATCCATCAGGCAGAAAGCATGCACTCTATGGCCGAATCGCTCTATCCCCTCCTGAATAAGAAGGAACAGTCGGTAACGATCCTCTGGGGCAAAGAATATATCCTGCCCACCATTACCTCGAAGCATGACATGGTACAATCCGCCCGAAACATGAATCCTTGGTTTGCGTGCCATAATATGATCATAGACAATTTTCAGTTAAATAACTCAATAACTCATGCCTGACCCCGGCAATTGTGCTCACGATTAAATCGCTGGGTATAAACGCCATTAAGCTGCCGCATACCCTGGCTTAAATTACCTTTGGGGGTTTCAATCATCAGGTGATAATGATTAGTCATTAAACAATAGGCGTGACACAGCCATCCAAATCGTTCTACAACATGTTTCAAAACTTCGAGGAAATTACCACGGTCAATATCACTCAGAAAAACGTCACTGCGATCATTGCCACGCGATGTTATATGGTAAATAGCACCCGGATATTCAATGCGTAAAGGTCTGGCCATGTTTTAGTATAGGCCATGCCTCATTCAAGATTCAAGACCTGACCCCGACACTCCTGACCCCGACACTCCTTCTCCTGCCCCGATCCAAAGATTTGAACCCCATTAATTTTCTAAAGCATCAACAAATGAGCCTGTTTTCTAACCTCTTCAGGAACTCGCCCTGAGCCAGAAATGATCTTCAATGCGTCTTTAGCACGGCCCTCTCGGATTATCCTTCTTGACTGCGAGACACGAGTTAAAGCCCCGCTTTCCTTATATCCCTCATGCTTCATAAGAAGATCTATTAAATCATGGTCTTTCAGCTTGCTATCACTGAATAATTCGAAGTACTTCACGAAACACGCCTTGCCGATTGACTGCAAGCTTCTATCTAATTGCACATCATCCATCCACTCCCCCTACTTTGCATGCACTTATCTAACACCCAATGTGCACTTGGCTAAAAACTTGTCGGCAAAGCCATCCAGATGCGTGACCTTCTGATTATCTTCACCAGCGAGTTGATAGACCGGCAAAAAACGTTCGTCAGCATCAAAAGCGAAGTGTTGATTGTGGTTGTTGGTAAAGTAATAGGTGTTGGCACGATTGCTCACCACAAATAGCTGCATAAAGCAGAACAGTGTATTGGTGTAGCCGTTGCCGGGATCATTTTTGTAATCAACAATCTGCTGCATGGCGCGACGCGGGCTAATTTCGAGGGTTTTAAGCTCGATCTGCACCACTGGCACACCATTAATCAGCAGAATGACATCGTAACGGTGATGGCTGTTATCAGTGTTAATGCGGAGTTGATTGATTACTTCAAATTCGTTTTTGCACCAATCCTTAATGTTGACCAAGGTGTAATGAAGCGGCGTGCCATCTTCTCGCTGGAAGCTGTTTCGTTCGCGAAGCGTTTTGGAAGCACTGAAGACATCGGCGTTGACGATTTCATCACGCAGACGCGCAAATTCGGCATCGGTAAGTCGGATACGATTGAGTGCCTCAAACTTCTCGCGGAAATTCTTCTCAAGCGCATCGCGGTCACGAATGTCATCGCGATAGGTATATTTAAGATCGACTAGCTTATCGATCAGGCTTTGTTCGATCTGGCTTTCTTTCGTCATGCGTTTGTCCTGGCCAATTCACCACAAGAATAGACATACGGTAGTAACACCTGAATGGTTTCGCTTTGCAAATTATATCCCCTCTCCTATCCCTGTGTGCGAGTGTAGCAGACAATCAGGGAAAATGTATGGGTGGGAAATAAAAACGCTTAAGGAGTCAATTGTAGTAATACTTGTAGCCTGCCCCCATTCGGGGACAGGTATTATGGATTATTTATCCGGATATGCGTGGTCGAACTGTTCAAGCTTTGAAGCAAAAATCAGTATACAACTTTATTAATTTGTATACGACTTTATTACATTGTATACAACATTATTTTAAACAAACACAACCTTCACAAAAGGCTTAATGGGTTATTCTACCGTCACCGATTTGGCGAGATTGCGCGGCTGATCGACATCCGTGCCTTTGGACAGCGCAACTTCATAAGCCAGCAGCTGCAGCGGCACACAGACAAACAACGGTGTGGTGAAATAGTCACCTTCCGGAACGGAAATAATCCGGTCCACATCATCCGGCCACGCCTCTTTTGGCAGATCGGTAATCAGGATGACCTTCGCACCCCGGGCCTGCACCTCCCGGAGGTTGGACATCACCTTATCGAGAAAGTATTGCTGGGGTGCAATCACAATCACCGGCAGGTTTTGATCGATCAGCGCAATCGGACCATGTTTCATCTCTCCTGCCGCATAACCCTCGGCATGCAGATAAGAGATCTCTTTGAGCTTCAAGGCACCTTCCAGTGCAAGCGGATAACAGGGGCCGCGCCCCAGAAACAGCGATCCTGTAGCACGAGCGAACAGTGGCACCGCAGTTGAAACCTGTGCCGCGCGCGCCAACAGATCAGACAAGCCCCCCACAGCACGCCAGAGGTTGGTCAGATGCCCCTCCAGCTCGTCTTCAGCCATAGCTCCCGCCCTGTGTGCCAGAAGCATGGAAAGCAGCGACAACACAGCCAGCTGCGCCATATAGGCTTTGGTGGAGGCAACACCGATTTCAGGGCCGGCATGCAGCTGAATCAGACCATCCGACTCACGCGGCAGCGAGGAGCTGGCCACATTACAGATTGAAAGCGCCCTATTCTGTGGTGTTTTGCTTTTAAACAGACGCAGCGCTTCCAGTGTGTCGGCCGTTTCACCGGACTGGGAGAGGGTGATCATCAGCGTATGATGACCGATAACCGGATTGCGGTAGCGGTATTCGCTGGCCACATCGACCTCGACCGGTACATTCAGATAACGCTCCAGCCAGTAACGGGCAGTCAGTGCCGCGTGATAGGAGGTTCCGCAGGCAATTATCACAATACGTTCGGGCAGCGGCTCATTCTCCAACCACATGGCCTGCGGAAAATGAATGGCGTTGTCCTCGACATAGGCATCAAGGATGCGCTGCAGCACTTCCGGCTGCTCATACATCTCTTTTTCCATGTAATGACGATAGCCGCCTTTGCTGCTTGTAGATGAGGCATATGGCATCGCCTCCCAACTTTCCGCTACAGGTTTACCGAACTGATCAAACACCTGACAGCCTTCAAATGAGACAAAACCCCATTCACCTTCACGCAGATACATGATCTCGGTTGCCAAACCGGAAACAGCCAGGGCATCGGAGGCCACATAAGTCGCATCAGCTGAACGGGCCAGCAGCAGCGGGCTTCCCTTGCGGGCAAACCACAGCGTGTCCGCTTCCAGCTCAATCAGGCCGGCCAGCGCATAGGCACCATCCAGCCCAGCGAGCATGGCATGCCATGCAGCCGGCAACGTGTCTTCCCGACTCATCGCCTGTGCCAGCAGATTGGGGATGACTTCAGTATCGGTCTCGGATGCAAAGTGGAAGCCCGCATCAATAAGTCGGGCTCTCAATTTGGCATGATTTTCGATAATACCATTATGTACGATAGCGCAGTGTTTGGAGAGATGCGGGTGTGCATTCGCTTCAGTGGGAGCGCCGTGCGTAGCCCAACGCGTATGGCCTATGCCGACACCGCCCCTGCAGGGCTGCTCTTCCAGCTTCGCTCTAAGGTTCACCAGTTTACCTGCAGCTTTGACACTATGCAGGCCGTGATCGTGCATCACGCAGATGCCTGCACTGTCATAACCACGGTATTCCATCTGACTTAACGCCGTCAGCAGGTCAGACTGAACATCCCTGTTGGCCAATGCACCAATAATTCCGCACATCAGACAGACTCTTTCTGCGGCCGTTTCCACTCTGGGATATGGCGCTGGGTATTGCGCTCGGTCAAAGTCAGACCGCCCTCTTCAACATTGCGGGTAATTGTGCTGCCTGCACCGATCGTGGCGCCGTTGCCGACAGACACAGGTGCTACCAGTTGGGTAACAGAACCGACAAACACATTGTCGCCGATTTCCGTGGTAAATTTATTGGCACCGTCATAGTTACAGGTGATGGTACCCGCACCGATATTGCAGTTGGAGCCGATGGTCGCATCGCCAATGTAAGAGAGGTGATTGACCTTGCTGCCATGGCCGATAACCGATTTCTTCACTTCAACAAAGTTACCGATATGCACTTCTTCATCGAGCTGTGCACCGGGACGCAAACGGGCATACGGGCCGATGGCGGTATCGGAACCGACACTGGCACTGTGAATATGGCTGAAGGCATAAACATTCACACGGTCATCCAGCCAGGCATTGACCAGCACAGCATTGGGGCCGACGCGGCATTCATCACCGATAATGGTGGTGCCGAGCAGATAACAACCGGCCTGAATCACCGTATCAATGCCGATTTTCACACCGGCTTCAATGCGGACAGTGTCCGGTTTCTCAATAGTTACACCACGACGTTGCCAGTCCTGAATAATGTGTTTTTGCATCAAGTCTTCGACAGCGGCAAGATCCACGCGGTCGTTGACGCCGAACATCTCATCCGCATCGCCCATGGCAACGGCTTTCACGCTTTGCCCTGCAGCCAGCGCCAGCGGTACGATATCCGGCAGGTAATATTCACTCTGGGCGTTGGTATTGCCGATCGCATGCAGCAGATCAAACAGCACTTCATGGCGAACGCAGTAGATACCGCTACTGACTTCAACAAGCCGGCGCTGCTCAAGGGATGCATCCTTCTCTTCGACAATACTGGTCACTTCACCCTGCGCATCACGAATAATACGGCCATATCCGAACGGATTGGCGGGGATAGCCGTGAGCACGGTAACATCAGCACCCGAATCGCGATGCTGGTCAACGAGGCTGGCCAGCGTTTCAGTACTCAGCAGCGGCGTATCACCACAAACAATCAGTACATCGCGCACATTGCGAATCACACTTTCGCACTGTTTAACCGCGTGTCCCGTCCCCAGTTGCTTATCCTGAATGACCCAGTCGAGATTGGCCGGTTGACCGACATGGGCGCGCACCCTTTCAGAGGCGTGACCTGTCACCATGGCAATCGCCTTGGGTGTCAACGATTCAACGGTATGCAGAATATGATCGATCATGGCTCTGCCGAGCACCTTGTGCAGCACCTTGGGCAGATTGGAGCACATGCGCTTGCCTTTACCTGCAGCCAGTACGCAAACCTGCAAATCCGGATAATGGAATTTGCTCATAGATATCCTCCGATGGATAGTGGGATCAATTGGGTAGTCGGGACCGATTATAGACAAATAACATAAGATTGCAGTGACATTCTTGCAAACAAATTTGCAACTGCAAACGAAAAAGGGCCGCACCATGTGCAGCCCTTCTCGATTTCGTTTGATTGATCGGTTACTTCTTCTTCTTTTTCAGCCAGATCAGACGCGCAGTCATCATCGCCAGTTCAGCTTCAGCCGCAGCATAATCGATATCATCCTTAGTTGTATCGAGTGCTTCTTTAGCCTTACGCTCAGCTTCAATGGCTGCGGCTTCATCAATATCAGAAGCACGTTCAGCTGAATCAGACAGCACAGTTACCATATCCGGCTGAACTTCCATAAAGCCGCCGGACACGAACACCTCATCAACATGATCACCATTGGTGATGCGGAGTTCACCTGAGGTCAGGGCACTGAGCAGAGGGCTATGCTTGGGCAGAATACCGAGTTCGCCTGCAGCTCCGGGAGCAACAAGGAATTCAGCTTCACCGCGATAGACTTCGCGCTCGGCCGTAGCGACCAGCACTTGCATGGTAGAAGCCATTAGCCTTTAGCCGCCATCTTCTCAGCTTTGGCAACAGCCTCTTCGATGCCGCCGACCATGTAGAAAGCCTGCTCTGGAAGGTGGTCATACTCACCGGCCAGGATGCCTTTGAAGCCTTTGATCGCTTCGTCTTTCTTGGCATAAACACCAGGAGAACCGGTGAATACTTCAGCAACATGGAATGGCTGTGAAAGGAAACGCTGTACTTTACGAGCACGGGTTACAGTTGTTTTGTCTTCGTCAGACAACTCGTCCATACCCAGAATCGCGATAATGTCCTGCAATTCCTTGTAGCGCTGCAATGTACGCTGTACACCCTGTGCTACATCATAGTGTTCGATACCGATGATCTTCGGATCAAGCTGACGTGAAGTGGAGTCCAGTGGATCCACCGCAGGGTAGATGCCCAGCTCGGCAATCTGACGTGACAATACAATGGTAGAGTCCAGATGCGCAAACGTGGTGGCAGGTGCCGGGTCAGTCAAGTCATCCGCAGGTACATATACGGCCTGAACAGAAGTAATGGAACCGGTCTTGGTAGAAGCAATACGCTCCTGCAGGCGACCCATTTCTTCAGCCAGGTTAGGCTGGTAGCCCACAGCTGATGGCATACGGCCCAGCAGTGCTGATACTTCCACACCGGCCAGTGAGTAACGGTAGATATTGTCGATGAAGATCAGTACGTCGAGGCCCTGGTCACGGAAGTACTCTGCCATAGTCAGACCGGTCAGAGCTACGCGCAGACGGTTTCCCGGAGGCTCGTTCATCTGGCCGTAAACCAGTGCAACCTTGTCCAGAACGTTGGATTCCTTCATTTCATAGTAGAAGTCGTTGCCCTCACGGGTACGCTCACCAACACCTGCGAATACGGAGAAACCACCGTGTGCTTTCGCAATGTTGTTGATCAGTTCCATCATGTTAACGGTTTTGCCAACGCCGGCACCACCGAACAGACCCACTTTACCGCCCTTGGCGATAGGTGCCATCAGGTCGATTACCTTGATACCGGTTTCAAGAATTTCCTGGGCCGGAGAGAGCTCTTCAAAGGTAGGCGCAGCGCGGTGAATTTCCCAACGTGCTTCAGAAGGTACGTCTTCGCCTTCAAAGTCGATGCCTTCGCCAAGTACGTTCATGATACGGCCAAGCGTTGCCTTACCAACCGGAACCGTGATCGCGGCACCTGTATCAGTCACTGTCATACCACGTTTCAGGCCATCTGTAGCACCCATGGCAATTGTACGAACGGTGTTATCACCGACATGCTGCTGAACTTCAAGTGTCAATTTTGGATCTGACATTTTCAGTGCATTATAAATTTTCGGCAGCTCGCCTGCATTGAAGCGGATGTCCACTACCGGACCGATCACCTGAACAATGGTACCTGTACTCATTTTCTGACCTCTCCTAAAAATCTAAACTGTTTAGCCAGCAGCGGCAGCACCGGCACAGATTTCTGCCAGCTCCTGCGTGATGGCGGCCTGTCGGGCCTTGTTATATGTAATGCTGAGATCCTTAACGATATCCTTGGCATTATCCGTTGCAGCTTTCATTGCCACCATACGTGCAGACTGTTCACACGCCTTGTTTTCAAGCAGTGCATGGTAAACCAGTGATTCAACATAACGGCGCAGAACACCTTCCAGCACATCTTTTGCTTCCGGTTCGTAAAGGTAATCCCAGTAGCCGGTTTTTTCTTCTTCAGGAACAGGGCAAGGCATCAGACGCATCGTTGTCGGAGCCTGAGTCATGGTGTTCACGAACTCTGAATAGACCAGGTGTACGGCATCAAGCTCACCGGCTTCATACTTATCAATCGCCAGTGTGACAACGCCCAGAATATCCGAAAGCTCAGGCGTATCAGAGATGTTTTCTGCCACACCGTTGATCTTGGCTCCGACACGGCGCATAAACTGCCCCGCACGGCGACCAATCGTGAACACTTCAATATCAGCCGTCTGCTTTTTCATCAGTCCGAGGGCGGCCTTCAGCGCATTCGTATTCAAGCCGCCACAGAGACCTTTGTCGGTAGAGATCACAATGATGCCCACCTTTTTAATCTCTGCACGCTCAATCAGGAATGGGTGCTGGTACTCATTATGAGCACTGACGATGTTGCCAACAACCCGCTTTACACCTTCGGCATAAGAACGAGCTGCAACCACGCGATCCTGAGCCTTGCGCATCTTGGATGCAGCAACCATCTCCATCGCCTTGGTAATTTTACCAGTGTTCTGGATAGCCTTGATCTGGGTGCGTATTTCCTTAGCTGAAGCCATGGCTTAGTCCCTTTCTCAGTATGTGCCGGTAGACTTAAAGTCCGCGACAGCTTTCTTCAGGCCTTCTTCGACCTTTTCATTCAGTGCAGGAGCAGCATTGAGACCTTCAATCAGGTTGCCGTGCGCACTGTTCAGGTGAGCAAGATATGCCTTCTGGAAAGCTACGATTTTATTTACAGCTACTTCGTCGAGGTCGCCGTTATTCAGCGCGTAAAGTACGGCTGTCATTTCAGCTACTGACTGTGGATTGTTTTCATCCTGCTTGAGGATTTCCATACCGCGTTTACCGCGTTCAATCTGCTTACGGGTTGCTTCATCCAGATCCGATGCGAACTGAGCGAATGCAGCAAGCTCACGATACTGGGCCAGATCCAGACGCAGACCACCACCGACTTTCTTCATTGCCTTGGTCTGTGCAGCACCACCAACTCGGGATACAGACAAACCTGCATTAATCGCCGGACGCTGTCCTGAGTTGAACAGGCTGGTTTCCAGGAAGATCTGACCATCGGTAATGGAGATCACGTTGGTAGGAACGAATGCTGATACGTCGCCTTCCTGAGTCTCGATGATCGGCAGTGCAGTCAAAGAACCGGTCTTGCCAACCACAGCGCCGTTGGTGAACTTTTCAACATAAGTTGCATCAACACGGGAAGCGCGCTCAAGCAGACGGGAGTGCAGATAGAATACGTCACCAGGATAGGCTTCACGGCCCGGAGGACGGCGCAGAATCAGGGAAACCTGACGGTAAGCCCATGCCTGTTTGGTCAGATCATCATAAACAATCAGCGCATCTTCACCGCGATCACGGAAATATTCACCCATGGTGCAGCCCGCGTATGGTGCAATGTACTGCAGCGCAGCAGATTCAGAAGCAGAAGCGGCTACGACAATGGTGTTATCCATAGCGCCATGTTCTTTCAGCGTACGGACTACAGCTGCAACGGTAGAAGCTTTCTGACCAACAGCCACGTAAACACAGGTTACGCCGGTGTTTTTCTGGTTGATGATGGTATCAATTGCGATCGCAGTTTTACCGGTCTGACGGTCACCGATGATCAACTCACGCTGACCGCGTCCAACAGGAACCATGGCGTCAATCGCCTTAATACCGGTCTGCAGCGGCTGATCAACGGATTTACGTTCGATTACGCCCGGTGCAATTTTTTCAACAGCATCAAAACCGGATGCGTTGATTGGACCTTTTCCGTCGATCGGCTGACCGAGCGCGTTTACTACGCGGCCTTTCAGCTCAGGGCCAACAGGCACTTCAAAGATCTTGCCAGTGCACTTGACTTCCTGGCCTTCACCGAGTGTGGTGAACTCACCGAAGATCACAGCACCCACGCTGTCTTCTTCAAGGTTGAGCACCATTCCCATGATGCCACCAGTGAATTCAAGCATCTCGCCAGCCATTGCGCCGGAAAGACCGTGAATCAGTGCTACGCCATCACCTACGGAGATGATGCGGCCGACATTGGCGTCAGCTGCACTGGCTTCAAAGCCCTTGATCTGCTCTTTAATAATCGAACTAATTTCTGCGGTATCGAGCTTCATACGTTATTTCCTCTAATACTCAGTCTGTTACTTAAGATGCCAGGGCACGGCGGAGGCCGGCCAGCTTCGTGCGCAACGAATAATCAATTTTACGGTCACCAATGCGAACCACCATACCACCAAGGATTGATTTATCCTCGGATACGGAAAGCCGAACCTTTTTGCCGGTCGAATCCGACAGTGCTTTGGACAACTTTTCCTTCAGTGCATCGCTGATTGCAGAGGCGACAGTGACCTCAGCATCCAGTTCGCTTTCCGCAAGGTGAATCATCTCTTCAACCATGGCTGCGATCTCAGGAAGCAGAGCTGCCTTGTTACGCTCAGCAAGCAGAGCCACCAGGCGTTCAACTTCTGCAGATATCTTGCCACCGGATGCTTTGATGATCACCTGCTGCTTCAGCGCAGCCGGATACTCCGGAGACAACAAAAGCGCAGCGACTTGATCATCGGATGCAACTGTTGCAACCGCTGCCAGATCCTTACGCAAATCAGCGCCTTCAGAGATCAGATCAAACAAGGCGCGTGCATAGCGGCGGGAAATCTGCGAGGTGCTCATGCGTTACCAAACCCGGCGCTAACAATACCTTCAACCAGTTTGGCATGACGCTTGGCATCAAGCTCGGCTTCCACAACACGCTCAGCAGCTATCATTGCGATATCAGCCACTTCATTACGCAGGGTCTGACGTGCACGGTTAAGCTCTGCATGAACCTCTTCACGAGCGCCGTCAACAATCTGCTGTGCTTCAACGCGAGCCTTGATTACAGACTCCTCGTTCAGTTCAGCGGAACGCTTTTCAGCGGAAGCGATGATTTCAGAAGCCTTGGTGCGCGCTTCCTTCAGCTGCACAGCAATTTCAGCATCAGCTTTCGCCTTGGCTTCTTTACCGGCATCTGCAGCAGCCAATCCCTGGGCAATCTTATTGGAACGAGCTTCCATAAGATCGGCCAGTGGACCGTACAGGTATTTCTTCATCAGAAATACCAGGGTCAGGAATACAACTATCTGACCAATAAATGTCAGGTCTAAACTCATATGACCTCCTCTTTAGATTCCAATGTTCTTGGTACTTCTTAGCCCAGGAATGGGTTGGCGAACAGGAACCACAGAGCGAATGCCATGATGATGAACGGGAAAGATTCCATCAGACCTGCAAAGATGAACATGTTGAACATAAGCTGAGGGCGCATTTCCGGCTGGCGTGAAATGCCTTCCAGAGCTTTCGAGCAGATAAGACCCCAGCCAATTGCAGAGCCGAGGCCTGCAGCAGCGAGAATCACACCGACTGAAATTGCGGTAGCAGCTGTGATGATTGTTGTAGCGTCCATATTTATATACTCCTATCGTTATAAATAATTAGTGATGTTCTACCGGCTGATGTGCAATAGACAAGTACACAACCGTGAGAATCATGAAGATGAATGCCTGCAGGAAACCGATGAACAGGTGAAATGCAGTCCATGCCAAGCCAACGAAGAAACCTGCCGCCATACCTACTGCACCACCACCCAGAAGCAGGAATGCAATTAGCAGGAAGATTACTTCACCAGCAAACATATTACCGAACAGTCGGAAAGAGAGGGACAAAGGCTTGGCCACTTCTTCAACGAGCTTGAGGATCAAATTGATCGGCATAACAATAGGTTTCAGAAAATTAGGAACCAGAGACGTGAACGGCTCCATAACCAGCTCTTTGCAGAAATGAACCGGCTTAAGCTTGAATTCGTAATACAGCACCATGGCAAAGACCGACACAGCCATTGCAGCAGGCAGATTCAGGTCATTGGTGGGAACCGGACGGAAGTGCACAACACCAAACATATGCGCAATATTACCCAACAGGAAGGCAGGCAGAATATCAATGGTATTCACCAGTGCGATAAAACAGAAGACCGTAAAGGCCAATGGAGCGATAACTGGATTATGGACAGGGAAGTTGTCTTTAACAGTCTGGTCAATAAAACCAACCACAGACTCCATAAAGTTCTGCGCACCGGTCGGAGCGCCTTCAACAAGCTTACCCTTCAACCACAGGGCAAACAGAAACATGCCACCGGCAACCACAATGGAAACCAGCATTGTATCAAGATGAATCTGCATAAATGGATTGGACTCATCGATCTTGTATGTCCAATACTGCAGATGGCCAGCAATTCCGCCTTCGCCGTGACTCTGTTCAGCCAAGTCCCTCTCCTTTCCCTTCTTTCTTAAACTCGTTCATGGCAGTTATAAACACAACCGCCTGAGCCACAAACATGCCAGCCGCAACAGCCAGCAAATGCAACCCTATCAGGTGCGCCGCCAGCAAGACTGCTATCAGCGCGACAAATCTCAGTGCGGCCCCTGCATACAGGGATCGCTGTCCAGCTTGCACATCCAGGCCATCTGTTTTCTCAAGCCTGCGAGCCAGCCACCATGCATTACCCGCCATTACAGCCACGCCATAAAACAGGGATACTGCATACACCACCTGGCTTAACGCCGCCAGACAGACAAAGCCGAAAAGACCTACAGCCACCTGCATCCGAAATATCTTCTCAAATACAGATCGCCTTTCCAGAGTCATACATCCTCAAGAACTAGGTGGTAAGCCACTTGTTAACCGTGATTCCCCTTCCCTCGGTTCGTGCGAGCGGCATTATAACGACAGGCCACCCTCATGACAAGCGGACAATGATATACTTCGTAGTCTGCTTGCATGCGTTAATTACATCATTTATCCGATCATTTGTCTACAGCAAATCGGATAACTCTTAACCCTTTTAGATCAATCCGCCCAAAGCCTGCCTGCACAGCGCCATCAACGGATCAGGGTAGACGCCAATCAATACTACGCCTATGGCAGCTGCAATAACAGTGGCCTGAATCGGACGGCTTTCAACGAAGGTAAACGGCACGCGCGCATCGTCAAAATAGATATATTTAACCACCCGCAGGTAGTAAAAGGCACCAACGGCAGAGAACAGTAACGCAAACAGAACCAGCTTGAGATGGCCCGCTTCAACTGCGGCCATAAAAACAGCGTACTTGGCCCAGAATCCACCGAGGAAAGGAATGCCCGCCATGGAAAACAGTAGCAGCCCCATAGCCAGCGCATAACCGGGACGCACTTTTGAAAGACCTGCGAAATCATCCAGCAATTCACCCTGAATGCCGTCACGGCGCATCAGAATAATGATGGCGAATACACCCATGGTCATGACCAGATAGATCGAGAGGTAGATCAGAATGCCGGCAAAGCCTTCGGCAGTTCCTGCAATCAGACCCATCATGATAAAACCGACATGGCCGATGGTGGAATAGGCCAGCATGCGCTTGATATTGCGCTGGGCAATCGCAGCCAGGTTACCTGTAACAATAGTCAGTACAGCAAGAATGGTCAGAATTGTTTCGTACTCATGCTGAACAGCAGGCAGAAGATCCGCCACGATACGCATCAGGATTGCAAAACCGGCAACCTTCGGCGCCACCGACATGAAAGCTGTCACCGGCGTAGGGGCGCCCTCATAAGCATCCGGCGTCCACATATGAAACGGTGCCATGGATACTTTAAAGCCGAGACCGGCTACGAGGAATACCAGACCCAGCATGACAGCTGCGTGGCTGTTACTATCCGTGTTCTGCAGTGCCAGGCCCATTTCTGCAAAATTGAAACTGCCTGTTACACCGTACAGGAAGGTGATGCCGTACAGCAACATGCCGGAAGAAAGTGCGCCGAGAATAAAATACTTCAGAGCCGCCTCATTGGATCGCAGTACGTCACGCTGATAGGCCACCAGCACATAAACACTCAGGGCCATCAGTTCCAGCCCCAGATACATGATGATGAAGTTATTGGCAGAAACCATCAGCATCATACCCAGCATGGCAAACAGCATCAGAATATAATATTCACCGATGTTCACTTCTTTCTTCATGTATTCGAGTGAGAGTATCATGCCGAAAGCCGTACCGGCATAAATCAGCAACTTGCTGAACGCTGCAAACGGATCGAAGACAAACATGCCGTAGAATGCCACCAGCACTTCAGAACTCTGCAAGCTGACTGTCGCTGCTGCAGCAATGATGGTGGTGAGAATCGCAAGATATGCAGTCACCTTGCTGCCCTTGGTTATAAACACGTCAATCAGCAGCAATGCCATGGCCATCACAGCCACAATCATCTCAGGCAACAGCGTTATCAGATGCTCCGGAAACGGGAACGGAAAAGTCACATTAGCCATGAATTACTTCCTCAATGATGGGCCGCATCAAGCACAGGCATTGCCTGTACCAGTGCTGCGGCTGCATCCAGCTTACTCGTTGTTGCCTGATCAATCAGATGAGCGACCGACACATGCAGGAAATCCAGGAATGGCAGCGGGTAGAAGCCCATCCACAGGGTCAGTACCATCAATGGTACAAAAAATCCGAATTCGCGCACGGTCATATCTTTCATGGTTTTGACTGAATCCTTGACCAGATCACCCATGGCGACGCGTTTGTACATCCACAGGGTATAACAGGCCGACAGCACAACCGACGTTGTTGCTCCAATTGCCACCCACTTGGTGGACATACCCAAATACATTGGATTTGCTTCAAACGTACCGATCAGCACCATAATTTCACCGACGAATGCGGATGCGCCCGGCAGTGCGACGTTGGCCATGCAGAAAAACAGGAAAACAGCAGCAAATACCGGCATCACATTGACCACGCCGCCGTAATCACCGATCTCGCGGGTATGCAGGCGATCATACATTACACCCACACAAAGGAAGAGTGCAGCAGCTACGAAACCGTGGGAGATCATACCGATTACTGCACCTTCAACGGCAGCCTGGGTAAACATGAACGTCCCCAGTGTCACAAACCCCATATGGGCAATGGAAGAGTAGGCAATCAGACGCTTCATGTCTGTCTGCATCATGGCAACGAGCGAGATGTAAACAATGGCAACCAGAGAAAGACCAACCATGACAGGTACGAAATACTGCGACGCATCCGGCAACATCGGTAGCGAGAAGCGCAGGAAGCCGTAGGCACCCATCTTCAGCAAAATACCGGCCAGAATGACCGAACCTGCAGTCGGCGCTTCGGTATGCGCATCAGGCAACCAGGTATGCACCGGCCACATCGGTACCTTCACCGCAAACGCAATAAAGAACGCGATGAAAATCCAGATCTGCCACGACAGATCAAACGGATAATCCATAAACGCCAGCATGCTGAATGTATGGCCGGCCTTGAAATACATCGCCAGCAAGGCAATCAACATCAGCACGGAACCGGCCAATGTATAGAGGAAGAACTTCAGTGTGGCATAAACACGGTTTTTGCCACCCCAGATACCGATAATCAGATACATCGGGATCAACAGCGCTTCCCAGAAGAAGTAGAACAGTACCGCATCAAGCGCTGCGAACACGCCGATCAGCGTGGTTTCGAGCACCAGGAAGGCAATCATGTATTCCTTTACGCGGCTCTGAATGCACTGCCATGCAGAAACAATACAGATGATTGTCAGCAGACTGGTCAGCAGGATGAACGGCATGGAGATACCATCCACACCCAGCTGATAGTTGATGTTGAATGCAGTAATCCACGGGTGGAACTCTTCAAACTGCATATGTGCTGTGCTTGTATCAAATGAGAGCGCCAGCGGCAGAGTCACCAGAAAACTAAGTACAGATACAACGAGAGCCGCCCAGCGCACAGCATTGTCACCACGCACAAACAGCCAGATCACCATAGCACCGGCCAGTGGCAGGAAGATGCTCAGTGACAGGATTGGAAAATCCAGAACGTTATGTAATTCCATTTCCGTCTTCTCCCCCTTAAGCCGTCAGCAACAGGTAGGTGAGCAGCCCGAAGACACCCAGTACCATGGCAAATGCATAATGGAACACCATGCCGGTCTGTATGATGCGCATACGAACCGCACCCGACTTGATCGAATCAATGATACCACCGTGAATAATGCCCTTGTCGATGATGCCCAGATCACCCCTCTGCCACAGGAACGTACCCAGATTGCGGGTGCGCCGTACAATCAGCCAGTCATAGAACTCGTCCCAGTACCATTTGTTGAGCAGGAAGGTATAGAGCGGTCCGGCTGCACGGGCAATTTTCGCAGGCATGGCTGTTTCACGGAAATACATGACATAGGCCAGCCCGATACCACCGATAGCCAGCCAGAATGGTAAGGTGAACGGTGCATGCAGTATCAAACCCAGAGCACCATGTGCTCCGCCTTCAGCAGCCAGCGCCATCAGTGGATTATGCTCATCGAGAACAAATATCGAGTCACGGAAGTAACCATTAATAATTTCAGGATTGGCAACATCCAGCACCGACACGCCCCATAGACCTGTAACCACGGCACCTACTGCCAGGATGACCAGCGGAATAGTGATGACCTTCGGAGACTCATGCAGGTGGTGTTTGGTGTGAGAATCCACACGATCAGAATTATGGAAGGTGAGGAAGAACATGCGGAAGGTATAGAACGCCGTCATGAATACGCCGGAGAGTACGGCAAACGATGCAAAGGTACCGACCCAGCCAAACTCAGTGAATTCACGCATCATCGTTGCTTCGATAATCAGATCCTTGGAGAAGAAACCTGCAAACGGAGGCACACCGGCAAGTGCGAGAGCCGCCAGCAGCATGGTGATATAGGTAACCGGCATATATTTGCGCAACTGCCCCATCTTGCGGATATCCTGCTCAGCCATCACGGCATGAATCACGGAACCTGCCGCCAGGAACAGCAGCGCCTTGAAGTAGGCGTGAGTCATCAGATGGAAAATACCGGCCGAATAGGCGGAGACGCCACAAGCCACAAACATGTAACCGAGCTGTGAACAGGTGGAGTAGGCAATCACACGTTTAATGTCATTCTGCACCAGACCGATGGTTGCACACATCCAGGCCGTAATCGCACCGACAATCACCACTGCGGCAAGGGCCACTTCGGAGAATTCAAACATGGGCGACAAACGCGCCACCATGAATACACCGGCCGTCACCATGGTTGCTGCATGGATCAGTGCGGAGATCGGGGTCGGACCTTCCATGGAATCGGGTAGCCACACATGCAGCGGCACCTGACCTGATTTACCCATAGCGCCGACAAACAGCGCCAGACAGATAAAGGTGATGGCAGACACCTGCCAGTCCATAAAGCTGAGTGTAATGTTCTGGGCCACGAAATCAGGGGTCATGGCGAATACGGTTTTATATTCCACCGAACCGTAGTAGTACCAGACTGCCAGAATACCTACGGCAAAACCGAAGTCGCCGACACGGTTGACAATAAAGGCCTTCATGGCGGCTTTATTGGCGCTGTCACGCTGGAACCAGAAACCGATCAGCAGGTAGGAGAACAGACCCACAGCCTCCCAGCCGAAGAACAGGGTAAAGAAGTTGTTGCCCATCACCAGCACCAGCATGGAGAAGGTAAAGGCGCAGATATAAGCGAAGAAACGCGGATAACCCGGATCACCATGCATATAACCGATGGTGTAGATATGCACGCAGGAGGACACAATCGTTACGGTCATCATCATGATCGCCGTTAACGGATCAATCAGCATGCCTACAGGTACAATAAAATCACCGGCAAGCATCCAGGTCCAGAAGTTGCCGTGGAAGGAGGCGCCTGCCAGCACCTGGGTAAAGACATGTACGGAAAGAATTGCAGACAGAATCACCGATCCGGAGGTCACGATATGTGACAGCTTCTCCTTCAGTGCCCAGCCAAACAGGCCAGCCGCCATAGCGCCCAGCAACGGCAACGCAGGGATGGCGAGTAATTCGGTCGTATTGAGTGTTAACTGTTCCACTTAAACTCCCCCTTAACCCTGCAACGTGTTGATGTCTTCAATCTCAATCGATCGACGTACGCGATAGAATGAAACCAGAATCGCCAGACCAACCGCCACTTCACAGGCAGCGATGGTCAACACGAAGAAGACAAAAATCTGTCCACCGAGATCACCGAGGTGGTGCGAAAAGGCTACGAAATTGATATTCACGGCCAGCAGCATCAGCTCGATGCACATCAGGATGGAGATGACATTTTTACGATTGAGAAACAGTCCGATCACGCCGAGTGAAAACAGGGCTGCCGAGACAATAAGGTATTGAGATAATCCAACCATTACATACTCACCTTGCGAACGCGGTCTTCCCTGCGCACGTTAACCTGCGCAGACATGTTCTGGTACTTCGCATCCTTACGTCCGCGCAGTGTCAGAACGATTGCTCCAACCAGCGCAACCAGCAGGATAATCGCTGCAATTTCAAACCCGAGCAGGTACTTGGTATAGAGCACCATACCGATCTGCCTGGTATTGTTCACTTCCTGCCCGAGATGCGCGGCCTGCGCCATGGCACCATCGGCAAACACGCCGGAACTGGCAGCGGCAATAAATTCAACCAGCAGAATCACCGCAATCATACCACCGAGTGGCAGATACTGAAGAAACCCTTCTCGCACCCTGGCGACATTCACTTCCAGCATCATGATTACGAACATGAACAGTACCATCACGGCACCCACATAGATCAGTATCAGGATAATGCCCAGGAACTCTGCATCGAGCAGGAAGAACAGACCCGCCGCATTGAAAAAGCAGAGGATCAGAAACATGACCGAATGCATGGTGTTACGCGACAGCACCACGCCCATGCCGGACAGTATCGACAGGCCGGCAAACAAATTAAAAAATGCGGTTTCGAGCATTTCTCCCCCTTAGTCTGCGCTTAAGAGTAACGCGCGTCGGCAGCGAGGTTCGCTGCGATCTGCTTCTCTAAACGGTCACCGTTGGCCAATAGCATATCCTTGGTGTAATACAACCCGTCACGCTGTTCGCACGCATATTCAAACTCCTGCGTCTCAACAATCGCGTCTACCGGACAGGCTTCCTGACAAAATCCGCAGTAAATGCATTTACTGAAATCAATGTCGTAGCGGGTGGTGCGGCGAGAGCCGTCATCGCGCTCTTCCGACTCAATGGTAATTGCCAGTGCAGGACAAACCACTTCACACAGTTTACAGGCAATGCAGCGCTCTTCACCGGATTCATAACGACGCAGCGCATGCAGACCACGAAAACGCGGGGAGAGCGGTGTTTTCTCTTCCGGATACTCCACCGTGATTTTCTTTTTAAACAGGTAACGGCCGGTCACTGAGAGACCGATCAACAGCTCCCACAGGAACCAGGTTTTAAAAGCACGCTTCAGCATTTCGTTACCTCCACGCCAGCCAGAAGTTAATGATGCCGTCGAGCCCCGGCGTGTAAATGAACATGCCAACGACAAAAATCCAGCCCAGTGTCCATGGCAGGAAAATTTTCCAGCCCAGACGCATCATCTGGTCATAACGGTAGCGCGGGAATGTGGCACGGAACCAGATAAAGACAAAAATCAGGAATGCTGTTTTACCCAGCAACCAGAAGGTGCCCGGAATAATATCGAGCGCAGGGATTGGCGCGTACCAGCCACCCAGAAACAGGATCGAGGTCAGTAAACTGATCAGGATCATCGCACCGTACTCGGCCAAAGAGAAGGTGGCGAACCACATGCCGGAATACTCGGTATAATAACCGGAAACCAGCTCTTCAGTTTCAGTCAGGTCGAATGGTGTACGCCCTGTTTCAGCACAGCCCGAGATAAAGAACACGATCAGCATCGGAAACAGCGGAATCATATACCAGTGCAGAATGCCGCCTGCCTGTGCATGTACGATATCGCCCAGATTCAGGGAGCCTGCCAACATCATGACAGTCACCAGACCAAAGCCCATGGAGATCTCGTAAGAGATCATCTGACAGGTTGAACGGATTGAACCGATAATCGGATATTTTGAGTTCGATGCCCAACCGGCCATCAGTACACCGTAAATTGAGAGCGATGAAATCGCCATCACATAGAGCAAACCGAAATTCAGATTGGAGATCGCCATGATATGCGGTGTTTCCCAAATGCCGAACAACGAGGTTTCGCCAAACGGCACCACGGCAAAAGCCATCAGCGCAGGCACCAGTGAAAGCAGCGGTGCTGCCAGGAACAGGGCCTTGTTTGCGCGCGTCGGGATAATGGTCTCTTTCATAAACAGCTTGAGACCATCAGCCAGCGGCTGCAGCAAACCGGCAGGGCCTACGCGGTTACAACCTTTACGCACCTGAATCCAGCCGATAATGCGGCGCTCGAAATAGGTGATATAGGCAACCGTTAGCGCTACGGGAGCGGCAATAGCAAGAATTTCCAGCGCCCAGATAAGTGCCTGTAAGGCCATATCAGCAGTACTCATTCTGCACCTCCATGTGCAGAACCTTGCAGGCGCGCATTTGCGCGTGCAATTTTACTGTCGTGTATAGTGTCATCGCAGTACATCCATGCACTGCGCCCCTGCGGGCGCGCGTGAGCGCGTGCAATTTTACTGTCCTGTAAAATTGTCATACTGCTCCCCCTACAATGGTTGCACCGGACACATCGGAGAGATCTCCTGCCACACCGCGTTTAGCTACAAACAATACGCCGGGACTGACATCTTCGCGAATACCGATGTGATAGGTTGCTTCGCCCAGGAATGTGCGCACTTTATGCTCACCAACACTCAACCCTTTGGCAGCCAGCGTCTGCGGATGCACAAGCACATCATCGAGTGCATGAATACGCGCAGCTTCACTAAGTAATTCAGATGCACGCGCCCACATACCTTCACGATACATCGAATAGCGACTGACGACATCGAGCTCAAAACTGTCGCTGCGTGCAGCCGGTGTATAACTGACATCGCGATTGCGGCGCGGCTTGACCAGCACACAGTCTGTTTCGCCATCACTCCAGGCACAGGCCAGCTCAGGCAGGCGTGCCACGACCGCAGCTCGCAACTCAGCCAGGTTAACGACAGGCACATCGCCACCCATCACCTGAATCATGCGCATCATCACCTTCCACAGCGGACGCTCCTGACCCAGTGATTTAATTGGATTGCTGGCCACACGGAACCGGCCTTCCATATTGACAAAGGTACCTTCAACTTCTGAATACGCGGCAGCAGGCAGCTGCACAGAGGCATAGTCAGCCATTTCGCCGGAAAGTGAGCCAATCTGTACCAGCGGCACTTTGGCAAGTGCAGCCTTGGCAGCTGAAGGGAACACACCATCGCCCACCGGATCACTACCGATCAAAATCAGTGCATCCAGATCGCCAGCCGTTGCTGCTGCAAAAATATCAC
>Ga0210044_10003938_pt1 | contig 21048 bp, 18 predicted proteins | sample CryGey13umfilter_2_FD_183959 | JGI IMG/M metagenome (GOLD analysis project Ga0210044, IMG submission 183959) | Groundwater microbial communities from aquifer in Utah, USA - Crystal Geyser 4/9/14 3 um filter (SPAdes) (version 2) | ecosystem: Environmental > Aquatic > Deep subsurface >... | reverse complement strand
GGCGGCGACAGCCAGCCCGGCGGCGAACAGGTCGCGGTTGGCGGCGAGGTAGGGGATCAGCGCGTCGAGCCACGGCTGGCCCTGATCATAGGCCGCCTCCGCCGCCAGCGCGCCCATCAGCGGCATCTCCATGTCGTTGGTGGCTGCGGCGGCGGCGCGATAGCGGGCGCGCAGCGCAGCGTCTTCGATGATTACCTCCGAAAGCTTGCCGCCCGCGAGATTGAACGTCTTGGACGGCGCCGCGCATGTCACCAGCGCGGCTGAAGCCTCGGGCGCCGCCAGCGCGGTGGGGGTGTGGCGTGCGCCGGGATAGACCAGATCGCGCCATACTTCGTCCGACACCAGCACAAGGCCGCGCGCGACGCAGAAATCGGCCAGCGCCTTCAGTTCATCCCGCGTCCAGACCGTGCCGCCGGGGTTGTGCGGGCTGCACAGAAACACGATTCGCGCGGTGGCGGGCAGGTTTTCGCCCAGCGCGTCGAGGTCCATGGCGTAGCGTCCCTGGGTCTCGACCAGCGGCGCCGCGATCACCACGCGCCGGTTGGCGCGGATCATGCGGGCGAAGGCGTGATAGACCGGCGCGAAGATCACCACGCCGTCGCCCGGTTCGCTGAACGCCTGACAGCAGACGCCGAGCGCCGCGCAAACACCGCCCGAAGGGCTGATCCAGTCCGGCTCGACGGTCCAGCCGTGCCGCCGCGCCGTCCAGCCGCAGGCCGCCGCGCGCCATGTCGCATCTGCGCCGTAATAGCCGAAAATTCCACGCGCCACCGCCGCAGACAGCCGCTGGCGGACCGGTTCGGGCGCCATGAAGTCCATGTCCGCCGTCCACATCGCCAGACCGTCCGGCGCCGTGACGCCGGTGTGCGTCGCCATCCCGTCCCATTTGGAGGAATGGGTGTTGCGCCGCTCGATCACGGCGTCGAAATCGGGGAGCATGGAATGGCCTCGCGCGGTTGGACTGCGCCCAAGGCTAGGCGCCCGCCGCGGGCGCCGCAAGGGGCGGCAGGGATCGACGCGGGGATTGACGCGGGGATTGACCGGGCGCGCCGCGATGGCTACCTCCGCGCCATGAGCACCCGGTCGATCCTGATCCATCCCGACCCGCGCCTGAAGAAGGTCTGCGCGCCGGTCGCCGCCGTCGATGAGCGGCTGCGCAGCCTGCTCGACGATATGCTCGAGACGATGTACGCCGCGCCCGGCGTCGGGCTGGCCGCGCCGCAGGTGGGGGTGGACGCCCGCGCCCTTGTGATGGACTGCGCCGACAAGGACGGCCCGCGCGCGCCGATGTGCCTGATCAACCCGGAGATCCTGTGGCGCGCCGAGGCGCTGAACGAGCATGAGGAGGGGTGTCTGTCGATCCCCGACATCTATGCGCCGATCACCCGGCCCGCCTCGGTGGCGGTCCGCTTCACCGACCGTGAGGGCGCGGTGCGCGAGGCCGCGTTCGACGGCTTGTGGGCGACCTGCGTGCAGCACGAGATCGACCACCTCGACGGCAAACTGTTCATCGACTATCTCGGCGCCGCCAAGCGGATGCTGATCACCGAAAAGATGCGCAAGCTCAAGCGCGAACGCGCCAAGGCGGGGATAAGCGCCTGATGCGGCTGGCCTTCATGGGAACCCCCGCCTTCGCGGTTCCCACGCTTGACGCTCTGGCAGAAGTCGGATTCGACATCGCCGCCGTCTATAGCCAGCCGCCGCGCCCCGCAGGCCGGGGCAAGCGGCTTCAGCCGACGCCCGTGCACCTGCGCGCCGAGGCGCTGGGCTTGGCCGTGCGCACGCCGGTCACGCTGCGCGACGCGGAGGCGCAGGCGGAATTCGCGGCGCTGGGCCTCGATGCGGCGGTGGTGGTCGCCTACGGGCTGATCCTGCCGCAGCCGGTGCTGGACGCGCCGCGCCTGGGCTGCGTCAATCTGCACGCCTCGCTGCTGCCGCGCTGGCGCGGCGCGGCGCCGATCCAGCGCGCGATCATGGCCGGCGACGCCGAGACCGGCGTTTGCGTGATGCGCATGGAGCAGGGGCTGGACACCGGCCCGGTGCTGGCGCGCCTGTCCACCCCGATCGGCGCCGACGAGACGGCGGGCGAACTTGCCGAGCGTCTGGCGCGCTTGGGCGCGCCGCTGGTGGTCGAGACGCTGCGCGCCATGGCGGCGGGGCGTGCGACGGCGACGCCGCAGCCCGAGGACGGCGCGCTCTACGCCCGCAAGATCGACAAGGCCGAGGCGCGGCTCGACTGGCGTGAACCCGCCGCCGCGCTCGCCGCCCGCATCCGCGCGCTCACCCCCGCGCCGGGCGCCTGGACGATGCTGGGCGAGGAGCGGCTCAAGGTGCTGGCGGCGCATCCCGAGCCGGGCGAGGGGCCGCCGGGGACGGTGCTGGACGACGCGCTGCTGGTCGCCTGCGGCGCGGGCGCCCTGCGCATCGACCGCGCCCAGCGGCCGGGCCGGGCGCCGACAGCGCGCGCCGATCTGCTGCGCGGGCTGACGGTCGCGCCCGGCGCCGTGCTGACCTGAAGCGCAAAAAAAAGGCCGCCCGAAGGCGGCCCTGAGTTTAGGGAGGAAACGCCCAGAAGGGCGACAGCCCGAAGGCTGCTGGGGAAGAGAATAGGTGTGCAGCGCAGCAAAGACAAGCGGGGCAAGCGGAAAATTTAGTGACGCTAAAACAATTTTTTTCGCATGCAGGGGCGAGTTCCCTGTAAAAAATTGATTTCATTGATAAACTTTATGTCATCTGCGACCAAAGATTGATGCCGCAGCGCAACATGGGAGCGGTGCGCTAATCCCGGTCGGCGGCGATGCCGCGCCCCTTGGCGATGGCGTCGGCGCCGAAACGGCCCCGGATCGCGTCCACGGCGCGCTCGGCGCGGGCGCGGGCGGCGGCGTGGGGGTCGAGCAGATCGCCGCCCGAATCGCATCCGGCGTCACCTTGCGCCGCCGCCGACAGGCCCGACAGCCCCACGCCGATCAGCCGGAACGGCGCCGCCGCCATCTCGCGCGCCAGCATCGGCGCGGTGGCGGCGAACAGCGCGTCGGCAAGCTGCGTCGGCGCGCTCAGCGTCTGGCGGCGGGTGAGGGTGCGAAAGTCGGCGCGCCGCAGCTTCAGCGTCGCGACCCGGCCTTGCAGACCTTGCGCCTTCATCCGCCCGGCGACCTTGTCGCACAGCCGCCACAGGTGCGCCGACAGCCGGTCGGGCGCGGCGATGTCGTCGTCGAACGTGGTCTCGGCGGAGACGCTCTTGCTCTCGCGCTCCGGCGTCACGCGCCGGTCGTCGCGCCCCCACGCCAGATCGTGCAGCCGCGCCCCCATGGCGCCGAAGCGGGCGACAAGCTGCGCCTTGTCGAAGCGGCGCAGGTCGCCGATGCGGTCGATCCCCTGCGCCGCCAGCGCGCGCGCCATCGCCGCGCCCACCCCCCAGATCGCGCCGACCGGGCGGGGGCTGAGGAAATCCGCCGTCTCCGCCCGCCCGATCAGCGAGAATCCGCGCGGCTTGTCGAGCTCCGAGGCGATCTTGGCGAGGAACTTGTTGTGGCTGAGGCCCACGGTCACCGTGACGCCGACCTCCCGCGCGATGCGCGCCTGAAGCCGCGCCAGCGTGACGGCGGGCGGCGCGCCGTGCAGGCGGTCGGCGCCGGTGAGATCGAGAAACGCCTCGTCCAGCGACAGCGGCTCCACCAGCGGCGTCAGCGCCTGCATCAGCGCGCGGATCTGGCGCGAGGCGTCGACATAGGCCGCCATGCGCGGGCGGATCACCACCGCCTCCGGGCACAGCCGCAGCGCCGCGCCCATCGGCATCGCCGAGCGCACGCCCCGGATGCGGGCGATGTAGCAGCAGGTCGCCACCACGCCGCGCCGCCCGCCGCCCACGATCACCGCGCGGTCGGCGAGGCTGGGGTCGTCGCGCTTCTCCACCGACGCATAGAACGCGTCGCAATCGACGTGCGCCACGCCAAGGCTGTCGATCTCGGCGTGGGCGAGCACGCGCGGCGAGCCGCAGGCCGGGCAGCGCGGGCGCGGCCCCGCCGTGAAGCGGGCGTAGCAGTCGCGGCAGAGCGCGGCGCGTCGCGGCGTCGAGTCAGCCATCGCCCTTTCTCCGTCCTGCGCCATGCAGGCGAGACTACGCGCGCCGCCCTGTGTCCGATAGTCGGCGCTGCGCGGCGGCGGGGGCGGCCTTCGCGCTCAACCGGGCGCGCTCAGAGCGGGGCGCGCTCAGCCGGGCGCGCGCAGGTCAGGCGGCAGCACCGCGTCGGGCGCGTTCTGCCAGCAGACCGGGCGCAGCCAGCGGCGGATCGCCAGCGTGCCGACCGAGGTGGCGCCGAAATTGGTGGTGGCGGGGTAGGGGCCGCCGTGAACCATGGCGTCGGCGACCTCCACGCCGGTCGGAAAGCCGTTGACCAGAATCCGCCCCGCCTTGCGCTCCAGCAGCGGCGCCAGCCGCGCGGCGGCTTCGACATCGGCGGCGTCGGCGGCGTCCATGTGCAGCGTCAGCGTCAGCTGGCCGTGCAGCGCGCGCGCGATCTGCGCCATCTGCGCGGGGTCCGTCACCGTGACCACCAGGCCGAGCGGGCCGAACACCTCCTCCGCCAGCGCCGGGTTGGCGAGGAAGGTGTCGGCGTCGGTTCTGAGCAGCCACGGCGCCGCGCTGCGCCCGTCGCCGGGCGCGCCCAGCAGCGTCTCGACGCCGGGGGCGGCGGCCATCCGCGCGGCGCCCAGGCGGAAAGCCTCGGCGATGCCGTCGGTCAGCATGGTCTGCGGCGGGACCGCCGCCAGCGCGGCGCGGGTCGCGGCGATGAAGGCGTCCGCGTCCGGTCCCTTCGCGGCCACGGCGACGCCGGGGTTGGTGCAGAACTGGCCGCAGCCCATGGTCAGCGATCCGGCCCAGCCCGCGCCGATCGCCGCCGCCCGCGCCGCCATCGCGGCGGGCAGCAGGAACATCGGGTTGACCGAGCCAAGCTCGCCGAAGAACGGGATCGGCTCCGGGCGCTGCGCGCAGAGGTCGAACAGCGCCCGACCCCCGCCCAGCGAGCCGGTGAAGCCCACGGCGCGGATCAGCGGATGGGTGACCAGCGCCTGACCGACCGCGCGCGACCCGCCCTGCACGAAGCCGAACACGCCCGGATGCAGGCCGCAGGCGCGCCGCGCCGCGTCCACCGCCTGCGCCACCAGTTCGCCGCAGCCCGGATGCGCCTGATGCCCCTTGACCACCACCGGGCAGCCCGCCGCCAGCGCCGAGGCGGTGTCGCCGCCCGCCGTCGAGAACGCCAGCGGAAAGTTCGACGCCCCGAACACCGCGACCGGCCCGATGGGGCGCTGCATCATCTTCAGATCGGGGCGCGGCGCGGGCTGGCGGTCGGGCAGGGCGGCGTCGTGGCGGCGGTCGAGATAATCGCCCGCCGCGATGTGGTCGGCGAACAGCCGCAGCTGGCCGCAGGTGCGGGCGCGCTCGCCGTTCAGCCGCGCTTCGGGCAGGCCGGTCTCCTGCGCGCCGATTGCGGTGATCGCGCCGCCGCGCGCGTCGATCTCGTCGGCGATGCGGCGCAGAAAAGCGGCGCGTTCGGCGCGCGTCGTCCAGCCGTATGTCGCGAAGGCGTCCTCGGCGGCGCGGGCGGCGGCGTCGATCTCGGGCGCGCCGCCCTCGGCGAAGCCGTGCGCCGCGCCGGTCGCGGGGTCGGAGCGGAACGTCTCGCCGCCGCCGACCCATTCTCCCGCGATCAGGTGCTTGCCGCTCAGCATGGGATGTTCCTTTTTCCGCAGGCGACGCAGGCCGCGCGCACTCCGTTGCGCCGCCATGAATACGCCGATCGCCGCCGGGGTCCAGCCGCCGCCCGCGCGGTCGGCTGAGCGGTCGTCTGCGGCTTGCCAGCCACCGGCATCCGTGACATATCCCCATCCGATCCAGAGCGCGCCTGCGCCGTCCTGCGGTTTGCGGGCTAGGCGCGTGTCGAAAAAGTTCATGTTTGCGGCAAGCGGCGGCGGGCGACGCCGCCTGCGCCTTGGGGGATGATGAGATGAAGGTTCGCAACTCGCTGAAGTCGCTCAAGGCGCGGCACAAGGATTGCCGCCTCGTGCGCCGCAAGGGCCGCGTCTATGTGATCAACAAGACCCAGCCCCGCTTCAAGGCGCGTCAGGGCTGACGCCCGGCAGTTCACGCCGGTTTTCTTCGATCACACGCCGCCGGGCGCATCCCAGCGGCGTATTTCTTGCGTCAGACCGGCGCGAAAGCGCCGCCCTCCAGCCGCGACAGCGTGCCGTCGTGGATGTCGAAGCGGCAGCCATGCAGGCTCAGCCGCCCCTCGACGATGGCTTCGGCCACCCAGGGAAACGACATGAGGTTCTCCAGCGACAGGCGCACCACCGCGCCTTCGTAGTGCGCCATGTCATGCCCGGCGCCGTCGCGCAGCGCCGCCTGCGCCGCCGCCATCCACGGCGCCACGAAATCCTGCGCCTCGGGCGGCGCGCCCTCGACCAGCGCCTGCACGCCGCCGCATTGCGCATGGCCCAGCACCACGATCCGCGCCACCCGCAGCACCCGCACGGCGTATTCCACCGCCGCGCTTGTGCCGTGGCAGCCGCCGTCGGGCTGATAGCGCGGCGCCAGACCCGCGACGTTGCGCACTACGAACAGCTCGCCCGGCCCGGCGCCGAACACCGTGGCGGGATCGACGCGCGAATCGGAGCAGGCGATCACCAGCGTCTGCGGCTTCTGGCCATGCTCCGACAGCGCCTGATAGCGCGCGCGTTGCGCGGGCCATTCCTCGGCGCGAAAACGACGGTAGCCTTCGATCAGACGGTCCATGACGCCTCCCCCTTTGCCGCACCGCAATATGGCGAGGGACGCGGCGCCGGGAAAGGGCGCTCAGACCGGATCCTGATGCACGATCACGTCCACGTCCTCGCCCAGCGCCAGAATGTCATGGCGCAGCTTCGCCGAAATGGCGTGCGCCTGCCGTAAGGTAAGCTCGCCGTCGATCTCGGCGTGGATCTGCACGAACAGCTTGGTTCCCGAGGTGCGGGTCTTGAGGTCGTGCCAGCCGCTGAGGCCCGGCGTGGCGTTGGCGATGGCGACGATCTTGCCCACCGTCTCCGCCGAGGCCTCGCGGTCCATCAGCCCGTCCCAGGCCGATTTGCCGATCTTCAGCCCGGTGCGCAGAATCCACGCCGCCGCCGCCAGCGCCAGCACCGAATCGAGCAGCGCCACCCCCAGCCATTTCGACGCCGCCATCGAGACCAGCGCCGCCAGCATCGGCAGGAAGTCCGAAGCGTAGTGCGCCATGTCGGCGCCGACGATCTTTGAGCCGGTGCGCTTTGCGACGCGCGATTGATAGAACACCAGGCCCCCGGTCAGCGCCAGCGCCGCCAGCATCACCGCCAGCCCCAGCCCCTCGGCCTGCAACGGCGCCGGGTTCACCAGCCGCCCGGCGGCGTTGGCGGCGATCGCCAGCGCCGAGACCGACACGATCGCCGCCTGCGCCAGCGCCGCGATGTCCTCCGCCGCCGTGTGGCCGAAGCTGTGGTCGTCGTCCGCCGGGCGCGCCGCGTAGCGGATCGCGGCGAGGTTGGCGAGCGCGATCATCAGGTCGAGCACCGAATCGACCAGGCTCGCCGCGATCGCCAGCGACCCGGTCTCGATCTGCGCCCAGGCCTTGAGCGCGATCAGAGCCGTCGCCACCGTGATCGAGGCGGCGGCGGCGGAGAGGTTCAGGCGGTGGCGGTCGGTGGACATCGGGGCGGCTCCAGCCGGGCGGGCAGCGAGCCTTAGCGCGTCGCGCCGCCGCCGTCAGCCTCGAATAAGTCAGCCGCCGTCGCCGCCCCGTTTTCCCGTCGCCCGTTTTCCCGTCGCCCGAAGTCTCGCGGCGCGTCGTCTCTGGGCGCGTCTTCTCTGGGCGCGTCGTCTCTGGGCGCGTCCTCCTGCGGCGCGTCGAACTCCACCGCCTCCAGCCGCAGCGCCCGCCCGCCGGCCTTCTCGGCGGAGACCTTGATCTCCTCCACGTCGCGCCGCGCCTGTTCGAAATGGCTGTCGAGCCTGCCGACGCGCGCCATCAGCCGTTCGACATCCTTGTGCAGAAGCCCCAGCTCGCGCCGGATCGCGCCCGCCTGCGCCCGCATCCGCGCGTCCTTCAGGATCGCGCGCAGGGTGTTGAGCGTGGCCATCAGCGTGGTGGGCGAGACGATCCACACCCGCCGCGCAAAGCCCTCGCGCACCACGTCGCCGTGGTTGGCGTGCAGTTCGGCGTAAACCGCCTCGGAGGGAAGGAACATCAGCGCGCCGTCGGCGGTCTGGCCCTCGACGATGTAGCGCTCGGCGATGTCGGCGATGTGTCGGCGCACCGCCTGTTTCAGCGCCCGGCCGGCCTCAAGGCGCCCGCGCTCGTCGCTGGCCGCGCGCAGCGCCTCGTAGGCCTCCAGCGGAAACTTGGCGTCGATGGCGATGGGTCCGGGCGGCTGCGGCATGTCGATCAGACAGTCGGCGCGCCTGCCGTTGGCCAGCGTCGCCTGAAAGGCGTAGGCGCCGGGCGGCAGCGCCTGGGCCACCAGATCGTTGAGCTGGATCTCGCCAAAGGCGCCGCGGGTCTGCTTGTTGGACAGGATGTCCTGCAGGCCCAGCACGTCGCCCGACAGCTTTTCGATGTTGGTCTGCGCGCGGTCGATGGCCTCCAGCCGCTGCTGCAGATCGCCCAGCGAGCGCGCGGTGCGCTGGGCCGAGCCGTGCAGCGTGTCGCCCATGCGCCGCTGCACCTCCTCCAGCCGCCGCTCCACGCCCTCCATCAGCCGCGCCTGCGCGCTCGCGTGCGCCTCGGAGACGTGGCGCAGGCCGCCGGAGAGCTGTTGCTGGCCGTCGCTGAGCGCGCGCGCGGCCTCAGCCAGCGCCTGCATCTGCGCGGTCAGCGGCTCGGCGGCGCGGGCGGAGCGGCGGGCCGCCAGCAGCGCGCCCAGCATCATCAGCAGCGCCAGCGCGGCGAAGCCAAAGGCCGCCGCCAGCGCCAGCGTCAGCGGGTCCGACCAGTCGGGCGGCCAGGTCAGCGCGGTCATCGCCGCCCGAACAGGCGTTCCACGTCCGCCAGCTTCAGCTCGATCCAGGTGGGCCGCCCGTGGTTGCACTGCCCCGAGAGCGGCGTCGCCTCCATCTCGCGCAACAGCGCGTCCATCTCCGGCCCGTTCAGGCGGCGACCGGCGCGCACCGAGCCGTGGCAGGCCATCCGGCTCAGCACCGCGTCGATGCGGGCGCGCAAGGTGTCGGCGCGGTCCATGTCGGCGATCTCGTCGGCCAGATCGCGCATGAGCGCGCCCGCGTCGCATGGACCCAGCGGCGCGGGCGTGGCGCGCACGCACACCGCGCCGGGGCCGAACGCCTCGACGCTCAGGCCCAGCGGCGCGAGTTCCTCGGCGCGCGCCAGCACCGCCTCGGCGTCCTCGCGCCCCAATTCGACGATCTCGGGGATCAGCAGCGCCTGCGCGGGCACGGCGCGCAGCGCCAGCGCCGCCTTCAGCCGCTCATAGACCAGCCGCTCGTGCGCGGCGTGCATGTCCACCAGCACCACGCCGTCGGGGGTCTGCGCGACGATATAGGTCTCGTGCAGCTGCGCCCGCGCCACGCCCAGCGGGCCGGGGTTCGCCGCCGTCTCCGCCCCGACCGTCTCCGCCTCCACCGGGCGCGCGCTCCAGCCATCCATCGGCGCGGGCGCCATGAACGCCGTCGCCGCCTCCGACAATCCTGGCGGCAGGGTGGCGGACGGGCGCCACGCCGCCGGGCTGGCCGCCCAGGCCGCGCCGGGCGCGGGGCTTGCGCGCATCACGCCCAGCGCCGCCTGCGCGTTGGTGCTCGCCGCGCGATGCCCCGCGCCCGCCAGCGCATGGCGCACGGCGGAGACCACCAGCCCCCGCGCCAGCCCCGGCTCGCGAAACCGCACTTCGGTCTTGGCGGGGTGGACGTTGACATCCACCCGCTGCGGGTCGCAGGCGAAGAACAGCGCCGCCGCCGCGCGCCGCCCGCCGGGCAGAAGGTCGCTGTAGGCGGCGTTCAGCGCCCCGGTCAGCAGCCGGTCGCGCACCGGGCGGTCGTTGACGAACAGGTGCTGCGCCACCGCGCCGTGGCGCGAATAGGTCGGCAGCGCCGCCCAGCCGGTCAGGATCAGCCCTTCGCGCTCGGCCTCCACCCGCACCGCGTTCTCGGCGAAGCCGGGGCCGAGGATGCGCCGCAGCCGCGCCAGCCGCGCGTCGAACAGATCGCCGGTCTCGGGCGGCGCCTCGAACAGCAGCCGCCCCTCGCCGCCCTCGCTCACGTCGCGCAAACTGAAGGCGACCGCCGGGGCCGACAGCGCCAGCCGCCTGACCGCCTCGGCGATCTCGGCGCGCTCGGCCCGCTCGGAGCGCAGGAATTTCAGCCGCGCAGGCGTGGCGTAGAACAGATCGCGCAGCGAGACTTCGGTGCCCCGGCCGCGCGCGGCGGGGCGCACCGGCCCCAGCGCGCCGCCCTCCGCCGCGATCTCCCAGGCCTCGCTTCCGCCGTCGGCCCGGCTGACCAGCCGCAGCCGCGAGACGGCGGCCATCGAGGGCAGCGCCTCGCCGCGAAAGCCGAAGCTGCGGATGTCGAGCAGGTCGGAGCCGTCGATCTTGGAGGTCGCGTGCCGCTCCAGCGCCAGCGGCAGCTCCGCCGCCGTCATGCCGCCGCCGTCGTCGCCGACCCGGATCAGCGCCGCGCCGCCCTCGGCGATGGCGATGTCGATGCGCCGCGCGCCCGCGTCCAGCGCGTTCTCGACCAGTTCCTTGACCGCCGCCGCCGGGCGCTCGATCACCTCGCCCGCCGCGATTCGGTTGGCCGCCGCGTCGGAGAGGCGGCGGATGCGCGGCGCGCAATCGGCGATGTTGCGGTCTGGAGCGTTCATCCCACTAGGGATAGCACGCCCCCGGCCGTCGCGCCACTGCGGGCTATTGGATCGCAGGCAGGCCCTCGGGCTGGCCGACCACCACGAAGCGCAGGGCGTCGGGCTTCAGCCATTGCGCCGCGACGCGGGCGATGTCGTCCAGCGTCACCGCCTCGACCAGTCCGTTGCGCTGGTCGAGATATTCGGGGCCGAAGCCGTCGCGCTGCAATCCCACCAGCATCGACGCGATTTTCGCGTTGCCGTCGAAGCGCAGCGGCCAGGCGCCGGTGAGGTATTGCTTGGCCTTTTGCAACTCCTCCGCCGTCACGCCTTGCTCGGCCATCCGGCGCCACTCCGCGCGGATCACGTCGAGCGATTCGGCCACCCGTTCGTTGGCGGTGCCGACGCCGCCCATATACAGCCCGGCGCGGTCGAGCGGCGCGAGATAGGCGTAGGTCGAATAGGCCAGCCCGCGCTTTTCGCGCACTTCGGTCGTCAGGCGCGAGGAGAAGCCGCCGCCGCCCAGGATGTGGTTCATCACATAGGCGGGGATGAAATCGGGGTCGGCGCGCAGCGGCCCTTCATGGCCGAAGATCACCGTGGACTGCGGCGCGTCGAACGGGATCACCGTGACGCCCGCCGCGCCCGCCATCGTCACCGGCGCCAGCGGCGCGGGCGGATCGGCGGGCAGGGCGCCCAGCAGCGCGTCCACCATCGCGCCCGCCGCCTCCGGGCCGATCGCGCCGACCACGCCAACTTTCGCGCCGCCGCGCGTGAGCAGCCGGGCGTGCGCCGCGCGCAGGTCGTCCGCCGTCAGCGCCGCCACCGTCTCCAGCGTGCCGTCGCGCGGGCGGCCGTAGGGATCGTCGGGAAACGCCGCCTTGAACCATGCCTGCGAGGCCAGCGCGTTCGGGTCGGTCTCGTCGGAGCGGATCGCGGACAGGATCTGCCCGCGCACCCGCGTCATCGGCTCGGCGTCGAAGCGCGGCTCGGTCAGCGCCAGCCGCAGCAGCGCGACGCTGTCATCGAGGGTGTCGCTCAGCATCCGCGCCGAGACCGAGAAGGCGTCGCTGCTGGTGGAGAACGAGAAATTCGCCGCCAGAAGCTGCGCCTGCGTCGAGAACGCCACCGAATCAAGCTCCCCCGCGCCCTCATCCAGCATCGCAGACAGGAATTTCGCCGCGCCCGCCTGCGCGTCGGGGTCGGTCGCGGCGCCGCCTTTGAACGCGATCTCCAGCGCCACCATCGGAATGGCGTGCTCCTCGACCAGCCAATAGCCGACGCCGCCCGGCGAGGTCAGCACCTGCACCGGCGCGGTCGCCTGAACCGGCGCGGCGAGCAGCGTGGCGGCGAACGCGCCGCAAAGCGCCAGAGCGCGCATCGCGATCATCCCTGATGTCCTTCCGCTTCGGGCGCCATCAGCCAGCCGGTGACCGACGCCTCACGCCGCAAGAGGCCCGCTACGCGGCGCACGTCATCGGCCGTCACCGCCTTCAACTGCTCGGGCCAGGCCTCGATGTCGGCGACCGTCAGCCCCACCGCCAGCGCCGCGCCATAGCGGCGCGCCAGCCCGGCGCCGCTGTCCTGCGCGTAGATCTCCGACGCGGCGATCCCGGCGCGGGCGCGGGCGAGTTCCTCATCGGTCGGGCCTTCCGCCGCCAGCGTCGCCAGCGCCGCGTCGATCGCCGCCTCCACCGTTTCCAGCGCCACGCCCTCGGCGGGCACGCCGTAAACCGCGAATTCGGACGCATCCAGCGCGCTCGACGCGTAATAGGCGCCGCTGTTGATGGCGACGCCCAGCTCCAGCTCCAGCGCCCGCGACAGCCGCGAGGTCACGCCCGAGCCGCCCAGAACCTCGGCCAGAATGCTCAGCGCCGCCGCGTCCTCCGCCCCGCCCGACACGCGCGAGGGAACCAGATACTGCCGCTGCACATAGGGCTGGCGCACGCGGGCGTCGCGCATCTCGATGCGGCGCGGCGCCAGATGCGGCGGCTCCTGCGGGCGCACCGCGCGCGGCGCGCCGGAGGGGGCGACAGGGCCATAGTGCGTCTCGGCCAGCCGCCTCACCTCGGCGGGGTCCACGTCGCCCGCGACCACCAGGATCGCGTTGTCGGGGGCGTAATAGCGCTGGTAGAACGCCAGCGCCGCGTCGCGCGACAGCGCCTCGATCTCAGAGCGCCAGCCGATCACCGGCACGCGGTAAGGGTGGTTGAGGTAGAGCGCCGCCGACATCTGCTCGGAAAACAGCGCGCCGGGGTCGTTGTCGGTGCGCTGGCTGCGCTCCTCCAGGATCACCTTGCGCTCGGTCTCGACCGCGTTCTGCGACAGCACCAGGTTGCGCATCCGGTCGGCCTCCATCGCCATCACCGTCTCGAGCCGGTCGGCGGCGATGCGCTGGAAATAGGCGGTGTAGTCGCGCGAGGTGAAGGCGTTGTCCTGCCCGCCGTTCTCGGCGACGATCTTGGAGAACGCGCCTTCGGGGATGGTCTCGGTGCCCTTGAACATCAGGTGCTCGAAGAAATGCGCGACGCCGGAGGCGCCCTGCGGCTCATCCGCCGCGCCGACCCGATACCACACCATATGCGTCACCACCGGGGCGCGGTGATCCTCGATCACCACCGCCTCCATGCCGTTGCCGAGCGTGAAGGCGGTCACCTGCGGCCCGGCCGCTTGCGCAAACGCCGCGCCCGCCGCAGCGATCAGCGAAAACGACAGCGCGGCTGTGCGCCAGCGCGGCGGTGTCAGCAGGCCCATGCGAAACCCCATCGGTTGCGGCGCCCGGCGCCAAGGTGGTTATGAGATAAGCGCGCGCCGCGCCGGGGCAAGCGCCGCGCGGCTATGGCGCCGACGGGACCGCAGGCGCGGGCAGCCCCTCGCGCTGCAGCCGTTCGGCCTCCTGCTCGGGCGACAGCCGCCCGGCCTCGGCCTCGGGGTCCTGCACGATCTTGCGGCCGAACAGGCTGGTCAGCCCGAAACGGCGCTCGGTCGTCGGCGGTTCGTCCTGCGCGATCTGCTGGCGGATGCCGGCGTTCTGCGGCCCGGCGCCGACGGCGGTGAGCAGCGCGGCCTCGCCCTCGGTGGGCGCGGCGGTCGCGACCGCGACCTCGCCGCCCATCAGCGCCGCCTGCGCCTGAGCGCGCGCGTCAGGCTCCACCAGGCTCGGCGCGCCCGCCTGCGGCGGCGGCAGGGCGGAGAGGCTGGGCGGCAGCTCGAGCGGCGCGCGCGCGACCACCATGAACTCGTCGGGCGGCGGCGCCACCAGCCCTGCGGCCTCCCGCATGCTCTTGCTGCCGCCGCAGGCGGCGAGGCTCAGCGCGGCGACCAGGGAAAGCGCGAGGCGCGCGGCGAAGATCGGCGAGGGCATGTTCATCATGGAGCGATGTTTTACCCCCGTCCGGCCCAGTTCGCAACGCGGCGCGCGCGCCGTCACACGCGGCGCGGCGCGGGGTTGGGCGCGAAGGCCAGCGCCGCCGCGCCCGCAAAGATCGCCACGTCCGCCACGTTGAAGGCGAACGGATTGATCACGCCGCAGCAGGTGACGTTGAGAAAATCCGCCACCGCGCCGTGCTGCACGCGGTCCCACGCGTTGCCGAGCGCCCCGCCGATCAGCGCGCCCGCGCCCAGAGCAAACCACCGCTGGCCGCGCCGCAGCGCCCACACCGCGACCACGGCGCTGATCGCCAGCGCAAGCCCGGCCAGCCCCCAGCGGGCGACATCCAGATCGCTCGACAGGATGCCGAAGTTCATCCCCCGGTTCCAGGCCATGCGCAGCGTGAAGATCCCCGGCCACACGTCGATGACCTGCGCCGTGCGCAGGTCCATCGCCTCGACCACCAGCCATTTCGTCAGCCGGTCGAGGATCAGCACCGCCGCAGCGATCTGCGCCAGCGCGCCGCCCGCCTTAGTCCTGCCGCTCATCGCCGCTCCGTTGCTCCGCCTGCGCCGTCGTAGCCGCCGCTGAAGGCGCCGTCCACCGCCCCGACCCCGCCGCGCGCGCCGACGCATTCGATATAGTATCGGCGCGCGACGCTGTTTTCATAGCGCAACAGATCGAAATCTTCCTCATGGTCGGGTTTGGCCGCGCCGCGACGATAGCCGGTTTGGTCGATCGCCACCAGAACGCGCGCCATCTGCGGGCAATCCAGCGACAAGACCGGCGGCGTCGGCGCCTGCGCGCCGCCGGACGTCGTGAACCAAGATTCTTGCACTGATTCAGGCGTTTCCTGCGCCGAGGCGCAGGTCGCGATAAATGCGATCGTCAATTCCAACGGCGCCCAACGGCGCTTTCGCCAGTGCATCCGGAAAATGCTCCTAAACAGAAGTAGTTGTCTGCAAGTCACCGCCATGAATACAGGTTGGACCAAGGCTGCGGCGATTTTCAGGCGCTCCCGTTCAGCCGTCGCTCATCCCCCTCGCGCCGCGCTACGCGCCCCACACCTTCGCCCGGTCGGCGTACATCCGCCCCTCCACCGCCGCGCCATAGGCCGCGCAATCGCGCACATGGGCCATGTAGGCGGGGTGGATCTTTTCCGACATCGCGTCTCCCGCCGGATAGGCGGCGATCACGTCGCGCGACGCCTGCGCCAGCGCCGCCGACACGTCGTCGGGGAAGGCCGACACGATCACGCCCTTGTCCACCAGTTCGCGCAGGGTGCGGGTGTTGTGGTGGCGAAAGTCGGCGTAGGTCTCCTCCGCCGTCGCCATCGCCGCCGCCTCGACGACGCGCTTCAACTGCGGCGACAGGCTGTCGTAGAACGCCATGTTGACGATGCACTCCAGCGCCGGGCCCGGCTCATGGAACGCGGGCAGGTAGTAGTAGGGCGCCACCTGGTACAGCCCCAGCGCCAGATCGTTCCACGGGCCGACAAACTCCGCCGCATCGACCACGCCCGATTGCAGCGCGGGGAATATCTCCGCAGGCGGGGTCAGCACGGTCGCCACGCCCAGCTTTTTCATCACGTCGCCGCCAAGCCCGGCGATGCGCATCTTGAGGCCCTGAAGGTCGTCGAGGCTGTCGATGCGCTTGCGAAACCAGCCGCCCGCCTGCGTGCCCGAGCCGCCCGCATAGAACGGCTTCACGCCGAACGGCGCATAGGATTCCTCCCACAGCGCCTGTCCGCCGCCGAATCGCAGCCAGCCGGAAAGCTCCTCCTGCATCAGGCCATAGGGCATGGTGGTGAAATACATCGCCGCGCGCACCTGACCGACGGCGAAATAGGGCGCGGTGTGGCCGAACTGAACCGCGCCGCTCGCCACCGCGTCGAACACGCTGAACGGCGGCACCAGCTCTCCGCCGCCGAAATAGCTGACGTCAAGCCGCCCGTCGGAAAGCTCGGTCAACCGCTTCGCCAGCCGCTCCGCGCTGACGCCCACGCCGGGAAGGCCGCGCGGAAAGGCCCCCGCCAGCGTTGCGGGGATCGCGGCCTGCGCCAGCGCCGGGGCGGCGAGCGTGGCGGCGAGCGTGGCGGCGAGCGCGGCGGCGGGCGCGGCGGCGAGCGATGTGACGAAAGCGCGGCGTTCCATGGCGAGCGATCTTCTCCCGAGTTTTTGGTTAACTCGGACCGTCTCACGGAACGCGGCTTGGCGCCAATGGGGTTTTCGGCGCCGATACGGGCCGTGCGGCCTTCGCGCCCCGGCGCCTGCGCGCAGGGTTGCGCGCGGGTTTGCGCAGCGACCAAAGGCGCGCTCGACGCGGGCGGCGGCGCGGGCGATGCTGACGGTCGCAACAGGAGCCGCCATGCTCGACGCCGACCCGCCCGAATCTTCGCAGCCCGACTCTTCGCCGCCGGTGTTCGCCCCCCGCTTGCGCCCCGACGCGGCGCCGAGGCGGCTGTGCACCGACTGCGGCGTGTCGCGGATGGCCAATCCCAAGGTCTGCGCGACCGCCTGCCAGTTCATCGCGCCCGACTATGCGGCGATGGAGGTCCGGGTACACGGGCGCGCGCGCGACCCCGCCAGGCCCGATGAGCTGCACTTCGGCCCGTTCCGCCGCATGGTGCGCGCCCGGCTGAAACCCGCGCGCGACGGCGCGCAGTGGAGCGGGATCGCGACGCGGCTGGCCGAGCGGCTGCTGGAGACCGGCGCCGTGCAGGCGGTGCTGACCATGGCGCCCGACCCCGCCGACCGCTGGCGCCCCGTGCCGGTGATCGTGACCAAAGCCGGGGGCATGGCGCAGTGCCGGGGAATGCGCATGGGCTATGCGCCGTTGCTGGCGCTGCTGGAGCCTGCGCGCGCGGCGGGATACACGCGGCTGGCGGTGATCGGCATTCCCTGCCAGGTCCACGCGCTGCGGCGGATGGAGGCCGAGCTGGGGCTGGAGGCGCTCTATGTGATCGGCACGCCGTGCTCGGATAACACCACGACCGAGCGGTTCCACCAGTTTCTCGCCCTGCTCGACGACGCGCCCGAGACCATCAGCTACCTTGAGTTCCGCGCCGATTTCCGCGTCGAACTGCGCTTTGACGACGGCCGCAGCCGGGTGATTCCGTTTCTGAAGCTGCCGATCTCGAAACTGCCGCCCGACTTTTTCCCGCTCACCTGCCGCACCTGCGTCGATTACGCCAACGTGCTGGCGGATGTGACCGTGGGCTACATGGGCGGCGAAGGGCGCCAGTGGCTGCTGGCGCGCAACCCGCGCGGCGAGGCGCTGCTCGATCTGTTGGGCGACGAGTTGCAGACCGAGGCGCCGACCAGCGCGGGCAAGCGGCGCGGCGCAGTCATGGGGTTCCTGAAGAACACCGAGCGCGCGGCGGGCGGCCTGCCGCTGCGCGCGATGCCCGACTGGCTGCGCCCCTTGGTCGGCTGGCTGATGCCGAGGATCGGGCCGAAGGGCCTGGAGTTCGCCCGCGCGCGGCTGGAGATGAAGGCGATCGAGACCGTGCTGCACCTGCGCCGCGCCGCGCCGAGGCGCATGAAGCGGATGATCCCGCCGCATGTCTGGGCGCTGGCGGCGGCGTATGGGCTGAAGCCGGAGAAGGGCGAGACCGACGAGCGCGCGTGAGGGTTCGCGCGGGGCGGGCGTCGGATCGCGCCTGATTCCGCTTGATCGAATTATGTGTTGAGATCAATATTAACTAATAACTAATGGCGAGTTCGGCCATGGCTTGCAGAAATACGCTCATAGGCGCTTGCGTGTTCGCAGTTACAGCTATGGTTGTCACGGCGATCAACGCCACGACGATTCGCTCCCCGATCGCATTTAACAACGCAACGCATGAAAAGAGTTCTCGGCAGCCTGAAAACGGTGCGGAGTTTGAATATCTACGCGCGGTCGAGGACGGCGATCTGGCAGGCTGCACGATCAATGTGGTTGAAGCGCTCTATGGCCGCGACGGGGGCGCTTGGGGCATCTTCGATATCGAGGCCGCAGTGACCTGTTCGAATGGCGGGTTTTCCTACAGCAGTTCGGGCGCTTGGGACGGCAACGGCTTCCACGCCGCAGGAACGATCACCGACGGCAGCGGAACCGGCGACTTCGCCGGAGCCTCGGGCAGAGTGGCGCAACTTGGCGGAGGGGTCACGCCCAAGGATGACGGCAGCCTTGACGTGTTCTACGGTCTGGTGATCGAGACCGCCGAATAGATTGGCCTGCGGCAGGCCGATCCGTGCTTGCCGCTTCACAACCGGATCCCGTCCGCCGAGGTGGTCGGCTGCAGAACAGACATGGCGCCGCCCGTCGGCAGCGGCGGCTTTCCGACCGCACCTGCAGCGATTGCGACCAGGTCTCAACCACGTTCAGCGCGCCTCTCGAGCGTGCAGGCGCCCCCTACCAACCGCCTCAATAAAAAGCGCTTATCGCGCGGGCGATCAGTACGAAAGCGCGACCCAGGCGGGTGTCGGCGATCTGCTTCGCGCGGGGTAGTGTCCGAGGACGTGGTGGAAATTGTCGCCGCGCTGGCGGTGGAACCCGGTGTTCGCGCTCGCCCTGCCGGGGCATGGCGCCGCGGGGTTCATCGACCCGTTCTGCGCGGCGATGGCGGCGCAGGCGATGGCGGCGCTGGTTGCAGACCCTGCGGCCTTGCCCCCGGCGCTGGCGGCGCGGGCGCGCGATGGCGGCGCAGCCCTGCGCGCGCTGGCGGCGGCGCTGTTCGGCGACGACGCCCCAGCGCTTTCAATCGCCCCCACGCTGGCGCGCGCTTCCTGCCCCGCGCGGATCGTGGTCGGCGCGCGCGACGCGGTGATCGCGTCGCAGGAACTGAGCGCGCCCGACCCCCCCCATCGCGCTGCACCGCCTGCCCGGCGTCGGCCACATGCCGCGGGTGGAGGCGCCCGGCGCTGACCGCACGCCTGCTCAGCCAGACGGTGCTCAGCGCCGGGTGAGGCGGCTTCTCAGCCGCGCGCCTCCAGCGCCGCGTCGCAGCGCGCGCAGGTGTCGGGGTGCGCGTGCGTCCCGACGTCCGGCAAGACCTTCCAGCAGCGCGCGCACTTGGCGCCCTCGGCCAGCGTCGCGACCACGGCGACGCCCGGCGTCTCGGGCAGACGGAAGGCGCCCTCGGGCGCAGGCGCGCCGGTCACCGTCGCGCCGGAGGCGATCAGCAGTTCCGCCATGTCCGCCGCTGAGCACACATCGCGCAGGGCGGCGTCCTCGATGTGGATCACCGGCGCCGCCTCCAGCGCCGCGCCGATGCGCTTTTCGCGCCGCTCGATCTCCAGCGCGCCCAGCGCCACGCGGCGCACCCGGCGCAGGGCCTCGATGCGGTCGGCCAGCGCCGGGTCGCGCCAGGCGGCGGGCGTGTCGGGGAAGGTTTGCAGGTGCACCGAGCTGTCGTCGCCGGGGCAGCGCTCCAGCCAGACTTCCTCCATGGTGAAGGCCAGCATCGGCGCGAGCCATGTGGTGAGGCGGGCAAACAGCAGGTCCATCACCGTGCGCGCGGCGCGGCGGCGCGCGCTGTCGGGCGCGTCGCAATAGAGCGCGTCCTTGCGCACGTCGAAATACAGCGTCGAGAGATCGACGGTGATGAAGGTGAACAGCGCCTGATAGACGCGCTGATAGGCGAAGGCGGCGTAGCCCTCGCGCACCTCCGCATCCAGTTCGCTCAGCCGATGCAGCACCCAGCGCTCAAGCTCGGGCATGTCGGCGGGGTCCACGCGCTCGGCCTCCGAAAAACCGTCGAGCGCGCCCAGCAGGTAGCGGAAACCGTTGCGCAGGCGGCGGTAGCCGTCGGCGACCGACTTGAGGATGTTCGGGCCGATGCGCTGGTCGTCGGCGTAATCCACCGTCGCCACCCACAGCCGCAGGATGTCGGCGCCGTATTCCTTCACCACCTTGTCGGGCGCGACGGTGTTGCCCACCGACTTCGACATCTTCTCGCCCTTCTCGTCGAGCGTGAAGCCGTGCGTCACCACCGCCTTGTAGGGCGCCCGCCCGCGCGTGCCGCAGGCCTGCAGCAGCGAGGAGTGGAACCAGCCACGATGCTGATCGGAGCCTTCCAGATACACGTCCGCCGGCCATTGCCCGCCCCGGTCGCGCAGCGCGAAGGCGTGGGTCGAACCTGAGTCGAACCACACGTCGAGAATGTCGGTGACCATGGTCCAGTCGGCGGGGTCGTGATCAGGCCCGAGGAACCGCGCGGCGGCGCCCTCGGCGAACCATGCGTCGGCGCCTTCATCGCGGAAGGCGGCGACGATGCGCGCGTTGACGGCGGGGTCGCGCAGCAGCGCGCCGGTCTCGCGGTGCTGAAAACAGGTCAGCGGCACGCCCCAGGCGCGCTGACGCGACACCACCCAGTCGGGGCGGTTCTCGATCATCGCGCGCAGGCGGTTTTTTCCGCGCGCGGGCGTAAAGCTCACCAGATGGTCGATGGAGTGCAGCGCGCGTTCGCGGATGGTGGCGCCATTCTCGCCCATGCCGTCGTCGAGCGGCTTGTCGATGGCGATGAACCATTGCGGGCGGTTCAGCCGGATCACAGGCGCTTTCGAGCGCCAGCTGTGCGCGTCGGAGATGGTCTGCCGCTGCGTCGCGACCAGTGCGCCGACCTCGCGCAGCTTGTCGAGCACCGCCTTGTTGGCCGGGCCTTCGCGGCCCTTGCGGTCGAGGATGTGCAGGCCGGCGAAGAACGGCACATTGTCCACGAACTCGCCCGCCACGCCGACGTTGTGGGTGATGCGGTCGAGCATCCCCTTCTGGCGGAACAGCTCGTAGTCGTCCTCGCCGTGCGAGGGGGCGCAGTGGACGAAACCCGAGCCG
>Ga0210044_10003937_pt1 | contig 21048 bp, 17 predicted proteins | sample CryGey13umfilter_2_FD_183959 | JGI IMG/M metagenome (GOLD analysis project Ga0210044, IMG submission 183959) | Groundwater microbial communities from aquifer in Utah, USA - Crystal Geyser 4/9/14 3 um filter (SPAdes) (version 2) | ecosystem: Environmental > Aquatic > Deep subsurface >... | reverse complement strand
ACTTTATTTTCTTAATAAAAAGATGTCATCTTTTCACTGTTCACTTTTTGCGTAAGATGAGTTAATAAGTACTACCACTTTTTTCACCAAGTACAATTTTTACACTTGCACTTGCGCCAATTCTATCAGCACCGCTCGCTATCATAGCATTTGCATCTTCTCTTGAACGAATTCCACCTGAAGCTTTAACACCAACAGAACTGCCAACTACATATTTCATTAGTGCAATGTCACCAACAGTTGCACCGCCTTTGCTGAATCCGGTAGATGTTTTTACAAAATCAGCACCGGCGTGTTTACAGATTATGCAGGCTTTAATTTTTTCTTCATCAGTAAGTAAAGCAGTTTCTAAAATAACTTTGCAAATGTCTCCTTTCTTCTTTGCAGCCAGTACTACTTGATTAACATCATTAAAGACATAATCATAGTTACCTTGTTTAAGCTGACCTACATTTATAACCATATCAATTTCTTCTGCACCGTTTTTAATAGCTTGTTCGGCTTCATATCTTTTAGTTTCTGTTGTAGTTGCACCAAGGGGAAAACCAATTACAGTACAAACTTTAACGCCACTTCCCTTTAATAAATCTTTACATAAAGAAACATAGCTGGGATTAATACAAACAGAAGCAAACTGATATTTTTTTGCTTCCTCACAAAGTGAAATAATTTCATCAGTTGTTGCATCAGGTTTTAAAAGAGTGTGATCTATTTTTCTTGCAATGCTTTTGTTAGCAAGAATATCGCCAATTCCAAAACCTGCAGCAATTCTATCCGCACCACTGTTAACAATATTATCTACAGCTTTTGGTTGTGTTACAACATTTGTTTCCCAACCTTTGCATGTGTCACCTTTACAATAAAATTCCCTTAAAGTTTTTTCTAACAATTCTTCTGTGTTAATTTTTTTTATATCGATATAACTCATTTTTATCCACCAAATTTTTGAAAGCTTTATAAGTATTTTTTAATAACATCGCTATTGTCATAGGTCCAACTCCACCAGGAACTGGTGTAATATAAGAACATTTTTTTGAAACTTCATCAAATTTTACATCGCCAACAACTCTATAACCTTTTTTATTAGTTTTATCTTCTACTCTATTAATTCCAACATCAATTATTACAACATTATCATTTACCATTTCTCCTGTTATAAATTCAGGTTTACCGATGGCTGCAATTAATATGTCAGCTTGTTTTGTATAATATGAAAGATCTTTTGCAGCAGAATGACATACTGTTACAATAGAATTTGCAAACTCCTCTTTCTGAACCATAATATTTGCAATCGGTTTTCCTACAATATTACTTCTGCCAACAATAACAACATGCTTACCTTTTGTTTCAATTTTATATCTCTTTAATAACTCTTGAATTCCGCCAGGCGTACAAGACCTTAGAGCATCTTTTCCAATGACCAATCTTCCCACATTTATTGGATGAAATCCATCAACATCTTTTTCAGGTTTAATGGCTTCAATTATTTTATCTTCGTTTATGTGTTTAGGTAAAGGTAATTGAACAAGTATCCCATGGTATTTATCATCATTATTATAATGGTCGATAACCTGAAGTAATTTTTCTTCTGAAATATCATTTGGTAAGATTTCAGTTTTATGTAGCATTCCAATTTCTTCACAAGCTTTACCTTTACTCTTTACATAAATTTGTGAAGCTGGATTTTCACCAACAAGAATTGCAACAAGTCCGGGTACTTTTCCCCCTCTTTGAAATAAATCAGATATTTCTTTTTTTAATTCTTCTCTAATATCTGAAGCTGTTTTTTTACCGTCTATTATTTGCATAATTAATTTCCATCAGTCATTCTGAATGTAACCGTCGTTTGAAGGTTGAATGAAGAATCTCAATCAATATTTAACAGTTTGCCACATCCTTCCTGCCTCGTTTTGCTTGCAAGGCGGGCGGACTCACCTTATTTGTCATTCCTGTGAAAACGGGAATCCAATTGGTTTATTGGATTCAGATACTTAACTTTGTTTAACCTGAATGACAATATTATAAATTTTGTAAATCATACACTTTAGATAAATATGATTTTATTTTTTTATCATTTTCAATTTCTTCAGCAAAAGGATTTGAATTTTGCCAACCTGTTTTACCTGTCTTTCTAAAATTTTCTAATCTCCTCAAAGTAATTTCGCAAAAAATCGGATCAATATCAGTTGTAAAACATCTTCTGTCTAATTTTTCACAAGCAATTAATGTAGTGCCGGAATGAGAGAAGAAATCAATAACCACATCATTTTTCTTGCTTCCTGCATTTATAATTCTTTCAATTGCTTTAAGCGGTTTTTGTGCAAAACAACCGTTTACATTTTCTTCCATTCTGTAAAAGACTTGTTGTATATCAATCCATACATTTCCTGCTCTAATATTTCCTGAGTTGCTTCTCTCTAAATTTTCTGTTTCTTTACCTTTTACAGTCTTATAATATCCTTTTAATATTTTTGGAATATCAGTGTATTCAGCATTAATATTAAAGTTGGGTTTCCCTTTTTCGTATAATAATAATTCTTGTCTTATAGACATCCAATTTTTTTGTGTCCCGTAACCTCTTTGATTCCTTAATGTTATAAAACTTTTAGATTTAAATTCCCCTTGTTTCATCATAGCCATAAATTCAGGTAAAGGAGAAAATCCATTTTTTTGGTCTGCACCAAGCCAAACATAAAATGCAGAATCATCAGCTATTATTGAATAAATATTATCTACCCATTTTTTGCACCAATTAATAAATCTTTTAGTGTCAGTTTCTTTAAACGCTACAAAATTATAAGGAGGATCTTGAATTGAGAGAGTCGGCTTTTCATTTCCGGCTATTTTTTTTAAAGACTTTATATCTTCAATATCTATGCAACCAATTTTATGTCTGCCAAGTCTATCTTTCCAAATTTTTCCTTTAATAAATCTAGAATATGGTAATAATAGTTTTTGCAGTTCAGAATCCAGATCAATTCTAGGAAGAGGAATATTAGTCATTAGTCAATGGTTATTAGTTATTAGTCAATGGTCAATAGACAATGGTCAATTGTTATTTGTTAGTTGTAAATTGTAGTTTTATTGGGTCCTATTTTTTTTATGAATTCGGGGAACACAATCCTTTCTAATTCTAAAGTTTTGCCTGTTTCAATATCAATCTTAAATAACATTCCGCATAAATGACTGTCATTTTCTGCTGCTTCATATTTTTGAGGTGTTTGATATAAAAATCTATTTATTGCCGGAACTATTTTCATACCTATAATAGATTCATAAGGACCTGTCATTCCAACATCAGTAATATAGCCCATCCCATTTGGGAAAATTCTTTCATCAGCTGTCTGCGTGTGAGTATGTGTTCCTACCAATGCAGAGATTTTACCATCAAGGTAATAAGCCATTGCAATTTTTTCTGCTGTTGCTTCGGCATGAAAATCAATGAAAATTATTTTAGTATCATTTTTAATCTTATTCAAAATCCAATCAGAAGCTCTAAATGGACAATCAATTGAAGCCATAAAAGTTCTGCCCTGAAGATTTATTACACAAACTTTTCCCTTTTTAGTATCTGCCAAATAGTATCCGTTTCCATATGTGCCTTTTGGATAGTTTAAAGGACGGAGTGAGCGAGGTTCTTCTTTTAAATAATCTTGAGATTGTCTTTTATCCCATGTATGATTCCCACCGGTAATTACATGCACACCTAAATCAAACAATAATTTACCTTCTTTTTCAGTACAACCTTTACCGCCTGAGGCATTTTCTCCATTAGCTATTACAAAATCAGCTTTATATTTTTGAATTAGTGAAGGAAGCCATGTCTGTACCAAATCTAAGCCGGGTTTACCAACTATATCACCTATAAAAAGTATATTAATTGTGTTCATATTATCCCTTAATTAGAAATTAAATATATTTAATAATGCAGATAATTGAAAGGATTAGCTTTTAGCTGTCAGCTTTTTTGAAATGGTTTTTAATAATAATAAATTTGTTAATGTCTAATTTATCTCAAATCAGTCAGACTCCGTCGACTAGACGAGCCGATCTACCAATTAAAGATGTTCAGTTTTGTGTAGTTGATACAGAAACTACCGGACTCTCCGCATATAATAATTGTATAATAGAAATTGGAATTGTTCTTATAAAAAATTTAAAATTATCTAAAAAATACCACTCTATGATAAATCCCGGTAGACTTATACCGGCAAATATTACAATGATTACAGGAATTACAAATGAGGATGTTGAAGATGCACCTTTTTTTGAAGATATAGCAAATGATATTTCAGAATTTATAAATGAAAAAGTAATAGTTGCTCACAATTTATCTTTTGATAAAAGTTTTTTAAAAAAAGAATTTATATTAACTGAAAATGTGCTTCCAAAAGTATCTGAACTTTGTACAGTAAAACTTGCCAGAAAAATTTTCCCGGAATTAAGTAGTAAATCATTAAAATCCGTTTGCAAACATTTGAAAGTAAAAAATTCAAATGCTCATAGAGCTTTATCAGACGCTGAAGTTACAGCAAAAATATTGATAAAAATGATAAAGAAATTACAAAAGGAAAAAGGAATAACTACTCTTCAAGAATTATTAGACATTCAATATTCAACATATCAGCAGACAGTGTTTACACCTAAAAAGAAAAAACTAAAAGAAGATGTTTTTTCTATCCCAGATTCACCAGGAATTTATTACTTCTTGAATTCTAAGAATGAAATAATTTATGTAGGTAAGGCTAAATCATTAAAGAAAAGAGTAAAATCTTATTTTGTACAAAACAGACAAAGAAAATCAAAAAAGATTACAAAGCAGGCTAAAAGAGTTAAAATTGAAATTACAAATACTGAATTGACTGCTCTGCTTACAGAAGCAGAACTTATTAAGATTATTAATCCAAAACACAACAAACAACTTAAACAATACGGAAATAAATATTTTTTAAGAATTAACAGATCCCATAAGTTTCCTAACATAGAATTAACAAATCAATTTGATTTTGATGGCAACGATTATTTTGGTTTATTTATTTCCAGAGACAAAGCAAAAATTATTTTGGAAATTATTGATAAAACATTTCAATTGAGAGAGTGCACAAATCAAGAATTCTTAAAATATAAATCTTGTTTTCTAGCTGAGATTGAAAGATGCACAATCCCTTGCGTAAATAAAGACAAAGTAATTTATGAAGAAGAATTAGAAAAAGTATATGATTTCCTTTATGGAAAAAACAATCATGCTTTAGACAGACTACTTAACAAGATGAAATTTTATTCTTCACAATTAAAATTTGAAAAAGCTTCAGAAGTTAAAGAATTGATAGATTTAATTCTTTCTCAAACTCATAAATCTTCATTGCTTTCAGAACCGGTTAATAAAGCAAATGTACTATTTGAAATAAAAGGGGATATCAAAAATGATTATTTGCTTCTTTTAAATGGGAAAATTTATATTAAAAATTATTTTATGGATAAAGGTAAATTTGATGAAGCTCTGGTTGATTATTATGAATCAACGATTAATCTAAAATATTTACCTACAGAAGAAGATTTGGAAAAAATGAAAATTGCACTTAATTGGCTAACAAAAAACAGAAATAATGTAAAAATATTTTATCTAAAAAATTACAATTCAAAAGAAGAATTATATAAAGATTTGTCTAAATATAATTTTAGTATTAATAATTCAGAAGAGAAAACTTTTGAAATTCAAGAATTATTGCAAACAATCTAATGTCCTATTGACCACTTTTTCAAAAAAGCCAATACAATATTCGGGTCGTGCCCTTTTCCCTTTTCAAAATCTCCAGTATTTTGAGAGATCAATAACTTTCCGTCTTTTTCTAATACAAAAATATGAGGATAGCCTGGAACCTCGGGGTAATTAGCTAATACTTTCTCGTTTTTATTTTCTTTACTTACATTAAGTTTTACAACTACAAAATTATCGTGTAGGTATTTTCCAACTTCAGGATTTTTTAAAAACATAGTGTCTATTCTATGACACCAAATACACCACTCGCCTCCAATATCCAATATAATTCTTCTATTTGTTCTTTGTGCTTCTTTAATTGCCATCTCAATATCTTTTCCTGCATCTCTTAAAGGATCAAATTTTTCAAGTGGTGTAAAGAATGGTTTTACATCGATATTCTTTCTATCTGTTGTTTGTGCAAAGAGATTACAAGAGACAACACTAAATATAAAAAATAAGATTGCTGTTTTTTTCATTTCTTATTCCGAATTATTATTTTTTAATAAAGTTCAATTAAAATTATATGAAAAATATTTATATCCTAAATTTTATATAATTTTACTGTATTTTTAACTAAATAACTCATTTTACGCAAAAAGTGAACAGTGAAAAGATGACATCTTTGTTTCCTGAATTGAATTCAAATAAAATGATAACTCTTTAACGAAATAGAGACTTTGTTTTCTTAACCCCGACAATTTGTAAGAAAAACATATTGCTCAAATAACGAATTCCGAGATTTTTATATAACTAAGTATATGATCTTTATTTACTTACAAATTGTCGGCCCAAAAGGGCAGATCTTCCAATGGAAAATCTGGGTTAATAAAAAGATGTCACCTTTCAGCTTTGCGTAACATCAGTAAATAATATATTCTGATTTTGCATGTGCGTCTAGTAAAGTCTAATTTTATAATCAATATTTTTTGGAGGATTGATGAAATCATTTAGAACTATTTCAGTAATAATTATTTTATTATTTGTTAGCGTATTTCCACAGAATAAAGATTTAACTTTAAAACAAGTTACTCTTAAAGGCTTTTCATTAATGCCTAAAAATCTATCCCAATTAAGTTGGAGAGAAAACACGGATTATTTCACTTATGTTAATTCTGATGATAAAAACAGTGTGCTTATCCAAGAAGGACTTAAAAGTACTAGTAAAGACACAATTTTAACTTTAGATAATATAAATGTTTCTCTAGATTCTGAAGGTTATGACAAATTGAACAGATTCCCAAGATTTAACTGGCAGGATGAAAATACATTAAGATTTTGGCAAAAAAATAACCTTTTAACTTATAATATTAGTACTAAAAAAATTGAAAGATTAAATACAATAAAAGATAAAGGTGAAAATTTAGATTTATCAGTTAATAATGATGTTGCCTACACTATTGAGAATAACCTTTATATAACAAAAGACAAAGTAAATTTTCAAATTACAAAAGATGAGAATAAAGGAATTGTAAACGGTCAAACTGTACACAGAGTAGAATTTGGGATTAACAAAGGTACATTCTGGTCACCAAAAGGAAATTATTTAGCATACTACAGAAAAGATGAAACTATGGTAACAGATTATCCTATTGTAGATATATCACAGCATCCGGCGAAATTTACTCCAATAAAATATCCAATGGCCGGGATGACAAGTGAAGAAGTAACTATTGGAATTTATAACACAAATACTAAAAACACACTATGGCTAAATACCGGAGAGCCAAAAGATCATTATTTAACCGGAGTAACTTGGGGACCAAATGAAAAATATATTTATGTAGGAATTTTGAACAGAGACCAAAATCATCTGCAAGAAATTAAATTTGATGCTTCCACAGGAAAGCCTGTAAAAACTTTATTTGAAGAAAAGAATGATAAATATGTTCACCCAACTCACGGACCAATATTTGTTAAAAATAATCCGGAACTATTTTTGTGGTTTTCAGAAAGAGACGGCTGGGACCATTTATACTTATATAACACTAACGGAGATCTATTAAGACAGATTACAAAAGGAAAATGGGAAGTTATAGATTTTGAAGGATTTGAAGAAGATGGAAATGATTTTTTTATTACTGCTACAAAAGAAAGTCCGCTTGATAGAAATTTTTATTCCGTTGATATTGAAACAGGTGAGTTGACAAATATTACTAAATCCCCTGGGACTCACAATGTAGATAAAAACAGTGATACTGAATATTTCTTAGATTCATATTCTAATCTAACAACCCCATTACAAATTAATATTGTTGATGAAGATGGGAAAATTATTAAAAATGTTTACAATGCAGAAAATCCATTAAGTGAATATAAATTAGGTAAGACAAAATTCTTTTCAATTAAAAGTAAGGACAATTATGAACTTTATTGCAGAATGATCTTGCCAACCAATTTCGATTCAACAAAAAAATATCCGGTTATGGTTTATGTATATGGAGGACCAGGTGTTCAACTTATTACAAATCGTTGGCTGGGAGGAGCTAGGTTGTGGGATAATTACATGGCTTCAAACGGTTATATCGTATTTACTCTAGATAACAGGGGTTCTGCAAACAGAGGAATAAAATTTGAACAGGAAACTTTTAGGCAATTAGGGACAAAAGAAATTGAAGATCAAGTAACCGGTGTTAACTATCTTAAAACACTTTCATATGTTGATTCAAATAGAATGGGTGTCTTTGGATGGAGTTATGGTGGATTTATGACAACATCACTTATGACAAGGACTCCGGATCTTTTTAAAGTCGGTGCTTGCGGTGGTGCTGTAATAGATTGGAGTTATTACGAAGTGATGTACACTGAAAGGTATATGGATACTCCACAGACCAATTCTGATGGATATAAAAATTCTTCATTATTGAATTATGTAAAAGATTTAAAAGGACATTTACTTTTAGTTCACGGCACTATTGATCCAACTGTTGTTTGGCAGAACACTCTAATGTTTGCAGAAAAAGCTGCTCATCTTGGTATAGCTTTGGATTATTATCCGTATGTAGGCCATGAACACGGAGTAAGAGGTGTTGATACATATCATCTTTATAAAAAAGTAACAGAATATTTTGATTTGTATTTAAAATGATATTTAACCTTCTGTTTATCATTTTTTAATTTTATAAAAAAGAGTTATAAATTAGTTTTAAGACAAAGTAATATAATAGATAAAAAATGTACTCAAGTAAATTTAAATATTTCTGTACCCTTTTAATTTTGGTTTTAATTTTTTCAACTATTACTAATGCACAAAGAAATTTTTTAAGGGGAACTTGGAGTGGTAAATTAAATTTAGGAGCAACTGAATTAAGAGTAGTATTTAATATTACAAGAGAAAAAGGTAAATTCAAAGCTACAATGGACAGCCCGGATCAAGGTGCAAAAGATATTCCCGTTGATGAAATTATTATTGAAGGTAAAAATGCAACATTTAAAGTTAATATTGCTAAAGCAATGTTCGTAGGTGAATTTAATGATGATAATACTCAGATAACTGGAAAATGGATACAAGGTTCAAATACAATTCCACTTACATTAACAAAAACAGAAAAGAAAATTGTTCTTAAGAGGCCTCAAGAACCCAAACCTCCCTATCCATATCTTGTTGAAGATGTTACTTTCAGAAACAACAAAGACAATATAAAATTTGCCGGCACTTTAACACTGCCCAAAGGGAATGGCCCTTTTAGAACTGCAATTTTAATAACAGGTTCAGGTCCACAAAACAGAGATGAAGAACTTTTAGGGCACAAACCATTTTGGATAATTGCTGATTACCTGACAAGAAATGGAGTTGCTGTTTTAAGATATGATGATAGAGGAACCGGGAAATCGGAAGGTGACTTTCCTAAAGCAACATCTTTAGATTTTGCAGTTGATGCTATGGCTGCTGTAGAATACTTAAAAACCAGAAAAGAAATAGATGTAAATAAAATTGGATTAATTGGGCACAGTGAAGGTGGATTAATAGCTCCAATTGTTGCAACAAAAAATAATTCTGTCGCATATATTGTTCTTCTGGCTGGTACAGGATTACCTGGCTCTGAAATTATAACTTTACAATCAGAATTAATTTCAAGAGCTAATGGTGAGACTGAAGAAAATATAAAGCTAGGAAAAGATTTTAATATTAAAGTTTTTAATGAGATAAATTCATCTACTGATGATGTAGATTTAAAAGAAAAATTAGATAAAATGTTCAATGATTTTTATGATGGTTTATCTGAAAAAGAGCAAAAGAAATTAGGTTCAAAAGAAACTTTTACGGCAAAAGAAATAAATTTACTTTCACCTTGGTTTAGGTATTTTCTAAAATATGATCCAAGGCCTACATTAGAGAAAGTTAAATGTCCTGTACTTGCAATTAATGGCAGTAAAGATTTGCAAGTTCCATCTAAGGAAAATTTAAGAGAAATTGAAAATGCTCTTAAAAAAGGAGGTAATAAAAATTATCAAATTATTGAACTTTCGGAGCTTAATCATTTATTTCAAACAGCAGTTACAGGATTACCTATGGAATACAGCAAAATTACAGAAACTTTTTCACACACTGCTTTAAAGACTATTATTGATTGGATAAAATCAGAGGTGAAATAGTAAGCTAGAGAGCACTTTAATTTGTATTCTTTTTAAATTTTAATTATATGCTTACTTTTTTTATTAAACCTTGTACTTAACATTATTGCAGAAGAAAGTAAACCAATAAGCAAACCAACCCAAACTCCCTGTACATCATATTTAAAAATAAATCCTAATACATATGCAGAAGGAAGTCCTAAAACCCAATAAGCAATAAAAGTAATTAATGTTGGCCATTTAACATCTGTAAGCCCACGCAAAACACCAATTCCAACAGCCTGAACTCCATCAGCAATTTGAAATATAGCAGCAATAACTAATAAGGAAGAAGCAATTGTAATAACATTTATATCATCAATATAAAGGGTTGGTAAAAAATTTCTTAAAGTAATAAATACCAAACCGAAACAAGCCATTATACCACCACCCATTACAATAGCAGAAAATCCGGCTTTTCTTGCTTCAGAAATATTTTGTTTGCCCACTCCATTTGCTACTCTAATACTACCTGCTGCAGAAACACCTAATGCAGTCATAAATGAAATAGACGCAAGATTAATAGCAATTTGATGAGCAGCTAATTGTTTTGTTCCCAGCCAACCAACCATAATAACAGCAAAGAAAAATGCACCAACTTCAAATATATATTGAACAGCACTTGGTAAACCAAGACCTAGAATTTTTTTTATCATTTTTAAATTTATTGATCTGAAATGAAATGAAACATCAAATTGTTTAAATTTCTTTTGCTCCATTACATACCAAGTTAAACCAACACCCATAAATATTCTTGATGCTAATGTAGCCCAACCTGCTCCGTCCAATCCCAATGCAGGAAAACCAAAATTACCAAAGATTAAAATCCAGTTTACAAAACCATTTATTAAGTTGGCTATTAAAACTATAACCATAGCAGGCCTCATAATTGAGAGACCTTCAATAAATTGTTTATATGTTTGGAATAGCATAGCCGGTAGAATAGAAAATGCTAATAATTCTCCATATGAAGTAGCTAATTCTACTACTTCTATTGGCTGATCAAAATATTGTATAAGATTTGCTCCTATGAAAGCAACTATAAATAATATTATTCCCAAAATCATATCAACAAGCAGCGCCTGCCTGAAAATCACTCCACAGTCATCAAACTTTTTTGCACCTACAGCAATTGCAACTAAAGGCGTTATAGCAAATGATACTCCAATACCTGCCACAAAAACAAACATGATTAAACTATTTGCAACTGATGCAGCTGCTAAAGGTGATGCTCCTAATTCACCCACCATAACACTATCAACAACACCCATTAATATAAAACCTAATTGCCCTATTATAACAGGATATGCTAAATTTATTGTTTGTCTTAAATGTAATTGATATTCTTTCATTTATATAAATGGATTAAATAGGTTTTAAAAATACCAAAAAAAAAGTCTGAAGGAGAACTTCAGACTTTTATATTAATAACTGATGTTACGCAAAGCTGAAAGATGAGTTATTAAATTATTATTAATATCTAATTAACTTCTTACCCTATCTTTTCTATGAATTGATTCTAAATCCCCTGGAGAAATATCTTTATTGACAACAAAGGTATAATATTTATTTGAATTTGCAGATAAACTGTCTAATTCATTCATAGATTTACCCGGATTAAAGCCATAAGTTTCTTTAGAATTAAAGAAATTATCTTTAGTTGTTTCTTTAATGGCTAGAGATTTATTTTCTTTGTCTGTTGTAAATGTGTTATATGTTACTAAAAAAATACTAAATAATAATAGTATAACACTTAATACAACAAAGAATTTAACAACTCCTTGGGTAATAGATCTGCTTAGTAAAAAAATTATAAAACTTGCAAGAAGAATTAATGCAAATATAATTAAGACAGTACTCCAACTTAAAACAAGATAAGGTATGGAATAAACACCGAGAATTAATAAAATTAATCCTGTAATAACTAATAAGCGTACTATTCCCGTTAACTTGAACAACTTATACATGACTAAGTTAATCAAGAAAAGAAGGATTAAAATTCCGAGAATTGTAAAAAATATGTTCATAGTCTCTTTCCTACTTTTATCTTAAAAAGGTTGAAAAGTAGACCCTCCGCCTCTAAAATTCATATAGTCAAATTGCTAACAATTCAAATTTAATAAAAAATAGCATAAAAGCAACTATAAAATGTTGTATTCAAATAATTTAGATAAATGTAGTTTATGTTAAAATATATTCTAATAGAGATATTTTAACTACTAAAATTTTGTTTGAGAGCGTGTGCCAGACTGCGTTCGGATTTAGCAAATTTCATCTTATAAAATTCTCTTATTCAATACTGCTTTTCCAGAATCTGTTTTAAAATACTTTTCTAGCTCTCTTGTTTTTGTTCAGTTTCAACAGCAACATATTCAGATAATTTGAAGAGAATATAAGGTTTAGTTGATTTAACAAGACCATCTCTAAGTTCATTAAGTCTTCTCTTGATGTTGTTTGTTGAATCAATATAGATGAATTTTTTAATTGTGCTAATTAAAAAATATAAACAAACCACATTATTAAATTAAACTTAATTATATGTCAACTTTTCGCCTGCGATACGAAGCTCTGCTTTAGCTGAGCATAGTATCGCGGAGAGGGTGGGATTCGAACCCACGGTACCCTTACGAGTACACTACCTTTCCAGGGTAGCCAATTCAACCACTCTTGCACCTCTCCTTTTTTAATCCGGCATAGTCCAGCCAAGGGCGGGACGAAGACGGATAGAAATGCTCAGCGCGGAGAGAGAGGGATTCGAACCCTCGGAACTAAAAAATTAGTCCAACGGTTTTCGAGACCGCCCCATTCAACCACTCTGGCATCTCTCCTTTTTTAATCCGGCGTAGTCCAGCCAAGACAGGACGAAGACGGATAGAAATAAGCGGTAAATATAATTATTTAGCAAAGTATTAACAAAAAATGTAAATTATAATCATATTAAAACAAATTTATATTTCTCAATTTATGAATAAGATATTTTTTAAAACCTCTCTATTTATAATTTTAATAATCATACTAAACTTTTCTGTTTACTCACAAACTTTAACAGTTGGTGACAGAGTAGATAAAGGACTAATCTCAAACAATAGTTTAAATGAAATATCCGGGATTGCAGCAAGTCAAATAAACAAAAATATATTTTGGATCCATAATGACTCCGGTAATATAAACTATATCTACGCTATAAATGATAATGCTGAATTAGTTGAAACTTTTGAATTAGGAGGAATTAAAAATCGTGATTGGGAAGATATTGCTGTTGCTCCGGGCCCAAAAGGAAGAAGCTATATTTATGTAGCGGATATCGGCGACAATAATGTTAAAAATCTAAATAAATACATATACCGTTTTACAGAGCCATTAATATTAGGAAAAGATAAAAACAAGAATCGAATAATTAAGAAAATTGATAAAATTACATTTCAATTTCCCGATGGAGTGAGAGATGCAGAAACTATAATGGTTGATCCAATTAAAAAAGATATTTACATAATTTCTAAAGAAGAAAATAAAGCACATGTATATTTACTTGAATTTCCTCAACTCACAAAAAAAATATTAATACCAACATTTTTAGGGAAATTAAATGTATCTAAAATTGTAGGAGGAGACATTTCCGGTAACGGTGAAATGGTAATTATTAAAAATTATACAAAAGTATTTTTATGGATTAAAGGAAAAAATGAATTGCTGAAAGATGTTTTTAAAAGAGAGCCGCATACTTTACCATATATGCTAGAGCCTCAAGGAGAAAGTATCTGCTGGGATGTTTATGGAACAGGATATTATACAATCAGTGAAAAAAAATTTAGAATAAAGCCACATTTGTATTATTATCCAATAATTGAAAAATAATTTATATTGAACTTTAGATTAATGTAATTTTTAAAAAAATATTAAGGTAGAATATGTATCCAACCAATATATATGTTAAAAGAAGAGAACAACTTAGAAAAAAGATAAAATCCGGTGTGCTATTATTCCTCGGTAATTCTGATGCACCTATGAATTATAAAGATAATATTTATCCATTCAGACAAGATAGTACCTTTCTTTATTATTTTGGTATTAATCATCCGGATTTTACTGCTGTTATTGATATTGATGAAAACAAAGAAATAATTTTTGCAAATGATTTATCAGTAGATGATATAGTTTGGACCGGTCCACAAAAATCTACCTGCCAATTAGCAAAAAGAGCAGGACTCAAAAATTCTGCACCTATAAATAAATTAATTCCGGTAATTAAAAAAGCTATTGCCGGCAATAGAATGATTCACTATCTACCACAATACAGATCAGAAAATAAAATTAGCCTTTCAAAACTATTGGAAATAAATCCAAGTGCAATAAATAATTATGCTTCGCACGAACTTACAACTACTGTTATTTCTCAACGATCAATAAAATCAAAAGAAGAAGTAGCTGATATTGAAAAAGCTATTAATGTAAGTTATGAAATGTATACTACTGCAATGAAAATAGTTAAACCCGGAATGTACGAAAGAGAAATTGCCGGATTTGTAGAAGGAATCGTTTTGTCTGCTGGCGGCAGACTTTCTTTCCCTACAATCCTTTCAGTTCACGGCGAAACTCTTCATAACCATTATCACACAAATAAAATGAAAAGTGGAGATATTTTTGTAATGGATTCCGGCGCTGAAGTTAGTAATGGATATGCAAGTGATATTACCAGAACAATTCCGGTTAATGGAAAATTTTCAAATATGCAAAAAGATATTTATGAAATTGTATTAGACGCTCAGGTATCTTCTATTAAAGCCATAAAACCGGGTGTTAAATATAAAACTGTACATTTAAAAGCTGCTAAAATAATTACTCAAGGACTTAAAGACCTTGGTTTAGTTAAAGGAAATGTTAGTGATGCTGTTGCTAATGGTGCTCATGCAATGTTCTTCCCACATGGATTAGGACATATGATGGGACTGGATGTTCACGATATGGAAAACTTAGGAGAACAATTTGTCGGCTACAGCAAAGATGATATAAGAAGTGAACAATTTGGCCTGGCTTATTTAAGACTTGCAAGAGAACTAAAATCCGGATTTGTGTTAACAGTTGAACCGGGAATTTATTTTATTCCTGCTTTAATTGATAAATGGCGCAAAGAAAAAATTAATTCCAGATTTATAAATTTTGAAAAAGTGAATAAGTATAGACAATTTGGTGGCGTTAGAATTGAAGATGATATTCTTGTTACTAATAATGGATACAGAATTTTGGGTAAACCAATTCCAAAAACTATAAAAGATGTAGAAGCATATTGTAGCAAATAGTTATTATGAATAAATCTTTCTCGGACAGATTAAAAAATATTTATAATTGGAATCCTAATAAATCTTGTGAAAATATTTTTACTGTTGATGCTCACACAGAAGGTGAACCATTAAGGGTAATTATTGGAGGCTTACCTGAACTTAAAGGTAACTCTGTTCTTGAAAGACGCAGATATATAAAAGAAAATTTTGATCATATCCGTAAAGCATTAATGTGGGAACCGCGCGGGCATGGTGATATGTATGGTTGCATAGTAACTCCTCCATTTTCAAAAGAAGCTGATTTTGGTGTGATCTTTACCCATAACGAAGGTTATAGTACAATGTGCGGTCATGGTATTATTGCTGTTACAAAAGTTATGTTGGAAACAGGTTTTATTCATTCAATTGAACCAATAACAAAAATTAAAATAGATTCCCCTGCCGGTTTAATTACAGCCTTTGCCAAAGTAAAAAAAGGAACAGTTGAAAGTGTGTCTTTCCAAAATGTTCCTTCTTTTGTTTATTCATTAGACAGGCAAGTTGAAGTAAAAGGAGTAGGAAAAGTAAAATATGATATTGCTTTTGGAGGAGCTTTTTATGCTTTTGTAGATGCATCATCTGTTGGACTTAATTGTACACCGGATAAATTAAAAGATCTTATCGATTTTGGAATGAAAATTAAAATTGCAGTAATGAAAAAAGATAAAATCACACACCCTTTTGAAAAAGACTTAAACTTTTTATATGGAACAATATTTATTAGTCCGCCATTAAATAAAAAATCTCACAGCAGAAATGTCTGCATATTCGCTGATGGTGAAGTAGATAGAAGTCCAACAGGTACTGGAGTTAGTGCCAGAATGGCTCTACATCATAAAAGGAATGAAATAAAGATTGGTCAAAAAATAATTATTGAAAGTATAATAGGCACAACATTTACAGTTTCTGTTATTTCTACAACACAATTTGGTAAATATGATGCTGTTATTCCTGAGGTTGAAGGTACAGCTTTTATAACAGGCAAAAATCAATTTATTATAGACCCGAATGATAATTTGAAAGACGGATTTCTCTTAAAATAATCTTCTGAAAAAAAATGTCGAATAAAGAAATTCTTTTTCTCTCATCAAAGGAAATAGAATCAATTCTTACAATGCAAGATTCAATAAATGCTGTAAGATCTGCATTTATTAATTTTAGCCAAGGTAAAGCTGAAGACCCACAAAGGATTTCACTTAATCTTTCTAATGAAAATGATGAAGCGTTGTTTATGCCTGCTTATGAAAAAGATTCTGATTTTGCTTCGTTAAAAATTGTTTCAGTATTTAAGAATAATCCGAGATTTAATCTTCCTAAAATACAAGCATTGATTGTTTTGATAGATTCAAATACTGGTTCTGCCCTTTCGGTAATGGATGGAGAATACATAACATCAATGAGAACCGGAGCTGCATCAGGACTTGCAACTGATCTGCTTGCAAAAAGAGAATCTAAAATTGCAGCAATAATTGGAACCGGAGTTCAGGCAGTAAAACAGTTAGAAGCAATTTCGTGTGTAAGAGATTTTGATAAAATTTATGTGTATGGTTTAGCAATAGATGATGCAATTAAATTTGTAAATGAAAATAAAGACAAATATTCTTTTGATTTATTTGCCGAAGAGAATAGAAATCATTTAGAAGAATGTGATATAATTTGCACAGCAACTTCATCAAATAAACCTGTATTTAGGAATAAAAATATTAAAGATGGTACGCATATAAATTCTATAGGCTCTTATAAACCGGATATGTGCGAAGTGCCTGAAGAAACAATCTTAAAGTCCAAAGTTGTAGTTGATTCCATATCTGCCTGTCTGAAAGAAGCAGGTGACATTATACAACCCATCAATAAAGCTACCTTTTCAAAAGATAATATTTATGCAGAGCTTGGTGAAATAGCTTCAGGGGTAAAAAAAGGCAGAGAAAATAATAAAGAGATAACTGTATTTAAATCAGTCGGAATTGCTATCCAAGACTTAGTAGTTGCATCTTTGGTTTATAAAAAAGCAATAGATATGAAATTAGGTAAGTTGGTTAATTATTAACTTATCTTACACAAAAAGTGAACAGTAAAAAGATGACACCTTTGTTTCCTGAATTGAATTCAAATAAAATGATAACTCTTTAACGAAATAGAGACTTTATTTTCTTAATAAAAAGGTGTCATCTTTCAGCTTTGCGTAACATCAGTTATTAATTATTTAATAAGTAATTAAAGATAAATTAAAATATTGTTATTAAATTTGATGTTCAAATTATAAGTAGAATTCCGGAGAGAATTATTATGGATATATTACGGCACACACTTTTATGGTGTTCTGAAAATAAAAATTTGCAGAATAAAGTTCCTAAAATGAAGTTCGTTCAAAAAGCATTAAAGAAATTTATGCCTGGCGAAGAACTTGCAGATGCAATTACAGCCAGTAAAGAATTTGTTTCAATGGGAATTCCAACAGTACTTACTCACCTTGGGGAGGAATTAAAAGATCTCTCTGAAGCCGATGATGTGACAAATCATTATCTATCAATTATCGATAAAATTGCAGATGAAAAATTAGATATAGAAATCTCTATAAAATTAACACAGCTTGGTTTTAATCTTTCTGAAGAAAAAACATTTGAAAATTTTGATAAAATTTGTGAACGAGCAGAGAAGCTTAATAACATCGTCTGGATTGATATGGAAGGAAGTCGGTATACTAGAAAAACAATAAATTTTTATAAAAAAATAAAAGCAAAGAGGAAGAATACAGGCATTTGCCTTCAATCATATTTATTCAGTTCTCATCAGGATTTAAATGATCTTCTGGAAGTAACCCCAAATGTAAGATTGGTTAAAGGTGCTTACAATGAACCTCACGATATTGCTTTAAAAGATAAATTTAGAGTTGATGAAAATTTCCTTGACCTATCAAGAAAAATGTTAATAGAATCTAATAAAAATGGTAACAGAATGGTATTTGGAACGCACGATTTAAAATTAGTTAAAGCAATTAAAAAAGAAGCAGACTTATTAAATTATCCAATAAATAATTTAGAATTTCACATGCTTTATGGTATAAAAATAAATGCACAAAAACAACTTGTAAAAGATGGGAATAAAGTAAGAATACTTATTAGCTACGGTAAATCTTGGTATCCTTGGTATATGAGAAGATTGGCAGAAAGACCCGCTAATGTAATGTTTGTAATGAAAAATATTTTTTCTAAATAAGGATAAAATGAAGAAATTAACGCTGAATGGGATTTTCCCACCCCTTACAACTCCTTTTGGAAATGACAAAGTATCCATAAAACATTTTGCCAATAATATTAATAAACTTAATTCAACAAATTTGAGTGGCTATGTTGTCTTAGGTTCAAATGGTGAAAGTTGTTTTTTAACTCGTGAGGAAAAATTGTTGCTTATTAATGAAGCAAAAAAACAAGCGGGTAAAAATAAGATAATTATTTCCGGTACAGGTTCAGACTCAATATTAGAGACTATTTCTTTAACAAACGATGCTGCAAATGTTGGGACTGATGTAGCTTTAATACTTACTCCCTCCTTTTTTAAAGGAAGTATGAATCATGAAGCACTGTTGGAATATTTTATTACAGTTGCTGATAAAATAAAAATTCCCTTGCTAATTTATAATGTACCAAAATTCACCAATGTAACTATTGAACCTAGAACAGTTGAAGAATTATCCAAACACAAAAATATAATTGGAATTAAAAGCAGTTCAACAGATATTGCTTACCTTGGTGAGATATTAAATTCAGTAAGCAGTGAATTTAATGTTATTGCCGGAACTGCTTCAATTTTATATGCCGGGTTGTGCCTTGGTGCTAGTGGCGGGATATTAGCTTGTGCAAATATTTTACCAAATGAATGTGTAAAAGTTTATGATTTATATAAAGCTGATAAATTTGATGAATCTCGTTTGTGGCAGAATAAATTACTTTCTGTGAACAAAGCTGTAACAGCAACATTTGGTGTAGCCGGATTAAAAAAAGCTATGGACTTACTTGGTTTTTACGGCGGACTTCCCCGTTCACCGCTTCAAGAATTAAATGCAAATGCAGAAGAAAAATTAAAACAAATTTTGATCCAAGAAAATTTCTTAAAAGATAAAACTTAATTAAGAGTAATTTAGAATGCCTCCTTTTGATCCGCCAAAAAGATTATTAATGGGACCCGGTCCTTCAAATGTAAATCCAAAAGTTTTAGAAGCAATCTCCCGCCCAACCATCGGACATTTAGACCCTCGTTTTGTTGAACTAATGGATGAGATTAAAGAACTGCTTCAATATGCATTTCAAACAAAAAATGAAGTTACTTTTCCTGTCTCAGGCCCCGGTTCTGCAGGAATGGAATTGTGTTTGATAAACTTAGTAGAGCCGGGCGATAAAGTTGTAGTTTGCATTAATGGTGTATTCGGCGGAAGGATGAAACAGATAGTTGAACGCTGCGGAGGAATTCCAATTGTAATAGAACAAGATTGGGCAAAAGCTGTTGACCCAAATAAATTAGATGAAACTTTAACACAAATTTCGCATCAACACAACTGTCTTGTTATAGCAGATACAGTTACTTCACTTGGTGGAATTGAATTAAAAATTGATGATTGGCAGATTGATGCATCATATTCGGGTACACAAAAATGCATTTCCTGTCCTCCAGGACTTTCGCCGGTTACATTTAATCAAAAAGCTATTGATAAAATTAAAAACAGAAAGACACTCGTTCAAAGCTGGTTTATGGATATAAATCTTGTACTTGGTTATTGGGGACAAAGCTCTAAAAGAACTTATCATCATACTGCCCCGATAAATTCTCTTTACGGACTTCACGAAGCTCTGCTTTTATTGAAAGAAGAATGTCTTGAAAATGCTTGGAAAAGACATCAGCAAAACAGCGAGCTCCTTTGCAAAGGTGTTGAAGAGTTAGGATTAGAAATTTTTGTAAAAGAAGATGAAAGATTACCTGAACTTGTAACCGTAACTATACCAAAAGGATTAGATGAAGCCAAAGTCAGAAGTAATTTATTAAATGAACATAATATTGAAATTGGAGCCGGGCTTGGTGCTTTAGCCGGAAAGATATGGAGAATTGGATTAATGGGCTATACTTCTGACGAAAAAAATGTAAAAACATTTCTTTCTGCATTTAAAAAATCTTTAAACTATTAAATACGGAATTATGCAGGTAATCTATTTTAATCCCAAAAAATTCATTAGAAATGAATTTTTTGCCGAAGGCCGCTCATAAAATGTTTTATAAAAACATTTTATATAGCGGGGTTAACCCCTGGCAATTTGTAAGAAAAACATATTACTCAAATAACGAATTCCGAGATTTTTATATAACTAA
>Ga0210044_10003933_pt1 | contig 21053 bp, 16 predicted proteins | sample CryGey13umfilter_2_FD_183959 | JGI IMG/M metagenome (GOLD analysis project Ga0210044, IMG submission 183959) | Groundwater microbial communities from aquifer in Utah, USA - Crystal Geyser 4/9/14 3 um filter (SPAdes) (version 2) | ecosystem: Environmental > Aquatic > Deep subsurface >... | reverse complement strand
CGAACCATCCGACGCTCATCCCACACTCCCGCCCGCCCCTCTACTACGCATCAGGTCAGATCAGGCGCACGCTGCACTGGCCGGATCTTGGTGAGCAGACCCCTGTCGATTCTCGAGAGCAGCTCAGGCTTCTCCCGAGTGCGTTTCTCCATGCGGAAGGGCGCGCTGCTTTCAATCGGGCGCATCCCGTCAACGGCTACTACCCGGTTGCACCACGCCCAAGTTTCACTCGCGATGGGAAGGGGAATGGGAAGTCCGGTTGCGCCTGGTTCGTCTGGGATCGTCGGTGGAGGGGAAGGCAGCGTGTCGGCGTTCTGTGCCGGCCGCAGCCGATAACCAGGTCTGGCTCGGCTCGGCAAAGCTCGCGTCGACGCAGGGCACGGGCCACTCGGTGACGAGAGTAGATGATCAAGTCAGCCGGCTCTACGGGTCGGCTCAAGCGGAAGTCGAGGCGGGCCTCCCAGGTGCAGCCGCCTCGCCTGCCTCCCGGGTCCCGGCACCAACGCCGGGGCCGTGGCGGGGGGTGGTTTCCAACTCGCTTGAGGAGGCGACCATGGCCGAAATCTGGCCACCCATCATGACCACCGCCGTCGCAACGGTGTACTGCGGGTTCAAGACCACCAGCGCGCTGCGCAAGGCTCTCCTGGAAGGGCGCATCGCCGCGCTCGGTCGACGCGGAGGCAACGGCACGTACATGTGGAGCCGCGAGGTGCTCGACGGCTTCCTGCGTGGTGATCAACTGTCTGCTACCATGCAGGGTGGACGCCCGAGGACGCCTCCTGATGGAGGCAATGATGAGCCGTCCGAAATGGATGCTGAGATGGAACTCGTGGATCGCGCCGAAGCCCTCGAAGCCGGGGACGTGGCGCAGAAAGGAAGGCGGATTCGTGGTGCGGGGCCGGACCAAGGACCCCCGCACCGGGAAGCTCGAGGAAGTGAGAATGGTCCTCGCCGACGTGCGGGACGCCAACACCGCGTACCGGATTCTGCACGAGGAGCTGGACAAGATCAGTCGGGGCGAGCTGCCGGAGGTGTCGACCCAGAGATCATTCGCCGACTACAGCGTGTCGTTGCTGGAGCGGAAGGTGAAGCTGAATGACATCAAGTCGGCCAAGACGAGGGAGCGATGGGCGGGCACGCTGAAGCTGCACCTGATCCCGTTCTTCGGCGCCTTCTGGATGGACCAGATCCGCAGGGCCACCATCCTGGCCTGGAAGGAGGAGGTGGGCGCGGGGATCACGGCCGGCAAGAACAGCCCGACCACGGCCAACGGGTGGTTCGACATCTTGAAGGTGGTCATCAACTCCTACGTGTTCGAGCACGAGATGGAGCGGAACGCGGTGCTGGGGGTCAAGAAGTTCGACACCAGCCTCCACGCCATCTACACCGAGGAGGAGCCGAACAGCCTGCTGCCCGAGGAGGTCCCGCTGTTCATGGACAAGATGCTGGAGCTCTACCCCCAGCACTACGGGATGGTCGCGCTGGGCTTCGGCACGGGCCTGCGCCCCTCCTCGATGCGGCCGCTCCGGCGGCGGGGTCCAACCCCGGACGTGCTGTGGGACAAAGGGGTGCTGCTCGTCCGGCGCTCCCACACCCGCAAGCAGGAGGTGATGGAGACCACCAAGACGGGGCAGCACCAGCGGCTGAAGCTCCCCAAGGAGTTGATGGACATTTTGCGCTGGCACGTGGCCGAGCTGACGCCCAAGCGAGGCGACACCGATCTGCTCTTTCCACCGCGCTTCGGCGACGGGTTCATGAGCGCCTCGGCGCTGGACAAGCCGTTCAAGGAGGTCACCGCGGCGCTGAAGGAGGAGGGGAAGCTCTCGAAGAAGATCACCCCCAGGGCGATGCGGCGCACGTTCCAGGACCTGGCCCGCGAGGCGCAGGTCAGGGACATCGTCACCCGCGCCATCAGTGGGCACGCCACCGAGCAGATGCAGCGGCACTACTCCACCGTCAACACCAGCGAGGTGGAGGAGGCCATCTGCAAGGTGATCTCGCTGGCGCGGTTCCGGGACATGATGAACAGCGAGGTGCTGGCGGTGGAGGCGGGCGGGGTCGAGTCCGATCAGGCGGGGGCTTCAGCGGGGCCAAGTGGTATGCATGGTGGTATGCATGGCCCAGAAAAGAAGAAATCGGTCAGCCGGGGGTGACCCAACTGACCGATTTCATTTGGGCGCAGCAGGATTTGAACCTGCGACTTCCACCGTGTGAGGATGGCACTCTTCCGCTGAGTTATGCGCCCTGACCCGCTACCTCTTACTGCAATTTCTCCTTTGATGTCAAGTCAATCTGCATCACCTACGTCACACCCTCGTCACCCCTGAACAGTCGATTCGAGGGGTTTGGCACCACTTTCGGCACCACTTGTGCCCTCCGTTGACTTCCTGACCTCCAGAAGATCTCTCGCTCTCGAGAGCGAGATGACCTTGCCGATGCTCTCCTCCACCTCCTTGGCGTTGACCGTGGAGTAGTGGTGCTGCATGGTCTCGGTCGCGTGGCCGCTGATCGCACGGGTGACAATATCCCGCACCTCGGCTTGCCGCGCAAGGTCCTGGAAGGTCCGCCGCATCGCCCTCCGCGTGATCTTCTTCGAGAGCTTCCCCCTCCCCCTCACACCACCACCTCCCCCTACGACGACGACGAGGGACGCGTAGCTCACCGAGCCGAAGCCGGGGTCGTCCACAACCATGACCTTGATCGCCGGCCCACCATGGCCCGTGTTGGGCTTCCACCCTGGAAGTGCCCCCCTCGGATCATTCACGAAGACCAACCCTGGTGGTTTCAACCTCTGCATCTGCATCCTGCGCTGAACCGGTCCCCATCGTAGCTGTGTTGTCCCTGCCCCGCATCCCCCATTTGGGTGACTCTGCGAGTAGCCACCGCGAACTGCGCCCAGCAAGACACGTACCGTCCAACGCCGAGTGTCGCGCCCGCTGCTGAGATCCGGCATCCGTACGGCCCCGGACCGGCCCACCGGATCTCGTGGGGACAGGCCCCACATACGTCGCCGAAAAGGCGAGGTCGCGGGAGTGGCACGCGGGATGCTTCGCATCGGCCTCATGCGCCTTCGATTCGACCATGGCACCATCCTGCTCGAGGGCCTCGACGCTGAGTGGCCCGGGGTCGTATGGGACCCCCGAGTCGGCATCCATCGCGCGCCGGCGTTTCGATACCGCGCGCTGGTCCCGCGGCTCGGCCGGTCGGACGAGGATCAACTGGCCCCGGCGCTCGGACGGGCGGTGGCGGTGCGCGCCCCCGATCTGCGCCCGTATCAGGAGGCCGCCGTGGAGGCGTGGGAGGTGACCGGGCAGCGCGGCGTGGTGGTCATGCCGCCCGGCGCGGGCAAGACGCACGTGGCGCTCGGGGCCATCGCCCGCCACGGTCGATCGACGCTGGTGCTGGTGCCCACGCGGCCGCTGCTCGGCCAGTGGATCCAGAAGCTGGAGGGGTTCGCGAAGCAGCCGGTGGGCATGCTGGGGGACGGCGCGAGCCGCGTCGAGCCGCTCACGGTGTGCACCTTCGACAGCGCCTACGCGCGGATGGATCGCCTCGGCGCCGACTTCGGGCTGCTGGTGGTGGACGAGGTCCATCAGCTGGGGGCCCGGCTGCGCCCCGAGGCGCTGGAGCTGTCGGCCGCGCCGGCGCGGCTCGGGCTCACCGCCACCGCCCCTTCCGACATCCGGGTGCGCGAGCGGTTGACGCAGCTCGTGGGGCCGGTGGTGAGCATGCACACCACGTCGGGATTGACCGGCAGCTACCTCGCGCCTTACCGCCGCGTGCCGATCTACGTCGAGCTGGAGCCCGCGGAGCGGATGCGCTACGAGCAGGCCCACGCGCTGTACGTCGCGGCGCTGGAGGGGATGTGTCGCCTGGGGCACACGCCCGGGGACCTCGGGCGGCTGGCGCGGTGCACCGACGACGGTCGAAGGGGCATGCTGGGCCTGACCCTCGCCCGGCGCGCCCTGGCCATGGCCCGGGCCAAGGTCGAGACCACGCGCGCGCTGCTGCGCCGTCACGCCGGGCAGCGAGCCCTGATCTTCACCGCGGACAACACCGCGGCGTATGCCCTGTCCCGGGAGTTGCTGGTCCCGGCCCTGACCTGCGAGATCCGGCGGGTGGAGCGCGAGCAGATCCTGCAGCGTCTGCGGCATGGCAGCTACGGGGCCGTGATCTCGGCGCAGGTGCTCAACGAGGGCCTCGATCTGCCCGACTGCCGCGTGGGGATCATCCTCGCCGCCAGCCGGGGATCGGCGACCGAGCATCACCAGCGGCTGGGTCGACTGCTCCGACCCGCGCCGGGCAAGCGCGCGGTGCTGTACGAGCTTCTGGCCCACGGAACACTGGAGGTGGAGCATGCGCGACGGCGTGTGGAGCCGGCCGCTCCCTGAGCGGCTGCTCGATCTGGAGTTTCGAGGAAACCAGGTGCGGCCGCGCTATCTCGGGGCTCGAGACGCGCGGTGGGTCGATGATCTGGTGCAGCTGGTGCGGAGCCTGGAGACGCGGGCTCGTCGCGAGGTGGAGCAGGAGCTGCAGCGTCGCGCCCCGACCCGACGTCGGACCCGATGGCTGGCCCTGACGCACCTGCTGCAGGGGTTGTGCGGCCACGAAATCGTGGCGGCGGCCCAGCCACAGCTGCTCCGCTCGGCCCTGTTCCAGGAGGCGGCGGCGATGTACCGGTGCGCGCCCACGGGTGTGCTCCACTCCGCGCTCCAGAGTGGCTCCTCCGCTCCGCGCGCGGCCGCGGCCGCCGGGACGATGGACGGTCCTGACGAGCCCGCAGCGATCATCACGCGCGTCGCCAGCCGCCTGCAGCTGACAGCGACGGAGCTCGACCGGAGCCTGTACGCCGATCTCCCGTCGGAGCGCCGGCTGGGCGCCCTGCCGGACGTCGAGCCGTCGTCGATCATCGCGGGCTACAACATGGCGCTGGCGCAGGGGCTGCTCTGGCGCTCGCAGTGGCTCCACGTTCGGGTGGAGCAGCAGCTGGCCACGGTGCTGCGCCACGCCCGCCGGCAGCGCCTGCTGTGCCAGGTGGAGCGGGACCCCGGAGGTGGTCCGTCGGCGGCGTGGCACATCACGCTGTCCGGTCCGCTGGCGCTGTTTCACCACACCACGCGGTACGGGCGTGCCATGGCCAGCTGGCTCCCGGTGCTGGTGCGCGCCCCGGGCTGGCAGCTGCGGGCGGCGTGCAGGCTGACCCGCGGGGGCCTGCGGCAGCTCGAGGCCAGCCACCGCGATCCGATCAGCGCCGTGGAGGCCGCTCCGCTGCGGCTGTACGACAGCGCGCTGGAGCAGCGCTTTGCCCAGGGCGTGGAGCGGCTGGCACGGGATCGGTTTCAGGTGCTACGCGAGGCAGATCCGCTGCAGATCGGCGGCCAGGTTGCGTGCCCCGATTTCACGCTGGTCGACCGACGGACCGGTGAGCGGATCGGCGTCGAGCTGGTGGGGTTCTGGACCGCCGAGTACCTGGCGCACAAGCTCGCGCTGCTGCGCCGGGTGCCCGGCCGCTGGGTCGTCTGTATCGACGACAGCCTCGCCGCGGGACGGGAGCAGCAGCTGCCCGAGGGTCCGCTGTTCCGGTTTCGACGCCGGGTGGATGTGCCAGCGTTCCTGGAGTTCATCGAGCGCCACCGAAAGGGGCTGAGCGGAGGCTACTCCATCTCCTGATCCAGAGGCATCGGCATCTCGGACTGGCGATCCACCATGTCCGCGATCTGCTCCTCGCTGGCGGCGCCGAGGATCTGGATCCGTGCGCGCTGCTCGTGGTTCGTCTCCGAGTCACGGGCGCGCACCTGCAGGATGCCGTCCGTGTCGATCTCGAACGTGACATCGACCCGCACCTCTCCACGGGGGGCGGGGCGCAGGCCATCGAGCACCAGCTCGCCCAGCGGCTGGTTGTTCTCGAACACCCGCTCCTCTCCCTGGCACACCTGGATCCGCACCACCTGCTGGTTGTTCTGGCTCGTGGTGAAGCTGCGGGTCTGCTCCACCGGGATCTGCGCGTTGCGCTCGATGATCACGTCGCTGTATCCACCGACGACGGCGATGCCCAGGGCGCGGGGGGTGACGTCCAGCAGCACCGAGCTGCCCAGCCCGCTCTCCGCGCCGGTGCGGGTCAACGTCGCGGCCTGAATCGCGGCGCCCACGGCGACCACCTCGTCGGGGTTGATGTTGGTCTGGGACTCCATACCGAAGTAGCCCTGCACACCCTCCCGGACCAGGGGCATCTTCGTCGTGCCGCCGACGAGGACGATGTCGTCGATCTGCGACGGCGCGAGCTTGGCCAGGCTGAAGGCCTCGTCGCAGATCAGGAACGAGCGCTGGATCAAGTTGCCCGCGAGCCGGTTCAGCTCGTCGCGTGTCAGCGCGAAGTTGAGATCCAGCGGGCGCCCGCCCGCGCCGTAGGCGATCTCCTGCACCTGCACCACGGCCTTGTGCCGGGCCGAGAGCTGGCGCTTGACCTGCTCCGCCACCGAGCGCAGGCGCGCCATGGCGTTGAGGTTGTGGCTCAGGTCGATGCGAGTGTCGCGGAGAAACAGATCGCTCATGTGATCCACCAGCGCCTCGTCGATGTCGTCGCCGCCGAGGAAGGTGTCCCCGGCCGTGCTCAGCACCTCGAACACGCGGTCGTCGATCTGCAGGATCGTGATGTCGAACGTCCCACCGCCGAAGTCGTAGATCGCGACGCGGCGGTTCATGGAGTGGCCGAAGCCGTAGGCCAGCGAGGCCGCCGTGGGCTCGTTCAGGATGCGCAGCACGTTCAGGTTGGCGATGCGACCGGCCTGCTTGGTGGCCTCTCGCTGGGCGTCGTTGAAGTTGGCGGGCACCGCGATCACGGCGCTCTTGATCGGCTCGTTGAGGTAGGCCTCCGCCAGCGAACGCACGTGCCGGAGCACGAACGCCGAGACCTCCGGGATGCTGTACTCGTTGCCGCGGGCGATGACCACCGGCTGCTGGTTTTCGCCCTCCGCGATCTTGAACGGCGCGCGCTTCATGGCGGTCTTCACCGCCTCGGAGTGGAAGGTGCGACCGATGAGCCGCTTCACCGAGTAGATCGTGTTCGCTGGGTCGATCACCCGACGACGCGCTGCCTCGTGTCCCACCAGGACTGTCCCCTTGGGGTGGAACGAGACGACGGACGGGTGGATGCGGCTCCCCTTGCTGTCCGGGATCACATGGGCCTTGTTCCCCTGCACCACCGCCACCACGCTGTTCGAGGTCCCCAGATCTATGCCGACGACTGGCTCACTCATGGTCTCCGCCTGCGGGGACAGACCCCGGTGATACTCCTGTTGTCATTGCAGTTCCGGCACCGATGATACTTTGCCGTGGGGCGGAGGTCGAGTATCCTGCGGCATGATGTCACCCTCGGATACGGTCAGCATCGGCTCTCACGGCTTGCGGCTGGGGACAGACCCCGATTTGCCGCTGCTGGCTGGCGCGATGCACTACTTCCGCATCGAGAAGCGCCACTGGGGCCGCTGCCTGGACGCGGTGGTGGATCTGGGGCTGCCCCTGGTCGAGACCTACGTGCCGTGGTCGATTCACGAACGGGGTGTGGGCCGCTTCGATTTTGGGGATGGACCGGTGGTGGATGGCTTTGAGCGCGATCTGGGGGGGTTTCTGGACGCCTGCGCCGCTCGGAATCTCAAGGTCATCCTGCGGCCCGGGCCGCACATCAACGCCGAGCTGACCCACTTCGGCTACCCGGAACGGATCATCGTCGACCCGAAGTGCCAGGCTCGGGGCAGCCAGGGCAATCCGGTGGTTCTGCCGGTGCCTCCGCGAGCATTTCCCGTTCCGTCCTATGCCAGCGAGGCCTTCCACCACGAAGCGGCCGTGTGGTTGAAGGCATTTGCGGACTTCGTGGCGCCCCGGTGCTGGCCGGCCGGTCCGGTGGTCGCGGTGCAGGTGGACAACGAGCTCTCGCTCTTCTTCCGCACGGGCGCCTACGATCAGGACTATCACCCCGACGCGGTGGTTCTGTATCAGGCGTTTCTGAGTCGACGGGGGACAGACCCCGCCCAGGAGCCGCCGCGACGCTTCGATGCAGCGGATGCCGGCGACCTCGTGCGCCATCTCGACTGGGTGGCGTTCAAGGAGTGGCTCGTCGTGTGGGCCCTCGATCGCATGGCCCGGGTTCTGCGGATGTGTGGGCTGGACCGCGTGGTCCTGTTCCACAACTTCCCGGCGCAGCGCTGGGGAGCACCGTGCAGCCTGCCAGGGGCCGAACAGGTGCTGGATCTGGCGGGCCTGGACATCTACCTCGGGCGACGGGACTACCAGGCGGTCAAGGCCCATGCCCTGTCCCTGGTTGGTAGCAGTCGGCTGCCCTTCGTGCCGGAGCTTGGCTGTGGGGGCTGGCCGTGGTGGTTCGCTTTCGATCGTGCGGATCAGCGGGCCGTGATGCTCAACGTGCTGATGCACGGGGTGAGAGGGTTCAACCTCTACATGGTGGTGGAGCGAGACCGCTGGTACGGCTCTCCGGTGGCGACGGATGGCCAGCGTCGCCGGGACCACTTCGCCGAGATCGGACAGCTGGTGGCTGCAATCAAGGGGTCGACCGAAGAGCCGGGGCTCATGGAGCTCGAGCGGCCGGTCTCGGTGGGGCTGATGCGGGTGCGGGATTACGAGCGGCTGGCCCTTTGCACGGCGCTGACGGATCCCCTGCCGCCCGCCGCGCTCGACCTGCTGGGAGTGACCCTCGCGGACGTGTCGCCCGATGAGCCCCCTGAGGGTCTCTCGTGTCCGGTGGCCCGCGACTATGCCCTCGCCCTGGCCGAGGCGAGCGCGGCGCTCGACGGACTACAGGTCCCGTACCACTACCTGGATTCCGACGTCTCGGCGGACAGGCTGAGCCACTACGAGCTGCTGCTGGTGCCCACGTTCGAGTTCATGGACGAGGCGCTGATGGATCGGCTCCGTACGTATGTGTCGCAGGGCGGTCGGCTTCTGACCTGGCCCGAGACCCCTCGTCTCGACGGGCGTCTGCAGCCGCTCTCCGAGGCCATGGTCTTCCCCGGGGTGGGGACAGGCCCCCTGGCAACGGTGCTGCCCGAGGTTCTGGCCGAGCGGGATCTGCTCCCGGCAGCGACCGTCGATCCCGCCGATTCCGTTGACCTGACCGTCTGGTCGGATGCGCAGCGGGAGGCTCAGATCGTGTTCGTCGCCAACCGCGGGGCCAGGCCCTGTCGGGCGACGATACGGGGCCTGCCCTGTTCGTTGCGGGATGCTCTGGGCGGCGAGCCGGTCGACATCAACCACATCAGCCTGGACGCCTTCCAGGTCCGGATGCTGCGACGGTCACCGGACGGGGGGAGATTCCATGGTTGACCCGCGCCTTCGAATGGAGCGGCTGAACCCGGTACACTGGGCCCGGTTGCTGGACCTGATGTTGCCCCCACCCGGCGGTGACCCGGACCCCTCCCAGGCCAAGGGCGCCCTGGCCGCTCTGTTGGCGCGGACCGGCGGAGCCCACGCTTCCACCACGGGTCTGTCCCCCGAGATGCCAGCCATCGTGCTCCACCGGCAGGGCACGGTGCTCCGGATCCTGCGGCTGGGCGGCGGTACGATGGGCGGCGGCGCGATCAGTGGTCCGCTGACGCAGGAGAGCCTCCGCGCGTTCCGCCACCAGCACCAGCTGCCCTTCGTCGCGGCCGTGGAGCTGGACCAGCTCCCGCGGCTGTGGGCCGATGTCCAGTCGGCCGTCAAGCCCGGCGAAGATTTCGTGGCGCAGCAGCTCTCCATGCTGCGCGTATTCCGCGAGGCGCTGGGCAAGGGCGTGCTCGTGGACCCGCGGCTCTTGGGCAGCGTGCCCATCCCGCAGGCCAGTCTGCTGCAGATGACCTTCGACCGGATGCTGCCCGACCGCCGAAGCCTGGTATTCTACCTGCTGGATGGCGGGACGATCTTCACCTCGCTCATCGTGGCCAAGCACCACGGGGACGTCTACCTGGTGACGACCCACGACGCCATCGCCGACCAGGTATCGGGCCTGAGCTCGGTGCAGAACGCGCGCCAGGTGCTTCGGGCCGTGAGCGAGCGGATCGCGCCGCCTCACATCGGCATCTTCTTGCCGTTGCGGGTGTGGCACGAGACCGTGGCTGGCGACCAGTCGGCCATCGCGCGCGCCGCGGTTTCACGCCGGGCGGTGCTCGACCCCGCTCCGGCCTGGCTGCTGGCCATCGTCGGCGCCGGCGCGGTGGCGGAGGTCGCCACGCGCACGGGCCGCCTGGCCGGGCAGCTGCTGTCCGCCTCGAAGCTGGGGGCGCAGCTGTTCGGGAGCAAGCGCACGGAGAAGCTGGTCCAGACGCTGTCCAATCCGCTGGAGGCGCTGGGGCTCGATCCGTGGGAGACGCTGCGCTGGAGCCGGGACTGGCGCCGTCGAGTCGAGCTCGATCGCAGCAAGGTGGTGAGCCCCACGCGAGGAGACGCTGATGGCAGTTGATGGCGTGTTCGTTCATCCCAGCGCCGCCGTGGACGACGGCGCACACATCGGGCAGGGCACCCGCATCTGGCACCACTGCCACGTGATGCCGGGGGCGCAGATCGGCGAGGCCTGCATCCTGGGGCAGAATGTGTTCGTCGGCGGCCGGGCCGTCATCGGTCATCGGGTCAAGATCCAGAACAACGTCAGCATCTACGACGCTGTGACGCTGCAGGACGAGGTGTTCTGTGGCCCGTCGATGGTGTTCACCAACGTGATCATCCCCAGAGCCTTCATCGAGCGCAAGGACGCGTATCGTCCGACGCTGGTGAAGCGCGGCGCCACGCTCGGAGCGAACTGCACCGTGCTGTGCGGACACACCATCGGGGAGTATGCCATGGTCGGCGCTGGTGCCGTGGTGACCCACGACGTGCCGGACCACGCCCTGATGCTGGGTGTTCCGGCGCGGCGGGCGGGCTGGGTTTGCCGCTGCGGTGTCACGCTCACGGGTGGTGCGCCGCGGGACCTGCTGTTCTGTCCGGATTGCAGCGCGCGATACCGGGTGCGCGGCGAGACGCTGCAGCCCGTCGAGGAGTGACGATGTCGCCCATTGGCACCGCCGTCATCGGGGCCGGGTACTGGGGGCGGAACTACGTGCGCAACCTGGCGAGCCTGGCGGACTCGCAGCTGCGCTGGGTCTGCGACCTCGACCCCACCGCCCGTGAGCGGGCGGCCCACATGGCGCCCGAGGCGAAGGTCACCGGCGACCTGCAGCAGGTGCTGGCCGACCCCGGCGTGGAGGCCGTGACCATCGCCACCAACGCCATGCACCACCACGCGCACACCATGGCCGCGCTGCGCGCCGGAAAGCACGTGCTGGTGGAGAAGCCGATGGCGGTCTCGGTGGAGCAGGCCGAGCAAATGGTGCAGCTGGCCGACGAGGTGGGGCGCGTGCTGATGGTGGGGCACCTGATGCTGTACCACCCGGCGGTGGAGAAGCTGCGGCAGATCGTGGAGCGCGGCGAGCTGGGGCGCGTGTACTATATGTACGCGCTGCGCGTGAACCTGGGCCGCGTGCGCTCGGACGAGAACGCGCTGTGGAGCTTCGCGCCCCACGACCTGAGCATCATCCGCTACCTGCTGCGCGATCAGCCCACCACGGTGTGGGCCCGGGGCGAGTCCTACCTGCAGTCGGAGGTGGAGGACGTGGTGTTCGTGAACCTGCAGTTCCCCGACCACACCATGGCGCAGATCCAGCTCTCGTGGCTCGACCCGCGCAAGGAGCGCCGCTTGACGGTGGTGGGCTCGCGCAAGATGGTGGTGTTCGACGACGCGCACGCCACGGAGAAGCTCCGGATCTACGACAAGGGCTTCGACCGGCCGCCGGAGTACGACACCTATGGCGACTACCTCTCGATCCGCAACGGGGACATCCACATCCCGCACCTGGACCTGGTGGAGCCGCTGACCGTGGAGTGCCGGCATTTCCTCGAGTGCGTGGCGGGACGCAGCACGCCTCACACCCCGGGCCGCGAGGGGCTCGAGGTGGTCCGCATCCTGGCGGCCGCTCAGCGCTCACTGAGCGCGGGGGGCACGCCCGTCTCGTGCCAGGGTCACGTGTGACATGCGTTGGTCCGGGTCACTGAGGATTCATGCGCCGGCGGCGATCGTGTGGGACCTCATCGTCAAGCCCGAGCTGATGACGCGCTACGAGCCGTCGGTGAGCCAGGTGCACTCGCTGACCGGGCGCGAGGGTGTCGGCGCGCAACGCTGGACGATGGTCCAGGCCAACGGCCGCGCGATGGTCTGTGAGCAGTTCACCTCCGTGTGGGAGGTCAACCGCCGGGTGGTGGCGACGCTCACCGTGGGCACGTCCCGCGTGGAGTCCGAGTACATCCTGGTTCCGACGGAGCCGGAGCAGGCGGTGGGGTTTCGTGACGCGGCCGTGCAGTCGACGACCGACGTTCGTTGGAGCCTGGCCGCCACCGTATGGCCCCCGGTGCTGTGGGCGGTGATGCCGTTCGTGCTGTTTGCCCCGCTGCTGCTGATGACGCGCATCGGACGACGGCATCACGAGGTCCTGCTGCGGTTGGGCCAGGTGGCCGAGGCCGAGGCGCGGGCGGGCGCGGGAGCCTGACGTCATCGGGAGCGCGCCGCTTCGGACAGCGTCGCCGTGGGATGGCGCCGGGATTCGGCTGACGCGACGCTGACCGAGTCCTCGTGATCGTCGGGAGCGCACCGTGTCGGTCGCGGTGTCGGATCGAGGGCGCGCACCTCGGCCCACTCGTGGGCGCCGGGCCAGCGGTCGACGGGGAGCGGCAGGCCGAAGGTCTCCATCAGCGCCCGGTGCTCGCACTGGCTGTCGGCGCGCAGGCACAGCACCTGGCGGTGGAGCTTGCGGATCAACTGCACCAGCTCGTGGCGCGACGGGAGAACCTGTCGCAGGTCCATCACCTTGGTCGCCAGGTCTTGACGCAGCAGCGCCCGTTCCAGCTCCAGCTCTTCGCGGAGCTCGGCCAGCTGCCGCCGCAGTCCCGCCACCTCATCACCCAGCCCACGCAGGGCCATCGTCGCACCGGGGTGTGCCCCTTCCATCGTCTCCTCCTTGGTCGTCTGCGTTGGTACCGTGTCATGCCGCCGCGGTGATCCGCGAACACGCCGAGGCCGCCCGTTGATCCGATCGGTCGATCTCGCCGCCCACCTGCTCCAGCTCGAGCACCTCGTCGGCGCTGAGCGTTGTGGATCGGGCCGAGGACAGCGTCAGCTCCCTGCGCTCGATGCGGTCCGTGCGAGTTTTGGGGGCCGCTGGCCTGGCCAGGCCGTAGGGCCCCTCGTCCATGAAGCGCAGCAGCTCCTGGTGCTCACGGTGGCTCTCGAAACGCAGTCCGCCCAGCCTGCGTCCCAGCGTTTCGATGGCGTGGGCCAGGTCCTGACGCGAGGCCAGAGACTCGGCCACGCCGCGCAGATTCTGCTGGGTCGCCATCTCCTGTCGCAGCATGTTCACGTCCCAGGTGGTCTCCTGCGAGAGGCGAACCATCTCCTGTCGCAGGCGATCCAGGTGCGAGTCGGATTGCTGGCGAAGCGTGGCAAACGAGCTCGTCAGCTGGTCCAGTTGATGTGAGATGCGGTGCAGCAGATTCGTTGTCGCGTCCATCGGCGCTCTCCCGTTTGTTTGCGCGGAATGAGAGCAAGCGACGTGCCATCATCGGCCCACGTCGAGACGGGGTGTTAGCGGATCGTTGGCACGGGCAGATCCGGTGGGCCGGACCGGCACGGTGCGGCATCCGGATCGCGCACAGCCCCAGTTGTCACCCGGGGGCCATTGCAGTTGCCATCGAGGGGGTTGGGCTCCGGCAACGCCCCTGGCGCGAGGGGGCCTGTCCCCGTCCAGATCGGGGGCCTGTCCCCTGGCGCGAGGGGGCCTAGATCGGGGGCCTGTCCCCTGGCGCGAGGGGGCCTGTCCCCGTCCAGATCGGGGGCCTGTCCCCCTCCAAGGGTCAGATATATCCAGTGATCCAGTAGACCAGCAGGCCAGCGAGTTCGTGCAGCACCTTGCGGTTGCGTTCGAGGGGGCTGCTCTTGGGGATGAAGGAGCCGAGGCCAAAGCCGTGGCGCTGGTAGTCCACGGGCCAGGGTACGACCGGCTGCCCCACCTTGTCGAAGCAGGCCACCGAGCGCGGCATGTGCGCGGCGCTGGTCACCAGCAGCGCGGCCCCACTGATGTGATGCTGGCGCAGCAGCCGCCGGGCTTCGACGGCGTTCTCCCGCGTGTTGCGGGAGGCGTCGTCCACCAGCAGCCGGGTGTCGGGCAACCCCATCTCGCGCGCTAGCCGCGCCAGCACCAGGCCCTCGCGCTGCCGCCCGGCCGGCACCAGCGCGGCCGATCCCCCGGCCAGGATGACCTTCGCCGCCGGGTACCGGTGCGCCAGGCGCAGGGTCTCGACGAAGCGGTCCGAGCTCTCGGTCAGCTCGTAGAACGACGGCGTGACGCGGGAGTCGTCCGTCTGACCGGTGAGCATGATGATCGCCCCGGGGGCGCGCGTGAGCTTCGCCGGCCGCGGGTGCCGCGACTCGAGCAGGTTGTCCAGCACCGACGAGATGGCGCCGGTGCTGCCGAGCCACAGCACCACGCCGGCCGCCACCAGCAGCCCGCGCCGCAGCCGCGGCAGCCGGTGCAGCCGGCGCAGCAGCAAGAACAGCACCACCAGCGACAGCGCCAGCCGCACCGGGTCGATGAACCACCCCATGAGCTTGGACAGCAGGAAGAACATGGGCCGACCATAGCACGGCGCGACGTGCGGAACCTGCTCCCACCGCCGAGCGCGCGGTGCTAGGATGTGGCTGCCATGAGCGACGATGAGCCCCTGCTGCAGCCCCACGACGGCCGACGCTGGTGCGCCCTGCACACGCGGGCGCGCCACGAGAAGAAGGTGGCCGCAGCGTGCCAGGTGCTGCAGGTCCCGGCCTACCTGCCGCTGAACATCAGCCGCACCTTCTCCGGCGGCAAGGTCAACACGTTCCACGTGCCGATGTTCGCCGGCTACGTGTTCGCCGCGCTGCAGCCGGGGCAGCTCTCGGAGCTCAAGCGCAGCAACTCCGTGGCGCAGCGTATCGCGGCGGAGGACGAGGTGGCGCTGCTGCGCGACCTGCGCGGGATCCGTATCGTGGAGCAGGCGCAGCTGGAGCTGGAGCTGTCGCCGACCTTTCGTCGGGGGCAGCGGGTGGTGGTCACGGTTGGGCCGCTGGCCGGGCTGAGCGGAACGGTGGTGCGCTACAAGAACCGCCACCGGCTACAGGTCACGGTGGCGGCGATCCACCAGGCGCTCCTGGTGGAGGTGGCCGAGGACGCGCTGGCACCAGCCTAGCCTACTACTAGGTCTGCTCACCGGGGCCGATCGACCGAGATGCAGTAGTGATTGCTACCGGAACGCGGCTCGCCGGGGCCGATCGACCGATCACGGTCGCCTGGCTACTCGGCGTGGTCGTCGTCGACGACGGCGCGCCTGAATGGGCTGCCCTGGTCCGGGAGCAGCGCTGGCGCCGGGTGGTCCGGGGAGAAGAAGGCGTCGGATGCGCCGCGGGTGGGGCGGGCCAGGCAGCCCACCGGACAGCGACGGCAGATGTTGGCGACGAAGGCCACCAGCGCCGGCAGTACGTAGGCCACGAGCCGGTTGCACTCGTCGAGGAGTAGCGCCCCGGAGGCCCGCTTCAGCGCGCGCGAAAGCGAGGTCTGCGGGTCGGGCTTGTGGCTGGCAACGACGTTGTAGTACGCACGCCCCAGGGCGAACGCCATGCTCAGCAGCTGCTCGTCGCGCGGCCGCCGGTGGCCCGGCAGCTCGAGCACGGCCTCGTCCAGGGCGACGTAGGCCGCCTCGGTCAGGTCCAGCCGGGCCAGGTCGCGTCCCTTGGGGGCCCGAACGTCGGCGAAGAAGGTGGCCTTGATCCGCTGGCGCAGCCCCGGGTCGCCGATGGTCATGGGCTCGAGGTTGACCTCGGTCTCCGCCAGCCACCTGAGCCCCTGCTCCAGCATCACCCGCACCAGCGGCGAGTTGGCGAAGTTCTCCTCGGTGACCCGCGCCAGCCGCGCGCAGAGGGCGGCCTGCTCCGGCTCTCCCGCCAGCTGGTGCCAGCGCGCCATGTGCCGCGCCATGCCCACCAGGCGCGCTCGCACACCGGGCCCCTCCAGCCGCGTCGCGATCTGGCCGATCCAGGCGGCGGTGGGCTTGTGCGGCGGCGGACGGCCCTGCAGCGTTTCCTGCATGTCGCCCTCGTCGAAGAACCAGGCGCTGTAGCCCGGCTGCTTGAGCAGCTTGCGCACCTGGGCCAGCGGCGGCGTGGGGCCGACGCCCTCGCGCACCACGCCCGGCTCGGGCGGCACGCGGCCGATGAGGTCCAGCGCCGCCACACCGTCTAGCGGGACCGGCAGGCCCATGGCGCGCGTGCGCTCCACGGCCGACAGCGCCATGGCCGCCGCCTCGGACAGCGGCAGCGGCGCCAGCGCCAGCCGGTTGCTGTTGCCCAGCTCGGCGATGAACTCCTCCGCCTGCGCGGGGGGCACGTGGGCCAGCACCAGCCCGTCGCGCAGATCGCCGCCGGCGCGGATGCACAGGTCGGCCACGGTGGCCGAGCCGTCGGGGTTGTCGAAGCTCACCACCAGGATGAAGGTCCCCTGGCCGTCGGCGTTGGTTACCAGCGCGCGCCCCGCGGGGACCCGCGGCGTGCGGCCCGGCTCGATGGCCCGGGTGCGCAGCCGCAGTAGCGCCTTCTGCAGTCGACGGCGCTGGGCGCCCTCGGTCTCGTCGCGCAGCAGCTCCAGCAGCGCCGCGCCGGCCTCGCCCCCGTCCTCGACCACGGCCTCGATCATCATCGTGTGGAACGGGATCAGCCCCGGCTCGGCCAGCGCGTGGCGATAGGCCACCGCGGCCGGGGTGCCCACCTTGCGCCGGCAGTGGCCGAGCAGCGTCAGCATCTGCTCGCGGTCGGCCTCCGGCGTGCTGAGCAGCATGATGGTCACCATCTCGGCCTGCGCCGGGTTGCCCTGCACCGCGGCCATCAGGTCCATCAGCGGCGCCGTGGCCATGGCCTGCGCCGCCTCGGGGTCCACCTCGTGCAGGTGTTCCCCCAGCATGCCCTTGGTCTCCTCGTCCAGGCTCTCCAGCGCCAGGAACCGCGTGCGCGGGGTGGTGGTCTTGTCGCTGGCCATGCGCACCAGCCGGGCCTGTTGCTTGCCGGGTCCGAGCACGCGGAACAGCGCCAGCACCAGCGGCTCGTTGGCCTCCTCCAGCTCGCCGCGCTCCATGCGGTCCACGAGCTCCTCACGCACCTGGGCCCGCTGCAGCCCCTTGAGCCGCTGCTTGAGCTCGGCCTCGTTCACCGGCGGATGGTCGAACATCTCGTCCAGCGTCAACTGCACGGCGCCGACGCGTCCGTCTGGACCTTGGCCGTTGTCGCGACCTCGACTCATGCCGCAGGTGTAGCGTGGATGGAGACGATGGACAAGGGGGCGATGACGGGGTCAGCGCAGCGGATGGCGGCGCAGCACGGGCAATCGAATGCCTCGATACCGCTCCAGCAGCTCGGTGCCCTTGCCCAGCAGAAACAGCAGCCCGTACAGCGGCGAGTCGTACTCCAGCAGGTCGATCAGCGCCCGCCACGCCCACGCCGGCTGCGGCTGGCTGGTGACCAGGTCCTCCACCGGGTTGAGCCGGCGGAGCGCGCCGAGCAGGGGTGTGGCCCGTGGCGTGAGCCGTGGCGTGGACCGTGGCCGGAATGGAATCGGCGCGTCCAGCAGCGTGCGCGCGAACTCGGTCCCCAGCGTCAGCGCCCGCAGCGCGCCGATGCGTCGAGCCCGGTCCCAGATCGTGTCCCAGCTCAGCTCCGCCCCGAAGAAGCGCGCCAGCTCGGCGACGTCCACGACCCACTTGAGCTGCGCCCGATAGCGGTGGACGCAGAAATGCAGCAGCACCAGCAGCGTCAGATCCTCCGGCGCCAGCATGCACAGGACAGCTCCCCGCAGCTCATGTTTGCGTGCGCGCGCGAGGATCTGTCGCTCCTCGTTGCGCCGGGCGAACTTCGTGAGCAGCCCGGTCCAGTGCAGCTCCAGCAGCACCCGCGTGGGGTCGCGACGTGCGCCCTTTGCCCCGCACGGGGCGCCAAGCCGGTATCGCAGGTGGTGTGAGTGCCGCAGCTCGTAGGCGTGCGACACCGCGTCCTCCTCGAAGCCCATGCGCTGCAGCAGGCGGTCCATGGGCCGCACCTGATGGCGCGGCACCAGCAGATCGAGGTCGCACTGGGCCCGCAGCCCGGGGTCGTCGTACACCCCCAGCAGGTTGAGCGCCGTGCCCTTGAGCGGGATCAGCGTCAGGCCCTCGGCTGCAGCCGCGGCGCACAGCCTCCGGCCGTGCTCCAGCAGCAGCTGGTTCTGCGCCTGGACCAGCAGGCTGGTGCGCGTGAGCTGCAGCTGTACCTCCCGCGGGACCTGGAGCCCGACGAGGTTGCGCTGCACCAGCCCCGCCACCCCGCCCCGCAGCGCCAGGCGTGTGAGCTCGGTCCAGTCCACGCCCGCGGTGGCGATGAGGCGCGGCAGGGCCCGTGCCTCGTGCGGCGAGGGGCGCACGCGACACAGCGCGAGCAGCGCCTGGTGCGTCGGGGTCAGCATCCAACGGATCTACCAGGGGCCGAGCGGGGGCGCCAGGCGAATGTGGAACGAGATCCTACTGCTGCAGCCGCTTCATCTCCGCCGCCACCTCCTGCACCCGCGCCGTGGGTGGGTTGCGGTTGAGGTAGTCCTGGAAGTAGCGCAGCGCGCTCTGGGCGTCGTTGCTCCTGGCGTAGGCCCTGGCCAGGCAGTAGTAGGCGTCGTCCAGCGACGGGTCGAGCTTGATCGCCTTGTCGTAGTACGGCACCGCGCGCTGGGGGTGGTCCAGCTTGTCGTAGGTCTGGCCCATGAGGTAGTTGGGCTCGGCAGCCGTGGGGTCGAGGTCGATGGCGTCCTGCAGGTTGGTCAGGGAGCGTCCGGTGTCGCCCTGGCGCAGGTAGGTCATGCCGTCGATGGTGTGGCCCTCGGCCTTCATCCGCTGCGGCCGGCCGCGCTCGGTGATCTTCTTCTGCGCCTCGGCCACGCGCTTGTGCGCGACGAATAACTCACCGTCGCGCACCGCGATGCGCGCCAGGCCCAGCAGCGCTTCGGGGCTGCCCTCGTCCTCCTTCAGCGCCTGGTGCAGCGTGTCGTAGGCGTCGTCCACCTTGCCCGCCAGCCGCTGAGCCTCCGACAGCAGCACCAGCAGCTCGGCGCTCTTGCCCGAGCGCTTGATCGCCGTCTGCAGCAGGTCCACCGCGTCGGCCGGCTTCTTCTGCGCCAGCGCCACCTCGCCCGACAGGCGAGCCAGCAGGCCCTTGGGCGCCCCCGACACCTCGGCCTGGGCCACCGAGGCCTGGGCCGCCGCCGTGTTGCCCTCGGCCAGCTCGATCCAGGCGTTCATCGCGTCCACGTCGAAACGCTTCTGCTCGGTCGCCGTGATGTTCTTCACCTCGGCGCGGGCGCTGGCGATGTCCCCCCGCAGCAGGTGGATCTGGGCCAGGCCCAGCCGCGCCGGCCGGTAGTCGCCGCGCACCTGGATCGAGCGCGCGAAGCGTTTGGTCGCCGTGGCCACGTCGAACTTCCGGAGGTACATCTGCCCGGCGATGGCCATGATCGCCGGGTCGAGCTTGGACAGCTTCCAGGCGCGCTTGAGCGCTGCGTGGCACTTGTCCGGGTGGTTGGCCTCGAGGTGCACGCGGGCCAGGACCGTGACCGGCGCCGCGTCGGTGGGGTGGGCGGCGGCGATCTTCTCCAGCCGCTTCACCGCCTCGTCCGTCTTCTTCGCCCGGGCCAGCGCCAGGGCGAGATAGATCTCGGCCTCCTCGAGATCGGGCTTCTCGTTCAACACCCGCTGCAGCTGGTCGATGGCCTTCTTCACCCTGCGCTGCGCGAGGTACAGCCGCCCCTGGAGCACCCGCGTCTCCAGCAGCCGCGCCGGGGCGGTGGCGACGTAGGTCGAGGCACCCGCCGGATCGTCCATCTCCAGCAGGACCCGGGCCATGCGCTGCAGGTACTCCGGCTGCTTGGGCTTGAGCTCCAGCGCCCGCGCCGTCTGCGCCCGGGCGTCGTCCATGCGGAACATCTGCATCATCTCCCCCGCCAGCTCGTAGGCGAAGGAGGAGTCGCAGCAGGGCGGGCTCTGCGCCGCCTGGTCCAGCTCGGTGGCGGTCGTTCCGTACTGTCCCTTGAGCCGCGAGACCTGCGCCAGCACCAGGTGCGCCCAGCCCCGCTGACCCTTACCGGCCTTCTCCTGCAGCTCGGAGGTCACGCGCCGCGCGTCCTCCGCCGCCACCTCCAGCTCCTTGCCGTAGCGTGCGCGGAGGCGGGCGCGCTCGATGAGCGCCTGGACGTTGCCGCTGTCCCCTTGGAGCACGGTGTCCAGCATGCCCGTGGCGTCGCTCAGGCGGTCGGCGTTCTGGCCCACCAGGTCGGCCAGCGCGATCCGCGCCGCGGCGAACTTGGGCGCCGCCTTGAGCGCGGCCTGGAAGCTCTCGCCGGCGCGCTCGACCTCGCCGCTGGCGGCCAGCGCCCGGCCCTTGAGGTAGTGCAGCAGCGCGCTGTCGGGGTAGACCTCCAGCCCCTTCTTCAGGTAGCCCGCCGCCCCCTCGGGATCGTCCATCAGCGAGAGGAACGCGTTGGCCGCGGTGCGCCACTCGGAGTCCGTGCCCTTGGTCGCCTGCAGCGCCTCACGCGCCTGCTTCAGCCGGTCCTCACCGAATTCGATGGACATCGCCGCATCGCACATGGCCATGGCGGCCGAGGCCGCGGCGGACTTCTTCTTGTGCGCCAGAATGCGCTCGGCGGCCTTGCGCGCGGAGCGATATCCGTCGGGGGTCGATGTGTGGACCGCGGTGCGCAGCGTGGCCAGCTCGCCCTTGACGTACTTGTATGAGCGGTACCACAGGTAGCCGAACAGACCGCCGCCGCCGATGGCCAGGCCGAGGACGATCACCAGCACCCAGCGACCGGTGTGGCGTTCCGAGCGGCGCGGCGGCTCGGCCAGCCCGGCCGCGGCCAGCTGGGCCTCGAGGTCGTCGGCGGGCG
>Ga0210044_10003924_pt1 | contig 21074 bp, 33 predicted proteins | sample CryGey13umfilter_2_FD_183959 | JGI IMG/M metagenome (GOLD analysis project Ga0210044, IMG submission 183959) | Groundwater microbial communities from aquifer in Utah, USA - Crystal Geyser 4/9/14 3 um filter (SPAdes) (version 2) | ecosystem: Environmental > Aquatic > Deep subsurface >... | reverse complement strand
TAGCCTTTTGTCCACATTTTAAGATTGCCGCAAACCCCGCCCGCATTCATTCCCCAGACCCCTTTCTGCGGGCGGGAAAAACCGAGACCACCGAGTTAGCACTAGAATTCCGTCAGTTTCTCCTTTGGAGAAACCCGCCCTCGCCCGTCACCACCATACAAAACAAAAAAAGAGAAAACTCCCGCCAAATCAAAACAGAATGCGTGGTGACGAGGCGAGGGCGGAACGGAACAGCAGAAGCGGAAGAACACGCCTTCCTACGTGTTCTGGAGCGGATGCTGTTCCGTGACGGAATTCGTATCGGAGCGTACAGACTAGTTTCAAATTACCACTTTTCGTGGAGCGTGCGATTAGTCATCATTACGAATTTTTGATAAAATAGGTTCGAGTGAAGTCGTAAAGACACTCCAGTTTTGTAGAAAAAGATACGGAAGACCCGAGAGCGTGGGACGCGCGAAGCGCGTCCCACTGATTTCCCCCCGCAGCATTCAGGATTTTTGGTGCGCTTGCGCACACTAATTTGTTTTGAGGAGGAGGTTCGGACCAAAGATTTCCTTGGGTAATTAGTGGTATTCGTAACCTCGATGGGGTACAATACCATTGTGATTACAAAGAAAAAGAATGTTTTCAATATCGTCTCGCTTCAGATCTTGGCATGGACTATCAGGCAGTGACACGAGTATACCAAAAGCTCCGACTCCTCATCTATCATATCGCAGAATTGGAGGGAGCAAAGCTTTCGGGTGAGATTGAAATGGACGAGGCGCACTTCGGCGGCAGAAGAAAAGGTACGCGTGGACGAGGTGCGGCAGGTAAAAGCATTGTATTTTGGCTTCTAGAACGTGATGGACGGGTGTATACGAGGGTTGTTGAGGGTGTTTCCGCTGACGATCTCGTGACGGTAATACGCAAGAAAACGAGAAAGGGGTCGGTGTACTACTCAGACACATTCAAAAGCTACAACTCACTGAAACGGCTCGGAAAACATCACGCAGCCAATCACTCAAAAAGTATGGTCGACAAGAAGACAAAAAATCATATCAACGGCATCGAAGGATTCTGGAGTTATGCCAAGCACATTCTCTACAATTACCGAGGGGTTTCAAAATATCACTTTCCGATGTATCTTAAAGAAGTGGAGTACCGGTTCAATCACCAGGATGAGAATCTTTTTAAATTACTTTTATCAACCTATTTTGGTTACGTTTCCCACTAATTACCAAATCGGGTATATGCTTCAGTTTATTTTCATAACTGCTCTCTGAAGAGAAGATTGCATTTGTATCTTCAAAGAAGATCCTCCCCATTGCTTCAGCATTGCCAGACCCGACCACCAGTAGCTGCCGATATTATTTTATATCAAGCTTAGGCAATTTATCCTTTTGAAAAAGTTCCAACGCTCCCAAGACCGCTACATCCAAGTCGGGAATAGTGTCTAAAGTAAAAGTATTGAGCGGAGCAATGTTTTTATTCATAGTTTTAAACATTATATCTTATGCCCACCAAAAACGGCGCGAAGCATGGAAAGAATTTTTCCCGTAAATGTCGGGTTCTTTTTTGAGAAGATTTTTCTCGTTTTTCTGTTCGGGGGTTTATGGAGCTTTTGGTATTTAGAATTAACAAAAGATTCAAACCAGAAATTGAAAGGATAAACAATATATCTGACAAGATTGTTCGTTCAAAAGCCCAGATCAGAATGATTCACGAGTTATTTTTCACTTTGTTTGCATACATAGTTTTTATAATTGAAATTGGTGTCATCTATTTTCAGGTCAACCAAATTATTGCCGGAGTTTCCACGATTGGTACGCTTGTTGCTTTGGTAACTTTTGTGCATAAAGTTTATCAACCTCGCTGTATTCAACGTGTTGTTTGTAGATTACAAATTAGACCAAGTTACTTTCAAAAGATTTGAGAAGTTTCTTTCTTTGCCTGATGACGCAAATCTCGGGAAAACCGACAGCCTCTCTGCTGATAAAGGAGAAGTGGAATTTGAGAATGTTGATTTCGCCTACGACGAAAAACAAATCTTGAAAAATCTCTCACTGAAATTTGAAGGCGGAAAATCTACGGCTCTTGTGGGGACAACAGGTGGAGGAAAATCAACAATTGTGAAACTGGTACTTTCGTTACTCAAACCAGATAGTGGCAATGTAAAAATTGACGAGCAAAATATATCGGATGTAAATCTTGAAAGTTACTACGACCATATTGCCTACATCTCTCAAGACGCGCCAATTTTTGACGGAACAATCAGAGAAAATCTTATTTTTGATAGACAAGTATCAGAGAAGGAAATTTTTGATGTGTTAGAAAAAGTAAAACTGAAGAAACTTGTTGAGGGTTTGCCTCAAAAATTGGATACAGAAATTGGCGAACGTGGCATTAAACTTTCCGGCGGAGAAAAGCAACGGCTGGCTTTTGGACGGATGTTTTTCCAGAATCCCAAAATTTTAGTTTTAGACGAGCCAACCTCCGCACTCGATAGTACAACAGAAGAATTCATTACCAACAATCTGTTGGGCCTTTTCAAAAACAAAACTCTAATAATTGTTGCCCACAGGTTGCAGACAGTAAAAAATGTTGATGAAATTCTTGTTGTTGAAAATGGCAAGATTTCAGAAAAAGGTAATTTCCAGGAGTTGCTTTCTAAAGACGGAAAGTTTAAAGAATTGTGGTCAAAGCAAACACAGGAAAAATCCTCTGATTTGTTATAATTTATTTTTAGCCCGCCCGCTCCCCAAAGCGAGGACGGCTCGGCAGGGGGGGGTTCAAGGGGAGGAATGCCGAGCCGTCCCGCTTTAGAAAAAATTGACGAGGCATGATAAAATACAATTATGCATCCTAAACTTCCCAAACCCACACCAGCGGCGATGCTGTATGAAGATGAAAAATTATATGCTTGCCTAGCATCGCACCCGATCACACGCGGCCATGTTGTTGTAGTTTGGAAAAATGATGTCCCAGATTTAAAGCGTCTCGCTGAGCGCGACTACGATTATTTAATGGATACTGTAAACGCTGTTAGAAATGCAATGCTTCAAGCCCTCAAAATAAAGAAAATTTATTTAATCTATATGGATGAAGCGCACCACGTTCATTGGCACTTGATCCCGCGGTATAACGAAAAGGGATATGATATTTTCTTACACAAGCCAAAAAAAACAGTAGATTTTTCCCTCGTTTCCAAGATAAAGCGTGTTCTAAAATTTTAGAACCGGGCGTGTTTTAAATTTGGTCGGCGGGCCATGCTTGACTAATTGTGTAAACTATGTAATACTAGCTGACAATATCAGGCACGGTGTCTGATAGGTTCTGCCCCGGAACGTCGGGGTGAATAGTACCTTACAATCAAGAAGGAGGTGTCTCTTGGCACGAAATGGCGTTTGGGTCGGCTGTTTCAAGGACATGGGCTCGGAGTCGGTGGTTGCACCGCCCTCGTGGCACGCCTTTCAAGATGGCCGCAATGTATCCATGCTCATTGAGGGCAAGGGCGGTGAGCGATTTCTCAAGAACTATCTCTCGGACTTGGAAGAAAATCTCTCTCTGCCGGACATCGGCACGCTCGCCCATTCTCCTCTTAGGTGCGGCGGCGGTGTACTTGACCTTTCTATGGGCACAGACGACTTTAAGAAGAGGCCATATGGTTTTGACCCGATGGAATATCTCACAAAGCGCACCTACGATGTCGGCGAACCGCTTCCCGCCGTCGTACTTGTCGGCGAATCAGGGCCCATCTACGCGGAGCGCCTTATCGCTCATGCGGTAATGCGTATCAACCGAATGTTTCGGCAGGAGCGTCCCATCAGGTTAGTTTGTTGTCAGGACTTTTGGGCAAGCGGCATTATTGTCGCACCAGACGTCCAGTGGTTTGACATGGCGCAAGTGAACGATGAGTACGCGGCAGAGCTTACGCTCAAGACGTATCACAATCTCGCTGAGCGAGACATTGTCATCCGCGGCAACCCGGGCGTGAAGACGGTCACCGTTTCCGACGAGGTCAAACGGCAGTATGTCGGTCTCAAGACAAAATACGACACGGTCTATTTCTTCTCCGGCGGTAGCGAGCCGACAACGTCAAAAGAACTCGGCGTTTTGTGCGAGTCGCTTTTGCAGACGACCGGCTCACTTTGTCTCGTTGTCGGGTGGCATCCGAAACTTGCGGAAACGCACGGCGAGAAGTGGCGCGACATCGTCAAGACGTTCCCCTGCCATGTGGAAGAGGCAGTACCCGGGACGGGCGACCAGTGGGGTGTGACGGCCGATGTGACGGTCTCCAGCTGGAGCACCATCATGACGACTGCCGCGTATGCCGGCAAGGACGTCATCGCCATTGAGACGCCGGAGAGCCGCGCGCACCTTGGCAAGCGTGGTATGGAGCAAATCCCGCAGGTTGCGATGGGATGGGCAGAAGCAATTTCCGAGCCACGCAACCTGAACGACCTCGGTAAAATCTGCTCCGCGGCGCGCGAAAAGCTCGTACCGTTTGACACAAGGAAAGCTTACGAGGGCATCGCGGAGCTTCTCGAGCGCTCGTAATGCAATACTCAAGGGGTGGATCTGTGAAAATGGATCCACCCTTTTCTTTTTGGTAACTTAATCAAATTGTTCGTTTTTAACAAACGCCTCGTCAATTTTTTCTAAAGTGGGACGGCTCGGCAGGAGGGGTTTGAGTGGGAGGAATGCCGAGCCGTCCGAGCGCAGAAGCCACGCCGCACCGCCCAGAAATTTCCCTTTCTTTTTTAGTTTTTTAGTGGGGGGCAAAAGAAAAATTGTAAGGGAAAATTTCTGCGAGGTTACCGCCGGAGCGATAGCGAAGGCGGGTGGCGGGGCGAGAGCGTAGGATTTAGTTTTGCTTCACCACGTGCTCCGCGCGTGGCGCATTGTCAGCGGTTTTGAAAATAGGTTCGAGTTTGGTACAATAGAGACACCAATAAGGAACTCATCGGTTTTTTGGAAGCCAAAATGCGGGACGCGCGAAGCGCGTCCCAATGATTCCCGCCGAATTTCCCAAACGAATTCAGAATTTTTGACGCGCTTGCGCGCACTAATTTTTCGCCAAGAAGCAGGTTCGAAATCAGAAGCAATTTTGACTCATAGTATTTGCTTTGAATACAAAAATAATTTTTTATCACTATGAACAATAATATGGAACAAAAATTCTTTTTGTATGCCCGCAAGTCCACCGATGTTGAGGACAAGCAGGTTTTGTCTATTGAAGCACAACTCACAGAATTGCGCGCTTTTGCCAAGCAAGAAGGTTTGCATATCGCCGAAGAATTGATTGAAAAGCAATCTGCCAAAATTCCAGGTCGTCCAGTGTTTAACAAAATGATCTCGCGTATTGAACACGGCGATGCAAACGCTATCCTTGCTTGGCACCCTTTATGTTAATCTCTGAATCTGTGGATAACTGTATTTGTATTTTAAGGCACGTGAAATTTACTTTTCAATGAGCGGAAAAGTTTAAAAAAAAGCCTAGTTTAATTTCTACGCGTATCTAAGTTTCTGAAACACCACCTTAGCCAGTTGATGTTTCAGACACCGCAGGGCCCAAAGTTTGGTCTTGCCTTCTTTGAGCTTCTTTTGGTAATATTCCTTGCCTATTGGATCGCCTTTAATGGCAATTTGCGATAGAGCAATACTGTGGATGGCGCGGTTGAGCTGTCTGTTGCCGAATGGGTTTGTATGCATTTTATGTTTCCTGCCACTGGAGTGTGGAGTGGGAGCAACACCGGCATACATGGAGAAATGGTGTTTGTCCTTGAATCGTTTAATCGTGATTACCTCCGCCATAATGGAACAGGCGGTTACTATCCCGCAGCCGTGGATGATGGCAAGAGCCCGGGCTTCTTTTGAAGTTTCCCCGATAATCGCCACTTCTTTGGATATGGTATATATTTGTTCTTCCACAAAGAGTAGTCTTTTGAGCCGTCTGGTAATGCTGGTCGCTAGGATTGTCGGGTTTTCTTTCAAATCATCCAGAAACCACCGGATGGCCTTCTTGCTGAACGACCTCGGGCAATGGAGACGATAGCTTTCGGTGTAATGCTGATGAATCAAACAATGTAGCTGATTCTTTGTAATGGTTTTTTGTTTGGTTAAATCTCGACGCTCCATTAAAAGCAAGTCTAAAGATTTTGCTGTCTCAAGCTCTCTTGTGTCTGCTATACTCTCTTTAGCGGGTAGTGTGTCCTCATATTTTGTGAGAATGACTTTACCTACTCGCCTTGCGTCTACTTCGTCGCTTTTGTGACGTTTTGTAGAGGCTTTACGTTCCCGCTCCGTAAGGATGGCGGGAACGTATCGTATATGCCAGTCGTCTCCTCGCAGTTTCTCCACCAGGTGTGTTCCGTAACTGTTCACATCTTCCAACCCAATAACGATGTTTTTTTTGAGTCCCATCTGTCCTAGCCAGTCGGTGTATGTCTCTAAATTACGGTTTGAGAAATTAATTGTTCCTTTCTCCTCTCCCCAAGCATTCATTGCTACAGCCGTATGAGAGTACTTATGGACATCAACACCGACGACGATTGAATTTTCGTTTAGTGTGTTCATAATTTAATTTTATTAAGCTGTTAAATCGCTATCGACCCCCGCCTCCGCTAAAGCTACGGACGGGCAGGCAGAAACATTACAACCCCCAGTATCCCTTTATCGTAAGCCACTTCATATTGAGGGCAACTTTCTATTAAACCAAAGATTTGTAATGTCTCATGTTCTTCCTCGGGTAGTCTGACCGAGGCTATGCCAATCTAAGGAGGAGAGCCCACTAGAGACGGGCAAGCAGGATGCCATGAACCACGAGAAAGAAAATGCGACCTGCTAAATCTAACATAGAAAGTCTGATCGTCTTGCTCGCAACTCAATGGACGGCGGTCGCATAATCTACTTGTTGGATTGCGGGCATTTGGCGATGTTGAAATTTCCAACTTTTTGGTGTGAAAACACCTCTCAAGGGAAATTTATGCTCAACATCGCCTTTGGGCAGAGCAAATACTATGTAGATTCTCTTTCCGAAAATACGAAACGAGGACTTCGCCAAAAAGTTCGTAACGGCGATTATCCAAGCCAAGCGCCAGTAGGATATATCAACGACTCTCGCACAAAATCTGTCGTGGTGGACAAGAAAAAATCTCGTGTCATCCGCTTGGCTTTTGAGAAATATGCGAAAGGAAAAAGTAGGTTAGAAGATATTTCAAACTTTTTGGCGAAAAACGGAATCGTTTCGAGGAGCGGAAAGATAATCTCCAAAACTAGAGCGTCTTTTATTCTTTCAAATCCATTCTACATCGGGCTGTTCAAATATGGCGGTGAACGCCACGAAGGAAAATACGAACCAATCGTGTCAAAGAAACTGTTTGATAAGGCGCAAGAAATTTTGAAACTTCGTGGTGTTCCCGATAAAAAAACTAAAAATGAACCTCAACCATTTTGCGGACTAATTTCTTGCGCCTCATGCGGAATGATGATAACTGGCGAATACAAGGTTAAAAAGCAGAAGAATGGCAATGTGCATAACTATACTTACTATCACTGCACAAAAAAATCAAAAACTATCAAATGTCCTGAACCTTGTATTCGGGAAGAAGAATTGAATCGCCAGTTATCATCACTCATCAAATCAGTTTCTTTACCACAAGACTGGGCGGTGGAACTCAATCGTCTTGCTCTGCAAGACCACAAAAAATCCGCCCAGTCTAATTCTGCTTTTGTAGAAGAAGTGAAAAAAGAAATCAAAAGTATAGAAACGAAACTCCAGCGACTTCTTGACGGCTATTTAGACCAAGTGATTGAGCAAGAAATCTATCGTGCTGAAAAATCAAAACTGTTATTCAAAAAGAAGTCGCTGGAAGAGAAAATATCTTCACTTCTACAAAAGCAGAATGATTGGCTCGAACCGATGCAGGAGTGGATAAAAGACGCTCAAAACCTAAATGGAATCGCACGAGATAGCAACCTTTTTAACAAAAAGGTTGCTGCCAAAGAAATCTTTGGCTCGAACCTGCTTCTTGGCGAAAAAACAGTCCGTCCCACCGAAGGCGGTGCTCCGAATTCGTTAGGAAAAATGGGGGGAAATCAGTGGGACGCGCTTCGCGCGTCCCACCTTCTGGCTTTGAAAAAGCCGCTTCGTTCTGTATTGGTGCCTAGGGACGGATTCGAACCGTCGACCCTTCGCTCTTCAGGCGAATGCTCTAACCAACTGAGCTACCTAGGCATTGAGAGCGCTAAAAATAAATTACCGCTGGACATTAATTAAACTTCTCAAACTCTCCAACTCCTCTTTAATCCCCCCGTATATTTCTTGAAGTTGTTCTAAAAACGGCTGGATATAATAGAAAACCCCCAAAGAAACACTTGTGAGAATAATCCAATACAAGATTCGCAATATTCGCGACCACTAAGCTACTCTATGAAGTTTTCTTAAAATCTTATTATTCTCCTCTGCAAGTTCAAAAGTTTCTTCCAACATTTCCCTTTCTTTGGGGTTCATACAGTTAAAATATAACAGGTTTTGGACAAAATACCAAAAATAGCGTGTTGAGAGTTCGGGTCGGTTTATTTAACCAACGGCAGTCCGGCTCCCTGCCAATCCTTCTTTCCTCCTTTATAATCTAAAACATTGGTATAACCCATAGCTTGGAGTTTCCTGGCGGCTCCGGTTGAAGCGGTACAAGAGAAACCGGAACAATAGACAACAATCCGTTCATTTTTTTGGGGAAGGATATCCGGAGCTATTTCGTCAAGCTTATTTACCGGAATGTTTAGCGCGGCGGGAATATGCCCTTCTTTATAATTTTCCTCGGACAACACTTCAATAAGCTTAAATGCCTCTTTATTCTCCATCATCTCAAAAAGTTTCTCTTTAGAAATGAATGTTAACTTTGCTTCTGCCATAAAATTAACTTGTTGGCTTAATAAATTCCATATTTAAGGAAACCTCAACCTCCCCTCCGACAATTGGCACTTCTTCTCCAGACGGCATATCCCAATTAACACCAAAATCATGCCGATTAATCACAGTTTTGGCAGAGAAGCCAGCCCGTTTTTCCTGCCCTTCGCCGCCGCTTAGAGATGGAACCAGACGCGCTCCTAGATACGAACCGTTTAACGTAACCGGTTTGGTAATTCCCCGTATAGTCAATTCGCCTTCTATTTTATATTCATCCCCGCCCGTTTTTTTGATACTACGGCTTTTGAAAACTGCCTGGGGATAATTCTCCACATCAAAAAAGTCAGGGCTCTTTAAATGCGCGTCTCGTTTTTCATCTGAAGTAGTAATGCTCTCGGCTTCAATCTTGGTTTCCACCGAGCCGCCTTCTAAATTATCCGAGTCAAATTCCGCCAAGACGGAAAACTTGGTAAATCGTCCCTTAACCCAGGCTATGCCTAAATGTTTAACGCTAAACTCAACCGAAGAATGAGACGGGTCAATAATCCATTTTGATTTATTGTTTTCTATCATAGTTTTTTAGATCAGTTAAATTGATAATGATTATTAATCTGATACAACTAATGCCTTTTCTGTAATTCATTTTTAATTTTGGCAGAGGTTTGGGGACATCGGTTTAAAGTCTCAATCAAATGCCTTAAAACACCCAGTGTGTGCTTCACGTTAACGGAATAATACACTCGCTGACCTTTTTTCTGCCGTTCAATAAGACCGCAAGAGTTGAGAGTTTCCAAGTGTTGAGAGACAGCCGGTTGGGAAAGTTGTACTTTCTGAACTATTATCCCTACGGTTCTCGGACCTTTAAACAGTTCTACTAGAATCCGGTAACGGTTTTCGCTCCCTATTCCTTTACCCAGCTTTCTAATTTCTTCGCATAAGTCAGACATGTAGTAAATAAGTATATTCTTATATAATAATACCGTCAACACACTGTATCCATCCACCACATCTAGTTTTTACGACCTAAGGGGTAGCTGGATGTGGTGCATAAATAGGTTGCATAAGATAGTGCGCTATGCTATACTTGCTTCAGAAGAAACTCGTAGTGGGTTTCTAAAAAATGTTTTCGCGACAAAGGAGATAGTGATGGGCTTGTTGATGAACTTGTTCACGTTACTCATGGAGTTCATTGACCAAATTCCTGCCTAGCACCGCACTGGCGACAGCAGGACTCTACAGAGGAAAGGAGGTGGTAGCTATTATGATCATGATTGAAGTGATCACCCAGCTGACGGACATCCTGTTGGATGCGTAGGGTATTTCTGACCTTAGTGGGAGCTAACCTCTTTCGTCTGCGACACATTGCCCCATCTCGCCAACTGGCGAGATGGGGCTACTTTATTTGCAAAAAGCCGCCTATTTTAGGGGGAAGTACAAGCTTAGGCAATTTATCCTTTTGAAAAAGTTCCAACGCTCCCAAGACCGCTACATCCAAGTCGGGAATAGTGTCTAAAGTAAAAGTATTGAGCGGAGCAATGTTTTTATTCATAGTTTTAAACATTATATCTTATGCCCACCAAAAACGGCGCGAAGCATGGAAAGAATTTTTCCCGTAAATGTCGGGTTCTTTTTTGATCGGACACGAAAAAGATAGGAGTCTTTGATAACTGGAGCAGAAATACCAAACTTTTTTGCGGTCTTAACCGTCCACTCTCCTTCGCCAGTATGAGCTACTACACCTGATGCTTTTTTTAGGTCATCACCATACTCTTTAAATCCCCCCTCCAACCATACGGTAAGTCGTGAGGTAATAATGCTGTTTTGATTGTACACATGAGCAACATCTCGCAAGCGAAACTTAAATGGCGCTTTCTGCAGTATTGTAAACCCCTCCGCGAGCGCCTGCATCATCCCGTACTCAATACCGTTATGCACCATTTTTACAAAGTGTCCCGCCCCAGCTACTCCCATGTATCCAGATGGCGTATCCGACATCGCGTCAAAAATTGGCTTGCTTTTTTTATATATCTTTTTATCTCCCCCTACCATAATGGCAAATTTCCCAAGAGCAATAGAAACCGGCCCGCCAGAGACACCAACATCAAGAAAATGGATTCCTTTTGCTTTCAATCGCTTTCCTCGGCGAACAGAGTCCCCATAGAAAGAATTACCGCCGTCAATTATCGTGTCGCCTCTTTTGAGTAATTGTGAGAGACCATTTTTACCAAAAAGTATCTCGTCTACCGGTTTCCCCGCCGGGACCATAAGCCATATGGTTTTCGGAGAAGAAAGTTTTTCTACAAATTCTGAAAGAGAGTATGCGCCGACGATACCTTCTTTCTCAAGCTCTTTTGTAGCAGCAGGTGATTTGTTTAATCCAACGACTCTCCAGTTTTTTGCGTTCAGGCGTTTGGCAAGATTACCGCCCATTTTTCCTAAACCGATAATGCCAATCAGAGGAGCACTGTTGCCTATTCTCTTATCTTTATTATCGGGCAATTCTTGAGAGAAAGATGGGCTGGGACTAGAGGGACTGTTGGGTTTATATTCACTTAAAGGCACTAAATTTTGTTTCCATGCTTCTATAACTGGGTCGATAAATTTCCAAGATACAAGCACTTCATCGGAGGAGATAAATAATGTTTGGTCACCCTCCATGGCCGCGTTAATAATTTTTGCGTACTCTTCTACATACTGAACTTTTGTTTCTTTTTCATACAAAAAGAAAGAGAAAACACGTTCTTCTAAAGTTTTTTCAAACCCGGGCTTTTTCATCCAAAAATGGATAATGACTTCATCATTTGGTTCAAGACGAAAAACAATTCTGTTTGAAGCGTGTGGTCCTCGCTCACACAAAAGACACACCTTGGGGTGTTTTAGCGTCAAAATGATTTCTTTGCGCGATTCCCCCATACGCTTTCCAGCCTCCATGTATATGGGAATCCCGCTCCAACGAGGGTGCAGAAGCTCTGTTTTTAGAGCGAAGTATGTCTCCGTCTCCGAATTTTGAGTTACCCCCCGTATGTTTTTATAGTCAAGATATTGGGATCTATAGGTTTCTTTCCGCAAGGCTTCCTCTGTCCACGGTCTGAGTGCTTCCAAAATAGTTGCTCTGTTTTTTCGGATCTCTCTCGCATTCATACTTACAGGGTACTCCATGGTAATTGCAGCCAGCATAGTAAGAATATGGTTTTGCCCGACATCACGAAGTGTTCCAATGGAATCATAAAAACTTCCTCGATCTTCTACGCCGATAGATTCAAGCAGGCGAATATCAATCCGCTCAACCATAGTATTATCCCACGCATTTTCAAAAAGATTATTTGAGAAACGAAAGTTTTCTATTCCCTGAATAATTTCTTTAAATAAATAATGGTCAATCCGATAAATCTGCTCCTCTTTGAAGTAGATGGAGAGAAGCGATTGTAATTTTTGTGCACTTTTGAGATCGGTTCCGAACGGTTTTTCAATCAAAATACGACTCCACCCCAGATCTCCTCCGCAGGGCACATTCAGTTTTGCTAGAGCGAGATTTTTGAAGATTTGCTCGTATGAAGAAGGTGGTACAGCAAGATAAAAGAGTTTATTGGCGCACATACTCCAACCGCTTTCTATCTCGGCAATACGATCTCTAAGAGATTGAAACGCTTTTGTATCCGCAAATGTTCCGGCGTGATAGGTGAAGAATTCAAAAAAACTATTAATTTGTTTGTCGTCTATATTGGAATCCGCATGTTTTTTCACCGCTTCCAAAATCAAGTCCTTAAATTCTTTATCCGAAAACTCCCTTCGCGCAAACCCTATAACAGACAAACGTTTTGGTAAACGACCACGTTGAAATAAATGCCAAAGAGAGGGAATAATCTTTTTTGAGGCCAGATCTCCAGTTACGCCAAAAATAACGAAAATAGAAGGCGCATTTTTTACGTTTTCATTATTCATTTTCTTCGTATAATCGTTACCCAAGCAATCCCAACACCTGAAAGATGTAACCGACAATGATTAATATGACGCCGATAATAACCGCGGTTCTTTCCTGCTTCATCTTTTTTATGACTTGAGCATCAATGGCGCGTTCTTTACGCACTCGATCGTGCACTTGAAGAACGGTATAGGCAACCAGAACAGCTCCAATAGCATCAAGAGTCATCCCTATAATTAATATTGTTACCATATAAACGGTGTTTTATAACATTTTCTCTGACAGCATTGCTTTGTTTTCTTTAATTATTTTTGCATAGCGATAGAGATTTTGAGACATCGTCATGACCATCCTATTGGTTGCCATATTCTTCCTGCGTTTTTCAGCATCTTGATCCATAGGAGGTCCTGCTTCGCCAACCCAATACGCTGCCATTTCTGGTGGAAGAGTGAACCCAAACCATGTAAGAGCATTGGCGAGGGTACCGACAACATGTTGAACGCCATCTTCATGACCAGTCACAACAATACCTGCAACTTTATGAGTAAGAGGCGACACGCCAGACATCATATATTCATTATCAATCTGATCCATACGCTCAATCACTTTTTGAATAAGCGATGATGGTTGTCCCCACCAAATTGGTGTTGCAAAAACTACAATATCGGCTTCAATAATTTTATTGAGAATATCTGCCCAATCATCCTTCATGTCTGTCTGTAGACCATGTTTGATATTATAATCAACAAGACGAATTGTGCTTGTCTCAACACCTTGCTTAGAAAATTCACTGAACACCTGATTAAGGAGCTCTTCAGTGTTTGATGACATACCCATATCTTTTGGTTTAAGCGTACCCAAAAGCCCAATTGCTTTTAATTGTGTTTTCATACTTTTATTTTTAATTACGCACCGCAGGTATGCTCTCCCTTCCCTCCTTGACATGCGAGACATACGCCACTCGTATCTTTTTTATCATGTTCATGACCATCTCCATCCTTGTGCTCCTCACCGTGAGTATGCTCTCCTTTACCTGTCTGACATGCCACACATACGTTAGCGGTAACTTCTTTCCTTTCAGCGCCACAGCAAGTACCCGGAACATCTTTTGATGCTGAACCGCACATCGCACATGTATATTCTTTGTTCATATATTTTTGATTAGTTATTATCTTCTTATTTTAATTGTAAGGAGAACCTTAAGCAAGCACTTTATAAAGCAGGAATATTACTACTACGAGCATTATTATTACCATCATCTTATCGTGGATGCACATTCCTTCTTTTTCTTTGCAACCCTTCATTGGACATACTTTAGCCATATTGTTTTAAGTTAATGTATTAATTTCTAATTATTATTTGATTTCTACTGCTGTCTGTTTTCTTTCATTAATTTTGCCAAACGAATTGGCATCATCATTGATTTCATGTTTTGCATAATGATTTTTCTTTAATTGGTTAATAATTTTCTTTTAGGCAGTTCGACCTTATGTTGCGCCTGCCCAGTTTCTTAATTCTTCGTAAGAAGCCTCGCCACAGATGATAACGTTGGTATCCGTATTAATGAAAAACGGAACGCCACCGCACCGGCCCTTGTCGTATTCTGCCATCTTTTTTGTATTTTCCTCGTTGTGCCACACCTCGTACTTTTCAACTTTCAAACCGGCTTCTTTTTCAAGACGCTCCACAAGCGGCATCATCGTAACGCAGTGCGGACACTCTTTTCCGTAAAAATCTATAAGCATGTGTTTGTAGTTAAATAATAAGGACTTCCCATCCGTCGGCGATACGCGCACCGATGTTTGGATGACCATTGTCTTCGTCAAGGAATGTGCTTCCGATCATCTTTAATTCTTCTTCGACATGAAAAGCGGTAGAACAAAAAGCGCATACACCTTTTATTATACCCTCATCAAATAGTTGTTGGTAAATTTTTTGTAGATGCTCATCTTTGGGAAGCTTTGCCGCCCATTCGGTGCCAGCGCCGTCAAAAATCACCTCCACCGCTATTCCTTTCGCTTTTGCCTGTAAAGCGTAGAGAAGCGCGTGAAGCGCGCGTGCCATATTCTCATGACCATTTGCACCCGCAAGAAGCACAATAAGAAGTTTTTTTTGCATATATTTTTAGTAAGTTATTAGTTAATAATCTATGTCTTCCGATCGACCGCGGAAGCTGGGCGCCAATGTACTTGGCAGAGTTCGCCGTGAATTTTCTTGTCATTATAGGCAGAAGTCGCGGCCACCGCGCCCATAGCAGCGGCGGTGATGTCCTGTTTGAATGAACCAAAGTGATTAACGGCATCTCCAGCCGCAAAAACACCATCAACATTTGTCTGCATCATATTATCCACCTTGATATAACCATGTTCATCAAGTAGAACACCAAGTGATTTTGCTAATTCAACATTTGGTATCGCTCCCACTTCAACAAATAGTCCGTCCACGATGAGTTCATCTGAACCATTAAACGCTCGCGATAAACGAATTTTCTCCAATTTTTCTTTACCGATAATTTCCTTGACTTCCGTTTCCGATATCAACTCTATTTTGCTCCCCAGCTTTTTCATTTTATCAAGATTGATTGGCTCAGCGGTAACTTCTTTGCCACGAACAATCAAGAACAATTTATTTACATATTCGGCGGCGAGTACTGCTCCTTTGACTGAAGCGTCTCCACCACCGACCATGGCTATTGTTTTTCCGCCATAGACCGGACCATCGCAGGTAACGCAATAATGCACACCTTTCCCCGTTAATTCTTTTTCGTTTGGTAATCCCAAACGCCGTCTTTCTGCTCCAGTGGCAAAGATAACCCCGTGTGTCTGGTAGGTGGCATCTGGGGTCGTTACTTCAAAACAATGCTCCTGTCTCTTTATGGCAGAAACTTCGGCATTTATTAGCTCTACTCCGAGCTCTGACATTTGCTTCTTCATCAGATTCATAAGGTCATACCCATCTATTGCAGGAACGCCGGGATAATTCTCAATACTGCCCGCGCTCGCGGTCTCCCCGCCAAATTCTTTAGCGACGACAAGAACCTTCGTGCGATACCTGCCAGCATAAATAGCCGCGGAAAGCCCAGCCGCTCCAGAACCGATTATTATGATGTCGTAGTTAGTATCCATATAATTTTAGATTCCAATTGAACCGCCGCCACTGAAAAGAATAGCTAAACTGGCGAAGAATAAGATAAAATCAAATTCCCAGCCAGTCTTATCCATCGCGTCAAACGGCACACCCCACTTCATCGTCTTCATCCCGATCGCTCCGACCATTACTATAGCCAAAATTAAGGCGGATAACTGCGTATATACTCCAAACACCAACCCCAAAGAAGCCACAGCCTCCATCATGCCGAGCATAAATATCATGCCCGGTGGCATCCCCATCATCCCGGACATTACTTTTGACTTGGAAAGTTTTGGTAATGAGTGATACAAGAAAATAATCGCAATAGCTATTCGTAGTAGAAGCAACCCGATATCATTATATTGTAATAATTGTGTAAACATATTTTTGAGTAGTTAGTTAATAATTCAACTAGTCGACCTTTTAATTTTACTATTTATAATACTCTTTAATCCAATGATATTTTTTTGTATATTTATTTCATCAGCTGAAACCAGTAAACTGAGGGCATCATTTTTGGAGATAAAGATCGTCGGCAATTTTGTGCTCTTTAATTCTGGATACTGTTTTTGAAATTCATCTCTGTGCAAGAATTCTTTTTCAAAAGGCAAGGCGTCCAGAAGCTCTCTCCATTCATCTTTTATTGAAAGAGCTCCGTAGGTTACCCTACACAAATTACATTCATACTTACTCGGTGTTACAATTTTCTTTACAGCACCAGATACCTGAGAAAATACTGAAGAATCAGCGTTATACACGAATATCAATTTGTCTTTATTTTTTGTCATAGTTTTCACAGGTTACTATCTTTTTAGTCAGATATATTGAAATAGGTAACAAGAGAGTCATTTGGATAATTGGAGCAAGGCCAACTTTTAGATACGGAATAATCGGCATCCCCTCTGCATAAGTCCATCGTCCAAACAGTAAGGCGCGCCATTCAATCCCTATAGCTATTAAGAATCCAATGATAGCAAGAACGGCAAAATCTTTTTTGTTGAGTGTAGAAATCCAATTACTATCATTTTTTAATAAAGCAACAATAAGATACACAGACAAAGTGATGACAACATCACCCGCAGTACCTATTAAACACATCGGAAGGTGCGCAATAAAAGATGCGTATCCTTGAAACAAGGGGGCTTGTGCATTCTCCCAAACGATATGTAGAACAAACGCGATGAGAGATAAAAAAATAATTTGTTTTCCTATTTTCATAATAATTAACTATTTTCCCCAAACGACGCCATCTTCTTGATGGTGTGTTGCCCACGAAAACCACATTTCGTGATATCCAGGCAACATGTTGCCAGTCGCATTTTTCACAATAATTTCCCCACCGATTATTGCTCCAGTAACTTTATTTCCGTCAATATCAACCGAAGCGGAAGAACCACTCAATTGCTTTACTGGGAAAGCTACTGACTTATCATATACATTAACCACAAACATTATCTCTTTGGCAGGAAAGCGACTGTCTTCTATAGAAACTGGAAAGTAAAGATTGTCATTGTTGTCATAATCTCCGTATGGATAGAAGGCATAATTTCTATTATATCCAGTATCGGTACTCAAAACTTCGGCATTAGGCCACTTTTCTTTGAGTGTCTTGAAAGAGACAACCTGCGATGGATAAACGGAGAGTTTCTCCCCCGTTCTGTCTCCAACAACAGCAGTGCCGATAGATTGCGACCATAAAGACTCCGTACTTTTGTCGTACATCAACAGATTTGATTCATATAATTTCCCCGATACTCCAAACAGTTCAGCCTTCCCATTTATTTCGGCATCAAAAACTATTGCCGACCCACAGAGAGGACAGAATGTGATTGTAAGTGATTTACCACCCACAACATCATTCACAATTTCGTGCCAGACCATTATGCTATAGGGATAAAATTTGACAGCTTTTCCAAAAGAGACGGCGATCCCGTCAACATCGTCTTTAGTATTTTTGCCGGCTTCTTTAACACTGACAAATTTCGGATTTGTGAGCGATGAAATACCATCTTTACCGGGACCGCCATCAAGAACCTTTTCAAGAGGAATTGATAGTTTGGCCGTGTTTGTTTTAAGCCCTTTGTTTTCAAAATTAAATTCTTTTGCCACGCTATCACTTTTTATATTTTGAATTGGAGCATCTGATACAGTATCTATTTTAGAACTTTTTTTGCTGTTGTTATTTACGAAATACCAAAAAGCACCGATACCAACGAGGATAATGACTGCGAGAATAATTTTAATTTGATTTATGTTTCCACTCATATATTTATGACCAAATACGCAGTAACTTTCCGGCATATTCCACGATGACATAAAGCCACACAAAATATCCAACGACTCCGACGGTAAGCGCAACAGCAATAATGTTGAAAATTTCGTTTCGGCGTTTTTTTGCCTCATCAAGAGTACATATTCCTTTTTGTCGGCGAATATACGAAAGTACCGACAATCCAAGAAGCACTAAGCCAACTAAACGAAATACCCACTTGTAATCTCCGTACAAAGAGTCAGCAAGTGATCCTGCAAGTGCAACCGATCCAAGTCCAAAGAGGACAATGATGATCGGCGTAAGACAGCACAACGATGCAACAACAACCGGTATTCCAACTAATTTTAGAATTTCTTTTGATTTCATAGATTTTAATGTCCGTCTTCTTTGATTGCGTACTTGATGATATCCAAGTTGCAACTTTTGTTTTTCTTGCACCACGCTTCGCATTTTTTGGCAGTTGCCTCATCGTGATATTTTATCTTGCACTCGCTACAGGTGTAGACTATTTGATGCTTTTGACTTGTTGTTTTTGCCATACATTTAATTTTGATTGAATAGTGATGTAATATCCGACTCGCTAATATCTCCGGGTACAGCCCTAACAACATTGCCATCTATGTCAATCAATACATGAAAATTTGTATATCTAACTCCATATGCGCGTGATGCCTGACCATTCGTATCCAGAGCAATCGGAAAGGTAATACCCCAGTCGGTAATAGTCTTTTGCACCAAAGAAGGATTTTCTTGCATATCAATTCCGATAACCTCGACCTTATTCTTGTACTTTTCATAAAAAGCATTTAGATGTGGCATATCTCGCTTGCAATTTGGGCACCAGGTTGTCCAGAAGTCGAGCACAACTGGCTTTCGTCCTCTATATTCGGCCAGTGTAATGGTTCCGCCGCCGAGTTTGTCGAGCGAAAAATCGGGAGCGACTTGTTTAGCAGCTTCCCCACTTGTGGAGGCAGGTGCTTTAGTATCGGCGTTACTATTTTGGGGGCTATTTCCTCCTTGTGTCGCATAAACAGCAATGCCGATAAAAACAACGACAGCAACAATAGCGATAATAATATTTGATGAGCCTTTTTCATAAGAATTGTTTTTCATATTTTTATTTAATTACCTTTATAAAAACTCTATTAAACGGTCGTAATGAAGGAACTGGAACAGGCGATAACTCCATGCCAGAAATACCGGCATTTTGTCGGTAAGCACAAGCGTTCCAAGAATAATCAGAAATACTCCTCCGACTACAGAAACAATATTGAGATATTTTGATATTTTTCCAAGATATACTTCTGCCTTACTTATACTAAAGGCGATGAGGAGAAACGGCACAGCAAGTCCAAGCGAAAAAGTTCCTAAAAGAAATGCGCCAGATAGGGCGGTGGTAGATGTGCTCGCAAGGAGGAGGATGGAACCCAGTATCGGTCCGACACAAGGAGTCCACCCGAGAGAAAATGCGCTCCCAAACAAAAATGATCCAAATAGGTTTCCTCGCTTAAAAATACTCGGCACTCGGAGGCGTTGCTCTTTATTGAGTAGTGGAATTTTTAAAACTCCAATCATAAACAATCCGAAAACAATGATAGAGATACCTGCTATGCGCGAAAGCCATACTTGGTATGGAGCGAATGCTTGGCCAATAAGTCCGGCAATGGTGCCAAGCACAATAAAAACTAGACTAAACCCAACGATAAATGCAACACCATTCCAAAATATTTTGCCCCTGTTCCGCTCACGCTCGTCGGCACCTGTCCCGCTAATAAATGCCAAATATCCGGGCACCAACGGCAATGTGCATGGTGCCAAGAAAGTAAGGAGTCCGGCAAAAAATGATGAAATGGCGAGTCCAGTCATAGTTTTATTTAATCTCCAAAAGCTTTCGCAGTTTTGGTTCGTCAAAACCTGTTACCATTTCATTATCGACAAAAATGACTGGCACACCCATCTGTCCACTTTTTTGAATCATCTCGTCGCGCCTCGCAGAATCTTCAGAAACGTTATAGTCAGTGAATGCAATATTGTGTTCCTTGAAAAATTCTTTAGCCGCATGACAGAAGTGACAAGTTGGCGTTGAATATATGGTTACATTTTTCATAGTATTTTTAAGTTATTTTTTAATTACATTAAATGGATAATCTTCTTAACTCTCGGATCGTCTATCTTTGGCTTATAACACATCATCTGCCCCATCTTTTCGCCCTCGACTATCCTCGACATCTCAAGTATCCGCAGATGTTGTGATACTGCCGATACTGAAATATCCAGAACATTGGCAAGATCGGTGACACACATTTCTCGTTGCTCGATAAGAAGTTTTATAATGAGAAAGCGATTCTTGTCTCCAAGCAGACTAAACACATCGACCAAAGAAATATTCTGTGTCTTTAGGGATTCCTTAATTTTTGATATTTGTGATGGTTCTAACATATTTAAGTATTTGCGTTAATGCTTAAATATTACTCCTACACATAACAATAGTCAATCCATGTCTATGCGGATAACCTCCCCTCCTGAATTTCACCAAAACAAAAAAAGGAGCAAATGAAAAATTCCTTCCCCCGCACCAAGTATGAGAGAAATCTCTACTGGGTGTGGGGCGGCTTCCTTTGGTCAGAGATTTTTGATAGAATAGGTTCTAGCGAGGTCGTGAATATATGCCGGAAAGAAAAACACCTCAGAAAGAAAGACCGCTGAAAGGCGGTTTTTTTAATATCCATCCTTATCAATAAAAATAAATCCCGCCTTATGAAGGCGGGATTTTTGTGGTGCCGAGGGCCAGGATCGAACTGGCGACGCAAGGATTTTCAGTCCTTCGCTCTACCACTGAGCTACCTCGGCGGATTTTT
>Ga0210044_10003921_pt1 | contig 21077 bp, 18 predicted proteins | sample CryGey13umfilter_2_FD_183959 | JGI IMG/M metagenome (GOLD analysis project Ga0210044, IMG submission 183959) | Groundwater microbial communities from aquifer in Utah, USA - Crystal Geyser 4/9/14 3 um filter (SPAdes) (version 2) | ecosystem: Environmental > Aquatic > Deep subsurface >... | reverse complement strand
GGAACTGGCGGCCACGAAAACCCTGCTCGAGACTTTCAAGAAGGCGATCAATGCGTTGACCGTGAAGGAAAAGGGCGACGCCGAAATCCGGGACACCATCAAGTTGCGGCAGACGCGACCTTTCGTGGCCAAGGATCAGGGCTATCTTATCCCGAAAAAGAGTGTCTTCAACCGCATCATCGGGGACAGTCATTTTGAACTGCTGTTCGCCCGTTTTCTGGAAGATTGCGACGATGTGGTTTCCTACGCCAAGAATTATCCGGCGGTGCATTTCAAATTAGACTATGTGAACGCCGACGGCGACATCCCCAATTACTTACCGGATTTCCTCGTCAAGCTGTCAAACAAGAGAATTGTCATTGTCGAGACCAAGGGGCTGGAAGACCTAAACGTGCCGCTGAAGATGGAGCGGTTGCGGCAGTGGTGCGAAGATATCAACCGGATCCAGTCGAATGTGAAGTATGACTTTGTTTACGTGGACGAAGAGAGCTTTGAGAAATACAAGCCCACCTCATTCCGGCAATTGGTTGATGGGTTCAGGGAATACAAAGAGAAAATATGACAGGGCGCTGCACCTGACCACTATGCCGGATTTTTCTGTGCTGTCAGGTCGCCTGACCTGACGGGGGAAAAGACGGTCGTGTGGGGCCACCCGACCGCACATGAAATGAACAGGTTAAAAGAAACATAGGGCGATTTCCCGATGATTTCATGTTTCAACTCACTACCGACGAGTTCGAATCTTTGAGATCGCAAATTGCGACTTCAAAGAGCGGCCGTGGCGGCCGTCGTTATTTGCCTAATGTATTCACTGAACACGGGGCGATCATGCTGGCCAGTGTCCTGAATTCCGACCGGGCCATAGAAGCCAGCATATTTGTGGTCAGGGCATTTGTGCGCTTCCGCGAGATGATTTTGGTTCACAAAGAACTGGCGTCGAAAATTATGGAATTGGAACGCAAAGTCGCCGGTCATGACAAAGATATTCATAATTTGTTGACGGCGATCCGGCAATTGATGATGCCGCCGGAGAAAAGCAAGAGGCAAATTGGATTTCAACGCAAGGATAGCTGAAGAAAGCGGGGAGCGTGTGACCGGCGTGGTTCAGCAATACGAAATCGCCGTAGGGGCAATCCCCCGTGGTTGCCCTGATTCCCATGGTCGCCCAATTCCCCCGAACACCGTAGGGGCAATCCCCCGTGGTTGCCCTGATTCCCATGGTCGCCCAATTCCCCCGAACACCGTAGGGGCAATCCCCCGTGGTTGCCCTGATTCCCATGGTCGCCCAATTCCCCCGAACACCGTAGGGGCAATCCCCCGTGGTTGCCCTGATGAAATGAATGGGCAGGCACTGGGGCATGGAGGGCAGGCACTGGGGCATGGAGGGCAGGCACTGGGGCCAGCCCCTACGCAATTGTCATTGCCTGATGTGGTGCACCGGTTTAAATCATTTACGACGGCCCAATATCGCAATGGCGTGCAACAATTCAATTGGCGGCCATTTCCCGGCAGATTATGGCAACGGAATTATTATGAACACATAATCCGCGATGAAAAGGAACTAAATTCGATAAGGGAATATATCATCCATAATCCGCTGAATTGGTTGACGGACGCCGATTATTCGTAATTATATGACGTGCCGACCCGAAGGCAGAAGCCAAAGCTTCAGCAGTCCAAATTCCATCTTGACAGACGTTCTCAAAATGAGTACAATTGTTCTCAAACTGAGAACGGCAGGATAAGATGATAAAAAGTCTATTTTCACAATCAAAGCAAAGAATACTGGGTCTGCTTTTCCTTCACCCTGAAAGGCAATTTTATCTTCGGGAGATCATGCGATTAACGGGCGTAAGCCAGGGAACATTGCATCGGGAGCTGAAGCCACTTGTAAGGGACGGGATTCTGGTATCGGAAAAGAGGGGCAATCAAGTATTTTATTCGGTAAACAAAGATAATCCGATATATGGCGAGTTGCGGGGCATAGTCATCAAGACATTTGGCATAGTCGATGTTTTGAGGACAGCATTGAAGCCCTTGGCCAAGAAAATAAAATTCGCGTTTCTTTACGGTTCGGTAGCCAGTAGTGAAGAGACTGCCCGTAGCGACATCGACCTGATAATAATCGGTAAGCTGACATTCTTAGAAGCCTCCGTTGCCATAAGCAAGGCCGAGGAAATGTTGGGTAGAACGGTCAACCCAACCATTTATCCGATTGAGGAGTTTCGGCGAAAGCTGAAAAGCAACAATCATTTCGTAAACTCAGTGATAAATACATCTCTAATTTTTCTCATAGGCGAACAGGATGACCTTAGAAAATTGGCTGGAAAATAAATGGTTGAAAAAACATACGACCACGCCCAAAGAGATCGACGATATTATGGGCATGGTCGAAAGAGACCTTGAGGATGCCGGAAATGAAGATATAAGTGATGATTGGCGATTGAATATCGCCTTCAACGCCTCGCTACAGTGCGCCACCGCCGCTTTATACGCCGCCGGCTATAGAAGCTCAGGCGAAGGTCATCATGAAAGAGCTATCAACTCCTTGAAATACACTATCCATGCACCCGATAATCTTATCAAGCAACTACATCGCTTTAGAAATAAGAGAATAAAAGCTACTTATGATTCCGCAGGCACGACTTCAGAACATGAGGTCAAGGAAGCAATTAAGCTTGCTAATAACTTGCGCGATCAAGTCAAGAAATGGCTTAAGCAAAACCATCCTGAGCTTCAATGAATAGATTTTGGGAAGGAAGGACGATACCAGTCATTTGGCCTCCCGGCCAAGAAAGCGGAAAGCGCATAATAGAGGTGTTCTATGGATTTAGGGAAAAAGTATCGACAGATATTCGTCGTTTCGACCCGGAGGCGGCTGAGAAGTTTTCAGGAGTATCGGAAAATATCGAACTCAAGGATATTCATGTCCATTCGCAGATGGCCCCGAAGATCGATGAACGGTTTATTGAATTGATGCACTCCGCCTTAGATGGCAAAACGCCGATTTACTTCGGATGGATACCCTTGAGTCTCTGTATTCCCAATGATCCCGATTATCGCGCTGATTGCCACCCCGTGATATCGCAATATGTGGATGCCCTTGTTGACCGCTTCCTCAAAAAACAGCTCAGCCGGATGATCGCCTACCCAAGGGGATCTTGGTTTGTGATTGGCGACGACTATCCCCCACTATTTGCCTATATCAAGACTAAGGCCGAATACGTGCCCTGCTGGATCATGGGCAAGCCGGAGGGGGAGGACGTTCAAGACCTGCAGGGTCCGATTAGGCTGGAAGATGTTCCTGGGATATTCGGACTCAAACCTCGCTGATAGATGCATCAGATCGACTGATGCACAAGCCGCCGGTGAATGATTTCCTTATTTCTTAAAAAAGGTCTTGACAAGTATGGGATATGGTTGTATACTATTGCTTAGGTATAGATATGATTAAATATGAAAGGTCATAGGTGAAGATTAAAGACTACATGACCATTGGGGAAGCGGCGGAGTACCTGGGGGTCAGCATAATGACGCTAAGGCGGTGGGATAGCGCCCGCAAGCTGAGGGCATACCGCAACCCGCTTACTAAGCATCGGCTTTACAAGAAGGCCGATCTGGACAGATTACTGAAGTCCATTGCAGGACAAATTCGTAAAGAGGGCAAGCAATGAGTGAATTACCTGTTAAATCAGATTCGGCCTCGATGGAGCAATCGCCGAAATCTCTTCTGGATGCTGCTGAGATGTTCTTATCGTCCCAAGATGTTAAGCCAAGCTCCAAAAAGACCTACCGGCGGGCGCTGAGGCAGTTTGTGGACTGGTTCATCAAAGCGGCGATCCAAAATCCTACCCGCGAGGATATCCTGCGTTACAAGGCGACTATGGAAGCGAAGGGGCATTCTGCGTATACTATCTCAAACTACCTGGTGGCGGTCCGGAAGTTCTTCGAGTGGGCGGAGGGAATGAAGTTCTACCCGAACATAGCCAAAGGGATTAAGGGGGCGAAAAAAGCGAGGGGTTTTCGGAAGGATTCGCCGACCGTTGCGCAGATAAGGGAGCTGCTCAGCGCCATCGACCGAAGCACCAGACAGGGGAAAAGAGATTTCGCGATATTGAATCTTCTTATCCAGACTGGACTCCGGACGATAGAGATTGTCCGGGCTAATCTTGAGGACATTCGTAATGACGGCGGTGAAGCGGTTCTTTGGATTCAAGGCAAGGGCAGGGATTCTAAAGACGAATTCGTACTACTTACCGAGGACAGTTCCGGGCCCATCCGCGAATACTTGCAAGCTCGAGGCAAGGTCAATGATAGCGATCCTTTGTTTGCCTCGCTCAGCGATCGGAATCAGAACGAGAGGCTAACAACTCGATCAGTATCGCGGATCGTAAAGAAGCAACTGAGGGCAATCGGTTTGGACAGCGGACCGCTTACAGCGCATTCCCTGAGGCATACGGCGATAACATTGTGCCTCATGGGTGGGGCCACAATACAGGAAGGCCGGGCGCTGGGACGCCATGCGGACATTAACACCACGCTGGTCTATGCGCAGAATCTCGACCGGAAGGGGATTCATGCTCCGGAGAGGAAAATAGAGGCGTTGTTGGCGGAGGTGAGCTCATGGATAGGGGCGAGAAAGTAAGAACAATCATCGACAATAGCGATGTGCAATAACAGCTTTAAATTGGAAAGGAAAAAGTTGTGCCGACCGGATTAAGGGAGTTGCTTCAGTTTCTTGCTATGGGTGCTCTTAGTCTTCTTCTAACCATCATAATAATCTGGTATGGTGTTCGCAAAAAGTGGGAAATTTATAAAAAAGATGGCAAATATGGAAAAGTAACATTTGAAATGAATGTATGGGTATCTGCATATGTTTTATTTTTTGCTATTTGGGCCATTCTAATAGGGATTGATAAATGTTCGAAATAAGTAAAATGTTATAAGAAAAGGTAAAACATGATAATTCAAGACGAGAGAAGGCCCGAGGAAAAGATTAGTCATAGTTTCCTCATAATTGGAACTGATACCTTTCTCAGTGGTTGGGGAGAAGCTGAAGGTAGTAAGAGTTATGCTGCTTGGGGTTGCGAACCGAAAGAGAGAGAAAAGGTATTGGCGTGGGTGAATGGCCGCAGCGCCAAGGACGATGCATTAAAGTTTGTTAGCTGATGTTAAGCTTATTTATGCTTGCCTTGAGGTGGTCATCAGTTTGGTGAGTGTAGATCATGGTAGTTTCAATATCCTTATGTCCGAGAATCTTCCCCATAGTGGCGGGATCGACTCCATTCATTTGCATAAGGCTGTTGAAGGTGTGGCGAAGGTCATGGACGCGGGTGAAATCCATGATTCCGGCAGCTTTCGTGATCTTCACAAGGGCAGTTCGAAGCCCTTCCCCTCTTAGCTTTCCCCCTGATGGCATCATAAAGATATGTCCTATGCGAGGCTGAATTGATTTCAGCACTTCCAGACAGGCATGATTTAGATAGAACTCACGCGCATAGGTTTTCGGAGACCAATCTTTCTTGGATTGGATTTTAATAAGGCCTGTAGTCAAATTCACATCATCCCAAGTCAAGTTGCAGATTTCACCGGACCTCAACCCAGAATTTAAGAGGAAAATAAATGCCTTGTGGTAGGTCCGCATTTTCTCGCTTTTCTTGGCTTTTTCCTTAGCCATTTCAAGGAATAGGTTGCATTCATCAGGTGTGAGGATTCTCCCTATGGCATGTGAATTCATAATTCGAAGACGTTTGACCTTCTTGGTTGGGACAGAAGGAATTAACGAATGCTCATTGGCCCAGATAAATGCAGTTCTCAATACACTAAATTCATAATTAACAGTCTGGGGCAAGGGCAATCTCTTGTTGCTGTGAGTACCGCGTTTCAGACCGTCGGCAGTTCGCTTCAATTCGATTGAGTTCAGTCGTTTCTCCTGGTATGACTCTATGTGTTCCCGTTCTATTTGCGATAAATTCTTAATGTGCGGAAAGAACATTCTCAAGAAAGTTATGAAAGTGTTGATTATGACAAGGTATCTCTTTACGGTGCTGGGAGACGTGTGCAGCTTGATGTGGTCTGAATACTTCTGAAAGAATGAGTCGATGCGGATTTCCTTCACGGAGACACCCAGCTTCTCCATTCTTTGAGATTTATCCAAGCTTTCCAAGTGCTTCTTGATTAGCTTGGCGTCCTGTAGAGTTCCCGCCTTAATCCACTTTCGTTTGCCGCCAAACGATTGGACAACATAGTAGGTTCTTTTTCCTGACTCAGATATTTTGAAATGAATGCTTGCCATATCTAACCGGTTAGAAATTGGTTAGAAATATGAGCTATCTGAGAGATATTTGTCAATAACTTTTTGTAAGAATAGGGATTAACCGGTTAGAAAATAAAAAAGCTGGGAGACAGGGATTCGAACCCCGATAATGCGGTCCAGAGCCGCATGTCCTGCCGTTGGACGATCTCCCAGTATATTCACAATGCCATCCATCGCCTTGTCTGGCAATTCAAGTTGCTCAATTTCCAAAATTTTCAGCCCTATGTCAAGAAAAAAGGTGAGCCAAGTTATCGGAAACGAAACATATATAAGTTGTGTCCCTCCCTGAATGACTTCCTGAAAAATGCCGCTTATTACCTTGAAATACCCGCGAAAAGGGGATACCTTCTACTCTCCCTTTCTCAGATATAATTTGATTTCCTGTTGCAATAATTCGGGGAATTCATTATATTATTGACTTTTATCGTACACTGGAGGTACGAATGGTTTTTGTGGCAATTGAATATGGGAAAGTATGTTATGAATGGCTTGGTCGGGATTAGACGAGAAGATAAGAATAGGTTTGAATCAAGGGTTCCCCTGATTCCAAATGATATAGCCGCGCTTATGCGACAAACCGGTGCCAGATTCATCGTGCAGCCTTCCAAAATAAGAGTATTCTCTGATGCTGAATATCAACGGATGGGAGCGGAGATAAATGAGGATATCTCATCCTGCCCCCTGGTTTTTGCGGTTAAGGAAATCCCCCTGGAGTATTTCCGTAGAAATGGAACTTATGCATTTTTCTCTCATACCATCAAAGGGCAACCCAAGAATATGCCCATGCTCAAGAAAATGATGGAGCTTAAATGTAATCTTATCGACTATGAAAAGATTATCGATGCGCAGAATCGGAGGCTGGTATTTTTTGGCAAATTCGCCGGACTGGCTGGTATGATAGATACCCTATGGGCATACGGCCAGCGAGTAAAAGCAGAAGGCATCGAGAATCCATTTACCAGAATCGATCATACTTACAGATATGAGAATCTAACCGACGCGGAAGAACATATAAGAGAAGTAGGCGAAAAGATCATCGATGAAGGACTGCCGGAAATATTATGTCCTCTGATAGCCGGATTTGCCGGCTATGGGAATGTCTCCCGAGGAGCACAGGAAATTTATGACCAATTGCCGGTGAAAGAGATCGCCCCTCAGTCGATATCCCAGCTATTCAAAGAGCCCAAAGCGCATCGGCATAATGTTTACAAGGTCGTATTCAAAGAAGAGGATTTGGTCAAGCCGGTTGGGAGTTGCTGCAAATTCGAACTGCAGGATTATTATACCCATCCCGAGAAATATGTTTCGCAATTCGACTATTATACACCCATGCTAAGCATCCTGGTGAATTGTATCTATTGGGAACCGAGATACCCCAGAATTGTAACCAAGAAATTTGCCACGCAATTATATTCACATAATGTGAATGCCCGCCCCAAGGTCATTGGAGATATAAGCTGTGATCTGGACGGGGCAATCGAGTTGACAATCAAAACCACCGAGCCTGACAAACCGGTATTTCTCTACGATATTGATCTCGGGGAAGCAGTCGATGGCTTTAAAGGAAATGGTCCGGTGATTATGGCCGTGGATAACCTACCTTGCGAACTGCCCCAGGAAGCAAGCAAAGAATTCAGCCGAGTGCTGACCGGCTTGGTTCCTTCAATTATCAATGCCGATTTTTCTAAACCCTTGGCAAGGACCGGCCTTCCCGAGGAACTGCAAAGGGCGACCATTCTAATGCATGGCCAATTCACGCCCAATTTCCAATTTATGGAAAAATTTTTATAGCCGGGGAACAGTTTGAAGCTCAAAAATCCGGAGAATATTCATATTAGATTGAGAAATAATGCACAATCGAAACAAGTCATTAAGAGGATAGTCTTATGAAAAATATACTGGTATTGGGAGCAGGTTTGGTGGCTAAACCGCTGATTCGATATTTGCTCGATCATCCTAATTTCAAGGTAACAGTGGCCAGCCGCACAGTCAGCAAAGCGAAGGCTTTGGTCGATGGTCACCCGGATGGACGGGCGTTACCGCTGAATGTCCAGGACCAAACCGAGCTTGAGAAATTGGTGTCCACCCACGATTTGGCTATCAGTTTAGTTCCTTACACTCATCATGTTACTATCGCCAAGCTATGCATTAAGCACAAAAAAAATATGGTAACTACCTCCTATGTTAGCAAGCCGATGGCGGAGTTGGATAAGCCGGCAAAAGACTCTGGAATTCTGATTTTGAATGAAATAGGATTGGATCCGGGGATTGACCACATGTCGGCGATGAGGATTATAAACGATGTGCAGAGTAAGGGCGGGAAAATCACATCATTCCGAAGCTATTGCGGAGGCCTGCCCGCGCCCGATGCCAACGATAATCCTTTCGGATATAAATTTTCCTGGAGCCCGCGCGGTGTGGTTATGGCAGGGCGCAATGATGCCCGTTATCTTGAAAATGGCCGGGAAGTATTCATTCCCGGCAAAGAGTTGTTCAAGAATTATTACCATCTCGAAATAAGCGGAGTCGGCAAGTTCGAGGCATATCCCAACCGCGATTCAATCCCTTATGTGGATACCTATCGAATTAAGGGAACCGGGACAATGTATCGGGGAACATTCCGAAATCTGGGCTGGTGCGATACTTTGAAAGCAATCGCTGATTTGGGATATCTCAATGATGCCCAGAGAATTGATGCTAAAGGCAAAACCTACCGCGATTTTACAGGGATGCTGGTAGGCACAGGCGACAAAAATGTTCGGGAAGCCACCGCCAATTATCTCAAGATTTCCTTCCAATCTGAAGTTATCGAGAGATTGCAATGGCTGGGTCTTTTTGATAAAAATCCGCTTCCGGGCGATAAAAACTGCGCCTTGGATTTCCTTGCTGATATTATGCTGGCAAAGATGCCCTATAAGGATAACGAACGTGATATGATTGTGCTTTTCCACGATTTCATCGCTGAATATCCGGGAGGCAAGAAAGAAAGCATCACCTCCACTTTGATCGATTATGGCATCCCGGGCGGAGATTCTTCAATGTCGCGGACCGTTAGCCTGCCGGCGGCAGTCGGCGCCAAATTGATGCTTGAAGGGAAGATAAGCCTCAAAGGTGTTCATATCCCCAATGTCCCCGAAATATATAATCCGGTGCTTGCTGAACTGGAAACGATGAATATAAAGTGCAAGGAGAAAACCACGACGCTTTAAGTCCGTGGCCCTGATAGCATCATCATTATGCCCAAATGAACTCCTAATTCAATAGGTAGTCATTTGGGCATATTAATAACTGGAGGAACGCGCTCCACCGCGTCGGGATTCCTGGTGCCGTCAGGCCACCCCACCTGACGTAGATGTAGTCCGGACATTCCAAGACCAGTGGGCCGGACATTCCTGTCCGGCGGTCAAATGTTCGCAGACAATAATGTCTGCGCCACCAATGAAATAAATCGTAGGCGGGCGGCCTTGGCCCCCGCTATTCAAATGTCAGGGGCAAGCCCACCATGGCGTCCATAATTTATTCGATTGCAGGGGTCAGTCGAAGATCCCGATTAATCGGGGACCCCTGCCTACCCACTCTCATTCCCAAAACCGAGTAGGACTGGCTTTTTTCAACGCGCCCTATTCCGGGAACCATCGGAACCGGCAACAGTTATTATAATTAATTATTTTTGCGCTGGTTCGTCTCGGGCGGCAAAGGGCCTGGGCACTTGAATGTTCTTCCAGTGTTTATTGAATTTGCCTTGACGAGATTCCAATATTATTTTATATAGTAAAATTTGACCTTGCAGAACGAAAGAATGCTTTTAAATGCCTGATGATGCAAAAATATTAACCATCGGAGTCCCCAAAGAGACTCAACCCGGCGAAAGGCGCGTTGCCATCACGGCTGAAACTGCCCAGCTTCTTATGAAAAATGGCCTAACTGTGATAGTTGAAACGGGCGCTGGCCAAGAAGCCGGATTTCTCGATGAAAGTTTTAGGAGCAAGGGGGTTCAGATCGCCGCAGAACGCCGTGAAGTTTTCTCAAAAGCCGATATTATCCTTCAGGTAAATGGCTACGGCGCCAATCCTGACGCGGGAAAGGCGGACCTGGAATTGATGCACAGCGGCCAGATAATAATCGGGATGATGGAGCCGTTATCAGCCCCGAAATTGGCTCAGCAATTGGCACAAACGCAGGTCACCGTTTTCGCTATGGAGCTTATGCCGCGGATTACCAGAGCGCAAAGCATGGATGTGCTTTCCTCTATGGCAAGCATAGCCGGTTATAAAGCGGTGATACTGGCGGCGGAACATCTGCCCAAGATATTTCCAATGATGATGACCGCGGCCGGGACCATTGCCTCGGCAAAAGTATTTATCGTCGGGGTGGGCGTGGCCGGTTTGCAGGCCATCGCTACTGCCCGACGTCTCGGCGCTTTGGTTAAAGCTTACGATGTTCGTCCGGCGGTCAAGGAGCAGGTCAAAAGTCTCGGCGCCGATTTTGTGGAATTGCAGATAGAGACCTCCGGATCGGAGGCGGCCGGCGGCTATGCCAAAGAAATGAACGAGGAATTCTATACCAAACAGCGCGCAATGATGAAGAAAGTGGTGGCTGAATCCGATGTGGTCATAACCACTGCGGCAATTCCCGGCAAGAAAGCCCCCATCCTGATTACCACCGATATGGTCACAGGGATGGCGCCCGGCTCCGTGATTGTCGATTTGGCGGCGGAACGAGGTGGCAACTGCGAATTCACCCAGCCGGGTGAGATAATAAACTTTTCGGGGCTGACCGTCATAGGTTCGTTGAATCTCCCTTCGACTGCCCCATATCATTCCAGCCAGATGTACGCGAAGAATATTTCAAGCTTTCTTCTCAATATGGTCAAAGATGGGCAGATTCAGATAGACCTCGAAGATGAAATCACCCGTGAGACTCTGGTGGCGAAAGACGGAGCGATTTATAATTCCCGCATCAAGGAGCTTCTCGGCTCATAACTTTCTCTAAAGGAAATTCGGATGGAGATATATGTAAATGGATTAATGATATTTGTGCATGCTGTCCGTCTTTGGTCTGTAACGGCAGTGCGGCACCCCCGCCATTGTCCCCCTCCCCAATCTATTGGCCTACCAGAAAGGAATGCCGAATGATCCACCTTATGCTTAGCTGGAGGGATCGCCGCATTGTTCGGGTCGCCCTAGCGGGGGCGTTATGCATCGCCCTGTGCTTCGCCGCAACCCACGGCTTGGCCCAGGCTTCATCGCCGGAGCAACACCAGCCAGCCGCACAGCCACCAGCGCCGATTGACTATTGGTCGATGCTCTTCGTGTTCATGCTGGCGACATTCATCGGGATGGGCGTAATCCGTCGGGTGTCTCGGTTGTTGCATACGCCCCTGATGTCTTTGACCAACGCCATCTCCGCAATAGCGGTGGTTGGCTCTATTGTTGTTACTGGCGCCGACTACCCGCCTACGATCCGCCTGCTGGGCGGCATTGCCCTGTTCGCCTCCGTTACGAATATTGTAAGCGGGTTTCTAATCACTGACCGAATGTTAAAAATGTTCAAGAAACAATGACATACAGCATCGAACAATTAGCTTACATTGTTTCGGCGGCCTTGTTCGTCTTTTCCCTGCACTGGATGAACGACCCCAAAACCGCCCGGCGGGCGGTAATTGCCGGTGTCGCCGCAATGTTCGCCGCGGTGCTGGCAACCTGGATTCAGCCTCAAGTGGTTCATCATGGCTGGATTATCTTAGCAATTATGCTCGGATTTGTCGTAGGCGTGCCGTTATCGCGCGTGCCGCTCACTGCGGTGCCCCAACGGACTGCATTGTCCCACGCCTTCGGCGGTGTGGCGGCCGGGCTCGTAGGGGTGGCAAAATATTTCCTGTGGCTTGGCGAAGGCCCCGAGCATCTTACTCCCTTCCGGATGATTGCCATCGTGGTTGAAGTTATCCTTGGATTCTTGACATTTACGGGAAGCTTAATGGCGGCCGGCAAGTTGCAGGAGGTGCGCTGGATACCTCAACGGCCGGTCATCTACCCATTCCAGAACGTAATCAATATCGGCTTGTTGATAATTGCCGGGGCGCTTGGCTCACTGCTGGTCGCCTACCCGAATGAGCCCTGGTCGGCTGTCGTATTTCTAACGATCATAGCCATAGCGCTCGTTTTCGGGGTGCTGTTCATCATTCCGATTGGCGGCGCCGATATGCCCACTGTAATCTCAATTTTGAACTCGTATGCCGGACTTTCGGCAGTCGCAATGGGCTTCGTGCTCGACAACAAACTCCTGATCACTGCGGGAGCGCTGGATGGCTCAAGCGGATTGATCCTGTCTATCATTATGTGCCGGGCGATGAACCGTTCCTTCACTAATGTGCTCTTCGGCGCCTTCGGAAATGTGAAGGCGGCGGTAGCGTCAGGCGAACAGAAAAACTATAAACAGGAAACTCCCGAAGGGGCCTCCCAAGTTCTCGAACAAGCCCGCTTGGTCATCGTGATCCCCGGTTACGGCATGGCAGTTGCGCAAGCGCAACACCGGGTTCGTGAACTGTATGACCAGCTCACAAAACGCGGAATCACTGTCAAATTCGCGGTGCATCCGGTCGCTGGACGGATGCCCGGTCACATGAATGTCCTTCTTGCCGAGGCCGACATCCCTTATACCGCGCTGGTGGAGATGGACGAGATAAATTCGGATATGCCGCAATGCGATGTGGCGCTGGTAGTAGGGGCCAACGATGTGGTCAATCCGGCGGCGCGCTATGACAAGTCAACACCCATCTATGGAATGCCGATTATCGATGCGGACAAGGCTAGGATGGTTTTCGCCATTAAACGGAGTAAAAATCCAGGGTTTGCCGGCATCGACAACGAGCTCTATTTCAAGGATAATACCTTTATGCTTTTCGGAGATGCCAAAGCAGTAATCGGCGAGCTGGTGAAACAACTCGCGGGCGGTAATCATTAGCGCATCGCCTCAGGCCCACGATGGCCGGTAAATGAAATAGGCTGGTGCCGTAGCTTCTCGGTTAGTGGACGCGATTCTATTGGCCCAGAGAAATCGGCGATTGACTGAGCCGATAGTTGCTCTCTTTCATAACTTTTCTTCTTGAGTTCAAGTATTTCTTTCGCTTGTTCAAAAAAGGGTTTCAATTCCGGTTCTGGCAACAAAGGGACTGTTAACCGGGCGAGTTGTTCAAAGGTAAGATTCGTAGGTCAACCCGCTTGAGGCGGGAACTGCCCGCCTGCCCGTTGAGGTTAATGTTGGTCCCAGGTCGTCAACTTACAAGGCTTTCATTGATTTACACACCCCCTTATCCCCTCTCCGGAGGGGAATATTAAAGGTAATCGCCTGTGGCGGCAATCCGGATAAATTATAACCGTGGGTAGTGCAAATGAGATTCCCCCTTCCAGGTCTTGTTAAAAAACAGAGGTAGATCGAGGTCTTGACCCCGACCTGGACGCCAATGGCGTCCATAAATTATTCGATTGCAGGGGTCAAGTCGAAGATCCCGATTAATCGGGGACCCCTGCCTACCCACTTTCTCTCCTTCTCCCATTAATTGGGAGAAGGAGCCGGAGGATGAGGGAGCTTATGGGGTCACACCCTCATCCGTCCCAATAAGTCGGGACACCGTCTCCCATTAATTGGGAGAAGGTTAAGATTAATTTTCGAGTTTCCTGGCTTTTTCAACAAGCCTTAATGGCATATCCCACATAAATCTTGCCAGAATTCATAATGTCGGCTATATTCGCAGAATGGAGTCGATATCGCTTTTTGTGAGCAGATTAGATAGCCTGAGCAGAAATTTCCTGAAACCAAATGAAAATATTATACCTAAATTATTCCTCTGATACCCTTCAGATTATGCGCATCGAGGATGTTGCGCACGGCCTCCGTCTTCAAGGTCATGAAGTCATCGTTAAATATATGCATCATCGGGTCTCCGCGCAGATCAAAGAGGCGCAGAAACGCGATGAAAATCCTTATACCACCTCCAGGAAAGTATCCCTGATATTCAGACCGCGTCAGCGCTGGCTGGCGGTAGCTCATGGCGAATTCAGGAGATTCGTTGGAAACCTAAGGTTTCTATTTATTGAAATTGCGGAAATCCTCAAGCATAAGCCCGATTTTGTCCTCACCCGGCTGATGCCGATCTGGTCAATCTTCTTAAGCGCTTTTTTGCTTCGTCAAAAATTGGTGCTGGACACCGATGGCCCCATGCTGGAAGCGTTTGGCTATGAAGGCAGCAATCTGCCCTATTATTACCTAAGATTGGAAAAGATTTTTATACGAAAGGCAAAAGCTCTAAGCGTCATTTCCAGCAGTATGAAAGAGTTTTACGGTTCATTTGGTGGCGATCCCGATCGCATTTTTGTCTGCCCCAATGGCATTAATGCCCAGCTGTTCCATCCCCATCTCGATGCAACTGCCATCAAAGACAAATACCATTTGAAAGATAAGGTTGTGATCGGGTTTATGGGCAACCTTGCCTCTTGGCATGGTCTGCCCGGATTGTTAAATGAATTCCCCGCGCTTGCGCATAAATATGAGAATGTTCATCTTCTTTTGGTCGGCTTTCAGCTTGACTGGGATAATCTGCCGGAGGAAGTGGATAAAAAACTGGCCGATTTCAAAAATAGGATAACCTGCACCGGACGGATACCATTCGAATCTATGCCCTATCATCTAAAGGCAATAGATATCTTTGTGCTTCCATATCGCTTTATGGAATTTTTCTATTTTTCGCCGGTCAAGCTATTTGAATCGATGGGAGTTGGATGCGCCGTGGCGGCGGCTGGAATCGGGCAGATTGCGGAGGTGATTGAAGACGGTAAAGATGGGCTCTTATTTCCGGCAGGTAATTATGATGAAATGAGATTACGGATCGAGAAGTTGATTGAAGATCCATCGTTGCGGCTGTCGCTGGGCAAGGCGGCGGCGGAAAAAATCCACGCAAATTATCTCTGGGAGATAACCACAAAGGCGATGATAAAAGCATATCAATATGCCTATGGCCATAAATCGTAACGCCGCCATCTTGGCGGCAGTCTGGAGGGCGTCCCGCCCTCAAAAAAGGTTCCATTTTGTTGCGCTGGTAGGTCGCCTGAGGCGGGAACTGCCCGCCTGCGGGTTGAGGTTAATGTTGGTCCCGGGTCGTCGCCCCTTTCATTGATTTACACACCCCTTTATCCCCTCTCCGGAGGGGAATATTAAAGGTAATCGCCTGTGGCGGCAATCCGGATAAATTATAACCGTGGGTAGTGCGGATGAGATGAACATCGCCAAGCTGATTCCCGATTTCCTCGGGTTTCGACTTGAACTGCCACGCTGCCAGCAGCTTCATTTGAGGGCTGAGACTCCGGGCTTCAGCCCGTGAGAGGATCACTCAGAGAATAACCGAGGGTTTTAACCCTCTATTCCCCTATTGCTGACGGACGGGTTAAAACCCATCGTTATTTGGTCTGGTGATGCTCCTTCGGACTAAAGTCCGAGGTCTCATATCGGAAATGAGCACTACTCACGCCACCTCTCCGTCAGAAGGTAATTTGGATTGACTTTTGATTCGCATTGTTTTATGGATTAACTTGTGATCCAAATTGGGGATAAATAAATGGACCTCGTGGCGATTGCTGGTCTAATATTAGCAATCTTAGGTTTATTTGGGTGGCCTTGGTTCCAACATAAGTGGAAACAGTGGAAATTGCATAAAAGGGGAAAGAACCCTCGTCTTGCGGATCCAATTACAAAGGGTGATTTAGAAGCCACGAAACAGGAGCTTATCGCGGAAATTCGGAGGAACACGGTCGATGTGTCCCAGCGCATGACCCCTACGACCGCTACAGTATCTGCCGGAGTCCATGTTACCGATGCGCTTTCCAAAGAAGCCACTGAAAAAGCCCAATCTCTTTTACAACGCTTGGAGCAATTGAAAGCCTCCGGCGATAAGCTGCCGCCCTCGATAGAATTAGATGAAGGCATCGCCCATATCGCCACCGGAGCTTATGAAACGGGCAAAGAAAAAATCTTGGACTACTTCGGCAAAATGGATCAGGCTTGGAAGCAGGCCGAAAAGCTGCGCAGCGAAGAGTATTTCCTTGGCTACAAATCCCTCGGCGATGCGGAGTATTATCAGGTTCATTATGAAGTCGCTCTCGGATGGTATCAGAAAGCTCTGGAGATAAAATCCGAAGATGCTGATGTCTTAAATAGCGCTGGGTTGTGCGGGTACTGGCTGGCGAAGTATAGAGAGGCCGTTTCCTATTTCCAAAAGGCCATGGAGGCCGAGGAGAAGTTAGGTGGCTCGGAAACCGCCGACAACGCCACATATTTAAACAACATCGGCTCGGCGCTGAAAGCTCAGGGTGATTATGCTGGGGCGTTGGCGAACTACCGGAAGGCGCTGGAGATAGATAAGAAGGTGTTTGGAGAAGAACATCCAGATGTGGCCCTGAGTCTGAATAACATCGGCACGGTGCTTTATTCTCAGGAGGATTATGCTCAGGCGTTGGCGAACTACCGGAAGGCTTTGGAAATAAGGCAGAAGGTGTTCGGTGAGGAACATCCTAATGTAGCCAACTCGTATAACAACATCGCTGGTTTGTATTCCAAAATGGGCAAACCTAAAGAGGGATTGCCGTATGCGGAAAAGGCTTATCGGATATTCCTGAAATTCCTGGGTCCCGATCATCCGCACACCAAGAATTCGCGGGATATATTAATCGCCTGCGGTGGCGATCCGGATAAATTGTAGGGGAATTCTTTTTTTGCTGGTCAGCGCTCCAGCGCTGACGGGTGTCACAATTACTGATGCGTCAGCCCTGGAGGGCTGACCGCCAAACCCTAAATTAAAGGTAATCGCCTGTGGCGGCAATCCGGATAAATTATAACCGTGGGTAGTGCAAGTGAGACTCCCCTCTCCAGAGCTTGTTGAAAAAGCAGAGGTAGGTCGGGGTCTTGACCCCGACATGGACGCCAATAGCGTCCATAAATTATCCGATTGCAGGGGTCAAGTCGAAGATCCCGATTAATCGGGGACCCCTGCCTACCCACTTTCTCTCCTTCTCCCATTAATTGGGAGAAGGAGTCGGAGGATGAGGGAGCTTATGGGTTACACCCTCGTCCGTCCCGACAAGTCGGGACACCTTCTCCCGACGAAGCGGGAGAAGGTTGAGATCATTCTTCGAATCGGGAACCATGTCGGGTTTTTCGCGCCGATTCCATCGGCACTCGGAACCCGACCTACGAGTTTTACGGCAATTCATCTTGCCCGTGCAACGCCCTTAATTTCGCCTCAATCAAATCGCTATGAGTCAAGTCCAGGAGATTTGACAGTTTGTGCATCAGGTAGTCTTCATTTTTATCAAGGGTGCCATCGGCATAAACCAAACGCCACACCGCAAAAATGATTTTTCGTTTTTGCTCGATATTGAAGTTCTGATTGATGATGTTCGTGAATTTCCACAAATCCAGACTCTTGCGAATCTCCTCCTCCGCCGATTTCATTATATCGTTAGCCTGCTCATCGGAAAGCCGATACATTTCTCTTAGAAGGGCGGGGATACGTTCCTGTTCCGCAAGGCTGAATTCATCATCGGCATAAGCCATTTCCAGGCAGATAACCGCTGTTGCCACCGCTATGCGATGTTGATCGGTTTTTTGCGAGACTTTCGTGGCTTCTTCGACCGCACCTATGCCCATTAGATTTTTAAGTATATTCATCACCTTAATATCCTGAAATCTGATCCAATATTCATCTTACTTCTGCTACCATAATCCCAATAATAGCTTGATGACAAACGGGTGTATTTGAACGTCATCTGCGGAACGCATGGGTATCCATATTGTTGATAAAAGAATCCAATCTTATTCCCCTCTGCAGAGGGGTGGCCGAAGGCCGGGGTGTGTTCTTTTATGCGAAAACACACCCCGTCTCCCCGATTGCATCGGGGATCCACCCCTCTCAAAAGAGGGGATTCAAATGCTACTCCGTTCTCGCTTGGCCAAGAGCTCAAATTCAATTCGATGCGTCACAATTTTGTCAACAGTCTGAATAATATAATATTAAATTCTTCCGGCGGCAATGGTTCTATAAATCGTTCATAAAACAGATTGCGCCCTTTGGTATCCCATTTTCATACCCGCCCGCAAAACATCCGGCTTAAACTCCAGAGTGTCGCAAACTTCGACTTGAGGTTGGATTATTTTCAGGTCGATTGTTCTCTTGTCGGGACGGGAATTATATCTCAGGCAGGTTCTTATATCATTTCGATATATCTCGTTAGTCAGAATATCCAACGTGCGCAGGACAATTTCCAGGGAGTTGGCATAATCCCGCTTGGTTTTCTTAAGTTCCGAAGGCGAGCAGAGGATCACATAAATCTCATCTGCGCCCAGGTCAATCGCCTCTTTCAAAGGCGTAACATCGCGCACACCGCCATCGACCATCGACATCAAATCGTCCGAGATATTAATCGGGGAGAAGGCCAGCGGGATGGCGGTGGAAGCCAGAATAGCCATTTTCAAGTTCGGATGCGATTCGGGTATGGAATGAATGGCGCCATCGTATAAAGAAACGGCCCCCACGCGCAGGCGGCGGCCCGAACTAATGATTTTTGCTTGGTCGATATAACGATCGATGAGGTTTTTCAGGGGAGTATTATCGTAAAGAGAGTCCTTGCCCAGCAATGCCCCCAATATATGCCCAATCCCAAGAATAAATCCCCAGCGCTTACGGTAAGTATCCCTGGCTGAGGTTATATTCAACCAGACTTGTTTCAAAAGCTCGAAATCACTCTGGGCGATCATGGCCCCGTTCAATGCCCCTACCGAAACGCCGCAGATGAGGTCGAAGGAGAGGTTTTTGGTGTTAATGAGGTAATCGAGCGCGCCAACCTGAAAACATCCCTTGGCGCCTCCGCCGGAAAGCACTAATGCGCGCATATTTCAATTTTCTCCTCAAAATAGCCCAGCATAATAATCATCAATAGTGCGGTCAAGTGGGTAGGCAGGGGTCTTGACCTCTGCAATCGAATAATTTATGGACGCTATTGGCGTCCATGTCGGGGTCAAGACCCCGACCTACCCTTGTTTTTCAACACTCCCTCGAGGTCGCCCCTGCCTCACCAACTAAATTCCCAACTGCTCTGATCCGGCACAATCACTTCTTTGCGAACTACCGTCCCCGAAGAATAATAAATCGAGAATTGGTATTTGGTGTCATTGGGCGTCAAATCCTCATTGGGAAGCAGATCCAGATACCAGTAGCCGGTGGAATCGGTGGCGGTGATTTTTTCATACGGAGAGATGACCACAAAGCCGGCCCTTATCGGAGACTCCTTGATTTTCGCCTGCACCGTTACCCCGGTCAACGAATCATAACCTGCTCCGAACACCCAGCCGTAAACCCGGCACAGCCCTATCAATGGAGGATCGCCGGGATCAAATGCGGTAGCCCAGATAGTGTCGGCCAGCGCATTCCCATCGACTTCAAGCTCGAGTGGTAAATTCCCGAAACTGTAACCGGCTTTAAATGGGGCTATTTTGTAATCGCCGTCCATAAGTCCGAAAACCGCAAGACCAGCGCTTGATGTGTACCAAAGGCCGTGGGTAGTTTTCATATCTGCGCCGACAATTTTGACATCGCATTTGGAAATTGCAGTGCTGTCTTCTGCATCAAGAACATAAAGCGAGACCAGATGGTTTCCCCGTTTCGAAAAAGCTTCAATGCCATAAGCCTCCCCGAATGGCGACCAATGGGTTCCTTGACGCAGTTGCTCCGTCACGCGGCTCAGCACCATCTCATTGGGCATAGTATCCGCAGGGACTACTTTATATGTTTTTGCACCCCAATTGGAGCCGGTGGTGTAAAATGAAAACCACGCCGCCAGATAATCTCCAGCCATTCCGGCGAATGATCCGATTCCGCGCCACACAAACGACCCTGGATAGATTTTTCGGATGGGATAATCGAATTGGAGGGTGTCTGATTTCTTCCAGGTTATCTCCTCGAATTTAGTCAAAACAGTGTCCGTGTAGAATCGCGCAAACCTTATCGAATCAGGATAGCCATAGACATTGATGAAATTCGAAGTCATCGGCACAAAAATAGAATCGCCTATCGCGATCTTATCAGGTTGCGCATACGCCATTGACAGGATGCAAAAAATGAGGATGAAACCACTAATATATTTCAGCATAATATCCTTCCCTGCCTTCATAAATTTTGACCGTTAAGAATAAATTCCCATCGAAAGGCGGAATTTTTATCGGCATTTCGTTGTTGTTTATTCCGTAAAATACAGTTATCTCAGTTTCGAAGTCTGTGGCTCCGGCCAGCGCAATATCGAATGTATTTCCATTTCTCAAACAAGAAGCGATGGTCACATTGCCCAGATTGCGTACCATTTGATAAGCATCATAGGTGTGAATCCATTTTATACCTTTAGAGCTGGCATAATCATCAATCAGTCCCGCTAAACTATCCCATCGGGTGGAGATTGTCAGAGGAGGATTGGTGAGCGGGGAAACACCAGTGGTGCAGATATCGGCGGCCATATTGGGATGGAGCTCAATATAAGCCGGAATGCCGCCTTCTAATGCCCCGGCGATGCTCTCTTTGAAATTGGCGAGCGCCTGATTGAGAAGCGAATCGGAAACATCGCGCTCCATCCAATCATAGCCGTTCTGGACTATGGATTGATTTGCGCTCAAATAAGAGAACATCCCGTTGAATGAAGTATCGAGATAATCCTCAAACCAGTAG
>Ga0210044_10003920_pt1 | contig 21079 bp, 15 predicted proteins | sample CryGey13umfilter_2_FD_183959 | JGI IMG/M metagenome (GOLD analysis project Ga0210044, IMG submission 183959) | Groundwater microbial communities from aquifer in Utah, USA - Crystal Geyser 4/9/14 3 um filter (SPAdes) (version 2) | ecosystem: Environmental > Aquatic > Deep subsurface >... | reverse complement strand
CGGGAGTGCTCGTCAAGGAACGAGGCAAGAGATCGGTATTTCTCTCGAATTGTTGTTTCCTGATCCATGCAATAAAGATAGCGAAGTTCATCTTACATTGCACCACTTATTTTGTCGCAGGTCCTTAGCTGCTGGAAACTTCCTCAGGCGTCGCCACGACTCCCGTTTCGGCCTCTACCTCATCCCCCAGGGAAAACTCCGGGTTCTTGACCCACAGGGGCAACTGGAGGCCCGTGGTGTCGTGGTAGTTCTGGATCCGCTCCAGGAGACTCACCGTCACTTCCTGCCCGCAGGCCACCAGCAGGACGCCCGAAGTTGAGCGGACGTCCTCGGTCAGGATCATGCCCGTGCGGAGCTCGTGGACGTTCAGCCCCCGCACCTCGTCCAGGTAGTCGCCCGAAGCGGTCAGTTCGTGGAAGATTTTCAGGAGGGCCGGGTCAAATTGACCTTTCTGGGTCCGCACATAGTCGAAAACCCTGGCGGGGTTCTCACCCATGGATTGCCGTTTTTCCGCCGCTTCGGCGAGCTTGAGGATCCGAGATCCGAGAGGGATTTCTTCCCCCGCGAGGTGATTGTCGGGGAGCCCGGTGCCGTCGAAATTCTTGCCCATGTAGAGCATGATATCCAACACGGACTCGAGGCGGGGGATATTGGCCAGGATGCTGCGGCTCATTTGGGGGATGCGCGCCACCATGGCGTCTTCCTGGGGGGTCAGCGGTTGATTCTCGTAGAGTTTCAGCGCGGTCCCCGCCGGAAGGGTGATGCTGCCGACCTGGCAGAACATGGCCGCAACCTCGACCTGCCAGATCTCCTCCATGCCCACCGTCTGGGCCATCATGGTCGCCAGTTTGCAGATCCTCGTCGCCCGGCCGAAAGCCGAGGGGCTGGCGATGGCCAGGATGTCGGTCAGGGCCTTGATGCTGCCCTTGAGGGTCTTCTCGAGCAGGGTTCGTTCCGCCGTCAACAGCGTGTGCTGACGGATCGCATCCTCGATGGTTCCAGCCAGGACCTGGGCGGAACAGGGCTTGGTCAGGAATCGGTAGATGTAACCTTCGTTGACGGCGCTGGTCACCGAAGCGATGTCCGCGAAACCGGTCAGCAGCACACGCACCGTGTCGGGCCACTCCGCGCGGACGTGGCGCAGGAAAACGGCCCCGGTCATTTCCGGCATCTTCATGTCCGAGACGATGACGGCGAAGGGCGCCTCCTTGCTCAGGATCTCCAGCCCCTCCTTGCCGCTGTTGGCCGTGGTGATGTCGAAGTGCTTGCGCAGGCTGCGCTTGATGGCCTTGAGAATGTTCTCCTCGTCATCGACGCACAGGACACGCGGCAGGTCGGACATGCGGCCAACTCCTTCCTCGGGGGTTCAAGCACCGTTTTGCTTTCCCAGTTGATCGGCAAAAACAGGTTTCCCTTCAGGCATTTCTTTAGGCGTCGATAACAAATTCGCAACTTGACGAGGGAGTCCGGACCCGAATACCACGGGAGTGGCCATGCCGACCGATATCGAGACCTTGGAAACGAAACGGATGGTGGAACGGCTGCAAAGAGTCGAATCGGACCTGCGGGAGGGCGAGGCATTCCAGCAAGCCATCTTCAACGCCGCCCACACCGGCCTGATCATCGTGGATTTCCAGCATCAACAGATCATGGACGCCAACACCACGGCAGCCGCCGTTTTGGGCTACGACCCGGACGACCTGATCGGTCGCCTTCTTGGCCCCATCACCCCCACGGATTGCGACGGTATCCGGCAAAAAATGCTGGAAGACGGCGAGGTCAGGGATGTCGAGACCACCTTGACCCACCAGGACGGACACGCGATCCCGGTGATCCTCTCCCTCACCCGAGTGGAACGTGGGCAGGGTCACTTCGCTGTGATGAGCTTCCTGGACATCAGCCTCCGCAAGGCCGCCGAAAAGGAACTGCGCCAGTCCCATGAGCGGCTCGCCAAGGCCAACGAGGAACTGAAGAAGCACAAGGACCAGATCGTGCAGTCGGAGAAGCTCGCTTCCATCGGGCAGCTGGCCGCGGGCGTCGCGCACGAGATCAACAACCCGGTGGGGTTCGTCACCAGCAACCTCGGAACGCTCACCGAATACATGGAGACCATCGGCAAGGTGCTGGAGCTCTACACCGAGCTCGGACAATTGCCCCCCGAGGACGATACCGGGCGGGCCGAACTGGTGACCAGAATCACGGAGATCAAGGAGGAGGAAGACCTCGATTTCATCCTGGATGACGTGGCGAACGTCCTGAAGGAATCCCAGGACGGAGTCAAACGGGTGACCGAGATCGTCCAGAACCTCAAGAGTTTCGCCCGCGAGGATTCCCAGGAGCGACGGCCCCACAACATCAACGACGGCATCGAGGCCATGATCAAGATGGTCTGGAACGAGTTGAAATACCATTGCGAGGTGGAGCGGGACTTCGGAGAAGTCCCGGTGATCCGCTGCCATCCGGGACAGATCAACCAGGTGATCATGAACATGCTGGTCAACGCCTCCCACGCCATGCCCGAGGAGGGAGGATCCATCACCGTGTCCACTCGCACTCGGGGCGAGGAAATCGAGATCAGCATTGCCGACACCGGCACGGGGATCTCCCCGGATATCCGCAACCGCATCTTCGATCCCTTCTTCACCACCAAGGATGTGGGCAAGGGCACGGGATTGGGCCTGGCCATCAGCCACGGTATCATCGAAGACCACGGCGGCCGCATCGAACTGGAGAGCGAGCTCGGCCAGGGAAGCACCTTCCACATCTATCTGCCCCTGACGGGGACCGGCGACGACGACGACCCCGAACAGGCCGACCTGATCGGCTAACCGCCCACCGGGTTCTTCGGCACGCGGCGCTTGGCTCAAGCGCCGCGTTCTGCTATAAGTACGGGGATCTTCAGATCCCGCTGCCCAGCGGGTTCCGCCACGTCTTTCCCCGACAGAAGGACCGTCACCATGAGCTTGCGATCCTCCCTGAAACCGGGCGCCGCTACCTTGCGCCTCCTTGCTATTCTCCTCCTGCTTGGGATGGCAGCCAACGCCGCGGCTGCAGACAAAGACAAGGATTCCGGACCCTGGTCCAGCGGTGATTTCTCCGGGCTGCAGTGGCGGTCCATCGGGCCGGCCATCGCTTCGGGCCGCATCGGCGATTTCGCGGTCGACCCCCGCAACCCCTTCCACTACTTCGTCGGGGTCTGTTCGGGCGGGGTGTGGGAAACCACCGATGGTGGCACCACCTTCGCCCCCATCTTCGACGATCAGGGCAGTTATTCCATCGGTTGCCTGGCCCTGGCGCCGACCAACCCCGACATCCTGTGGGTCGGCACCGGAGAGAGCAACAGCCAGCGCAGCGTCTCCTACGGCGACGGGATCTACCGTTCCCTGGACGGCGGCAAGACCTGGGAAAACATGGGTCTGAAGCGTTCCCTGCACATCGGCCGCATTCTCGTCCATCCCGCCGACGAGAACACCGTCTTCGTGGCCGCCGAAGGCCCGCTGTGGGGACCCGGAGGGGACCGCGGCGTCTTCAAGACCACCGACGGCGGCAAGACCTGGGCCAAGGTCCTGGACATCGACGAGGACACCGGAGTGGTGGATCTCGTCATGGATCCCCGCGACCCCGACGTGATCTATGCTGCGGCCTACCAGCGGCGGCGGCATCTGTGGGTGCTGATCGACGGCGGGCCCGGCTCGGGGATCTACAAGACCACCGACGGCGGCGCCAACTGGGTCGAACTGGAAGGCGGCTTGCCGAGCGCGGACAGGGGCCGCATCGGCCTGGCGATTCCGCCCCGGGCGCCCGATACCGTGTACGCCATCGTGGAAGCCGCCGACGACAAGGGCGGTTTCTTCCGCTCGCAGGACCGCGGCGCCTCGTGGGACAAGATGAGCGACGGCGTTTCCAGCAGCCCCCAATATTACAACGAGATCGTGGCCGACCCCGTCGATCCCGACCGGGTTTACAAGATGGACACCTTCCTGCAGGTCACCCTCGACGGCGGCAAGTCGTGGCAGCGCATCAGCAAGTTCACCAAGCACGTGGACAATCATGCCCTGTGGGCCGATCCCGAGCGGCCCGAGCATCTGCTGGTCGGATGTGACGGGGGAATCTACGAGACCTTCAACCGGGGTGAGACCTGGCGTTTCATGGCCAACCTGCCGGTCACCCAGTTCTACCGCGTCGCCGTTGACAACGACACGCCGTTCTACAACGTCTACGGCGGCACCCAGGACAACAACACCATCGGCGGCCCCTCGCGCACCGTCCTGGGCCACGGCGCCAGCAACCGCGAATGGTACTTCCTGCTGGGCGGCGACGGTTTCGAACCCGCAGCCGACCCGGAAAACCCCGACATCATCTATTGCCAGTGGCAATACGGTGCGCTCAACCGGTACGACCGCAAGAGCGGCGAGACCCTGGACGTCCAGCCGCAACCCGCAGACGGCGACCAGCCCTTCAAGTGGAACTGGAACTCGCCCGTCATCATCAGCCCGCACGACCACAAGCGGCTGTACTACGCCTGCCAGTATGTGTTCCGCAGCGACGATATGGGCAACAGCTGGCGCCGCATCAGCGACGACCTGTCCGCCGGAATCGACCGCAACAAACTGGAGGTCATGGGCCGGGTGTGGAGCGTCGATGCCGTGGCCAAGAACAATTCCACCTCCTTCTGGGGCAGTGTGATCACCCTGGCCGAATCCCCCGTGCAGGAAGACCTGCTGTTCGCCGGCACCGACGACGGCCTGATCCAGATCACCTCCGACTCGGGCGGCTCGTGGACGAAGGTCGGCCAGTTCCCCGGTGTGCCGGACCAGAGCTACCTCAGCGACATCGAACCCTCCCGTTTCGACGCCGGTGTGGTGTTCGCCAGTTTCGACAATCACAAGCGGGACGACTTCACCGCCTACGTGCTCAAAAGCACCGACGGCGGGCGCAAGTGGAAGTCCATCGCCGGCAACCTGCCCGAGGGCGTGGTCTACTCCCTGGCGCAGGACCACGTGGATCCCGACCTGCTGTTCGCCGGGACCGAGTACGGTGTCTTCTTCACCCGGGACGGCGGCAAATTCTGGACACGCCTGAAGGCCGGCTTGCCGCCCATCGCCTGCCGCGACCTGGAAATCCAGCGCCGGGAGAACGATCTGGTGGTCGCCACCTTCGGACGCGGCTTCTACATCCTGGACGATTACACCCCCCTGCGGAACCTGAAGCCCGCCGACCTGAAGCAGGAGGCGGTGCTGTATCCGGTCAAGGACGCGCTGATCTACGTGCCTGCGACCCCGCTGGGCGACAGCGGCAAGGGAAGCCAGGGCGACGCCCTGTTCACGGTGAAGAACCCGCCCTTCGGGGCTGTGATCACCTATCACCTGGCCGAAGGCCTGCAAACGCTCGCGGATCAGCGGAAGAAAAAGGAAAAGAAACTGGTCGAAAAGGATGAACCGGTCTTCTACCCCCCCTGGGATTCCCTGCGGGCTGAAGATCGCGAGCACGATCCCCAGGTTTTCCTGACCGTGCGGGACGCCGCAGGCAACACCGTGCGCCGAATCGAGGGCCCGATCGGCGAGGGCTTCCAACGCGTCGCCTGGGATCTGCGGAGCCAGGATCTGGGTCCGGTCAACCTCGAGAGCCACGGACAGCATTCCCCCTGGGACAATGTTCCCGCCGGGTCGTTGCTGCCCCCGGGGACCTACAGCGCGACCCTGAGCAAGCGCATTCGGGGCAACGAAACCCAGATGGCGGGGCCCGTGGAATTCCACACCCACCTGCTGGGGGACAACACCACCCTGGTGGACGACTACGCCACCCTGGCCGACTTCCAGGCCGCGGCCAACGAGTTGCATCGCGCGGTGCAGGGCGCCGGCCGCACCCTGACCGCCGCCCAGGAGCGCCTGGACCATATCCGCAAAGCGGTGGAGATCACCCCGACCCTCGATCGGGGCCTGCTGGACGACATCGACGCCGTCGATGCCCGGTTGCAGGACATGAAGACAGCCCTCTACGGCGACCGCACGGTGAGCCGCCGCAGCGAACCCACCCTGCCGGGGATTTCCGGTCGCGTGGGGCAGGTCCGTTGGGGCCTGCGCGACATCACCTCTGCTCCCACCCAGACCATGCGCGACAACCTGAAGCTGGCCGGCGACTTGTTCGCCCCGCTGCTGAAGGATCTGCGGCAGCTGGGCGAACGGGATATCCAGGGGCTGGAGGCGCGCCTCGAAGCGGCGGGCGCACCTTACACCCCCGGGCGGATCCCGGTCTGGCCTCGATGAGGATCCGGTCGTCCGGATAGGGAAGGCCCCCGGTTTGCGCCGGGGGCCTTCTCGCTTCGACTCCGGATTCCCTCGCCCCGGGCTATTCCCGTCCCAGGGCCACGATGGGGTCCATGCGGGCGGCCCGGTTCGCGGGGTACAGCCCGAAGAACACGCCGATGGAGACCGAGAAAAGCGCCGCGCCGATGGTCACCGCGGGCGAGACCTCGAAGGGGAACCGCAGGAGGTGGGTCATGCCCCAGGAGGCGAGATAGCCGCACAATATCCCTAGGACCCCACCGATGCCCGTCAGGGTCCCCGCCTCGATGAGAACCTGCAGCAGGACATCCCGACGCCGCGCGCCCAGCGCCATGCGCACCCCGATCTCCCGTGTGCGTTCGGCCACGGAAATCAGCATGATGTTCATGACCCCGATGCCCCCGACCAGCAGACCGATGGACGACAGGACCATCAGGACCAGGGCCACTCCGCCGGTGATCTTGTCCACCATCTCGCCGTAGGTCTCCGAGGAGATGATGTCGAAATCGTTGGCTTCTCCCGGTCGCAGGCGGCGCAGGCGGCGCATCGTGCCCACGAGGTTCGAGACCACGATGTCGGCGTCGGCCCCCTCGCCCGTCAGCACCGCGATATTGCGGTCCTCGATCCCGACGAACATGCAGTCCTTCTGGAAAGTGGTCCAGGGCACACACACGTAGTTGTCGCCCATGGAGCCGATGATGTGGTTTCGGGCGGCCATGGTGCCCACGATCCGAAACGGCTTGCCGTAGATGTTCAGGGTCTTGCCGATGGGATCGATCTGGGGAAAGAGATCCTCGCTCGGACCGTAGCCCAGCACCGCCACCCGTTCCTTGGCGGCCACCTCCTGGGCGGTGAAGAAGCGGCCGTCGCCCACGGGGATGGAGAAAAGGAAGGGGAAATTCTGGCTGCTGCCGAACGCCTGCACGAAGTTTGTCTTCTCCTGCCCGTACCGCAACACCATACCTGATCCGTTGCTGACCTCGTAGTCCACCATGTCCACGCCGTCGGTGGCCTGGATTCCCGGGATCAGCTCCGGCATGAGGTGTGGGCGACGGGCGATCTCCGCCGGGTCCGCCCCGCCCATGCCCGTGAACCGGCTGATGTAGATGTAGGGTCGGTTGGCCGAAACGATGTCGTTGCGGATGCGGCCGCTGAGGCCCGAGACGATGGTGAAGATGGCCAGCAGGGTGGTGACCCCGATGGTCACGCCCAGGATCAGCAGGCTGCTGCGCATGCGGTGTCCCCTGATGGAGCGCATGGCCTCGCTCACTCCGTCGCGCATGGTGTATCCGCGGGGACTACTCATAGCGCAACGCGTCCACCGGGTCGAGCCCGGCGGCCTTCCAGGCCGGATAGGTGCCGAATCCCGCCCCGATCAGGAAGGTGGTCCCCAGCCCGAGAAGCACCGACCAGCCGGCCAGGGCGAACGGGAGCGGCGAGGCCAGGGAGATCACCCAGGCCAGGAAAAACCCCGTCAGGATTCCGATGATCCCTCCCACCACCGAGAGCGTCACCGCCTCCACCATGAACTGCCACAGGATCGCCCGTCGCGGCGCCCCCAGGGCCTTGCGCACGCCCACCTCGCGGGTCCGCTCGGTGACCGAGACGAGCATGATGTTCATCAGCACGATCCCCCCGACCACCAGGCTGATCCCCACCAGGGGAACCAGGGCCTGGTAGATGGCCGAACTGATCCCACTCCAGATATTCAGCAGCTGGTCCGAAGTCTTGATGACGAAATCGTCGCGGGCCAGGGGCCGCAGGCGATGGCGCATGCGCATGAGGAACGTCGCCTCGTCCTGGGCCTCCTGCAGACGGTCCAGGTCGGCGGCGGCGACCTTGATGCTTAGGGATTGCCGCGACCCGAAGACCTTGCTCCAGGCGGTCAGCGGGGTCAGGGCGAACTGGTCGCGGTTCTCGCCGCCGACCGTCCCGCGCCGCTGCGCCACGCCCACCACCTTGAAGTGGCGGCCGCCGATGCGGACCTCCTTGCCCACCGGGTCGGCCCGGCGGGGAAACAGTTCCGCAGCCACCTCGCTGCCCAGGACCACGACCTGGGCCGCGGTGCGCACGTCCTGCTCCAGAAGGTGGCGTCCGAGGGCCAGGGGGATGTCTTCCAGCAGGGTGATTTCCGACGTCACCCCACGGACACGCACCCCGGAAAAGCTGCGGCCGCCGGCGCGCAGGTCGGCTCCCACCGAAGTCATCGCGCCCACGGCCCGCGCCGTGGTCATGCGGTCGCGCAGGTAATCCCGGTCGTCCAGGGTCAGACGCGGGTTGTTCAGGGATTCCATGAAGGCGTCGAAATCGGTCAGGAACTGCAGTTCGTTGATCCGCGATACGGTGAACACGTCGGTGCCCTCGTTCAGGACCACCTGGGACACGTAGCTGTCGGTCCCGTAGATCAGAGACACGACGGCGATCACCGACATGGTACCCACGATGTTGCCCAGCAGGGTCAGGAACGTGCGCAGCTTGTGCCCGCGCAGGCTGTCCAGGGCTATCCGGACGCCTTCGAGGATGTTCATCGCCGTTTGCTGTCCCGGTCATCCTTCCGGATCACCTTGACCTGGGAGCCGTCCTTGAGCTCGCGCAGGATGCGAAAAGGTCCGGCGACGACTTCGGTGTCCTGGCCCACCCCCGACAGGATCTCGAAATCCTCCTCGCCGGTGATGCCGAGGCCCACCGGGACGAACTTCACAAACCCCTCGCGGATCACGAACACCCCTTCGGCCTCCTTGCCCTTGGTGGTCACCGAGTCCCCACTCGCTTTGCGCGGCGCAAAGCCCAGTTCTTCCAGGGCCGATTCCTGGGCCCGACCGCGGCGCCCCGGATAACGGCGGATGTCCTCCTCCTTGAGGGGCCATTCGCGAACCGTGACCGCACCCAGGGGAATCGCCAACGCGCTCTGCCGCTCGGCGACGGTGATCTCGGCCTTTGCGGTCAGGCCCGGCCGCACGTTCTGCGGCGCCGCAGCCAGGGTGATCTTGACCTGGAACTCCACCGCCTCGGTCGAGCCGCCGGTGTTCACGCGCAGGGGGCTGTGGTCGATCTCGGTCACGGTGCCGGCGAAGGTCGTATCGGGAAAGGCGTCGACGGTCACCTTGGCGGCCTGGCCACGGTGCAGATCCACCACCTCGGTCTCGTCGACGTCAACCCAGGCCTCCATGGTGCCGAGGTCGGAAATGACCAGCAGCACCGTGCCCGGGTTGTTGAGGGTGCCCATGATGGCGTTCTCGCCCTCTTCCACGTTCAAGCGGGTGATCACCCCGCCCATGGGCGCGGTGATGGTCACTTTCTCCAGGTCGTGGCGGGCCTTGTCGAGATTCGCACGATACTGGGCGATGCGATGCCGGGCGGACTCGACGCGCGCGCCCTCGATCAGGAGGTTCGTGCGGGCGGCCTCCACGTTTTCCGCGGTGGACAACCCCGCCGCGAACAGTTCCTCGGCCCGTTTGCTGTCCAGTTGGGCTTTTTCCAAGTTCGCCTGGGCCAGATCCCGATCCGCCTGCGCCGACTGCAGGGACGCCGTCAGCCCCTGGACCGACGCCTGGTACTCCGTGGGGTCGATCTCCAGCAGCAGGTCGCCCGCCTTGACCTGCTGGCCCTCCTTGACGGCGAGATTGACGATGGTGCCCATGGCGTTGGCGCTCACGTCGACCTTGCGCTGGGGCTGCAGGGTACCGGAGCAGTTGACCTGGGCCACGAGGTCCTTCCGCACGACCTTGCCGACCTCGACCTTCGCTTCGGCCTTGTCCCGTGAACGCAGCACGGACATGGCGATCGCGGCCACCACGATCACCCCCATCACGATCAGGATGATTTTCTTCACGCCGAACCTTCCTTCTACATCACGATCAGACCGATGGCCACGGGCACGGCGGTCGCCAGGGCCCAAGGCAACAGAACCGACACGGCCGCCGACCGGGTGCTGAGCTTGAACACGCGCGAAAATCCGATGACCAGGATGACCAGCCCCCACCAGGTGAAGAAATCACCGTAGGACTGGAGAATCTGGTGCAGGGGGGATGTGGGGTCGTCGCCCGGCGCGAAGGCCGCAAGTCCAATGGTCACACTGAATACGGACTCTGTCATCATCACCAGGGGCAGCTTGATCAGCACCCCGAGGCCGAAGGGTATGAGCGAAGCCCAGGACACCACCCCGAGCGCCTGCTTCATGGTGCCCTGGCCACCTCCCATGCGCACGAAGAAACCCAGGATGAGCCCGAAGATGATGATCGAAGCCCAGGCCGCCAGGCCGGAGAACACACCCTGGACGGCCCGCTTCACCGGGGTGGGACTCATGGCCTGGTCGTATTGCTGTTGCCAGGCGTCCTCCGGAATCAACTGGCTGATCTTGGAGTCCCGCATGACTTCCATCTGCTCCGGACCGGAGATGGGCAGGGTCGCGTAGGTGAACACGCCGGTGATCACCACGACCAGCAGCCCCGGGATCAGGAAGCGCGGCGCCTCCCCCACGTGATCCATCAAGCGCGAGGGGAACGCCACCAGGTCCATCAGCCGTTGCAGGAGGGAATTCTTCATGGTCCATCAACTTTCGTTGGAGCCGGAGCTCTGTTCGCTATCCCGTCTGGTCGTGAAGCGATCCAGCCGTGCCTGGAGATCCCGACCGGCCGCGGCCAGGGGCCCGGACGCTTCGTTCGCGATCATGGCCCGCGTGCCGGTAGCGGGGTCGTCGGACCGAGCCAGGAATTCCTGCGCGAAAGCGCCGCTCTCGATATCGGTCAGGATCCCGCGCATCCGCTCGCGCACCTCGTCTCCGATCAGGAACGGTCCGCGGGTCAACCCCCCGTAGGCGGCGGTGCCGCTGATACGCCGGCGCATGCCGTCGATGCCGTGGGCGTGGATCAGGTCCGTGATCAGCTTCAACTCGTGCACGCACTCGAAGTAGGCGTTCTCCCGGCCGTAACCGGCCTCCACCAGCACGTCGAAGGCGGCCTTGAGCAACTCGATGACCCCGCCGCACAACACGCTCTGCTCACCGAACTGGTCGCTGACGCATTCGGCGTCGAAGGTGGTGACGAAACCGCCGCCAGCCAGGCAACCCACAGCGCCGGCATACGCGGCCGCCAGGTCCCAGGTTGCCGCATCGTCAACCGGCAGGACCGCCAGCAGGCCTGGTGTTCCACCCCCCGCGGCATGGGCTGCCAGGAGCATATCGCCCTGACCCTTCGGCGCGACCAGGAAACAGGGGTGCGCCGGTCCCGGGTCCACGCCCGCAAAAGCCAGGGCGAACCCGTGGGCGAAGCCGAGAGCGGCCCCCGGCTTCAGGTTGGGAGCCACATCGGAAGCGAACACGTCGCTCATGACTTCGTCGGGCAACATGAGCATGACGGGGTCGCCGGCCGCGGTGGCAGCGTGGGTATCCAGCACGCGAAACCCTTCGCTCACCGCCAGTTCCCGGCGGGGGGAGCCCGGACGGGCACCCACCACGACCTCGATACCGCTGCGGCGCAGGTTGTGGGCCTGCGCCCGCCCCATGGTGCCGTAGCCGATCACCGCCACGGTCCGACCCTGGAGCGGTGTCGTGTCGACGGCGTTCGCCTCGACGACCGAGCCGCGCGGTGGAGGAATGGCGGGGAAAAATCGTGATTTCATGCCCGCACCATAGGCCAGGGCGGCCTTCTTGACAAGAATCCCCTCATGGGATAAATTGCCTGCCTGCCCGGAATACGGCCATCCCAGCCGGATCCCGGACTGACAGTTTGGTGGCGGCTTAGCTCAGCTGGTTAGAGCATCGGAATCATAATCCGAGTGTCCGGGGTTCGAGTCCCTGAGCCGCTACCAACCCTTTCACCGACCTCTCATGTCCGCGTCGGTATCTTGTCCGCGTCGGTATCTTGTCTCCGTCCGTCTCATCTCGCAGCCGCATCCGGCGCCGATACTTCCCGGGAGTACACTTGGACGGGCATCCCCTTCTGCAGCGTATCGCCCATGGGCTGGATGATCTGGCCCGCCCGGGCGACGATCTGGGTGACGCCCCGGGCATCCTGGTGGGATTCTCCGGCGGACCCGACTCCCTGGCGTTGCTCCTGGGGGCCCACCACTGGCGCGCAAGCGGCGGCGGCTTCGTCGCCGCGGCCCACCTCCATCACGGGATGCGGGAAGACGATGCGGCGGCGGATCTGGCCTTCTGCCGGGATCGCTGCGCCCGCCTGGACATTCCCCTGCACACCGACCGCCAGGACGCCCGCCCGGTTGCGCGGCGGCGCGGACAGGGCCTCGAGGAAGCGGCCCGTCACCTGCGTCTGGCCTGGCTGCGGGACCTGATCCGGCAGGACGACCGCCTGGCGCTCATGGCCCTGGGCCACAATCTGGACGATCAGGCCGAAACGGTCCTGATGAGGTTGATGCGGGGCACCGGGCCGGTCGGGCTGCGCGGCATGCTGCCCCGACAGGGCGATATCATCCGCCCCCTGCTCGGCATCCGGCGCACCGAGATCCTGGCCGGACTGGAGGAAATGGGCGAGATCTGGCGCACCGACCGGACCAATCTCGAGGGCGACAACCTGCGGGCCCTGATGCGGCGCAAGGTGAATCCGGTGCTGGACGAGGTTTTCGGTCCCGGCGCCCATCTGCGGTCCGCCCGGGCAACCGAACTCCTGGCCGACGACCTGGAGCTGCTCGACAAGATGACCGCCGAGGCGCGGGCCGCCGCCACCCATCCGGAGCACCCGGAGGATCTGGTGTGCGGGAAGCTGCTGGATCTGGAACCTGCCCTGGCGGCCAGGGTCATGCGCACCTGGCTGGGCACCCGCCCGGATCTGGGCGATACCCCCGGACAGGTGCACATCGCCGCGGCCCTGCAGTGGTTGACCACGGGGACCTCCGGCACCGGGTTGGACCTGCCCGGCGGGCGGCGTCTGGAACGCGTCTTCGACCGGATCACCCTGAACCGCACCGAAGCGTTGGGGTATGCCGCAGGCCGTGCCCCCGACTTTCGGGTTATCGTTGCGCCTGCCGCCGATTCGACCGATTCTGAACAAGATGGCCGTCACGAGGGTACGGGAGAAGTGGTGAACGGCGGGTGGCGTATCCATTGCCACACCGAGAACCTGATCGGCAATCTGCGCGTCGATCATCCCATGCCCGGTGACCGGATGCGGCCGCTGGGCCTGGCCGGCAGCAAAAAACTGAGCGATCTGATGCGCGAGGCCCGCATCCCGGCCGCCCACCGCGAGCGGACCCTCGTCATCCGCGATCAGGATGGTATCTTGTGGGTGGTGGGCGTGGCTCGGGACGAGCGCACGCGCCTGTTGCCGACCGGAGGCAAGATGGTTACTATCAGCGTCATTGAACGGACACACGACCTTCAGCGAGGAACCTGAGGCCCATGAACAAACAATCCGGACCGCGTCCTTCCGGACCCAAAAAGCAGCCCCGCACTCCGGGGCCGCGCCCACCTCAGATTCCCGGCAAGACGGCGGGATTCTGGATCCTGTTGGTATTCCTGGTTTTCCTGGTCTACCAGATGATCTACATCGACCGGACGTCGGTTTTCGAGCTGAACTATTCGGCCTTTCAGGAGCAGGTTCTCCAGGGCCACATCAAATCCATCGAAAAGACCGGCCTGGACGTCCACGGCGAACTCAACGAGAAGATCACCCTGACGGTGACCGATGGTTCGCTGCAGGACGTCGACCGCTTCCACACCCGGCTCCTCAACGAACGCGATGATTTCGCGGATTGGATCCTGGCCACCAACAGCGAAGCTTCCCTGGCCGGCGTGCCCCCCAAGCGCGATTGGTGGGCCATGGTCAGCTACTACATCCCCTTCGTGCTGATCCTGGTGTTGTGGCTGTTCTTCCTGCGCCAGATGCAGGGCGGGGGCAACAAGGCCTTCAGCTTCGGCAAATCGAAGGCCAAGTTGTTCAACATGGACAAGCCGGAAGTGAATTTCGAGGACGTGGCCGGTTGTGACGAGGCCAAGTACGAACTGCAGGAGATCATCGACTTCCTGCGGGCGCCCCAGAAGTTCCAGCGCCTGGGCGGCCGGATTCCCAAGGGCGCCCTGCTGGTCGGATCACCGGGCACGGGCAAGACCCTGCTGGCCCGCGCCGTGGCCGGCGAGGCCGGTGTGCCCTTCTTCAGCATGAGCGGATCGGATTTCGTGGAGATGTTCGTGGGCGTGGGCGCCAGCCGCGTGCGTGACCTGTTCGAGCAGGGCAAGAAGAACGCGCCCTGCATCATCTTCATCGACGAAATCGACGCCGTGGGTCGGCACCGCGGCGCCGGACTGGGCGGCGGTCACGATGAACGCGAGCAGACCCTGAACCAGCTCCTGGTGGAGATGGACGGCTTCGAGTCCAACGAGGGCGTGATCCTGGTCGCGGCCACCAACCGGCCCGACGTGCTGGATCCCGCACTGCTGCGGCCCGGCCGGTTCGACCGCCAGATCGTCGTCGACATGCCCGACTTCACCGGCCGCGAGGCCATCCTGAAGGTCCACATGAAGAAGGTGCGCGTGGCCGCCGAGGTCTCCGCCCAGAAGATCGCCGCCGGAACTCCCGGCATGGCCGGCGCGGACCTGGAGAACCTGGTCAACGAGGCCGCCTTGCTGGCCGCCCGCAAGAACCACGACTACGTGACGACCGAGGATTTCGAGGACGCCAAGGAAAAGGTCATGCTCGGTCCCGAGCGCCGCAGCCGGGTCTTCACCGACAAGGTCAAGCGGGAGACGGCCTACCACGAGGCGGGCCACGCCGTGGTGGCCTTCAACTGCCCCGACGCCGACCCCGTCCACAAGGTGACCATCATCCCCCGTGGGCAGGCTCTCGGCCTGACCCACATGCTGCCGGTGGAGGATCAGTACACCAAGGACGAGCAGAAATACCTGGACGAGATCTGCGTCGGCCTGGGTGGCCGCGTGGCCGAGGAAATCTACCTGGGCAAGATCGGCTCGGGAGCCTACGCCGACATCAAGATGGTCACCGGCAACGCCCGCACCATGGTCACCCGCCTGGGTATGAGTCGGGAACTGGGGCCCATCTCCTTCGAGGAGGGCAACCAGCAGGTCTTCCTGGGACGGGATTTCGCCCATCATACCAGCCACAGCCAGAAGACCCTCGAGAGGATCGATGGGGAGATCAAACGCATCGTCGAGGAGCAACTCGTTCGCGCGCGGCAAATCCTGGGCGAAAACCGCGACTCGGTCGAGGTCCTGACCGCGGCCCTGCTCGAGCGCGAGACCATCGACGCCGCCGAGTTCCAGCTCCTGATGGCGGGCAAGGAACTGCCCGAGATGGTCATCGAGGTCGATCACACCATCGAGGAAGACACGCCGGTGGTGGAGGAATCGCCCGCGGGCCATGAGGCCCCGGCGGTCGAAGATGAAGAACAGTTCGACTGATCCTCACCCCCTTGCCTGGGACCTGGGCCGAACCGTCTTGCGACCGGCGGGACGGCCCCTGGTCATGGGTATCCTGAATCTGACTCCCGACAGCTTCCACGCCCCTTCACGGGTGCCGGCGGTGGAATCCGCCCTGGTCGCGGCGCGGGGCATGATCGGGGCCGGAGCGGACATCCTGGACCTCGGCGCGGAATCCTCCCGCCCGGGGGCCGAACCCGTGGACCCCGCGGCGGAACAGGATCGGCTGCTGCCGGTGCTGGAAGCCTTGCGCAGGGAAACGGACATCCCCGTTTCGGTGGACACCGTGAGAGCGACCACGGCCCGCGCCGCCCTGGCGGCCGGGGCCGACGCCATCAACGATATCAGCGCCGGTCTCCAGGACGCCGACATGTTGCCGCTGGCCGCCTCTGCTGGGTGTGGCCTGGCGCTCATGCACATGCAGGGCGTTCCCCGCAACATGCAGGACAACCCCGCCTACGACGACGTGGTCGGCGCGGTCCGGGAATTCCTGGCCCAACGCGCGCAGGTTGCGATCGACCTGGGGGTGCAACGACGACGCATCATCGTCGATCCGGGTATCGGTTTCGGGAAGACTCCGCAGCACAACCTGACTCTGCTGGCCCGGTTGGGCGAGCTGGCCGAGGGGCTGCCGTTGCTGCTGGGAGCCAGCCGCAAGCGGTTCATCGGAGATGTCACCGGCGCCGAGGCTCCGGATCGGTTGCCCGGCAGCCTCGCCGCGGTGGCCGCCGCCCATTCCTCCGGCGCCGCCGTGGTGCGCGTGCACGACGTGGCCGCTACGGTGCAGTTCCTGCAGGTGCTGCAAGCGGTGTCCGACCGAGCCTGAACACCCCGTTCCAGATCATGTTCAACTGGTAGGTCAGATTGGTCCGGCCAGCGGTCCATTGCTGGACGAATCCCGCCTCGATGGCCAACCCCGTGCCCACGGGAAGCTGCAACAGGTCGACCCCCAGCTGGGAGTAGCGGTCGAGGCCGTACAGGGGATCCCCCCTGCCGGAGACGAGCCCGTCACCGCGGAAGCGCGCTCCCCGGACCCGAGCCGTCAAACCCGGGCGCAAGCGGACATCCAGCCTCACCCACGCCTCCCTGCCCTCCCCGGTCACCAGGGGATCGAGATCGGACTCGTCCCTGGACCACAGATGGTCGTACCCCGCGCTCCAACCGACGCGGTCATCGGGCCTGAGGCCGGGACCGACCGCGAGCCCTGCCCCGTACATCAGATTCTGGGCCACGCGCCCGCTGAGGCTGACCTGACCGCCGGCATGGGTCCACATGAATTGACCCTGGATGCGCAGCCAGCGGTTCAAAAGATGCGCCCGGTGACAGGAGGCGATTTCGAATTCCTCCGGGTCGACCTCCCCCTCCCGCACACGCCAGTTCAACCAGCTGTCGCCGGTGTAGTGGTCGCGGTCGGACCGCAACTGGAATCCTTCCTCGAGATCCGTCTCCAGCTTGCCCACGTCGTCCAGCATGGCTTCGTGGATCCAGTGCGTGGCGATCAGGGTGCCGGCGACGACGTGCACCCCGGGCAAGACCTCATGCACGATCCGCAGCACGGGGCGATGGATGTCGAGGTCGGCCTCGTCGCCCAGGTTGCGCCCCAGCAGGACACCGCCTTCAAGGACCAGGTTGTCCGCAACGTGGTAACGCAGACGGGGCTCGGACAGGGTAAGGAACCAGGTCCGGCCCAGGATGTCCGGCAGGTTGAACAGTTCCAGGTTCTTGAAGACGACGGCCGTCTCCACGGCCAATTCGAGTTCGCCCGCAGCGCCCGGCGCCAGGGTCGGCATCCCGGTGCTGGTGCCCACCAGCGTGCTGCCGGTCAACGCGGAGGGCTCCTGGGCACGGGCCGACATCACCGCGACCGCAGCCAGGATGACCGGGAGAACCAATCGGAATGGCCGCATCAATCGAGGAACCTCTCCCGCCAGAGTTCGAAGCCCAGGATGGTCATCACCAGTGGGGCTCGCTCGAGGGCGCCGCCCAGGTATTCCTCCCGCAGGTGCCGCACCGATTCCCCGTTCAGCACTCCGGTTTCGCGGATCCGGTCCGGGGCCAGGTAACGTTCCACCAGATCATTCATGCGCCGGCGGTCGAAGTCGTGGATGTCGAAGATGAAGCCCTGCTTGCGCCCCCGCCAGACCCGGGAGGGCGCGAACCGTTCCAGCAGTTTCGTGTGCAGGTACTTGCCGTAACCCCGGCCCCTGGTCTTGTAGCGGGTGGGCAGGGTACAGACGAAATCCACGAGTTCGCGGTCGTAGTAGGGGCACACCTGCTGAACCTGCATGGCGTCGTGGACGGCCCCGGCTTTCAGCAGCACTCCGTGCATGATGAAATACTTGGCGAACCCCATGCGCAGGCGTTCGTAAAGCGGGATGTCCGGTCGGTCGCGCAGGTACCGACCCAACTCGAATTCCGTGGCCTCGATCGGACGGCCGAGCAGTTCGGACAACCGGCGGCCGGTGAACTTCTTGTGGAGGACCCAGGAGAATTCTTCCTGCTGGAGAAGGTCCGACACGCAGCGGGTCGGCGAACTCAACCCCAGGCCCAGGCTCCGATCGGTCCAATCGACCGCCTGGGCGATGGGCCGGCGCAGCCAGGTCGGCACCAGCCGGTAATAATAATACCAGGGCCGCAGGTCCCAGTTGCCGTAAAGGCCGTCGGGACCGTCGCCGGCGAAGACCGCCGTGAAATCCCGGGCCACGGCCCGGGTGATGACCAGGTTGGGAATGGCCGAAATATCCGCCATGGGTTGCGCGTATAGGTCGGGCAATTCATCCAGGGCGGCGAAACATTCATCCTCCTCGAGATACACGCAGCGGTGGTCATCGATGCCCAGGGACATGGCGACCCGACGTGCCCGCGGCACCTCGTCGTGTCGGCTGTTGCGGCAGCCGAGGGTGAAGGCGGTCACCTGCCGCCCCAGTCGGCGCCGCAATACGGCATTCAGCAACCCGGTATCCTGTCCCCCGCTCAGGTACGCCGCGATGGGAGTCCCGTCCGCCGGCAGGCGAGAGGCCACCGCCTCGACGACCAGATTTTCCAGTTTGTCCAACAGATCCTGTTCACTCCAACCGGCGACGTCCCGGAATTGCCATCCGTCTCCGATGACCTTGTGATAGGTCTGGCGGGTGGTCTCCTTCCCGTTCCAGGTCAGGTATTCCCCCACCGGAAGACTCATGATATCGCGGTAGATGGTCCAGGGCGGGCTGATGAAACCCAGGGAAAAGTACTCGCGCACCCCGTGGTCGCCAATGGTCAGGGGAGCCCAGCCCGAACGCGCCAGTCCGGTGAGGTCCGACGAGAAGACCAGACCGTCCGGCAGGTCGGCGATGTACAGCCGCTTCAGGCCGTAGGGGTCGACGGCCAGGAACAGGGACTGCTCCTGCGTATCGAACACGGCGGCGGCGAAACTGCCCTTCAGATGCTTGAGGAAAGAGACTCCGTGCCGCAGAAACGCGTCGGTGAAGACTTCGGCACGAGTGCCGCCGGAGGCGGCAAATCCTTGGCTTCCCAGATGCCCTGCCAGGACCTCGGCGCTGGCCAGGCTCGCATCCAGAAGACAGATATACCGACCGTCAGGACTGCGGAAATGGTCCTCGCCCCGCACAGACAACCCGTAACCGGGCCCCAGGATAGCGGTGTCCGAAACCCCGGCCACTACCTCGGATCGATGACACCGAGCCAGGAATCGGGTCAGGTCCTCCTCCTTGTAACCTTCGGCCAAATGGCCGATTAACCCCGTGATTCTTCCCATTATTGATCCCTGGTTTTCATAGTCAGGAGAGCATTTTCGATCTGGCACTAGGTTTGCAGTCGCCGTGCACGCGGTCAACTCCATATCGTGGAATTTTTATTTACATTTAGTGATATTTGCTTTATGATTATAATCATGGAACGGGGAGTTGACTCTGCACCGGAATTGACGTTGATTGTCGGCTAACGGGGAATTCAAAATTGGGATTGGGAGGATTGAAATGACCAAATTGTTCATGCTTGTGGTGGTTGCGACTCTGTTGCTGATCGCAGGCGTGTCATTGGCGGCCAACGAGATGATCGTCACGCCGATGAAGGCTGATATCGAGATCGTAGATTTCGAGAACTTCGGCATGACCGTGGCCGAGAAGTGCGGTGAAGCCGACAAGGCGACCCAGTGCTGCAAGATCGGCAACCGGAATCCCTACGCCTACGCCGTGCAGGATTTCGTGACCGGTAACCAGAGCTTCAGCTACATGTTCTTCGCCGAGCCTTCCTGCGGATGCGAGACCGGCTTTACCACCGGCAAGATCCGCATCGCCATCCAGGTGGGTGAAGAGGATGTGCCCCTGACGTTGGAGGCCAACGCCAGTTTCGAGGAGACCCAATTCAACGGTACCGGTGACCACCTCGTTCCCGGCCCGGTGATCTGCACCTCCCCCAACTACAGCGCCACCATCACCGAACCCGGCGCGTATATTTGCGAGATCCCCATGCCCCCCGATTGCCTGTGCGCAGCCTGGGGCTACGACTACGCCCTGACCATGAACCTGGTCAGCACCCTGGAAACGCCCATCGACCTGATCGTCGACGATATCCCTGTCGGCGGCGTGAGCTGGTACGATCAGGGACGGGGTTGGGAAGATCTGGCCATGTACCAGTTCCCCGGTGAGCTCAAAATGTCCACCAAGATCAACTGCTGCTCCGAGCCGGTTGATGATTACCAGGAGAGCTGGGGCAACCTCAAGGCCCTCTTCCGGTAGGATCTGCCGCGCAACGATAATCGGGATTGGGGGGCCGGGCAATCGCTCGGCCTCCCCTCCCCCACCACCGGCATGCGGGTCCGCACCGGGCGGTTCGTCAGGTTGAGGTCAGGGAGCCGGATTCGGGACTCCCCGCGCCCTGAAATACGAGTTCGGCAAGGCGATGTTGATCGCCATCGCGGAGTTCCACCACCAGCGCCGGGCGTGGACCGCCACCTTCGCCGCCGCGGTCAGGGACAAGCCCCGGTCCACCGCACTCTTGGCCGGGTTGATCCGCAGCCGGAGACAGTCGAACAGCCTGACCAATGAGCGCATTACGCGCTGACCGGCCTTCTGCGAATCGACGGACACCCGCAGATCGTCCGCATAACGGACGAACGCGTGCCTGCGCCGGTCGCCGTCGCCTCATATACCGGTTCTTGTTCATCAGCCCGCGGCTGCGTTCCACGCTTCCTTCAGACGGTCGGTCGCCCTTCCGCCCTTGCGCTTCCCTTCCCTCGCTGTGACCTGCCCGGGGAAGGACTTGCCCCTCCAGGACGATGTCCCTGCCGGGCGTACAGCAGAAGGGCGCCGCGAAAGCGGCGCCCTTCTCGTGTTTGGCCTTTGACTAGAAAAATCTGATCAAATTCTTCAGTCGAGCATTTTCCGCTCGACTTTCCTTCATTTTT
>Ga0210044_10003910_pt1 | contig 21099 bp, 10 predicted proteins | sample CryGey13umfilter_2_FD_183959 | JGI IMG/M metagenome (GOLD analysis project Ga0210044, IMG submission 183959) | Groundwater microbial communities from aquifer in Utah, USA - Crystal Geyser 4/9/14 3 um filter (SPAdes) (version 2) | ecosystem: Environmental > Aquatic > Deep subsurface >... | reverse complement strand
GGGACCATGCGCAACAGCATCATGTCGCGGGCACGAGGTGTGAGGCTTCCTGACTCCATGCCAATGCTACGGAGCAGAAAATCCTTCCATTCCTCGGTGCCAAACGCCTCGCGGCCTTTGTACATCGTCGGCAGCACGTCGCGCTTGGACAACTGAATCTCGCGCAGCGAATCAATGCCAAACGGGCGTCCATTCTTCTCTTGCGCGATGGTCGGGTCATAGGCGAGCTCGACTTCGGCATAGAACCCGCCGGTCAGCATCCGCTCATTGGCGTGCACACTCGCCTCGTCGATGCGCACGTCCTTGAGCTGCAGGCTCGGCAACGTGGCCACGAACGAATCACTGCTGGCGTCCAGACGAGCGGTAATGAGGTCGATCAGTTTGACGTGGCCCTTCTCCTTGGCGCGCGCCTTAAACAACTCATGCTCGCCGGCGCGGACGGTCTTTTCGCCGAGCTGGCGCTCGACAATCCTCAGACCTTCGGCGATTTCCTCCTCATCCACCGAGGCGCAGTAGCGGCCCAGAAGAAATTCGGCGACGTAGGTCGGAACGGGGTACTGCCCCTTGAATTTACGGACCAGATCCTTGCGCACCACATAGCCTTCAAAGACTTTGGTGGCGATCGCGTCGGTGGCGTCGAGTGTTTGGGTGACCGTTTCGTTCATAAGCTCACGACCCCAGCGTGGTGGGCAAGGAGTGAATCACCTGGCCGTTGCTGTCCAATAGAACAACTTCGGCCTGTTTGCCGATGTCGGCATCGTCTTCGAGGAACACCGAGACCTTGCCGTCGGCAGTGGTCTCGCGGGCCTGCTTGTCGGTCAGCAGCGAGGTGTTTGCATCGGCTTGACTGCTGCGCACGTCCACCCGCACACCGTCACAGTTGCCCCCTACCGACACGCGGCACTTCGCGCCAGTCCATTTCGCCTCGAGCAGCCGGGCCGAACTACCCGTAGCTTGCGTGGCGTGCACCCGCAACACGGGGGTTACCATCTCCTGCAACGAAACGCCGCCATGCGAATACTCAATACCGGCGCGGTAGCTGCCGGCCCCCGGGGGGCTCGCCATCATCACCGTCGGATTCCAGTGCCATTTGAACGTCAGCGCGTCGGTCTGAGCCTCCAGCTTCAGGGCCGCGCAGCGGCTCCAGCGGGTTTCGGTCAGAAACGCTTTCAACTCGACTCTTGGCAGGCCGCCTGGCAGCAGCAACCAGCCGTGATCGGTCACCACGATGAGCTCTGCCCAACCGGCTTTCAGCAGCGCAGACACCCGACTGACCAAATCCCGTACTTCAAGCTCGACGCTGCGTGCCAACTTCCAGCCCTCGTCGTGGCCACGTTTGTCGAGCGTGCCAGCTCCTGTCCAGGCCGAGCCAGCAGGGTCGCCCACCTCGTCCGCACCGAGAAACTGCCAACCGCGTTCTTTTAGGGTCGCCACGAACCGGGGTTGCGTCAGCAGTTGCCCGCTGGCCAGGAGCCGTGCCTGAAACTCATCCTCGGCTCCACCGCCCTTCAGGGCGTCAGCGATCGGAGAGGCGGCGGGCTTGGCGCTGGCCGTCACGGCCGGAATCGTCGACCACTCCCAGTCCAACGTCGATTCAATCCCGGCGCCGGCCAACTTCGCCGCAAACTGCTGTGCGACGTCCATGCGCAGGCCGTCGGCAAAGAGCACCAGCCGCCCCGGCGCCGGTTCAATCGGCGCCGCGCGTTTGGCGATCGACTGCCCAGCATCGTGAACAAGTTTCTGCAGGTGACGGGCGGTGGCGTCGAGCCAGGGCAGATAGACCGCCTGCAAGCAGCCCAGCACCGCGGCCTGCTGCTCGGGTGTCCCGCACGCCGCAATGGTGCTCATCGTCGCCAGGGCGGCACCATCCACGCGCCAACCCTCGTCGAAGTAGAACTGTGCATAAGCTTGCGGCGTTGGTGCGCCTGGGCTCGTCTGGCATAGCACGGCCAATTGCGCCAGTGGCTCCAGGGCGGTCGCCACTGGGCTCAGGCCCAGCGCCTGCCAGGGGTGCGAACGCCGCACGGCGTGTTGCGCTTCCAGCTCGGCCACCCGGCGAATCGCCTCGTCCTGCGGCCGGTCGCGCAGCACTTCCAGCGCCTGCTGCAATTTCCGCTCGTCACTTTCGTTGATGCCCGGCCAGACCCCGGCGGTATCAAACATGCCTGGGGTTTTCGGCGCCGCGCGCTTCAGCCATTCGACGACGCCAGGGTAATTCGCTGGCGCCTCCGCAAAGCGCAGCCACACCGTGTTCCAACCGGTCGCCCGCGCCGCCAGCCGTTGAGCCGCCTTCAGAGGGCCATCCTTGACTGGATCAAGGCCAAAATCGGCTTTGCATTGCTGGCAAAACGCCGCCCATTCAGCAGCCGAGCGGCACTGTTGGAACGCCTCGGGATCGCTCAGCCAACGCAGCAGCAAGCCGGTTGCGTCGGGCGCCACCAGAGCGTTGAAAAACTCCGAATCCAGCCGCCGCCCCTGCAACTGCCTCAGCGGCACGGCCATGAGTGACGGCAAGGCGCCGCTCAGCGCATCGAGCGTGGCTTTGTCCTTGGCCACCTCGAGGTCGAGGCCGCCGTGTTTCGACACCATGAATGCATAGGGCGTCCAGTCCTTGCCATTCACATGCAGCCACAGCGCGCCGCGATACTGCAACTCCACCAGGGCCGCCAGTTCGGGCGGGCAATCCTCGGCGGCACGCAACTGCTCACGACTGATGCCAGGTAGGTAAAATACTGGCGTGGTTCCCGGTTGCGGTGCGCCAACCACCCGTCGCGCCTCGAGGCAACGCAGCCACAGCGCCGGGCCGGTGCGCCGTTCAGGCGCATAACTGCCGAGCAGAAACAGCTCCGGCAGAATCGCCTGCAAGGCCGGCATCACGGATTCCCACAGCCGCTCTGGATCGGTCCACAGCACCGCACAGGGCGCCACCTGGTCGCCAGCGGCATAGGACTGAGCAGTGGTCCGCAGGGCGGCAACGAGGCGTTGGGCAAGGGTTTCACTCATCTTCGCGACCCTCGACGTCGAGGCGTTGAGCCTCGCCTGACGCCTTCTTCAACCGCTTCGAAGCGCCACCTTTCAATTGCTTGAAGTTTTCGGTGGAGATCACCGGCTTGCCGCTTTGCGCTTCAATATCCTTGCGCGTCCTACCCGCTACGGCGCCGCCATCCTTCGCATCTTCTTTCAGCGGCGCCATGCCCTGTGAATCCCGGTCGCGGTGCAGTTTGGCGGTCGTTGCCTCGCCGAGCATCGTTAGAATGAGCTCAATGTCGGTCATGTGATCGCGAAGGTTTTCCCGCGCCAGCGACTTCACCTGCTTGTACTCGTCCACCTTCAGCTCGAAGGTGCCCTGCATGATCTCATTGGTCAGAATCGCAAACTCCACGCTGGATGCCACGCCGCGCGCTTTCCACTCGTCGGTCAAATCCTGCCGTACCGCGATACCGCGCAAACGCTTGTCTATCCACTCCTTCGCGTAGCCCTTCTTTTCGTACAACTCCTGCATCCGCCCCATCGCCAGCTCGGGGTTTTCAATCTCCTTCACCCGCTCATAACCTACTTTCGCCAGCCAACGCTTGAAGGGTTCTGCTTGCGGCGAAGGTATCGACTGGATGATGCGAAACAAGCCCTCGGTGTTGGCACAGTTGCTTGCGCGCAGCTTGCCGTCTGCTGCGACCAGAGGAAGGAGGGTACAAGTTGTACCCCAGTTGGCATCCAGCACAGGATCGCGGCTGCGCATCTTTTTGATGTATTGCTTCGCATCCGCCGAATCCGTCAGCACGGCCACGACGTCAACCACTGCAAACCACCACTCCTCGTTGTGCCAAGCACGGCGGATGGTTTTTTCCTGAAAGACGGCGGTGTGAGCGACAGGTTCGGTTGTTTTTTCTATCTCGCTCATGGCGTGAGCTTCCTTTCTCATCGGTCAAGCGTTACGGGCAGACACGCCTGCCCCGTTCGGACGGCTTTGTGCAATCTGCGCTCCAGTCCAATTGCTTCGGACGGGTTCTGGCTGGGAGCGCAGGCGTCTCGCCTGCCTGCAGCCCAAGAGTGCGCTGAGCATAACAAGCAAGCGTGGCTCATTTGCCTGCTGCCCGGGCCGCCTGTTTGACGGCGTTGCTGTAGTGGCAGTTGTTCCAACGGTTGCCGTCCGGCTCACTACCCACGCCAGCGAAGTCTTGCGTGGCTTCGTCCCAGCCCCAGAACCACGGAAACTCGGCCTTGGCGCGCACGGGTTCCTTGCCGCGATCTTTTTCCCATTTGACATTCGGCTTGCTGCGCAAGCTCCCGGCGCCTCTTTTCCCGCCGGGAAGGTCCTGGGCGAGGAAGGGCCGCAGGTTCAAGCGCACCCCATCGTTGAGGTCGGGGTGCCAGCCGACGGCCTGGCTGGCGAGCGGCTTCCAGCGCACGAAGAGATCAAACGGCGGCTCGCCCTCGAGGATCAGTTTGAGCCGGGCCTGCAAATTCTTCGCGGCTTCCAGGCGGGCGTCGCTGCCGGCCTCGCCCTTGTCCACGGCGGCTTGCTGGCGGCGAATCCAGTCGCCGAGGTAGGCGTAGGTGAGCTTCTCTAGGTTGGCGTGGTCGAGCTTGTGATAATTCACCAGCGCGCTAAAGCCGCTCTTGTGGCCGTCCCAAACGTGCCAGATGAACGGGCGATGGTGGAACAGGGCGCAGTGTTGCTCGAAGAACTCGTCGCGCAGCCACGCTTCGAGCGTCTCGGATTTGCTGCCCGCTTTGCCTCCGGGGCCGGCGCTGGCGAGCAGGGCCCGCAGCTCGAAGGGGCCGAGGGCTTGGGCGAGGAGCACGCGCAAACGCTCGGCCGCGGGCGCTTCGCCCTTGGTGGCGGAGAGGCAGACGATGCCGTCTTCATCGGCCAGAGTTTCGAGGCCATCCGGGTCGAGGGCTGGGCAATCGGGGAAGCTGGAACCGGTCTGGCGCGGCCATTGGTAGCCGAGCAAGCGGGCGACGGCGACGTGCAAGGGTTGGTCTGATTCCCTGGGGTGGCCGTTGAATAGCCATTGGGTCGGGTCGCTGGAAAAGGGCTTTGGCAGTCCGTGCGGGTATTTCTCTGCTGCTACCTTCTGCCAGTGTGCCAGGTCGAAGGGGACCTTCACTAGAGTTGAGTTCGTGACTTTGACCTGTTGGTCAATATCTCGAACACGGTCATAAAACTCTCTCGACGAGCAGAAGGTCCAAATAGCAGACAGGTGCTCTGGCTTTTCGGGGGAGATGACTGCTGAATTGTTATCGAACAATTCCCCAGAGTAGAGCGTGACGGGAAGTTGGTTCATTTGCGATACAAGTACTCCCGGCTTTCCCCAAGCTGCTTGGCCGTCCTTACGTGCGCCTGGCAGTTCAGAAATTGGGCCGTTGCCGCCGTGCCAAAGGACTGCGTAGCTTCGTCCGCCGTAATCACATGTTCCCTCGACAGTGCTTGCAAACCACTCCCAGCCTGATAGACGCTGTGATGATTCCCAGAATGGCTGGGCCATGCGAGGCAAGTCCCCGGTCGTCATGCCATGAACGCCTTCGGCAAGTTCCTGCAACAAGGCCGCGTGTGCTGACGCTCCTAGTGCGATTCGAGCATCTGGATTTGCGATTTGGGAAAGCTGAGTCGCTGTCTCCATCGGTTGGGCCAACATCAATGGCCCCTTTTTTTCAGGATCATGGGTGGCCGAAACATCCAGGCCACATATTTCACTGCCGCGGATTGGCTTCAATCGAGATACGATTGTCAATCCAGTATTTGCCGCCCAGAAATTCATGTCGCGAAATGCCGCGGGGCCGAGTTTGGCAACCACATTCCACGTTGCATCTCGAAGAAGTCGTAGTCGAAGCTTGTAGTAGCTAGTTAAGAAGAGCCAGTTCTGCGGCGACACCAAGACTGTAGTGCCGCTGGAAGCACAGAAGTCGAGACAGCGCTCAACAAAACACGTGGCAAGGTCAGCCTTGGCTTCTGCATGCACTCGCTCGCAGTAATCCATTAGTGTGTCATTCTGCTTGCCGCGACCGAGGTAAGGCACGTTCGTCGCCACGAGCGTGAACTGCCCCGCAAGAATTTCCGCAGCCTTGGCCACTCCCCACGCGGTCACCGCCATCTCATGCGCGGCATCGTCCTTGGTCTCCTGTGCCAGCGCCACTGCCAGCAGCGGCTGGATTTCACGAAACCCCGCTTCCATCAAGTCGGCTTTGGCGAGCCGGGGGTTGATGAGGCTGCCCAGCACGGGGGCGTCCTTGAACAGCGTGTAGAGGTTGGCCATGCCGCGCTGTCGCCGTTCGTTGTCGCCCGCCAGTGCCAGCCAGTCGGCTTGCTTCGCGTTGGGCGCGAGGCCGGAGCAGGCGAGGTGCATCGGCGGGAGCGGGCAGTGGCCGACGCGGCGCCAGGCGGCCAGGGCGAGATTGAACGCGGCGATTTGGGTGCAGCGTGGGTCGAGCTCGAGGCCGAACAGGTTGTCACGAATCACCGCCGCCACAGCGTCCGCTGGGTCGAGCGCCTCTTCAGCGAGCCGCAAGGCGACCAGCCGCTCGAACATCGCCACCACGAAATGGCCGCTTCCCATGCACGGGTCGAGGCAGGTGAGTTCTTGCGCTGTCTTGGGCCAGCCCTCGAAGGTGCCAGCAGCGGGCATGAAAGTGGCAGAGGCTTCCAGCCTCTGATTCTTCTTGTCATGCTCCCGAATATAGTTCCGGAACTTGTTGAGTGAGTTCTCGTTCCGGACAATATGGTCAAAGGATTCCTTTTGCCAAAAGACTCCGGAAAGCCCCTCCGCCTCGTTGATTTTGTTGGCCGTAAATGACTTCCACGAATGCAAAATATCGGAAAGTTCGTATCCGTCACGGGGCGTCACCAGCACATGAACATGGTTAGCGGCCACGATATATTCATTCAAATCGTATCGGGTGCCATCGAAGTGTTGAAGCGCATCTTCAAGCAATTTCTTATGGGCCGGATTTTTCAGCAGGCAACGCCCATATCCTGAGTCCAGCCATTGCTGGATTTGTTGAGGAAACTTCTCGTAAAACTCGCGCTTCGCAGCGTCGTCATGAGGTTCTGGGTGAGCGGCCAGCCAAGCCTTGATTTCACTGCGCCATGCATCGAGCTTTTCGGCAGGCAAGGAATCCGCGCAACGAAACGTGACAAAATAGGTGACGCCAGTTTGGCGCCAATGGGGAAGGTCACCGGTCTGGTTCTCGATGGGTTCATCTTTGTCCAGGAAGGCACAGTGGCTGGGAATCGCTGCCACTTTGATGAAACGTAGATAACGCCAGGGGCAACCGGGTAAGGATGCTATTTGGCGGCATTCTTCTTCGCTTGTAGCTTGAGACCAGCGGCTGGAAGCCGCTGCTACTTTACCTGTAGCTTGAGACCAGCGGCTGGAAGCCGCTGCTACTTTACTTGTAGCTTGGCTGGAAGCCGCTGCTACTTTACCTGCCCACCAGGCGCCGAGGGTGTTGTCGAGCAGAAAATCCACCATGTAGTCTTCGGTGAACAACTGGGTGACGGCGGGCAGCTCATCAGCGCCGATCTTGTTGCCGGCGGCGTTGACCGCGGCTTTCTTCTCCGCCTGCCAGAATTGGTAGCACCAGCCGAGGCTGTCGCTGGCGGTGAACACCTCTACAGGCAAGCCAGTGACCAGCGCGACGAGCGGCTGCCGGTCGTTGACAGAGAGCTCGACCGCGCCCGCCGGATCGTCGGCGCGGAAGATTTCCGGCAGCTCCTTGGCGGCAAAGCGGGCGGCCACGGCCCACGCGTCTTTCAAACCCTGCGAGGGCGCAAGTTCTTCGCAATCGTCCAGCGTCACGGCCACGCCGTGCTCGGGCGAGAGCAGCAGGTTGTTCTCCAGCAGATAGCGGGCAAACAGCAGCCGGTGCCATTGGTCGTAGGCGAGCTTCTCGGCGAGGTGCTTGAGCTCGTAGGCGCCGGGTTTGAGGCGGCTCTCGGTGTCCCCCAGTTGCCGGGCCTGGGCGCGCAGTTGGCGGCGCAGGTGGCGCTGCGCCTCGTCCATGTGCGGGTAGAAGTCGGGTTCATGTACGGCGAGGGCTTCGAGCGCGTGGTGGGCGCCGGCCTCGGCAAGGCTGCGCGCTTGCTGGATGGCGCGCTCCAACTGTTTGCGCAAGGGCGTAGGCAGGCTGCTCATAGAATCACCGGTCCGTCTTTGAGTTTGGCTTCCACCTGCTGGCGCACGCCAGCCAGCCACTGGTCGAGGTCGGCTTGGGTTTTGATGATGGCCCCGGGCAGCGTGACCCGCACGGCTTCAGGGGTGGCCAGCTTGCCGGCCTCTTCGAGCGCGCGAACAAAACGCTGCGGTATGGCGTCGAGCCAGTTGCGCCGGTCGGTCAGGTTGCGGGCGCGCAGGGCGGCGAGGATCTCGTCGTCGGTTCCGATCGCGGCTTTGGGCGGCGGGGTGAGGTCGCAGTCGGTGGCGATGGTGGCGAGCTGCTCCTCGGTGCGACCCTTCCACACGGCCGAGCCGGCGAGCTTGCCGTCGCCAACCTGGAAAGCGGCGGCGAGCTCCTCCTGCATGTTGCCGAGCGTGATGCGCAGTGCGGAGGAAAGCTGTTTAGTCAGCTCGGGCACCGGGTCAGGCTCGGCCAGGAGGCTGCGGCCTTCGGTGATGGCGGCAATGGATTTTGCACAGGCTTCGGCTTCTGGCAGGCCGGTGGCAAAGGTGTGGGTGTCCAGCAGGCGTTCCCACGCCGGCCAGCGTTTGCGGATGGCGTCGGCACTCTTTTTCCACGCCGCAAGTTTGGCAGCGAGCCCGTCCTTCTGTTCGTGAAGCTTGAGCAGTTGGGCATTGCCGCTGAGCATTTGCAGGGCGCGCAGGTCTTGCGTGTCGGGCGTTTCCGGCCGGGGGGTTGCGCCGCCAGCGGATTCGGCCAAAGCGAGGAGTGCTTTCAGGAATTCGGCGGCGGCTTCGGACTCCTTGCCATTCTGGGTCGTGAGCCTGGCTTTCAGGAACAGCGCCTTGAGGTCGAGCCGTTGCCCCACATCGAGTGGCGGCACATCGACATAAAAGCTGACAACACCGACCTGGTTTTGCGGCAGCGAGGCCTGCACTGGCTGATGATTGAGGGTCGCGCGCAGATTGCCGGCAACCAGCATGACGAACAGGGCGCCGTCTATGGCGTCTTGCGGCCAGCCGAAGGGGGCAGCTTTGAAATGGTCGCGCAAATCCTTGCCCTTCTTGCCGGCGCCGATCGCCTCCAGCACACGACGGCACACCGGGTGCTGGGTGGGGTTGCCTTGGTAGCCGACCTGCGAGAGCGCGCCGACATCGCCGCCCCGCGCACGGGTGACGACCTGGCCCCAGTTGCCATGATCGGCCTCGCTAAACTTCGGGAAGAGTCGCACGAGCGCGTTGTCGGCAGAATCCTGCACCTTGTCGGCCAGCTCGATGCCGTCGACTTCCTGCCCGGCGCCGAGAAAGACCTTGGCGCCGCCGATGATGTAACCAAGGAGCTCCTGAATGCGGTGCTGCGCCACCGCCAAATGGGTCTCGACCATCTTGCGCGGCTCGATGGCTTCGAGGCCGCCGGTCATGCCGTGGGTGTCGAGCGTTTCCTGTGCGGCAAGGTGGGAGGCGAGGGCCTGTTTCAATTCTTCGTGGTGCAGGCGCGGCAGGTAGCCGAACAGCATGGGGCTATCAACACCGGCAGCGCGGGCGTCATCCAACACGGATTTTTCGTCGTCGCTCCAGCCGTCGCGCAGCCACAGGGTGACCTCGTCGCTGGTGGTGGCCGGCCGACTGGACGAAAGCCGGAAGGAGAGGCTGCGTGAGGTGCCCGAGGTGCCCTGCCGCAAGGAGACTGGCTTGAGCGCCTTTGTGACGCCGCCCTGCAGCAGCTCCACCCGTTTGGAATTGATGCGCGCGTCGTCATTGAGGGCGGCGGCCCGGCGGCGGTTGAAATCGTGGGTCCAGATCCCCCCTTCGCGGGTCTGCAGACGGTATTCAGTTTCCACCGCCATGAGCTGGCCGGACTCGACCAGTTGATTGAGCTGTTTGGGGATTTGCTGCTCCAGCTTTGGCCGGTCGGCTTTCAGGTCGCGGACCAGCAGATCGACCAGCGTCTCGACGTTGGCACGCACGCCATCGTCGGCACCCGGCGTGCGCGGCAGCTTGCCGATAAGGAAGATCAAGGCGCACAGGCTGGAGCGCAGCTCGCCATCGGCCGTGCTGTCGCGCTGTTTGCGGATGATCTCGTCGTATTCCCGCTCCAGCTCGCCAGAGTTGAGCAGGTCGGTGGAAATCTGGTCGTAGATAAAGTCGGCCGGCACCACGGTGCCAACAGCCGCCGCTGCGGTTTGACGTGTGGCCTCGAAGACAATCTGCAGCTGCGAGCGCAACTGGGCCTTGCTGCCGGAGTGGTCGGTGTTGCGCAGCACTCTTTCCCAGAACCGGCGTCGGGTAGGCAGCAGCGGGTAATCGGCGGTGAAGAATTGCTCGTCTTCGTGGGTGGCAGCGAGGCGAGAGTTCTGAAGGTGGCGAGCCAGCTCGCCCTGGTTGGCTTCCATGCACGCCGAGATGGCCGACTCTTGTTCGGGCTTCTTGCGTAGGACGGTCTTGCGGATGACGTTTTCGACATCGGTGTCGGAGAGCTGCACCTTGACCGCGAAACGGGCTTGCAGCCGTTGCAGACTGGGCATGGTGTTCAATGCGGATTGGCCTGTGCCAATGAGGAGCAGACGGCTGCCCAGATCGGTGCAGACATGCTCGGCGATTTCCTGCACGTCGTTGGCGCGCTGAAGCTTGTCGCCGATGAACTGCTGGATTTCGTCGACCACGAGCAGCGTGCAAGGCAGCCGGCCCTCAGCCCCGAAGATCTGCTTCACGACCTCGAGGGCGTCGTCGATGGTGGGTGAGTTGTTGTCCTTGAACTGGTCCCGGATGGCCGCCTGGGCATTGGCGGCGTTGGCGTATTGGGGTTCGGCACTGACCAGCGCCTCGGCGAGCGGGACGGAGAGCTTCAAGCTGAGGACTTCACGGGCAAGCTGGCGATTCTGTTGCTCAAGCGCGGCCTCGACCTTGGCCTGCAGCCCAGAGGAGCGCAGCCAGAGCATGAACTTCGCCTGCGCCAGATTCTCTGGCAGCCCCGCGGCGCGCAGCACAAGCTGAATGAAGGCGAGGCGGACGTTGTCCATGGAACCCGCACCGAGAGTGCCCGCCGCTGCGCGCAATCCCCCCAGCGGCTTGCTGCGGCTGCTGAGCTCGGTCAGCAGATCAGTGATCTCGGACGGCAACGTGACCAGCGAGCGGGCGGTGGCGCCGTCGGCGAAGTGGGTGTCCTCCCACAAGTAGCGCAGCACCTTGACCAGGTGGGACTTGCCGCTGCCAAAGAAGCCGCTGACCCACACGGCGTTCTGCTCGGCCTTGCCCAGCCCGCCCAAGTAGGCTTTGAGAATGCGCTCCATGCCACGCGCGTATTCGCCATCGCAGACAAAGTTTTGCAGCTCGAAACGGAGCGTCTTGATCTGTCCCTCGTCATGGCCAATTTCGGAAACCTTGGAGACGCCGTTGTTGAGCAGCTCGAGTGTGGTGGGGTCCCGGAAGTAGAGCTCGCGATTGCTTGTGGGTAGGCTCATGGCGTGATGAAGCTCTCGGTAGAAGTGATGGGAACGGCCAAGTAATTGAAGCCGTCGCGTGCATCCATGAAGCGATAGACATTGCCGGCGAATTCGCCGGGGAAGAGCACCAACAGGCGACCGCGAACGGAGTCTTCGACGCGCTCAACAAGGCTGGAGACGCGCATGAAGTCGAACAGCGTCGCCAGGCCGGTGATGGCCACGACGCTGGCCGTATCGGCCTCGTCGCTGACACAGGCCTTTCGAACCCGTTCAATGGCCAGCGTTTCAAGTTCGCCATTGGCGCTGAACTGCTCCGGTTCGGCGAAGATGGCTTCGCGGTATTCATGACCAGCGATCCATTCCGGCAGCAACCCAGTGAGGTCAACGGTGCTCCAGCCGTGTTTGGCTTCCAGCGTGTGCGCTTCAAATTGCGGCAGCCGTGCCCGCACTCTGCGTTCTTCAACAGGCGGATATACCGCAAACCAGATGCGCTGCTTGCCCGAGGTGTGCACCGCCCAGGGCAGGCTCACATGGCGGGCATAGTTGACGAGAAGACGGTCGGTGGCGCTCATGCAGGTTGACCTTGAAATTCAGCGAGCAGCGGGAAGCTCAGTTCAATGACTTCACCGACGACACGCAGGTTGAGGAGCCCAGCCCGGTAGGCCTCCTGGCCCATGGCCTGGGCGCGGTCGGGGCTCAGGTCGAGCAGTTGACACCACGGGTTGGCAAAGACCGCTGCGCCGCGATATCCGGCGAGGTCGCCAAGAAACAAGGCCAAAGTGACGGCCACCGCGGTGGGCTTGACGCGCTGGCGCGTCTTGTTGGTGCGGCCCATGAGGTGGCCGGACTGGGTCCAGGACGACGCGGCGTTGCGTCCGATCTTGTTGCGGTTCAGTTCCGAATACTGACTGGGGAACTTGGTTTCCAGCGCCTGCGCGAGGCTCTCTGTTTCAACCCTGTCGCCATCGAACGCGTCGATTACCGGCTGAGTTGTGGCGCGGAGCAGCGGATCACGCGCCCAGGCGACCTGAAGTGCAAGCAGTGGCAGGCTGGCCGGATCCGTGGCGTGGAGTTTCCGCAGGAGTCCAAAGATCGGTCTGGCCTCATCGAGCGCGTACAACTCGCGAAGGCGGCGCAGCGATTCCTTGCGCGTGCTGCCCGTGGTCTTTCCCAGTACGTTCCGCTGAAGGATCGCGTCATGGTAATCGACGGCACCAGAGCCCACAGGAACTGCGGCTAGCAAAGCTTCAAGTTCCGCCAGCATCATGGTCCGACTGATGTGCGGGCCACCGGCTGAGAGTTTGACGCCAAACGCCTCCAACTCGCGTGAGTGGGCAGGCAGACTCGGGGAGGAGAGGTTAATGGCGGGCACTGGCTTGATTCCGTTGTGGGCGATTGAGGTGTCGTTCCCTTCCTTAGCGCATACAAGCCGTTGCGGACAGTCGTGCGGCCGCGGCACGGCGCCCTTCAACATGGAATCAAGCCAGTAAACTGACCTACGGCGTCTTGGGCGTCTCGACCACAACCTTCTTCTTCCGCTCCCGCGTCGCCCGCAGAATCAGATCCTTATTGAACCGCCCAATCGTCAGCGCGTCGCCATCAAACGCTCGCTTCGCCGCCCGATTCTGCGCTTCGATGAGGTTGAGGAGCTTGCCCTTGACCTCGTACACCTCCTGCGTGTCGTCGGGCATGCTGTCGAGCGTGAGCTCCTGAGTGACGTTGGCGCCGCCGAGGGCGGCCTTCACGGCCTTGAGCTCGGTAGAGGGATCGACGCCGCCGAGATAGGGCTTCATTACGTCGTTCAGCCGCTCGACAGTGCCCTCGATCTTGCTCAGGTAGGTCAGCGCCTTCGGTGTCGACAGTCCAAGCGTGTCGCCAGCGTTGAACGCAGCGCGATCCTCCTCGGGGATCAGCCCGTCGGCGTGCATCGAGATGGCAGCACTCAAGTAACTGCGCTTGATTCGTTTCGCTTCACTGAGCGCCTCGCGCTCGGTGCGGGTGGCGCTTTTCGCGGCCACACGGCCGTCGATGGTGCGGGCGCGGTCGTTGTCGAGCTTGAGAGTCAGCGCGACCATCTCCTGATGGTGCGCGTCGGTGTAGCCCCACTTCACGAGCTCCTGGCCGAGCGCCGGTTCCTCGAACAGCTTCACGGCGACTCCCGCCTGCGGGACGAGCCCCTCCAAAGCTACGTCACGGCCCTTCATTACTACTGCTGGATCGCGTGCCATGTGAACCCTCCGGTAAGTTGCTGGCCGTTGGCCGCTAGACACGTGAAGTCCAAGCGGCTGGCCGCTGAGAGAGAGCAATCGGGAATGGGTAGGTTCTTACCCGGCTCTCCCTTCGAGGTCAAGAGGCGCCGGCACTTGAGGTACTTGAGAGGCTCAAGTTGGAAACCCGAGGTGTTCAAGTGCGAGCTGCGAGGTGGCCCTCCAGCACCACTCGCGAGGTGCTCCGCCACCACTCGCGAAGTGCTCCGGCAAGACTTGCAAGGTACTCCGGTACGACCTACGAGGTGTTCCGCCACCACTCGCGAGGTGCTCCGGCAAGACTTGCGAGGTACTCCGGCACAACCCGCGAGGTGCTCGGCCACCACTCGCGAGGTGCTCCGGCAAGACTTGCGAGGTACTCCGGCACGACCTGCGGTGCTCCGGCAGGATTGGCGAGGTGATCCGGCAGGACTTGTTGAGTGCTTTGGTGGGCGCCGCCGACGCTTGTGTTTTGCTGCCCATCGAAAGGGGGTGAAGCACTCGGAGGCGACACTGATGATTACATACAGCTCGATCCCTCACCATCGGTTCGCTCTGAAGGCACCGTTGGTCATTCTCGACAGCATCCAAGCTTCGACCTACCATCCGTGTGAGTTGAAGATGTCCAAACCGCCTTTGCTCCAGAGCGGCAAGACTACGATATCTGACGAATCACCATTGCCAAGGACCGCAACCGACGAGCAGCGCGCCGAGCAAAACAAGGACGACAAGGCACGAACGAGAAAAGGAAAGCTGTCTCATGGCGACACTGTGTGGGTTGTTGGGGAAAGGCCCTCACCCCCCGACCCCCTCTCCCACTTCGTGGGCGAGGGGGAGTCCAGCTGTTGCGGTCAATTGGGGGTTGCGGTGGGATCACAAACTTCGCAGCTCGACGGGAGTGCTTCGAGCCATCTTCAATCTCCCAGATTCACAACGAAACCTCCCCTCGCCCACGAAGTGGGAGAGGGGAAGGGAAGGGGTGAGGGCCTAGCCGCCCTCGCCGTCCGTATGCGGAACCTCGCGCGCCACACCGGCGAGCTGCTCGTAGAGCTTCCAACGCGCATCGATATCCTGCTGCGCCAGGTCCATCAAGCGCAACGACTCCACCGGGTTCGAACGCGCCAACAGCGCGAAGCGCGCCTCGCCGCGCGCAAAGTTCTTGAAGTCCAGCGTCGGTTTGCGGCTGTCGAGCTTGAACGGCACCGCGTCGTCTTCCTGCGTCGGGGTGAAGTGATAGAGCGGCCAGTAGCCGCTGTTCACAGCCTGCTTCTGGCGCTCGATCATGTCGGCCAGGTCGATGCCGTGGGCGATGCACGGCGCGTAGGCGATGACCAGCGAGGTGCCGTCGTACGCCTCTGCTGCCATGAGCGTCTCGATGGCCTGCTTGGGGTTGGCGCCCAAGGCGATTTGGCCGACGAAGACGTCGCCGTAAGCCATGGCGAGCATGCCCAGGTCCTTCTTGCCGACCTTCTTGCCGCTGGCGGCGAACTTGGCGACGGCGCCGCGGGGCGTCGACTTGGAGGCCTGGCCGCCGGTGTTGGAATACACCTCGGTGTCGAGCACGAGGATGTTGAGGTTCTGGCCCGAGGCGAGCACGTGGTCGAGGCCGCCGAAGCCGATGTCGTAGGCCCAGCCGTCGCCGCCGATGATCCAGACGCTGCGCTCCAGCAGCGCGCCGCCGGCGATCTCCAGGTCGCGCGCCCAGTGGTCTTCGATGCCTTCGAGCAGCCCATTGAGGGTCTCGATGCGCTCCCGCTGCGCCTGCAGCGCGACGTCTCCTTTCAACCCAAGCTGCAGCAGCCCGCTCACGAGCTCCTCGCCGAGCTCGGCGCGATGGCGGTCCGCGAGCCGCACGGCGAGCGCTCTCTGTTGCTCTATGGCAAGACGCATACCGAGGCCGAACTCAGCGTTGTCCTCGAAGAGCGAATTGGCCCAAGCGGGACCGCGGCCTTGGCGATTGGTGGCCCACGGCGTGGTCGGCAAATTGCCGCCGTAGATCGACGAGCAGCCGGTGGCGTTGGCGACGATCATGCGGTCGCCGAAGAGCTGCGAGACCAACTTGACGATGGGCGTCTCGCCGCAGCCGGAGCAGGCGCCCGAGAACTCGAAGAGCGGCTCCATGAGCTGGCTGTTGCGCACGGTGCCGATGGCCAGCTCGCGGCGGTCGACCTCGGGGATGCCGAGGAAGAAGTCCCAGTGCGCGCGCTCCCGCTCGAGGTGCGGCTCCTTGACCTCCATGTTGATGGCCTTGAGCTTGGCGACCTCTTTGTTCTTCGCGGGGCAGATGCTGACGCAGACGGTGCAGCCCGTGCAGTCGTCCGGCGCCACCTGAATGGCCAGCCGCGTGCCGTAGGGTTGCCCTAGACCGCGCCACTCGATGCTCTTGAAGGTCTCGGGCGCGTCGTCGTGGACGCTGGGCGGGAACGCCTTGATGCGGATGGCCGCGTGCGGGCAAGCCAAAGCGCAGAGCCCACAGCCGATGCACCACTGCGAGTCCCAGATTGGGATCTCCAGCGCGATGCTGCGCTTCTCCCAGCGGCTGGTGGCCAGGGGGAAGGTCCCGTCGGCCGGCAAGGCGCTGACGGGCAGGTTGTCGCCCAGCCCGGCCATCATGACGGCGGTCACGTTCTTGACGAACGAGGGCGCGTCGGGGGCGTCAAAGTGCAGCATTCGCCCAGGGCCGTTCGCCGTGCCAGGGACCTCCACCTTCTGCAAGGCCCGAATGGAGCGGTCGACCGCGTCGAAGTTGCGCTCGACGATGGTCTCACCGCGCTTGCTGTAGGTCTTCTTGATGGCGGACTTGATCCGCTCGATGGCCTCTTCTCTGGGCAAGATGTTGGAGAGCTCGAAGAAGCAGGTCTGCAGCACGGTGTTGATGCGACCGCCGAGCTTAGCCGCGGTGGCGACGCCGACGCCGTCCACCACCCAGAAGTTCAACTTCTTATCGATGATTTGGCGCTGCACCTCGAGGGGCAGGTGTTCCCAGACGCGGTCGGCCGGGTAGGGGCTGTTGAGCAGGAAGGTGGCGCCGGGCTCTGCGACGGCCAGCACGTCCACCCGCTCGAGGAAACTGAACTGGTGGCAGGCGACGAAGTTCGCCTCGCGGATCAAGTAGCTCGACTCGATGGGGCGCGGCCCCATGCGTAGGTGCGAGATGGTGATGGAGCCGGCCTTCTTGGAGTCGTAGACGAAGTAACCCTGTGCGTGCAGCGGCGTGCCCCCGCCGACGATCTTGACGCTGTTCTTGTTGGCGCTGACGGTCCCGTCGCTGCCGAGGCCGAAGAACACGGCGCGGGTCGTCTCGGGAGCTTCGGTGGAGAAGGTCTCGTCGTAGTCGAGGCTGGTGTGGGTGACGTCGTCGACGATGCCGATGGTGAAGTGGTTCTTGGGCTTGGGCAGGGCCAAGTTGGCAAAAATCCCGGCCACCATCGCCGGCGTGAACTCCTTCGACGAGAGCCCATAACGCCCGCCGAAGACCTTGGGCGCGCCCTCCTCCCAGGCGTCGCGCAGGGCGCCCAAGACGTCGAGGTAGAGGGGCTCGCCCAGGGCGCCCGGTTCCTTCGTGCGGTCCAACACGGCCAGCTGCTTGACGGTCTTGGGCAGCGCGCCGACGAAGGCTTTGGCCGAGAAGGGCCGGTAGAGGCGGACGCGCAGCAAGCCCACCTTCTCGCCCTCTTTGACGAGGCGCTGGACGGCCTCGGCCGCGGCGCCGCCGCCCGACCCCATGAGCACGATGACCCGCTCGGCGTCGGCGGCGCCTTCGTAATCGAAGAGGTGGTAGGTCCGGCCGATGCGCGCCGCGAAGGTGTCCATGGCGTCTTGTACGGCGTCGAGGGCGTCGTCGTAGTAGGGGTTGGCGGCCTCACGAGCTTGGAAGAAGACGTCGGGGTTTTGGGCCGAGCCGCGCAGCGACGGCGCGTCCGGCGTCAGCGCGCGGCGGTGGTGGGCGTCGACCAGCTCTTCGGGGATGAAGCCGCGGATGTCCTCATCGGTCAGCCGCTCGAACTTGTTGACCTCGTGGGAGGTCCTGAAGCCGTCGAAGAAGTGCAGGAAGGGGATGCGGCAGCGCAGGGTGGCCATGTGGGAGACCATGGCCAGGTCTTGCGCTTCTTGAACGGACGCGGCGGCGAGCATGGCCCACCCCGTCGAGCGCGCCGCCATGACGTCGCTGTGGTCGCCGAAGATGGAGAGCGCGTGGGTGGCGAGGCTGCGGGCCGCGACGTGGAAGACGCACGAGGTGAGCTCACCGGCGATCTTGAACATGTTCGGGATCATCAGGAGCAAGCCCTGCGACGCCGTGAACGTCGTGGTCATGGCGCCCGCTTGCAGGGCGCCGTGCACGGTGCCCGCCGCGCCGGCTTCGCTCTGCATCTCGACCACGCGAGGGACGGTTCCCCAAATGTTCTCTTGCTCGGTCGCGGCCCAGGCGTCGGAGAGTTCGCCCATCGGGGAGGCGGGCGTGATCGGGTAGATCGCGATGACTTCCGAACACTTGTAGGCGACGAGCGCGGCGGCTTCGTTGCCGTCGAGGGTGACCTGCCGGCGCGGGGATGAGCTCATCTCAGACTCCATCTCGAACTGAAAATGAAGGCTTCTTCGGTTCTTCGCCAAATCAAGGAGAAGGCCGAAAAACGAGGTGCCGATGGTAAGCCTCGACACACGGAGCACAAGTCCCGACGAGGGAGCGGATCCCAATCAATATTGGGTTCATGCTCACCACAGAGAGCACAGAGAGCACAGAGAAGAACAAGAAAACGCTCTGTGTCCTCTGGGGTGAGACTCGAAATCCGATCTAGCGTGCCGTGGTCGGTTCTGACACGAACCAGACGGCTTGCGAAAGCTCCCATGACGGAGAGACACTTTGCACCTTCGCCGGAATCGTTCCCTTGCGCACACAGCTCCCACAACCCACAGACCCGGCGAAGGACAAGAGAAAGGCTATGGCCAACGACTTCGAAGCGCGACACGCCGCCATCGTGGAGGGCCGCGCCAGTGACCCCGAACGGGCCGTCTACCAGCTCCGCGCCCTCGAAGAGCAGTGGGCCGCGTCCTTTCTGGGGTTGAGCGAGGGCGAAGCGCTCATCGCGGGTGTGCGTCGTCGCGTCATTGAGGGAATCGCCGAAGAGCGGGTGCTCAGCGCCATCGCGCACCTCGAGGAGGCCCTCAGCCAGCAGTGGACTCTCGGGACGTGGTCTTCGGGCGCTGGCGAAGGCCTGGCCTCCATAGCCGAGGTTCGCCGACTTCAGGTCGCCCTCGCCTGGCTCCACGGCGCGCGCACCGACCCCGAAGGGCCGGCGCACGCGCTGAGTCTCATCGCCCAAGTGCTCGAGGATCCCAACGGCCAGGGAGGCCGCTACGCAGCGATGCTGAAAGAACTCGAGCAGAAGCTCGACGGGGACAGCGACGACGCGGCCTGAAACTGCCGAACAGACGACCGGCTTTTGCGGTACAACTGTTTGAAATAACGCGCAAAAATCGATCGTGGTCAGCGAGGCAAAAAAATTGAAAGGACACCGCTTACGGGAGAGGACTACTTGGCCTTCGCCGTGGCTGCCATCTCTTTGGCGCGCTTGTCCATCTCCTTGTTCATCTCGTCGATGACATGCTTGTAGCGGTCCTGGACGTCTTTGAGCGCTTTGTCGGCATCCTTGAGGCGCAAGGTGACGTCTTGTTCGACGGTGTCGAGCTGGACGGACGCCTCCTCGAGGCTGGTCTTGCGGGCCTTGACGATCTTCTTCTGCTCGGCTGTGGCGTCCGAATCGAGGAAGGCTTGCTGCGCGTCGATTTCCTTCTTCATCGTGGCGCGAATGTCCTTGGACTCCGCGGCGATGCGCTTCATCTCGGCGAGCAACTGCGGGCCCTCGATGTTCACGAAGTAGGACGCGGCGATGAGGCTGTCCGTCTGCTTCTGCAGGGTTTTGCGGTTCTTGCGCCCGAGCTGCTCCTCGTTGAGTTCGATGTCGGAGTGGGCCGTGCTGTAGGCGCGAGTGTCTTCCTCGAGCATCTCGGTCGAGGCGCTCTTCAACCCTGAGCGCACGGCATCTCTGGACTCGAACGTGCCGCCCTTGGCGCCCGACGCCTCCAGAGCTTGGTCGACGTTCCTGCCCACTTTGCGGGCCATGTCTGCGCCTCGCATCTCGACGAAGGTCGAGATCACGCGAGACTCTTCGAGTTTCTCGGTCATGGCCTGGTCTTTCCCGTCTGCCGCGGCCTTGCGGTAGATCTCGCCGGCCATGTCCCAGTCGGGCTCGGTGAGGCTGTCGGGATAGTAGGGCGCCTCATCGAGGGTCGTGTTGGTCGCGGTCATGCCGTTGTCCCAACGCATCGTCGTCGCCGTCAGCCGTGTAGGGTACACCGCTGCGTACAACGGCGACGAGGTCGACGGCTGAGCTTTGGGGGTGTTGGATTGCTGCTGCCCCCCGCTGCAAGCCGGAAGAACGAGCATGAAGAGCGCTACGACGAGAGAGAGAGTCCGCATCTTGCCTCCTGTTCGAATGGGTTCGGTCACGTCCAGCGGCGGCTGGTTCATACCTGAAAAGGCCCGCGCACAGGAGCCGCGACTCGATACCAATGAGGCATTCTTTCCAGCTCACCCGCTTTTTGTCTAGCCCTCCACACAATTCAGCGTGCTCTGGCGGAGTGCACCGGCGTCGGGGCTATCGCAACGCCGAGGCGGCCTAGTGCACCGCCTTCGAAGTCGCTCTGAGCTTGGGGTTTGGGTTTGGATTCGTCAACGAATTCGAGACCCTCCGGCCAACGCGGAGGAGCAAAATAAGCAGAGACCATTTCCGGACGGGCACTCACAAGATGTCCTTTGGGAAGAGTTCAGAGTTCGGTCGCATTTCCCACCGATCTCAGCAAAACACGCAATTTCAAGATGGCCTCTGGCGTAACGCTTCGCATGTGTCCTCGATTATTATTCGATGGCTCTCAGGGTCGTTTGGAAATCTGGAGACTTTTCAACGCCAAGGCGCCAAGGCGCGTCCGATCCAGTAAGCCCAGTGCTGCCGCTGACTCTCCAGTTGCCCCTCGAGCCGGGCGACTCGGTCGCGAAGGGCGACGGCGGACTCTTGCAGTTGGACGCGTCTCTGGGTGAGGGCGGTGAGGGCTTGGGCGGCCAGGTCCACGGCGCTGGGCGGCGTCGAGGGCCTCGCTGCGCTGGCCTTCTAGTGTAACGCTTCACATGTGTCCGTGCTTATGAGCGTGGCCTTTCAGGGAAGCAGGGCTCTGCCCTGACCCGCCGGGGGACTTTGTCCCCCGGACCCCCAATGACTTTCTTTTTTCTGTAATCAA
>Ga0210044_10003909_pt1 | contig 21103 bp, 22 predicted proteins | sample CryGey13umfilter_2_FD_183959 | JGI IMG/M metagenome (GOLD analysis project Ga0210044, IMG submission 183959) | Groundwater microbial communities from aquifer in Utah, USA - Crystal Geyser 4/9/14 3 um filter (SPAdes) (version 2) | ecosystem: Environmental > Aquatic > Deep subsurface >... | reverse complement strand
GCTGCGCCATGTATACGAAAAAATCGAAAAAAAGAAAACAGAGCCGAAATAACGGCGATTGCATAAGACTAAACCATTTTGTGAACAATATTAATCGGTCGCCTGAAAGGTTTATGAATTATTCAGGTTAGAGGGTGCTTTACAGTTTTTCTTTTATGACACGCCAAAAGTGTTGATGCTGTTGACGGGCATTGTGTTCGTGATGGGTATTATTCATACCTATGTTTCACCTGAGAAAACTCGGGCCCTGTTAGCCGGGCGCAAGCTTGGCGTGGGTAACACAATGGCTGCTACATTGGGTATTTTCACACCATTTTGCTCATGTTCAGCTGTTCCTCTATTTATCGGATTTTTACAAGCAGGTGTGCCTCTTGGCATCACCTTCTCCTTTCTGATCGCCGCTCCTATGGTCAATGAGGTGGCTGTGGCGCTGCTGTTTGCGATGTTTGGCTGGAAGGTTGCGGGTCTGTACCTGCTCCTGGGACTTACGGTTGCCATCGTTTCCGGACTTGTTATCGGCAAGCTGGGAATGGAACAACATCTGGAAGAGTGGGTTCGTGCCCTGCAGAACACAGAGGGGGCGAGCGCCATAGAGAATCAGCATATGGCTTGGGGCGAGCGCATTGATGAAGGCTTTAAGCATGTATCCGCAATTGTGGGCAAGGTCTGGCCCTATATCATCGGTGGTATCGCACTGGGGGCAGCCATCCACGGTTATGTGCCGGAAGCGTTTATGGTTTCCATTATGGGTAAGGATGCTCCCTGGTGGTCGGTTCCTGCAGCTGTTGTGCTCGGTGTGCCGATGTACACCAATGCAGCGGGTGTCATTCCTGTTATTGAGGCATTGATCGGTAAGGGTGCCGCCCTTGGCACTGTATTGGCTTTTATGATGAGCGTGATTGCATTGTCTGCGCCTGAAATGATTATTCTACGTAAAGTGCTTAAGCCAACGCTGATTGCCAGCTTCATTGGTGTCGTTGCCATTGGCATTATATTGGTGGGTTATGTGTTCAATGCGTTGGTGTGATCGTGCTTGTTGCTGTTTTGTTCATCGAAAAATATCCCTGATCATTAAGGAGGATGAGAAATGAAACATATCAAGGTGCTCGGCAGTGGCTGCGCCAGCTGCAAAAAAACCATGCAACTCTTACAGGACGTTGCTCAAAGCAAAGGTGTGGATGTCGAGATTGAAAAAATCGAAGAACTCAAAGAGATCGTAGCTTTTGGCGTGATGAGTACACCTGCTGTGGTTATCGAAGGAAAAGTAGTTCATGCAGGTAGCGTTCCTTCGCGCAGTCAGGTTGAGGCGTGGCTTTAAAAGGGCCGACGCTGGCTGTTTACCGTCAGCCGATATCAGTCATTAATTTCTGCCTGTTGATGCTTTGAACGAAGGTAAATAGTGTGGAGTGGAGCGGTGGCGCTTCACCCTCTCTGGTACAGGTTGCGTAAATCAGTTGCGACCAGTGATTTAAAAGGCGATCGGGAGCCTTATGCAAGCAACGATCATTTTTATATACCTGTTCGTGATCCTTATGGTTGGTCTTTGGGCCGGACGCAATATCAAAAACATGAACGAGTATGCGACTGCCAGAAGATCATTCGGGTTTCTGGCTATTTTCGCGACCCTGTCCGCCTCCTTTATTGGCGGCGGTTTTTCAATGGGTAATGCGGAAAAGGTCTTTCTGATCGGTGTCACCAATATTGTTGCACTGTGGGGATTCAGCCTTAAAGAGATCCTCGTGGCGCGATTTATCGCGCCCAATATGCATCACTATCCCGAAGCGATTTCGGTCGGTGATATCATGGAGCCGGCCTATGGCCGTGAAGCGCGAATTTTCAGCGGCTTGTTCGGTGTGATCCTGTGTGCCGGTATTCTTGGAGCCCAGATTAGTGCTATGGGCTATATCTTCAATCTCTATCTCGGGCTGGATCGTACGTTGGGTATCCTGCTTGGTTGCGGTATTGTGATTGCCTATTCGACAGTGGGTGGCATGCGCGCTGTGGTGTGGACTGACATTATTCAGTTTGTCGTGCTTGCGGCGGGCATTCCCCTGGTTCTGTATTTTGGCATTCAGAATGTGGGCGGCCTTGATGCCCTGTGGGATGCCGTGCCTGCAGAGCACCTGATGCTTCCTGCTGATCCGCTCGCCATGATCGGTCTTGCCTCGCTGTTTCTGACATTCCTGCTGGGGGAGACGTTGGTGCCACCCTATGTGCAACGCCTGTTAATCGGCAAAAATAACCGTGAGGTTTGGCGCGGTACCTTGCTGAGCGGACTGTTTTCCATTCCGTTTTTTGCGGTCACCGGTCTTATCGGTCTGGTGGCGCTGGCGCTGAATCCCTCGATTGATGCTAATCTGGCAATGCCTTATGTGATACGGGAGGCGCTATCGCCGGTGATGCAGGGCATTGTTATCGCGGCGGTCATTTCGATCATCATGTCCTCGGCAGACTCATTCCTCAATGCGGCGGCCATTGCTTTCAGTAATGATCTGGTGCGGCCGTTGCGCAAGCAGCCGCTATCGACGGGGGCATCATTGCGGTTAGCCCGATGGACGACGCTGATTGTCGGCGTGTTGGCTGTGATTTTTGCCCTCTCTATCAACAGTGTGCTCGATATCCTCATCTACTCCTACAATTTCTGGGCACCGACAGTACTGGTGCCGTTGGCGGCAGCTCTATTGGGACTGGGCGTAAGCCGGCGGCGCTTTCTGGCCGGGGCTGCTGGCGGCGTCATTGGCGTGTTGGCATGGAAGTATCTGCTCGCTTCTCCGTTCGGGATTGATGGGTTAGTGGTTGGCACGCTGATTAACCTGACGTGTTTCTTTGCCGTGGATCGGCAATCGGCAGTGCGGCGGCCTGTTGTGGAAGAGGTACTGAAATGACCCGGTCTCTGTCAGCGGCCAGTTGATCGGTGGGCGTAGTGATCCGCGTATGTATACGGCCCATCGGGTAGTGCGGTGAGCCCGGGGGGGGGGCAGCAAACGTATGCTGGCATCACAACGATCACCTAGGCAGGCCAGCCCATGGCTTGTCCGTACTTCGCGCTTTCCGGGAGGGGCAATGAACCTTATTGACCCCATTGGGAAAAGTCATTTGTTCTACCCTTATTCGAGTTCTATACTCAGCCTGTAGTGTGGGAGGGAAGACATGTGCCAAACAAACATCAGCTTTCATAAGTGGCGGCTCCGGCTCATCGGAGCGGCATACGCAAGCATCATGCTTGTCGGGCTGCCTGCCATCCCGGCTCAGGCAGCCGATACGACAGCGCCGACAACGACAACCGAACTCGAAATTGAATTCGGCATGCGTTATTGGACCAATTGGGGTGAAACCGCAAAAGACCTTTATGGTGCCACGCGCGCGGTTCTCAATTCCCGCCTTACCTATGGCTCCCTGTGGGGAAATGCCGGCGAAGTCTTTGGTCAGGCCACCGACAGGCGTTATTTCGTCAAAGGCTTTGCGGGTCTTGGCAACATCGGGAGCGGCAATTTGCAGGACGAGGATTTCCCACCAGGCATCGTCCCTTATTCCAGCACGAACAGCGCTCAGCGCAGCGGCCCGATCGCTTACGTTACCATTGATGCCGGACGCTATTTCAAGGAGACCCCGACCAGTCGAATCGGCGCTCTGATCGGCTATAACTATTTTAGCGAAGAGGTCAACGCCTATGGCTGTACACAGACGGCCGCCAACCCTGCCGTCTGCGCATCGGCATTCCCCACATCGACGAAAGTGATTTCTCAGAACAACAAGTGGCGGTCACTTCGCATCGGCATCAATGGTGATACGCGTATGGGAAACTGGAGGCTGAGCGGCGAGGCGGTTGCACTCCCTTATGTCGTACTCAATGGTACCGATTCGCATCTGCTGCGCATTTGCACTGCTCCCGGCTGCTTCACCGGTCCGATTCCCGAAGATGGTCATGGCTGGGGTTATCAGTTGCAAGCGATGCTCAACTACCAGTTCAACCCCCAATTCGACTTCGGTCTTGGCGTTCGTTATTGGCATATGGAGACCAAGGGTCACACACATTTCGAGGGTCACGTGGTCGGCGTTACAGCAATCCCCCAACCAGTGGACTGGAAAACTACTATTCTCGGCGTAACCGCCCAGACAGTCATGCACTTCTGACTCCTTCGCGCGGGCATCAAAAAGATGATGTGAGGGTTCATGAGAAGAATCGGATAGATGAGCCTGACCAATAAACAGCGCCTGGCAGTACGGCGGAGTGACTGAGAGGATGGCGATGAAGATCAAATCGAAGGATTTCCGTGTACAGGAAGGCGAACAGGTCGATCTCAAGAAGTGGCCGACGCTGGTGAAACCAGTGTACAAGTCGAAAAAGAAGTACAAAAAACACCTTAAAGAATACGTGGATGAACTAAGTGAGCTGCAACGCCTTCACTACGCATCCAACCGCTACGCGGTGTTGCTGATTTTTCAGGCCATGGATGCCGCGGGCAAGGACGGTTCCATCCGGCACGTGATGTCAGGCATCAATCCTCAAGGCTGCCAGGTGTTCGGCTTCAAACCCCCGAGTGCTGATGAGCTGGAGCACGACTTTCTTTGGCGCACCACGCAGGCTTTGCCGGAGCGCGGTAGGATCGGCATCTTCAACCGTTCCTATTACGAGGAGGTGCTGATTGTTCGCGTGCACCCGGAGATACTGCAGACACGGAATATCCCGGATCAGCTGGTGAATGAGGAAACCATCTGGACGGAGCGCTACCGCTCCATCGTTGACATGGAGAAGCATCTGCACCGCAATGGCACACGGATCATCAAGTTCTTCCTGCACCTTTCAAAAGAGGAGCAGCGCAAGCGCTTTCTCGACCGCATTGATGAACCCGACAAGAATTGGAAGTTCAGCCTCGCAGATATCCAGGAACGGAAATTCTGGAACCAGTATATGAAGGCCTTTGAAGAATGCCTGAGTGCGACCAGTACCAGTGATGCGCCGTGGTATGTTGTACCGGCCGATGACAAGAAGAATGCGCGGTTAATTATTTCCGCAATTGTCCTCGATGCGTTCAAGGATCTTAACATGGCGTATCCCAAGACCACTGCGAAGCGTCGGCAAGAGCTGGAATCTATTCGCAAGCAGCTAATAAAGGATGGTAAAAGCAGCAGCTGAGCCCGGTAGACCTGAGAGTGATAAATACCCATGCCCATCCGGCGAACGCTGGTACTGGTATTTCACAACCAGAGAAACGGAAGGATCATCACAAGTTGGCGGGTTATTGCAAGGCCAGCGCGGTGAAGACGGCGATGCCGCTCTTCATGGAGCTCTCATCAATGTCGAAGCAGGGGTGATGTAACGGGTAGCGGGTTTCGGGGCTGCCACCGGTGCCCAGACGAAACAGGCAGCCGGGAATGTCGTACAGGAATTCGGCGAAATCTTCGCCGCCCATCGACGGCTCGAGAATCTCGATCAGGTTAACATCCGGTGTGAATTGTTTAAACAGAGTGGCAGCACGGCGCAGCAGCTTCGTATCGTTGATCAGCACAGGCGTGGCCTGTCGCAGCGTGAAGGTGGCGGTAGCACCCCAGGCTTCGGCCGTCTGGCGGATGATCTGATCCATGCGCGTGCGAATCTCTTCATGCACCTCCGGGTGCAGGCTGCGGATGGTGCCGGAGAGGCTGATTGATCCCGGAATCACATTGCCGGCATGACCGCCGTGAATCTGGCCGATGGTCAGTACGGCCGGGTGCAGCGGGTTGACCTTGCGGCCGACAATATGGTGCAGGGCCTGAATGATCTGGGCGGCGATCAGCACCACATCGGTGCACTCGTGCGGGCGGGCCGCATGGCCGCCGTGTCCTTTGATCTCCACATCGAACATATCGGCAGCAGCACACATCGCACCCTCTCTGAGGCCGATGGAGCCGGCAGGCAGATAGGGGTAAACATGCAGCGCATAGATCTGTGCGGGCTTGATATCGCCGAACAGTTTCTCGCGCAGCATGGCGGCAGCCCCCACGCAGGTCTCTTCGGCCGGCTGAAAGACGAAGAGGATATTATGCTTGAGCTGATCCTTTAACTGACAGATGGCCTGCATACTGCCGAGCAGGATGGCGGTATGCGCATCATGGCCGCAGCTGTGCGAGATACCATCGACCTGTGAACTGTAGTTGCGGACGGGGCTGCTCTCCTGAATGGGCAGAGCATCCATATCCGCACGAAAGGCGAGCCAGGGCAGTGCATCATCGACAACCAGTGTAGCAAGCAGGCCGTAGCCGCCGATGCCCTCGCGCACTGCCAGGCCGAGATCCCGGCAGCGGGCGGCAACCATGGCGGCCGTCTCTTTTTCCCGGCCGGATAATTCTGGTTGTTGATGCAGTTGCCGGCGTATATCGATCACTGCCGGCATCAGCGCGTCGATTGTCCGGTTCAGTCGTGCCGTGATCGTCTCATCTCTATCCTGTTTCATCAACGCCATCCGTCCTGCTCTCTCATGGCAGCGATCATGGCAGGAAATGCGGTATGTGTCGCATGCAGCCGCCGCTGCATGGAGGCACCGCCGGCATGCTTGCGCCAGTGCTCGAGGCGACCCGCGACCAGCTCCAGCTCGCTCTGTTCAATACCGCTGGCAGCAAGCGCATCCAGGCGTATTTCCAGCCAGTCGAGTACCGGCATCAGCCTTTCGGTGAATGGATCAATCATGGTGCCATGCATGCCGTAGCGGCTGGCGCGCCAGCGGTTTTCACGGATCAATGACGGATGCACGCGCGGCACAGCCTCTGTATGCATGGCCGCCATCGCTTCGGCACGCACATAGGCGATATAGGCTGTTGTATCTGCACACGAGCCCGGCATATCGCCGATACGCACTTCCAGCGTGCCGAAATCCGGATGCGGACGCATCTCCCACCAGATATCACGCACCGAATCGATACTGCCGGTGGCCTGCAGACGGCCGGCGCAGTGCTCGAAATCACGCCAGTTTTCAAAATAGAAGGGCATACCACCCTGACTCAATCCCTCGAACACCTTGATGCGACTGGCGGCCAGCCCCGTATCCTCTCCCTGCCAGAAGGGGGAGTTGGCCGAGATGGCGAGAAATACCGGCATGACCGGCAGCAGCTGGTTCATCGCGCGAATGCAGGTGTCACCATCGGGCATGCCGACATGCACATGGATGCCGAAGATATTAAAGCGGCGCGCCATCCACTGCAGACGATCGAGCAGGCGGGCATAGCGCTCATTATCGGTAACCTGTTGATCGCGCCAGTGGGATACGGGATGCGTGCCGGCAGAGAGCAGAGCGGCATGCTGCTCGCTCAGAATGGCTGTAACCTGATCGTACAGTGTCTGAAGTTGATCCACCGCGGCCGTTGTGGATCTGTGGATATCGGTATTGATCTCGACGGTGGAGGTGAACAGCTCCGGCTTGATGCGTGCTGTTTCGCCGACTGCTGCAAATACGGCGGGGGCCGCAGGGATCTGTTCACCGCTTCCGGTATCGACCGTCATCCATTCCATCTCCACGCCCAGCGTGCCGGGTGCGGAGTTCTGAAAGGCAATGGTGCGTGTGGATTCAGACATAGTGCGAGTATAGCCGTAGCGCGCAGAGGATAGAACAGGAAAAGCGATGCGCCGCTCGCTGTTCGGCGCGAATATTTGATAACCCTTATTTCTTTCAGGTTTATTTCAGCTTGGCCGGTCACTATTCGGACCATGCAGATAACAGGCATTAACGAAGATATGCGTGATCGATCCATTGAAGTATGGGATCTCTCATTGCGGCTGTTTCACTGGCTACTGGCGGCAGCATTCTGTGTCGCATGGTGGTCGGAAGGACGCGATCTGCGTCTGCATATGATTGCCGGCTCCATCATAGCCGGGCTGCTGCTCTACCGCTTTATCTGGGGCTTTTGCGGAGATCACTACGCGCGCTTTGCCAGCTTCTGGCCATCACGTGCATTAGTCGTCGCACATCTGCGCGGCCTGTTGCGGTTACGACCGGGTCACTATATCGGCCACAACCCTGTCGGCAGCCTGATGATTTTTGCCCTGCTGAGCAGCCTGCTGCTGATAGCACTCACCGGTATGGCGCTCTCGGGTCTGCAGATGGGTGTCGGTCTGTTTGCGACGCTGGATACCGGTTTTGCCACCGAGTTATTGATCCAGGATCTACATCGCTGGTGCCTGAATGTGCTGTTGGCGCTGGTTGGCATTCACCTGGCCGGTGTGGTTGCAGAGAGCCTGCTGCAGCGACACAACCTGATTGCGGCCATGATTACAGGTAAGAAAAAGATTAAGGAGGTTAATCCATGAAATATCTGTTTGCGCTTACGCTGTTATTCGTAACTACAGCCGCCACGGCATCGGAAGCCGTTGTGCAGGAGCGACTGGACCAGTATCGCAGCCAGGGAGCGGGTGATTTTGATGCTGCTCGCGGTGAATCGATGTGGAAACAGGAGCATATGCAGGAAAAACTGGGTAAATCGGTGAACTGCGCCTCATGCCATTCGCTCAACCTGCAGAGTGCCGGTTCACATATGCGTACCGGCAAGCGCATTGAGCCGATGGCGCCAAGTGTGAATCCGGATCGTTTGGGCGATACGGCAAAGATCGAGAAATGGTTTATGCGTAACTGCAAATGGACCTGGGGACGTGAATGCACGGCTCAGGAAAAGGGCGACTTGCTTACCTATATTCAATCCAGATAAAGGAGATAGAGATGAAACAAAAACACTATTGGGGTATACTGCTGCTTTCAGGTTGTGTCACACTATCCATGGCCACGCTGGCCTGGACGGATGAAGATGAGCGATGGGAGCATGAAAGGGGTGAACATGGATTTATCCAGCAAACAGCCGGTGTATCTCCGGTTAGCAATCCGGCTTATAAAACCGAATGTTCTGCCTGCCATTTCGCCTACCCGGCCGGTTTCCTGCCTGAGCGCTCATGGGTAAAAATCATGAATAATCTGGATGATCATTTTGGCGAAAATGCGGAATTGAATGCCCAGACAAAGGTGGAGATAGAGAACTACCTGCGCGGTCATGCTGCAGACCGTATTCCCAATCGTTTCGGTCGCAGTATCCTGCGCTCTGTGGATGCCGGGGCCACGCCGTTGCGTATCAGTGAAACCGGTTACTTCCAGCACAAGCACAGGGAGATTCCATCGCGCATGGTCGCCGGCAATCCGAAGGTTGGCTCCTTCTCAAACTGCCTCTCCTGTCACAGCATGGCTGATCGCGGCTCGTTTGATGAGCATGGCGTAAGTATTCCCGGTTTCGGTCGGTGGGAAGATTAATCTTTTCATCCGTGTCTGAGCATGTGAAGCGGATGCTTTTACATGCGATTGCGGCTGTGTCTGTGATGCTTGTTATCACAGGCACGGCCATGGCCGATGATGATATGGAGCGTGTGCGTGAGCTGCGCGGGACAGAGAGCATCCTGCCGCTCTCCGACATCCTGACGACTGCTGCAAAACAATACCCCGGCAAAGTGCTCGAGGTTGAGTTGGAAGAGGAACACGGTCAGATTATCTACGAAGTCAAATTGCTGGGCCGTGACCACAAAGTTCATCATCTTGAAATTGATGCACGCAGTGGAAGAATACTCAGGAAAGGAGATCACTGATGCGCCTGCTGTTGATTGAGGATGATCCGGCCCTGTGTCATGAGCTGGCCAGCAAGCTGGCTGAGCAGGGTTTTGCCGTTGATAGCACGCAGGCCGGCGTTGATGGTGCTTATATGGGGGAGAGTGAGCCATATGATATCATCATTCTGGATCTGGGCCTGCCGGATATGCCGGGGCTGGATATACTGGCGCAATGGCGTGCAAAACAGATCGCTATCCCCGTACTGATTCTGACCGCACGCGGCGCCTGGCATGAAAAGGTGGAAGGCTTTAGAAAAGGCGCGGATGACTATCTGACCAAGCCGTTCCACTTTGAAGAGCTACTGGTCCGCCTGCAGGCGCTGATTCGCCGCTCCTCGGGTGTAAGCGGGGCGAAAATCATCATAGGGCAGCTGCAGCTGGATGAAGAGAGTCAGTCGGCAATGTGGAACGATGAGCATGATCAACGCGACATTGAACTAACCGGTATCGAATTCAGGTTGCTGCGTTATATGATGCTGCATCCCAAGCGGGTATTTTCTGCCACGCATCTGGTGGAACACGTTTATGATTTCAATGATGAAAAAGAGAGTAATGTGATTGAGGTCTATATCAGCCGGTTAAGAAAAAAGCTGGGTAAAGAGGTGATTTGCACCCGGCGCGGGCAAGGCTATTTCCTTAATCCGGATGCCCTGGAAGCCGGACGTTAATGTATTCACTGCATAACCGACTGATTCTCAGCCTGGCGGCCAGTCTGGCGCTCTTCTTTCTCGCCCAGACGCTGATGATCGGCTGGGAGGTGGAAGCCTTAAGCGAGCAGAACCTGATATCGCGACTGAAACATGATCAGGAGTCACTGCTGTCGGCACTGAAATGGCAGCCGCCGGCAGATCCTGTGCTTGATCCGGTCCGAATCCCTGAAATCTATCAGCGGCCATTTTCAGGTCATTACTATCAGATCACCATTGCAGGCATCACGCTCTATTCCCGCTCGCTCTGGGATGAGAAAATGCCCGCACAACACGCTGCGGTGGATCGGGATATGCCGGGTCCGGTCGGACAGCACCTGCTGGCGATATCGCAAACGGTATCGCTGTATGATCAGAGCGTGGAGATACGCGTAGCGGAAGATATCTCCCATATTGAACAGACTACTGGCGATTTTCAACGTCATCTGCTGCTGTTTGCCGCAGTGGCTGTACTGGCATTGCTGCTGTTGCAGGGCTGGCTGGTGCAAAATGGATTAAGGCCTCTGCAGCGCATTCGCAAGCAGCTCAGCCAACTGGAAAAGGGCGAGATCGAGCGGGTGAGCATGGATACCACACCGAGTGAGATCATGCCTCTGGTGGAGGAGATCAACAGACTGGTGGAGTTGATCGGCATGCGGCTGGAGCGCTCCCGTCATGCGCTCGGTGATCTGGCGCATGCGCTGAAGACGCCGCTTTCCGTCATAGGGCAGATTATGCAGCGTCAGCCGCAGAGCGAAGATGCGGCCCTGCTGCAGCTGCAGCTGCAGCAGGTTGAACAGCGTATTGATCGGGAGCTGGCGCGTGCCAGAACTGCCGGTCACGCTCCCGGAGGCAGCTGGGCCGATCCATATCTGGATCTGGACGACTTAACCCGCATGTTGAAACAGATATTTCCCGACATAGATATCAGGCTCGATATCGCTGCCGGTTTAACGGTCGCAGCAGATCGGGAGGATATGCTGGAGGTGTTCGGCAACCTGCTGGAGAACGCCTGCAAATGGGCGGCGACAGAGATCCACTGTGGCATGCGTCGTGAGCCGGGCAAGCTTGTGATCGAGATTGCTGACGATGGCCCCGGCATCGACGAAGGCGCATATAAGGATCTGCTGGTGCGCGGTACCCGACTGGATGAAAGCAAGCCCGGCCATGGCCTGGGACTGGCTATCGTCAATGAAGTGATTGCCGCCTATGCGGGAGAGATTGTGCTGGATCGCTCTGCAGAGTTGCACGGATTGAAGGTGACGATAATCCTGCCACAGCCATAAAAGGTTCATCGCTTCCAATAACTTTAAAGTCAAAAGCTTTTCACCTCAGGGTTACCCTGGGCCATTATCTCTTGCGCAAGCGCAACTCAGCCTGGCGTAAAGAAGTGCAGAGGAAAGTCGAAGTCTATGAACAGGGTCTCTGGCACAGCACCGATGCCCCGGTTGCGATAACAGTATTAAGGTCTTCTCCTTCATGATCTTGCTTTTCTCTGCGGTAACGCGCTTTGAACTATCGTGCGCCGGGTGTGCCGGCGCTTGCTCCTCTGTGACGTGCAGGATGCACAGGCGTAGCCGGTGCATGCCTGTGACTGTCGGGTTTAAACTTGCCGGATTGGCAGTCTGCTAACGGGGTAATACCCGTGCAGAACGCTCACGCTTAACAGGATCTTGTAGTAAATGTTCCGCTAATCGGTGTGATGAAGCAAAAAAATGGCGGAAGCCGAAGCTTCCGCCATTATCAGGCACCTTTCCCGGGGAGGGAGGAGGGGTTGGGAAAGGATGCAGCTGATTCTTTAGGCAGGTATCAGAAGTGATACCTGGCGCTGACGGAAAGCGAGCTTGCTTCCAGACCCTGAAAATTGGTTTTGATTGCAGCTGCATTTGTCTTGGGCTTGCTCAGCATGTGTGAGTACTCAAGACCCAGACTATAGCTGTCAGTTGCCCGGTACTGCACACCCAGACCATATGCATAACCGGTGCGTGTTTTCTTCTGTATCGCAAGCCCCGCTTCACTGTAGCTGGAGCGCACAGTGGCAACACCCAGCAGTGCATAACCTGTCCACTGCTCATTAAACTGATAGCGTGGCTTCAGAAATGCGGCGCCATAATATTCAATTTTCATGCGTGGCTGCAGTGTCAGCTCTTCGCCTGTTCTGCCTGTTGTGCCGATACGGACTTCTCCGCCCAGATATTCCGAGAAATCATCGCCCAGCTGCAGGTAACCGCCGGCTACAGCTTTTTTGGTGACGCCGCTTCCCAGGTTAAAGGCACCAATACCCACGCCCACATAAGGCTCGGATGCCTGTGCAACAGATGTGAAGGCAAGCATGATGGCTGAGGCCGCTGCGATTTTTAATGTACCGGTCATTCGTGTGACTCCTTTGAACTTATGCAATGGCGCGGAGATTGCGATGGAAAGCTGAACTGAAGCTGAATGCGCCATAGCGTGTCTCTGTAGCGGCAATTGCACTGGGGTGGGATGGCGCTGTCTGTTACGCGCTGATTACCGGACATATGTTGATCGTGAGGGTTTACCCGCTTTCTATGAGCCGTTTCCTGCAGCAGTTGGATTGCTATCAATCACATCTGTTGTCCACTTTTCCAGATCATGTGTATGCGACGCGCGTGTGGTTATTTTTCCGATCGGGGTGCAGCAGGATCTCCCGTATGCATCCCGAAGGGCAGGGGTGAAAGTATGACCTGGCGGAAAAGCTGTGATGAAAGTCATTGTGATGGTTTCGGGTTTTGCTACATTGCGCCGCGCCGGAAAAATATAACGGCCCGTTATGATGCAATATCGATGCTTAACTTGAAACGGATAGTGATACTGATCGTTATGCGATCAGATTTGCCGATACATAAAGATGATACGAATGGGTGCGCTATGCCGTCATTGGGCTATAGTTCAAGCTGTTGCCGAATTGGCGCACATTATTCATAAGGGATACTACATGTGGTTTAAAAATATCCAGTTCTACCGTTTTGAAGAGCCGTTCACCCTCACCGGCCAGCAGCTGCATGAGCAGCTGGAAAAGCGTCAGGCGCGCCCGTGCGGGCAGATGGAAATGGCCAGCAGCGGCTGGTCGGCCCCATTGGGCAAGAGCGGTCAGATGCTGGTACATGAAACAGCCGGTAACCTGATGTTCTGTCTGCGCCGTGAGGACAAGGTTCTGCCTGCATCGCTTGTGCGTGAGCTGGTTGAAGAAAAAATTCTTGAAATCGAAGAAGCGGGGCGCTCGCCCGGCCGCAAGGAGAAGGGTGAAATCCGTGAGCAGATACTCACCGAGTTGATGCCGCGCGCCTTTGTCCGTGCCAGTCATACCTATGGCTGTATCCTGCCTGCCTCAGGCTGGCTGGTTATCAATGCCTCGAGCGCGCGCAAGGCCGATGAAGTGATTGAAGCGTTGAACAAGGCGCTGACTACATTGCCGGTGGTGATGCCATCCACCGAACAGTCGCCGGAAGCGGCCATGACCGGTTGGTTGATGCATGCCGGTTCATTGCCTGAGGATTTTGCCTTCGGTGAGGAGTGCGAGCTGCACGATGCCGGTAGCAGTGCGGTGGTACGATGCCGTAATATCGATGTGATGTCGGATGAAGTGCGGGCGCATGTGAGTGAAGGGCTGACCGTGACCAAGCTTGCACTGACCTGGCGCGAGCGTATCTCATTTGTGCTCAGTGAAGATCTGTCGGTTAAGCGTATGAAGTTTGATACAGCGATTGTGGATGAGGCCGGTGATCAGGGGGGCGATGATGAAGCTGCACGTTTTGATGCCGACTTTGCCATGATGTCTGCCGAATTCAGCGCCTTTATCCCGCAACTACTGGCTGCAGTGGACGGAGAGTAAGCCCGTGGCCGTGTACGCCGTTGGCGACATTCAGGGCTGTTACCAACAACTCAGAGACCTGCTCGATAGCGTCGCGTTTGATCCGGCCGAAGATACGCTTTGGTGTGCCGGAGATTTGGTCAACCGTGGTCCTGACTCGCTTAACACGCTGCGCTTTCTCAAAGGGCTGGGGGATGCCTGTGTCTGTGTGCTCGGCAATCACGACCTGCATCTGTTGGAGCAGGTTGACGGAGCCAAACCGTATCGACGCGATACGCTGACTGATGTGCTCAATGCGCCGGATACCGATGAGCTGATTGAGTGGCTGAGATTTCGTCCGCTGCTGCATTATGATGCGGATTTGGGTTGGTGCATGGTGCATGCCGGTCTGCATCCTCGCTGGTCGCTGAAAAAAGCGGAAAAGAGAGCGTGTGCGATTGAAGCCCGACTGCGGAGTGACGGATGGCAGGAGTTCTGTCATCAACTGCATCATCAGAAGTTTCCTGTTTCGGAGCCTGCCAAGGATGATCCCGCACGCACCCTGTTCACTACCGCAGTGTTTACGCGTACGCGCTACTGTACTCAGGATGGTTATTTCAACTGGAATGTACGCACGGGTGCAAGTGGTAACAAAAAGGAGAGAGCCTGGTTCAAACATCGCCGGCTCGCCTGGCGTGGCGATTGCAATGTGGTTTACGGCCATTGGGCCGCGAATGGCCTGGTTTCCAACCAGTCGCATGTGCTGGGGCTGGATACCGGTTGCGTATGGGGTGGTTCGCTGACACTTGCCCAGTTGGGTAAGGGCGGCTTCAGCCATATTGTTGCCGAGCAGGCCTGTGCAATGCCGAAGCCAGCAGAGCGCGATCTCTCTGCCGCGTCCCTAGCGCTGGAGCTGCCGGCTGAAGATTTTGTCCCGCTATCGCCGGTCGATGAAGCAGGTGTTGCTGCTCCGGATCCGGATCCGGATAGTGAGAGCGAGACCTGACGCGCCAGTGAACGGCACGCTATAACTAGGTTTTCGGATCTCTTTTCGCCTGCATGGCGGCGCCAATAGCCTGCGATAGTCTGGCTATTGTGACCGGCTTACTTATCAACATGGCGCCATACTGACCTGCCCGTTGCAGGTTGCGGTCCTCACCGTAAGCGGTAACCATCAGGATCGGCATATCGATGTTCAGCATGCGAATCTGTTCAATCAGCTCCAGCCCGTCCATGACAGGCATGCGGTAGTCGGTGATGAGCAGATCGTACGTCTGGCCATGGGTATTGAGCAGGGCCAGAGCCTGCTGACCGTTCTCAGCCGTATCCACACTGTGTCCCATGCGTGATAACATGGCTTTGTGTATTTTCAGGATATCAGGGGCATCATCCACCAACAGACAGTGACAGGGTGCAGGCGCCGGACTCTGTATGGCAGCAGGGATAAGGGGCGTCTCTGTTGTTGCCGTTGCTTCTCCCTGGAAGGGCGGAATGTGGATGCTGAACGTAGTCTGCTGATTTGTGACCGAGTCTATGGTGATGGTGCCATGATGGCGTTTGACGATACGCTGTACCATGGCCAGGCCAAGGCCGGATCCGCCCGTGTCGCTGCGGGTGGTCCAGAATGGTTTAAAGACCTTGTCCAGATTTTCACTGGCGATACCGGGTCCGTCATCGCTGACACGTATAGAGAGTGCGCCCTGCTCGGCGGAAGCCAACCGGTGTTGTTGATCGTTGCCGATGCGGATACAAATTTTACCTGCCGATGTCATCGCCTGCATGGCATTATTGATCAGGTTTAATAATATCTGCTCTACCTCAATGACGCTGATCGCCACGTCCGGCAGCGGTTTTTTTATCTCGCAAACCAGCTGAATATGAGCAGGCATCTGCAGGCGGGTGAGGCCGATAATGTTTTCCAGCGGTCCGGTAAGCATCTGGCTCGATGTTTTGACAGTGGCGATTTCGGAATCCTGCCTTTTACTCAGTTTCAGCAGGTGCGTAATCATCTCCGAGCCGCGATCTCCTGCGGCCATAATGGCCTCAAGCTGCATGCGGCTATCAGCATCGACACTGCTCATATGCAGCAGTTCGGCATAACCGATCATATTATTCAGTACATTGCGGAAATCATGCACAATGCCGGCCACCATGGTGGACATGTAACCCCGCTTGTGAACGGCCTCCAGCTGCTCCTGCAGCAGCTCCCGCTGTGTAATATCCAGCATGAAACAGACACCGATCCAACGATTTTGCCAGTTCATGCGGATAGCGGTGCATGTCAGTTTAAGCATGTTCCCCGAGCTCTGTTTACCCCTGATATAGAGGTGATTGACAGCTCTCTCTCCTGCCGACTCCTCCATGGCCAGTGTCTCCAGACAAAAGCGCACCATCTCATCCCGGTCTTCCGGTAATACCAGTGTATCGACATATTCGCCGACCAGCATGGTATGGCGATGCCCGAACAGCACATTGGTGGCCTTGTTAGCGTACAGGACGCATGGACGGTCGGCGTCATCGAGTTCAAATGTAAAGACGGGCACCGGTCCTTTATCGAGCAGATTAAATGACGATTTTTCAGCTTCATATCTGGCTTTGATGGCGTCTTCGGCATTCTGGCCGATCAGATAAACATAGGCAGGAAGAGCCAGCAGCGTGGCCAGTTGCCAGCACAACAGCGACAGATCGATCCCGTTCGGGGGCCAGCCATAGACAAAAGCCGTCATGGCGAGCAGGCCGATCAGGGAGAGTCCCTGCGTATAGAGCAGCATGGCATTGCCGAAGCGGAAGCAGTTGCCGAAAATGATTACCAGATAGATAAAATAGATGCCGCTGTGTTGACCACCATCAACCAGCATGGCAAAACTGACAACAAAGATATCTAGCATTGGCGATGTGATGGTACGAAAGGCAGATAGCGGATAGCGGGGGATGGTGAGGATCGTCAGGCCGGTATAGAGAAAATAGCACGCAGCGACTGCCAGAAAAACAGAGCCATACTGGGCAAAGCTGCTGCCATGCAGCCAGGTATAGAGCAGTCCGGCAGCTGCAAAAAACATACGCGCCCATGCCTGCTCAAGTTGGGTCCGGGTAAGGGATTTTCCTGTCAGCTGGAGACCTTTGAGTAGCCAGTCATGAATGATTTGTTGTTTCACAATCGCCCTCCCTTGGGTCACTATGGTAACGGCGGCAGGCCAGGCACGAAAGCGCCAATGCACAGGCTTTGGTATCTGGCGCTGCCTTTTCGCAGATCATGTGATAAAGTTCGCGGCCAACTATCATCGCATTCGATATAGAGTTAGGTCAGGAGTTTTTCCATGTTGTACGTTGCCGTTAGGGCTGCCAGAAAGGCGGGAGATTTAATTGCCCGCGCCTATGATGAACGCGCTGATCTTAAAGTGAGACAGAAGTCTGACCGCGATTATGTGACCGATGTGGATCAGAGCGCAGAAGCACTGATTGTCAGGGAGATCTCCAAACATTATCCGGACCACGGCATCATTGGCGAAGAGATGGAGCGTTCGGTAAATCCGGATGCAGCTATTCAGTGGTATGTTGATCCCCTTGATGGAACGAGTAACTTTATTCACGGCTATCCCCACTTTGCAGTCTCGATCTCTGCCTGGAAGGGCGGCAAGCCCATGCTGGCCGTGATTCATGATCCGATCAGGGATGAAACCTTTGAAGCACGTAATGGCGGCGGTGCATTTCTCAATCGCAGGCGCCTGCGCGTAAGTCATGAAAAACGCATTGAACACGCGGTCTTTGCCTCCGGTTTGCCATCTTACCAGCGCGACACCATTGATCTGTATCAGCAACGCATGGATGCCTGCATGCGCTCTATGGATAGCTTTCGCCGGGGTGGATCAGCAGCGCTGGATCTGGCTTATGTGGCTGCCGGTCGTCTCGATGCGTATTGGGAAGCCGGACTGAAATCGTGGGATATTGCTGCCGGCTATCTGCTGGTGCAGGAAGCCGGTGGCATGGCTACAGGTCTTGATAGCGGTACGATTGATCTGAATAAAGGCGATATTCTTGCAGCCAACCCTGATCTGCATCCGCAGGTTGCTGCCTTGCTCAAGGTCTGAAGCCTTAAACCTTTTCACCGCAGAGGACGCAGAGGAAAGGCATAAATAGATCGCAGGCTGTAGTAGGTATTGGAGCTGAACTTTTCCTGTGCTCATAAAGAATATGGCAGAAGAATCTCACCATTAAGATTACTGTTTTTCCTTTGCGTCCTCTGCGGTGAAAGCTTTTGATTCAGTATTTTGCTTCTAGTGGCCTTCGCGTTTGAGTAACAGGAACAGTGCCGAACCACCGAATATCAGGCTGGGTAACCAGGCTGCAAATGCCGGTGGTATGCGGTTGCCTGCAGCCAGCAGGTAGCCGGCGTTGCCAAGTACATAAAACAGCAGCCCCAGCGAGATGGAGAACAGCATACCCCAGGACGCGCGGTTGCTGCGGCTGCCGGAGTGCATGCACAGGGCCGTTGCCATAATCACCATCAACAGACAGGCCAGTGGAGCCGAAAATTTCCGATGCAGGGCATAGACGTAGGTGCCGGCGCCGAGCCCCGCGTGCTTCAAACTATCGATGTAGTGGTAGAGCTGGGAAAAGTCCATATGGCGGGGGATGGGCAGATCGGCTGTCTCGGGACCAACGACAGATTTGATCTCCATACTCTCGCGCGTTTCTACATGCATCACCTGATCATCCGAAGGCGAGCTGATCTTCGCCTCATTCAGATGCCATGTATTATTACTGTAACTGGCGATGGCGCTGTCAACGCGTTGTAGCCATACACCCTGCGGGTCGGTCTTGATCATGAGCAGCGCGAACTGGTGATCGGCCAGCGGAGTCAGACGAAAGAAACGGTGCCCATCCTTGAGCCATTGCACACCCTGTTGCGCACTCTGCCTGTGCTGGATATGCACCTGTTCAATATTGTCCAGCCGTTGGTTGGTGATGGGTGTGATCCACTCTCCGATCATGAAGCTTGTCAGTGCAGCCAGGATTGCGACAGATGACAACGGTAGCAGCACCTTGTTGATGCCGAGTCCCGCCGCCCGCAGGGCAACGACCTCCTGATTGCGGGAGAGTTCGATCAGATAGACGCTGGCCCCGATCAGTACGATAATAGGCATGAATTCCGATATCATGAACGGGATTTTCAGCACCATGTATTCGATCATCAGGCCTGCATCCAGGCCATGCCCGAGGAAGCGGGCCTTATCAAACGATTCGATAATGACAAAAATTGCCAGCAGGGCTGACATAGTCACCAGTGAGCGGCTCAGGCAGCCGGAAAAAATCCATCGGAAGACAACGGGCATCGGGCTAGGCTAAGCATCCTTGGCTTTGAGTGGAAGCCGCCATATGCCAGTGCGACATCAGATGACGTAACTGCTCTTATCCTTGCCATATCAGCAGGAGATGTGACATGGCAGAAGTACCGATTCAATTGAATGACTTCATTCAAAAAGAGACTGGTGAAAGTGATGAATGAGAGGACTTGGAAATCTGCCCAGCTTGTGACGGCAGCATACATGGGTATTGGTGGCTGTGGTATGAATATGCTGGAATCCTGGCTGAAATATTTGCCAACATCGGCTTGTACGGTTGCTGTGAATCGGGATAGCACCCGACTGAAGGAAGCAACAGGCATTCAGCAGCATATCTTTCTGGCGGAACTGTCCGCTACAAATCATCAGGGACAGGTGATGGCATCCATAAAAGAGCATATGGGGGAACTGGAAGCAATGGTTCAGAGACAGGATGTCATATTTCTGCTGGCTGGATTGGGTGGTGCTACCGGCACCTGGGCATCGCAGTTTTTATGTGATCAGTTTCTATCCATGGGCAAACAGGTTGTGATGGTGCTTGTCATGCCATTTTCTTTTGAATGCAAGCGAGTGACGTTAGCTGAAGAGGCTCTGGCCGGTTTCGATGGTATGGCGCATCGGGTGCTGTGTTACAATGATTATCTAATTCGCCATGCTCCTGAAGGCACCTCAATGACAGATGCATTTGAACTACTGGGGATGTCTGATGGATAAGGATGCAGGCGTTATATTACTGTCATTACCGGATGGCTCTGTGATCAGAGTGTATGGTGATAAAATGGATGTCAGTTTGTTTGTTTCCATGCTGGAAGAGGACTACCGGTTAGGTGATGCGGATGAGATCAGTTGGAAGGAATATATTCAAGGTCCGTCTGACTGGAAACTGACGGCAACAGCTGGGGCTATCAGTGGCGATGTATTCTCGATGGCCGGTAAAATAATGAAGGGGGTTAGCCGCCAGTCGCAACTGGATAGAGCCATTTTATTGATAGCGACATCACCGGAAGTAATGTTTCTAGATTATGCCGATTTTTTAATAGCTGTACGGAATAATCTGCCGCCTCAATCAGAGCGAACTTACATAGCCTCATCCTCTAAATCGGATATTGAACCCATATGTGCCTGCTTGTTGACGCCGCTGGTAGTAGTTTGATGCTATAAATGCAATTATTTTGGTAGGTGATAAAGGGAGAGAGATAGCATGGATCGCAAAGGTTATGGCATTGATGATTTTTATATCGTCGACCAACAGACATCACAGCGCTTTTATATTCGAGAAATTCTTGATGCGTGCTGTACTGAATATGAGACATCCAAACTATCAGCCGCACAAAAGTTGGAAATCATAGATGCAATCGGGTTAAATAGATTAACCCAAGTATTGGCCACATGCTTTCAGCACGACAACAAGTCCTATGATGCCCAAACAGAAGCAGCATGGGCGTACCGTTTGCTAAAAAAGGAGGTGGTAGTGAGTGACAATGAATTGGCGAAAGTTGACGTCCAACATAAGCTGTTTTCCACTGCTGTCCGGTTAAACATTGATCAGGCTCAGTTGGTTTAAATTTTCAGTTGGTTGTCGTTTTGGTGGAGGCGATTGTTTCATCACTAATTCGAGGATATCTCTCCGCTGCATGAGATTAACCGA
>Ga0210044_10003908_pt1 | contig 21108 bp, 32 predicted proteins | sample CryGey13umfilter_2_FD_183959 | JGI IMG/M metagenome (GOLD analysis project Ga0210044, IMG submission 183959) | Groundwater microbial communities from aquifer in Utah, USA - Crystal Geyser 4/9/14 3 um filter (SPAdes) (version 2) | ecosystem: Environmental > Aquatic > Deep subsurface >... | reverse complement strand
CGGTTAAAAAAATTGGTCAAAGAAAAGGGTTGGGAATATTACACCGTAGAATTAGGCGTTACTGGTTTAAGCTATGAGAAAAATTAACTCTTCGGCGTCGGGCAAGCTCATGCTTTTTGGGGAGTATGCGGTGTTGCATAACCGACCGTGTTTAGTCGCCGCCATTGATAAAAGCTTAACCCTAAAAGTTGTTGAAGGAAAAAGAGACAAAGTTAATGAATCAGTGTTTGTAAAAACGGTCATTGATAATTTTAGTCAGCAATTCGGTGAAATTAAAGCTACCGTAAAAACGGTTAGCAGTTTTGGCAGTGAGCATGGCTTGGGTTCGTCAGCAGCCGTAACCGTGGCTTTAACTAAGGCGTTATTTAAGTTGAAAGAAATTAAAATTACCAATAAAGAATTATTTGATTTTTGCTACCAAGTAGTTAAAGAGGTTCAGGGGGTGGGCAGCGGTTTTGATCTGGCCGCGGCGATTTACGGCGGGGTGGTTTATTTTGTTACCGGCGGGAAAAAGATCGAAAAATTAGCGGTTAAAGAATTGCCGCTAGTGGTTGGTTACAGCGGCGTCAAGGCCGACACTGCTACAATGATTAAAAGAGCCAGAATCAGTCAAAGTTTTTTACAAAAATCAGAAATAATTGTCGAGCAGGCACGGGTGGCGTTAGAAAAACAAGATTGGGAAACGGCCGGAAAATTAATGAATCAAAATCAGGAAATTTTAAGAAAGATTGGTGTGAGTACACCAAAACTGGAACAGTTAATTCAGGCAAGTTTAGCCGCTGGCGCCTGGGGGGCAAAGCTGTCCGGCGCCGGCGGCGGCGACTGTATGATAGCCCTTGCTAACGAAGGGAAAAAAGCCGCAGTTGAAAAAGCAATTCAGCTGGTTGGCGGAGAAATTATCAGAGTAAAATTGGCTCTATGAAAGCGACGGCATTTGCCCCGGTTAATGTGGCCCTGATTAAGTATTGGGGGAAAGTTGATGAAAAGCTCCGTTTGCCGGCAAATGCTTCGTTGTCGGTCAATTTGACCAAATTAGGAACAACGACGACGGTGGAATGGGCAAAAAACAGTGAGCCAAAAATTATTACCGAAAATAATTTCCCTATGAGTGTGGGTTTATCTTCTTCGGCATCCGGCTATGCGGCTATGACAGTGGCCATGGCCGCCGCCGCCGGTTTAAAACTTTCCCAAAAAGATTTGTCGAGGCTGGCGCGTTTGGGTTCGGGTTCGGCCTGCCGTAGCATTCCCGACGGTTGGGCGGAGTGGGTGACTGGTAATGATCAAACTTCTTATGCCAAAACTATTTTCCCGGCAGATTATTGGGATTTGCGGATTTTGGTGGTGATTTTGAGTGATAAAAAGAAATCGGTGAGTTCGACTGCCGGGCAGGAATTGGCGGCAACGAGCCCATTTTATCAAGCCAGAATTAAAGGAATAAATAGTAAAATCAGCCGCATAAAATCCGCCATCAAAGAAAAAAACTTTACCGTTATTGGTGAAATTATGGAAGAAGACTGTTTAAATATGCATCGGGTGATGCAGACACAATCACCGCCGTTGAATTATCTTTTGCCAGCAACAAAAACGGTAATACGGTCAGTGAGAAAATGGAGAGATGAGGGTTTGGAAAACTATTTCACGATCAATACCGGGCAAAATGTGTTTGTGTTTTGCGAGCCGAAAAATGAAAATAAACTAATAGATAAATTATCACACACCGGGTGTGTGATAAAGGTGAGGCGGGATAAAATTGGCCGCGGCGCTCGGCTCGTATAGCTTGCACACGAAATTTCCAGGTGCTCATGCGTGCCATGCACCTAGGTAACGCGACTGCGCTCCTGAAATTTGTGTGTTTCGCTATGCGCCCAGATTTTGTGTTTGTTCCTGCCACCAGGCGATGGCTTTATCCAGTTCTTTCCCATCAAAATCCGGGAATAAAGTATCGGTAAAATAGAGCTGGGTGTAGGCAATTTGCCAGAGCATAAAGCCGGACAGGCGGTGGTTGTTGGGAGCGGTGCGGATGAGCAGATCGGGGTCGGGGAGGCCGACCGTGTCTAAGTGTTTAGCAAGATGACAAGGTCGCACCTTGTCAGTAAACAAGGAACGACCTTTTGCAATCGCCCGCAGAATTTCATCCCGGCCGCCGTAGTTGATGGCTATCGTTAGGGTCAGTTTTTGATTATTTTTAGTTTTGTTAAGCCACTCGTTAAATAAATCCTGAATATCCTTAGGCAATTTGGCCACATCGCCAATTAGGTTTAATTTAACGTTTTTTTGGTGGAGTTTTTGGAAGTTTTTGGTAAATAATTGCCGCAGTAATTTGAAATATTTATCGACCCATGATTTACCCCGATGCCAGTTTTCGGTGGAAAAAACCCAAAAAGTTAAGTAGGGAATTTTAAGTTCAACGCAGCGGTCGATTAACTGCTCCATGGTGACTTCGACGGCGCGGCGGTGGCCGGCAAATTCCGGCAGGCTTTTATTTTTAGCCCAGCGGCGGTTGCCGTCGCAGATAATGGCAATATGCCGGGGTAAGCTCATGCGGTGATTTTAAACCCGAGAGTGGTTTCCAGAATCTGGATAATCCAGTAGGCGGCAAAAATAACTAAAAAGCCGATTAAGGCATTGACGATCATGCCCTGGCCCTGTTTCATTTTTTCCGGGCTGCCGGCAGAAACAAAGATGGTAAAGCCGCCGAAAATAAACATGACAAATAAAATCAATCCGGCAATCACAAAAACAAAGGGGAGAATAGCTTCAATTATCTGTGCCGGTGTTTTTCCGGTGCCAAAAAGCCAACCACCTCGCTTGTTTTCCAGTCCGGGAAAATTGCTAAAATTTTCATCGATTAAATAATCACCAAGATTAAGTGCCAATTGGCTCATAATTTAAGAATTCCTAATATATCGACGCCGATTAATCTTAATAAAAAGACAGAAAACAAAATAAACAGCAAACCGGATACCGCCGAGGTGATAATCTCCTTACCTTCATTCATTTTCTCCGGGTTGCCTCCGGCTAAAATAATTGTTACCCCGCCCCAAAGCGAGAGCAAAAAAGCAATCCCGCCACCCATGGCAATCGACCAGCCCAAAATCCATTTAACCAAAGAGGCAGGTTCGGTGGGAATATCGCCAAGAGCGGTGCAAACAACGTCAACTCCGCCACCACAAGCCGAAAATACAAACTGGGGTGAAAGAAAAAATAATGTTATTACCGCTAAAGCAATCATTTTTTTCATCACCTCAAGTTTAGCACAAGAAAGATAATGATAGAATGAATTAATGAGAAAAATAGGCATTTTTTTATTGCTGGCAATTTTTCTGGCGTTACCGGTTAGGGCCGATGAGCTTAGCGATTTGCAGAAGCAGATTGACGAACTCTCCCGCGCCCAGGAACAAAGTATTTCTGCTACCAAGCCCTTGGAGTCCGAACTTACCCGGCTGCAGCAAAAATTAAACTCGATTACTGCCGGGATTAATAAGGCCAAAGCTGATTTTCGGGCCCTGGAAGCAAGTATTGCCGAGCGGGAGCAGGAATTTTCCGTCCAGTATGCGCTTTTATCCGAACGAGTGCTGTCGTATTACAAAGCTTCGCGGGCACCATCGAGTTTTTTTATCTTGTTTACCGGCGGCAGTTCCGGCAATCTGGCCCGGGACCTGTTTTACCGCTCGACCGTGACCGATCGGGATAAAGATACGATTGCCCAAATCAGTCTTGATTTGATCCAATTGGAAAGGGATAAAAAGAAAGTTGAGGCCGACCGGGTGCGCTTGGCCGATTTGCAGGTTAAAGTCGATAAAGAAGCCGGGTTTTTTGAGGGCGAGATTGCCGGGGCCAAAGCCTATCAGTCGAAACTCTCCCAACAGATTGCCTCGTTAACCCAAAAACAGCAACAGATAATAGGCCAAAGGCAGGCCGGTTTGAATTTACCGTCGTCTTTGGGCGACGGGCCGCTTTACTGTACCGATGACCGCGGTCGGGACCCGGGCTTTTCCCCGGCGTTTGCTTTCTTTACCTACGGCATTCCGCACCGGGTGGGGATGAATCAATACGGCGCCTTAGGCCGGGCTAAATCCGGGCAAAATCATGAACAGATTTTGCAGGCTTACTTTTCTAACTTTAGTTTTGAAACCCGGAGTGCGGACATCGACGTTCAGGGTTACGGCCGGATGCCCCTGGAAACCTACCTGTTGGGAATTTACGAAATGCCCGGCGATTGGCCGCAGGCGGCTTTGCAGGCGCAGGCGATTAGCGCCCGGTCTTACGCTCTCTCTTATACTAATAACGGGGCTAACTCGATTTGTACCACCCAAAGTTGTCAGGTCTATAAAGGCGGCAATAAAGGCGGCGGTTGGGAGGAGGCCGTCAAAGCCACGGCCGGCAAAACTATGATTTCCGGCGGTCAGCCGGTAAAGGCTTGGTATTCGTCAACTGACGGCGGTTACACCTTTGCCAATAATGATGTTTGGGGCGGCAGTCAGCGGCCGTGGACCAAAAGAATACAGGATACGAGCAGCAATGTTAATAGTTTCGGCGAGTTAAACGAGCGGGCTTACGATAAAGAATCGCCCTGTTTTTATTCCGCCCAAGGTTGGCGCAGTAATTATACCAACTCGGCCTGGCTTAAAAGCGGTGAGGCGGCCGATATTGTTAATAGCTTAATTTTAGTTAAGGCTGATTCAGGGACAGCCGATCATCTGTACCAAACTGATAAACCCCATCCTTTTGGCGGCGAAAATTGGAACGAGGACCGGATTAAACAGGAACTGCGAAACCGCAGCATTACTCCTTATAATAATATCAATAGTGTCAGTGTCGGGGCGGATTTTGGCTCCGGGCAAACCACCACTGTTTCAATCAGTGGCGACGCCGGCTCACAAAGCTTTTCCGGCTCGGAGTTTAAAAACTACTTTAACCTGCGCGCGCCGGCCAACATTCAGATCGTCGGGCCGCTGTATAATGTGGAAAAGCGCTAATTTATGACCGATGTTTTTATCTCCAAGCAAAAACGGCCTCATTTTGCGGGTGCCGTCAGCCGGCAACACGTGGGTCTGGGCGCGCGTTACGAAACGGTGGCCGAGAGATTGGTTAAGGAGCGGCGGCGGGAAAAAGTTTTCAGTTCTTTTTGCCTGCTGCCCGGCCGGGTGCGTTTCGAAACCCAGGAGGCAAGGGAGAGAATTATTTTGATTTTACGCCAACACTGGTTTACCCAGTTACCGTGGCTGATTACGGCTTTGGCGCTGCTGTTAGCGCCGCTGGCTTTAAACTGGATTCCGCTAATTGATTTTTTAAACGCCGGCTATCAATTTATGGTGATTATTATCTGGTATTTACTGATTATTGCTTTTATTTATGAACAATTTATCAGCTGGTACTTTCATGTGTTTATTATTACCGATGAACGGATTATTGACGTTAACTTTACCAACTTAATTTATAAAGAGATTTCCGAAGCCAAGATTGACAATATTGAAGATGTGACTTACAAACAGGGCGGGGTGAGCAAAGCAATTTTTGATTTCGGCGACGTTGCCTGCCAAACCGCGGCCGAACAGAGGCAATTTGTCATGGAAAACGTTCCCCGGCCAAACCGGGTGGTCAAGATTTTAAATGAGTTAAAACTGGAAGAGGAACATGAGAAAATTATCGGAAAGGTACGATGACGCCGTTTGAAAAATTCTTGCAGTTTTTGGTCACTAGTTGGCGGTTGGACCTGGCCCTGTTAGGCAAAGGGGCAGTTTTATTGCTGCTGCTGCTATACCTGGTTTTCAGCCTGGTCGTGGTCCGGCAGGTGCAGTTAATGAATAAAACCATTTCCGGACTGATGAGTTGGCCGTTAATAATCATGGCCCGGGCGCTGGTGGTTTTATCAGTGGCGATTATTATTTTAGCCGCGGTTATTTTATGAAACTGGACATAGCTAAAATCGTCGGCAGTTTAAGCGACACCGGTTGGTCGCAGGTGCATTCGTTTAAGCCCGAAGACCAGGTAAAGTTTAACAGCCACGGCGAGCTTTTGGCCGCCGTCAGTTTTAAAGCCAAAACCGAAATCGACATCAGTTCGTTTGGCGCGGAGATAATTAAACGGCTCCAGGAAATTTATTACAATCATGAAGCCGAATCGGTGTTAAAGAAATTAAATCAAACCTGTGAGACTTTGGCGGCCGAATTTTTAGATCAGGTGGAATTAGAAATAGTCGCTTTGGCTGTTTGGCAAAATTACCTTTATGCTGCCAAAAACAGCGGCGGCCAGGTTTGGCTTAAGCGGGGCGAGGCGTTAGTGAAATTGTTTGCCGGCGAGGGGTTGACAACGGCTTCGGGCAAGCTAATACCGGGCGATTGGGTGGTGGCCGTCACCGGGCAATTTGGTCAATTAGTGACCGAAGGCAGTCTTAGGGCCGCTTTGGGGGAGACTTCGGCGGCCGCGGTCGGGGAAAGCTTAACCGCTCAAGTCCACGGCCATGATAATAACAGTCAGGCCTCGGCGATTATCCTGAAAACCGAACCGGAGGCTAAACCGGCGGCGGCCTTACCCAAAGAGCTCAAGATTTTTGCCGGACCGCACCTGAATAAACGCCGCCGCTCAATCTTAACAGTCGGGCTGGTTTTGGCCTCAATTTTTATTTTGAGCCTGGTCTTAAGCGGCCGGAAAAAGCAGGCGGAGAGCGGGCGTCAAGCTTATCAGGCGGTGGTTGATGAAGTAAATTACAAGCTGGACGAGGCCAGTAGCTTATTGACCTTAAATCCCTTGAGGGCAAAAGCACTGCTTCAGGAGAGCCAGGCAAGAATAAAAGAGTACAAAGAAAAAGAAAGAAAACCGGGCCGGGAAATTCTGGATTTGGAAGCCCGGATTGCCCCGGCTTTGGAGCAAGCCCAGCGGGAGTACCGTGCCGAGGCGGTTGAATGGTATGACTTTAACCTGGTTAAAGACGGTTTCCGCGGCGGGAATTGGGATTTATCCGGCAAAGAGGTTTTGGTTTGGGACCAAACAAGTCAAACCGCTGTTTTATTGAATTTGGAAACAAAAGCGGCCAAAGAGATAGTCAGCGGCGAGGACCTGGGCAGGGTGCAAACTATTGGTTTGACGGATGAGCGCGGTTTTATCGCGGCCCAGGACAAGGTGACGGTGGTGGATACGGCCAAGGAAAAAATCATTGCCGCGGTCGACGCCGACGAATGGCAGAAAATAACTACCGCCCGGGGATTCGGCGGTAATTTGTACCTTTTAGATGCCAGTAGCGATAGTCAGATTTGGAAATATTTGGGGTTAGAAGAGGGTTTATCCAGCAAAAGAAGTTATTTAGCGGGCGACAGTTTTGATTTATCCGAGGCAATGGATATGGCGGTGGACGGCTCGGTTTGGGTGCTGTTTTCCGACGGGACGATAGTTAAATATACCCAGGGTAAAAAAGATGCCTTTCAGGTAATCGGTTTAGACCAGCCCTTTGGCGAAGCCGTCAAAATTTTTACCAGTCCGGAGGTCGAACATCTTTATATTCTCGACAGGGCTAATACCCGGGTGGTGGTAGTAGATAAAAGCGGCGAGTATGCGGCCCAGTATCAATGGTCGGGAATTGCCGGAGTGAAAGATTTGGTCGTGTCGGAAACCCTGAAGAAGATTTTTTTCTTGACCGGAGAAAAAGTGTTTAGCCTTGACCTGAAATGAAGATTTTTAATAAAAAAGCCCGGTTTAATTATGAGCTGACTGAAAGCATTGAGGCGGGGATTGTGTTAACCGGCGCCGAGGTTAAAAGCGCTAAAGAGGGTAAAGTGAGTTTAAACGACAGTTTTGCCCGGGTCGACGAAAACGGCGAGGCCTGGCTGTTAAATTGTCATATTCATCCGTATCAATTTGCGGATAATAGCCGCTATGAGCCGACGCGCAGCCGCAAGTTATTACTCAAAAGAAAAGAAATTTTGAGTTTGCAAAAGAAAATGGAAGGCCGTAATTTAACTTTGGTACCACTGGCGATGTATTTGGAAAAGGGCAAGATTAAAGTGGAGCTGGCCATAGGCCGCGGCAAAAAACAGTGGGATAAGCGCGCCGCCATCAAAAAAAGGGAGAGCGATCGGGAAAAACAGCGCCTGTTGCGCCAAAAAATATAAATGGTGGAGATGGAGGGTAATGAGCCCTCGTCCATCCGAGGCTAAATGCACCGTTTACAAGCTTAGTCCCGGCTTGCGCCGAGGCAAAAAGTTTGACTCTTAATTTGGACCCGAACGAGTCAGCTTCGGGTTTACAGTCTGTGTTTGTTTACACCCTGGCCCGATTCCGCAAACAAAATGGGTCAGAATGCCTTACGCTTCGACTAAAGCCGGAACGCTGGGAGTAAAAGCCAAAGCAACTGTTTCACGAACATAGCCCGCGAAATTAGCCGCAATGTTTTTTACTGTGCTGACAAAAGTGTTGACAGCTAAGTTTTGGTCAATTTTTAAAGACGGTTAACCAAAGTCTGCTTGTAGGTGTCAAAGAGCATGCGGGTGTCGAATCATTTCATCCCCGTGACCTATATTATATCATAAGGCTATGTCTTTTTGGGATTTAATCTATCAGAAAAAATGTTTAGGCTGCGGCCGGGTGGGGCAGTATTTTTGCGACCAGTGCTTAAAAACTGGCGAAATTAGTGATGAGTGTTTCAATAATCATTTAAGTTTGTTTTGCTACCGTGGTTTAATCCGGGAGGCAATTAAGCAATTAAAATTCAGGTTTTTAAAAGACATTGAGGGGGAATTAAAACAATTAATTGAGTCGGGTTTACGGCACAAATTAACCCAGCCCAATACTGACTTATTCCGGGAATTTTTAGCTTTAAAGCCGGTAGTTCAACCCCTCCCGCTTCATTGGTTTAGGGAAAATCGGCGCGGCTTTAACCAAGCGGAATTGATTGGTCAAATTATCAGCCGGCAGCTAAGGCTGAAGCTAATTGATCGTTTAGAGCGGGTGAAGTTGACTACGCCCCAGTCGCGTCTGCCTCGGGAAGAAAGATTGACCAATGTTAAAGATATTTTTCAAGTTAAACCCGGTCATTTACCCAAGTCAATTTTATTAATTGACGATGTTTGGACGACTGGTTCGACCATGAGAGAGGCGATAAAAGTTTTAAAAGAAAAGGGAGTTAGGGAAATTTGGGGATTAAGTTTAGCTAGATAAACTGCTGTAAAAATTTAAGTACCTTGGTTTTAGCCGCTTCGGTAACGGTGATTTTGACTAAACCCTGATCAGGTTGGCCATAAAAAATTGTGGTTTGAAGCGGCGAGAGTAGAATTGCCGGTAAAACCAGTAAATCTTCTTCACCGTCAATTAACAGAGAAGATTGTTTTTGACTAAAACAGTTTAGTAATTGCCTGACTGAGTAGTTAGTGATGATGCCGGCCGGATTGGGGGCCGTTAGTCCGGATTTTAAACCTAAGGCTTGCAGATGGGGGAAAATCTGCCGGCGTTTAGTTTTGAGGTCAACAATGGCCAAGTTAGGCACGATTTTTTGATTTAACAAAGATATGGCGGCAATGTCGCCGACGGCAATCACTCCAAATTTTGGCCGGGAAATTTTTTTAATTACCGGAGTAAACGGTTTTTGGAGCAGTGGCCGTAAAGACAGTGGAAGTTTTAAATCCCGGTTAAAAATTTGCGGGTAAAAAAACCCTTGGCGGTTAACCAAGCCTTGGCGGACAAGCGACGAAGATAGTGGTTGGCCGTGACTGCATCTAACTAAGGGGACCTCAATGATTGTCAGCGGATTATGCCGTCGCTGATTGATTTTCTCAACGTTGGGTCGGCTTAACTGGCTGCAAACAATGGCGTCAATTTTGGTGGAAGTGGCGGCAGGACCGTAAATCTCAGACAGGGGAATAATTTGACCAGGTTTGAATTTAGCTACCGATTGGCGACGAATTTCATAACTTTCGATTGATTGGGGATAGAGTTTATTAACCAACATTGATTTTTGGCACAGGCCGACGATAACCTTTTTACCGTTCTCTTTTGCGGCTTCGAGCAATTTTTTATGCCCCAGATGTAAATGGTCAAACGTGCCGGCGACGGCGACAAGATTAAAACGCATAATGTATAATTCTATCAGATGGAGGGGTGCTCCGAATGGTAAGGAACCAGTCTTGTCAGCCCGAGGCTGATCCGCCTTGGGCGGAAAAACTTATGAATTACGTTTATATTCTTTATAGCCATAAATTAAAGAAAATATATAAAGGCTGTACGACCGATTTAAAAACACGATTAACAAATCACAACATAGGTAGAGTTCGTTCTACTAAAAAAGGGAAACCATGGGAGTTGATATATTACGAAGCATTTATAAATAAAATTGATTCCCGCAGAGAAGAGCTTTTTCTCAAAAGCGGAAAAGGTCGTGAAAGAGTAAAATACTTACTGCAGAATACAATTAAGTTTGGAGGGGTCGGATAACGGTTATTCCACCAGTCTTGAAAACTGGCGCCCGCAAGGGCTTGTGAGTTCGAGCCTCACCCCCTCCGCTGTCAATTATTATAAAAGGAGACATATATGAAAGGTTTTTTCGCCAATATTGAAAAATTAACTTTAGATAACAGGAACTTCCGGCAAGTGTTGTATACCGGCAAGCACAGCCAGTTGGTGTTGATGTCTCTTAAACCAGGCGAGGAAATCGGGGCGGAAGTCCATGCGGATAATGACCAGTTTTTCCGGTTTGAGGCCGGTCAAGGCAAGGTTATTATCGACGGCAACGAATATATTGTTGGTGACGGTGATGCCGTCATCGTTCCGGCCGGAGCTAACCATAACGTGATTAATACGTCGGCCAGTGAGGGGCTGAAAATGTACACGCTTTACGCGCCGGCGCATCATCAGAATGGAATTGTCCGAGCGACAAAAGAGGAAGCCGAGGCCAACGACGCCGAGTTTGATGGTAAAATAACGGAATAGGGAGGAGTCGCATAGTTGGATTATTGATGTTTTATTGAAATTGACGTAAAATTAGTTAATGAGCCGATTGGTAATTGATAAAGCTGAAATTAGAGATTTTTTTGAAGAAATTCATAATCATTCAGGAAAAAGCTGGGATGAAATTGGCAGATTGGTGAAATTATCAGGGAGAACAATAAGAGATTGGAGAAGAGGGGTATTACTACCGAACAAAGAAAAAATAGAAAAATTTGCCAAACTATTTCAAAAAAAAATTCCATTTGTCCTTGAGGAAAGGGAAGAGTATTGGACGAGGAAATATGCCAGAAAAGCGGCCCAGGCGATGTTAAAAAAATATGGCCCTCCGGGTACCCCAGAGGGGAGGAGAAAAGGTGGTTTAATTAGTCAGCAACTGCGGCGAAAAAACCCTGAATATTATAGAGGGATTGGCGTGATTGTTAGAGGTAGAATTAGTATTCCGAGAATTGGGTTAGAGTTGGCAGAATTTATTGGTACGGTTTTAGGCGACGGTAGCCTAACCAAAGATCAATGTTCGATTTATTTTAATATGAAAAAGGATAAAGAATATGCCGACTATATTGAAAAATTAATTCAAAAACTTTTTAAGTATAATCCTTATAAATATACCCGGGAAAAATATGGCGTCTTAATTTTATTAACATCTGGTAGAAATCTAATTGATTTTTTAACATCTAAAGGGTTAAAAATTGGTAACAAGGTAAAACAACAGGTAGACGTGCCTTTATGGATAAAAAAGAATTTTAAATTTTCACTAAAGTGCCTGAGAGGTTTAATGGATACAGATGGTGGTATTTTTATTCATAAATATAAAGTTGCCGGGAAAATATATTGTTACAAAAAAATTTGTTTTACCAACAAAAGCCAACCATTATTGGATTTTGCCTTCACTGTATTGAGAAAAATAGGGTTAACGCCAAAATACCAGGGAGAAAAGAAGGTTTGGCTTTATTCAGAAAAGGAAGTGGTAAAGTATCTAAAAATTATTGGTAGTTCTAACCCGAGATTATTGAAGCAGGTTTGATATAATTAATAAACTAAGGAGGAGTCCGATAGCGGCCCATTCGGGCGGTTTGCTAAACCGCTGAGACGAAAGTCTCACGTGGGTTCAAATCCCACCTCCTCCGCCAGTTTATGAAAAAATTGTTAATTATTATCGGAGTTATTGTAAGTATTGTTGTTCTAATATTATTTGGACTTCAAAATAGCAGAGCAATTACCTTGCCATGTGTTGTTAATAGATGCCCACTTGGAGGCACCTGCTCGCGCTTTCAAGGGAATACGGTGTGCTTAATGGGTTATCAAGAAGGTTCTTTGTGTAATAACTGCGAATCGGGTAAATGCAACATCGGAGAGTCATATCCATTAAGTATTTGGTGTTTAAAATAGGTTCTAATAGTGTTAGTGGTTTGTCGTCTTCGTTTTGCCGAAGCGAGTTGCGGCGAGACAAGTTCACCTATTTGTATTAGAATGATTTTATGGGCCTGCTAAAAAGAAATCCAAAACCCCAGCCGCTTCAGGAAACGAAACCTGGACCGGTTCAGCCGGTCGAGTTAAAAACTTTGTTAAAGTGGATGGCGCCGGTCCGGCCGTTTAAAAAGCGCGACCGGGAGTACTACACCACGATTGCCGCGATTGTGTTTTTACTGGCAGTGATTTTGCTTTTCCTTAAAGAGTGGCTATTGATTGCCGTGATGATCGCCTTAATGTTTGTGGCTTACGTTTTAGCTACGGTGGCGCCGGAATCGGTCGAGCACGAATTGACCACCCGGGGAATTGTGACCGGCGGCAAGCTGTATAAATGGGAAGATCTGGTCCGGTTTTGGTTTAGTCATAAATGGCATGACACGATTTTGCACTTGGATACCAAACTCAAGTTTCCCGGCCGGTTGATGCTGTTATTGGGCGACCAGGATGAGGTCAAGGTAAAAGAGATGATTCAAACCCGGGTGCAGTACGAAGTGCCGGCGGAAACATTCATGGACCGCTCGGCCAAGTGGCTTTCTGCTAAAATACCCTTAGAAAAAGAATAAACATTCTTGCGCCCATAGTTTAATGGATAAAACTTTGGATTGCGGATCCAAGAATAAAGGTTCGATTCCTTTTGGGCGCACTTTTACTTAGGGTATAATTTCCCTTGGAGGAGTGTGCCGAACGGTAAGGCACCGGTTTCGAAAACCGGCGCCCGCAAGGGCTTGCAGGTTCAAATCCTGTCTCCTCCGCACAAGCACCCATAGTTGAATGGATACAATGGCGGGTTCCGAACCCGTTGGTGAAGGTTCGATTCCTTCTGGGTGCACCAGATGATAAATACAAAACGCGAATTTTCTGCCGGGGGCGCCGTCTATAAAAAAGACGGCGATAAAATCTTATGGCTGGTTTGCCAGCATTCCGGCTACCATAAATGGGTTCTGCCTAAAGGTTTAATCGACCCCGGTGAAAAATCGGCGGAGACGGCGGTTAGGGAAGTGGAAGAAGAAACAGGAGTGAAAACCAAAATCATTGCTAAAATTCCCGAGCCGGAAAAATATATTTACACCATGAACGGCGTCAGAATTTTTAAACTGGTGCAGTATTTTTTAATGGAGTATGTTTCCGGGGACATTGCCAATCACGACTTTGAAATGGAAGCGGTCGAGTGGCTGCCCTATGAAGAAGCTTCTCAAAAATTAAACTTTCACGGGGCAAAAGCAGTGCTGGAAACAGCTAAAAAACTTTTACAGCCATGAAAAAGATCCTGATGGCCGTTTTTGCCCATCCGGACGACGAAACTTTCGGCCCGGCCGGGAGCTTGATCCATTTTGCCAAAACCTATGAGGTTTATTTAGTTTGCGCCACTAACGGTGACCGGCCGGAAAGAAGGGGAGAGCTATTAGCGGCGGCAAAAATTATGGGAATTAAGCGGGTGGATTGGTTAAATTTTAAAGACGGCAGCTTGTGTAATAATAATTACCACAAATTAGCCGGGAAAATTGAGGAAAAATTAAGGCAATACCGACCGAAAATAGTGATGACGTTTGAGCCCAAAGGGGTTTCCGGTCATTTGGATCACGTGGCGGTGTCTTTGGTGACTACCTTTGTGGTGACAAAGTTGAAATTTGTTAAACAATTGCTGTATTTTTGTGAGTTAAAGCGAACGATTAAGTTATTGAAGCAGAATTTCGGCGAGTATTTTATTTACGTGCCGCCGGGGTATTCCCGCCGGGAAGCTGATTTGGTGATAAATACAAAAAAATATTGGCCCCGGCGGCTCCAGGCGATGGCCTGCCACAAAAGCCAGCGGGGGGACTCCAACCGGATGGTGAAGACATTAACTGTTTTACCCAAGCGGGAACACTTTTTGGTTATTCGTACAGGTTTTACTGACGCGCCAAAATTGGATCATGCCGCCGGTTGAGCTTTAGCGAGATGATGAACAAGATCAGCATCACCAGCTGGCAGGCGCCGCAGACCGGGCAGAAAACATTTTCCCTAAAAATTTCCAGGTAGGTAAGCCGCAGGCAAAATATCATGCCGAAACTCACCATAAATAAATGGAGTTTTTTGAACTTCATTAGTGAGGCGTAGAGAATCGTGATGTAACCGATTAAGCCGACCAGGGATACCGGCACACCCAGAAATTCTGCCAGCGGGCCCTTGGTGACCGCGTCGCAATTGACGGCAGTGCTGATATCACACCAGCCCGGCGGAGTGGGGGCCAGGTAAGAATAAAATAAATAGCTGGCCAGGAGGATGCCGAAAGCGGCCAAACCAGCCGAGAGCTTAAACAATTTATCCATTGGCAATATTATAATCGCGAGGTAGACTAAAAGTCTATGGATAAAAAGAGCCTGGGGTTAACTTTGGGCATGCTGGGCTTGGTTTTAATTCCGATTGCCATTTACTCTGTGGTGGTGGCCGGCCCGGCCGGTTCGGGCCGGTACGATCAATTGGCCCAATGCTTGACCGACAAAGGTACAAAAATGTACGGCGCTTATTGGTGTACGCATTGCCAGAGCCAAAAACGCTTATTCGGTAAGAGTTTCAGTAAAATTAAATATGTTGAGTGCAGCTTGCCCGGAGGGCAGGAACAAACCCGGGAGTGTAAAGACGCCGGAATCAACAGCTATCCCACCTGGGAATTCGGCGACGGAAGCCGCCTCGAAGGTCAAATTAGCCTGGAAATACTGGCAGAGAAATCTAATTGCAAGGGGGTGATGAAGTAATGAAAAAAATAATAATTGTGGTGGTTTTATTACTCCTGGCAGGTTTGATTTACAAGAAAATGCCGGTGAATGAAACCGTTAAACCGGAGACGAAGTCGGAGGAATTCAGCGGGACTTTGGCCCAGGCGATGAAGTTGGGCGTGCCGATGAAATGCGAGTGGCAGACCAGTGAAGGCAGCGGCGAGTCTTACGTTAAGGGTAAAGATATGTATTTGAAAACGATGATGCAGGGAAAAACCGGCTATATGGTTAAAATCGGCGACTGTGTTCACACCTGGAGTGAGGGCCAGAAGCAAGGAGTTAAATTTTGTCAAGCTCCCGAAGCAATAACCCCAGAAGAGGCTGATAAGCCAGCCGATTGGCAGCCGGATAGCGGCAGTTATAAAACAGAAGGGGTTGATTGGGACGTCCAGTATAAATGCCGTCCCGACATTTTCTCCGGTAACCGGTTTGAGTTGCCGGCCGATGTCCGGTTTTTAGACATGGCCGAAACCTTGAAAGGCTTTGGTCGGTGACTGCAAATCGGTCCGGCCCGGTTGAAAATTAGCCGGGTGGATAGCGAAGCGGAACGCCGGCTGGGTTTATCCGGCCGGGAATCTATGCCGAAAAACGAAGGGATGCTGTTTATTTTCGACCGGCCCGGCCGCTATGCTTTTTGGATGAAGGGGATGAAGTTTCCCCTGGATTTTATTTGGATTGCCGGCGATAAAATAACAGAAATAACCGGAAAAGTTGGGATTGATCAGATGAATCTTCGCCCGCAGCAGCCGGTCGACAAGATATTGGAAGTCAACAGCGGTTGGGCGGCCGAACATCAAATTAAAATTGGTGATACAGTCAAGTATGAATCTGTTTCAAACTAAAGAGTATTTAAATGTTTTTAGCCGGCATTTTTGCCGGCAGGAAGATATCGTCGACGGACTTTGGGAAAAATATCAAGGTAAATTAATTTTGCTGGGAATGAAACCGGTTTTGGGTAAAGAAGAAGTGACTGATTTTGGCCACACCGATATTACTATTTTCCCGCCGGGATATAAGCAAATTCAGCTGGATTATATTCGGGAAGACAGCGCTACTTATACTAGATTTAAAGATCAGGCCGAAAAGATTGAGGTATCGCCGTATATTGATTTGCCGGTTACCTGGGAAGAATATCTAGCTGGTTTAGAGCGTAAACACCGCAAGGAGCTAAAGCGAAAATTTAAGCGGCTGGAGGGGGCGGACCATGAATTTATCAATGAGACTAATTTGCCGGAATTTATCCGGCTGCACCGGCTGTCCGATCCGGCCAAGAATCAGTTTATGAGCCCGGCCATGGCGGTTTTTTTTGAAGACGTGATGACGGCGGCTATTCCCGGCTGGCAAACAATTTTAAGTTTTCTAAAAATTGGCGATCAGTTTGCGGCCGGAGTGGTTGGTTTTGTGAGCCGGGATGAGTATTGGCTTTATAATTCCGGTTATGACCCGCAATTTAATTACTATAGCGCCGGTTTAGTTCTCAAAGCGCAGATGATCAAGTGGGCGATCGAAAACGGCAAGAAAAAATATGATTTTCTGCGGGGTGGCGAGCGCTATAAATATGAGTTGGGAGCCAAGGATTTAAACCTGTACCGAATCGAGATACATCAGTAATTCCGGGATGTTTTTTACATACAGGTCTGCGTCGGAGGGGTGGTAGTTTTTATGGTGGTGTTCAGTTAGACAGATGGTAAAAGCTCCGGCAGATTTGGCCGAATCAATTCCCGTTTGGGAATCTTCCAAAATAATGGTATTACCCGGTTTAACCTTTAGTTGTTTTATGGCGGTCAGGTAGCCATCGGGGGCGGGTTTAGGTTTTATTTCCGACCGATCATGAAGCGAGATTATTACCGGAATTGGGGATTTTAATCTTGCGATGACCAGAGAGATCCACCGGGTCGTTGATCCGGAGACTAAACCGAGACGGTAGTGCTGATCAATAAGTTTTGTCAGCAGGTCGTCGATTGCGGGGGTAATCGGCGCCTGCCGGTAAATTTTTTGCGCCCAGCGGTTTAAACGGTTAAAATAAATCTCCCAGGTAAGTTTGGGATCAAGCGTTTGCGCCGAATGGAAAGCGGAGTTGATCGATTGGCCTAAGCTGTGGCCAGGTAGGGCGCCTTCGATTTTGTCCCACCAGGTTTCGGAGTCAATAATCACGCCGTCGAGGTCAAAAATAAAGGCTTTATTGTCCATGATTAATTATAACTCAAGGTTAAACTGCTACTTGATCGACGCGCGGGCGGATTACGTCAATATTTGGTGGAGTGTGGTAAATTGGCGGCAAGTGAGCGATAATTATGCCAAATGTGTTTAGTTGTCCCGCTGAAAATTGAATCAAAGCTTAGGCCAGGTAAATACAAGATGGAGACAGGCAGAATTGTTAAGAGTTTGGTTAAAAACGTCCGGGTGGGCGATTACTTAATTTGCCAGCAGGATTTGGGGATTGAAAAAGTATCTAAAAATAAGGCACAATTGATCAGAGATGCGTTACGCCAAGGGATTTAAACTAGCTTTGCTTACTGCCGGGTTTTCCGGAGTAGCCGTGTTTTTAAACAGCCTGACGGTTAAGGCCGTGGGCGATGCTTTAGTGTTTACCACCGTCAAGAATCTGGGTGTGGCGGTGATTATTGGTTTGGTTTTGTTGAGGCAAAAAATTGACTGGTCAATAGTTAGAGCCAATTGGCGGCCGCTTTTGGCCATTGGCGTTATTGGCGGTTCGTTGCCGTTTTACTTATTTTTTCAGGGATTGAGTTTAACTAATCCGGCGACCGGGGCGCTGATACACAAAACCCTGATTTTCTGGGTGGCCTTATGGGCGATCCCGGTCCTGAAAGAGAAAATTTCCGGCAAGCAATGGCTGGCGCTGGGGTTGATTTTCGGCAGTAACTTTATTATTGGCGGCCTGCCGCAGTTAAGTTGGGGGAAAGGGGAGCTAATGATTTTGGGAGCAACGCTTTTATGGTCGGTCGAAAACATTATTGCTAAAAATATTTTAAAGCGGGTTCCGGCAGACGTGGTTGTGGGCAGCCGGATGATTTTGGGGTCATTGATATTGTTGTTGGCGGTCAGTTTCAGCGGCAAAATTAACTTAATTTTTAAACTAAATGCCTTACAGTGGTTGATGACTGTGGTATCAATCGGGCTGCTTACCGGCTATGTCATGACGTGGTACCGGGCGCTTAAAACCGCGCCGGTGACTTTAGTCGCCACGGTGCTGACTTTAGCTACAATAGCTACTAACGTATTATCAAGTATATTTATTACTCATAAATTATCATTAGAATTGTTGTACCAAGTTATTATTCTAGTCGTTGGAATCTGGTTTTTTGTGAAAGAGGCAGGAAAAAATGAACGGGCTTTCGCTTTGCGCTAGGTATGCCTTTGCCCCCAATTATTTAAAGTATTGCGGTCCGGACAAGAATCGGGAACTGGCCGGATATTTGGCTCATTCGGTGGCTGATGCCGGTCTAAAATTGATGCTGGAAAAATTTGAAGCCATGTACCCATACTTACAATTAATTGCTCACAATAATGGTATTGGTGATGAGTTTGACGATCGGGTAGCGGAGGCTTATTGGCTGGGAAATCAGCTGTTGGACAAAGTGACCACTTCCAGTTTTTTTGCCCATGTTCGGCCACGTTTGCCGTTTAAAGACAGGCAATGGTTTGAACAAAAACTGCCGCTAGGAGCGAAACCGAATCACGCCTTTCATGTTTTAAACTTCATGACCCGTACTGGCCACAAGGCGATACCGCAAACGGTTGAAACCATGGATCAATGCCGGATTTCCTGGGGGACGGTTTTGCCCGGCGGCAAAGTTACTACCCAAAAACTAGTTTACCAGCGCGGCCGATTGAGGCTGGTGTCGGCAGTCAAAGAGTATAAAAACTTGACCAAAGAGTTTAATCCCGGTGATTTGGTCACAACCCATTGGGGCTGGATCTGCGAAAAAATTAATCGGCAACAGATAAAAAATCTGGAAAACTATACCAATTTGGCTTTGCGGCTGGCTAATACTACAATATAGGTTATGGGAGATTTTAATCAGTCTTTTTGGTTTGACGCAGCCTATACTTATATGATTTTTTCCGGAGTGATTGTATTACTTGGTTCAATTTTTTTGTATTTCGTAGAGAAAAACAGACTAAAAAGTAAGAAGCATAAAAGGAGGGAAAAATGATTTTTGGACAATTAAATATGCTGCCGGTTTTGATCGCTTTTTCCTTGATGGCGATCAGCGGCTATATAGTTTTTTTCATGATACCGCGGCTGAAAAAGTAATATTTCAATGCCTAACCGATCGCTCAAAATTTTATTTTTAGCTAACGGGATTTTTTCTTTTGCCGGCAGTATGCTGGGGCCGCTTTTTGCCGTTTTTGTGGAAAGGTTGGATAAGAATGTTTTATCGGTTAGCCTAACTTGGGCGGCGTTTATGTTTTCCGCCTCGATTTTTACTTATTTGATTTCTTTGGTTGGAGACAGAGTGAAGGAAAAAGAGTATTTGCTCATGGCTGGATTTTTAGTCCGGGCGGCCGGCTGGGGGGGTTAACCATGATTAATAGTTTGACGATGCTGGTAGCTTTACAGATTATTTTGGGATTGGGCAAAGCTTTGGGCTTGCCAGCATTTGATAGCATCTTTGCCGAACACCTGGATAGGAATAAGCATGTTCGGGAATACGGTGACTGGAAGTTGATTTATAACCTGACTTTGGCCCTGGGAACGATTGTGGGCGGCCTGTTGGTGGTTAGATTTGGTTTTAATGTTTTATTTATCATAATGTCTTTTTTAGCCTTGGTATCATCAGTGATCGTTTGGCGCCAGCCGCGGCGGGTGTTGTAAATGAAAATATCGGTGTTCGGGAATCCGGATTTAGACAAGGATAATGCGGCCATTAAATTAATTCCCTGGCTTAAAAAAAAATATCCGAAGGCGAAGATAAAAATAGAGGACCCGGCCGGAGGATTGGAACCGACCGATGACTGGTTGATTGTTGATGTTTGCCGGGGGATAAAGAAAATTACCGAGTTTGAAAATTTGGATAAATTTGAATCACTGCGGCGCGTTAGCGTTCACGACTATGACTTGGCGATGGAACTAAAACTGCTAAAAAAACTGGGGAAAATTAAAAAACTAAAGATACTGGCCGTACCGATAGTTGACAAGGTAAGCGAAAGGGAATAGTATTACAGTGTATGACAGAGACAACATCAATTACCAGAAACACACAAGTGATCTCAATTTCTTTACCGCCGGTAATTGCCAGAATCCTAGATAAGATCAGAAGAGAATTGGGTCAGTCGAGAAGTTCTTTTATTGCCCGATTAATTAAGGATTACCAAGCTGAAAGAGACTGGGAAGAGATTTATAGATTGGGACGGCAAACCGCAAAAAAGTTCGGCATTAAATCAGAGGCAGACGTGTTGCGCATCTTAAATGACTAAGCGGTTGCCGCGGCTAGTTTTAGATACCAATGTTTATATAAGTGCGTTTTTATTTGGCGGTAATGCTGATAAGTGTTTAGATTTGGCCAGAGAAGGCGAAATCAACTTAATTATCAGCAGTGAAATTTTATTGGAATTGGCAGAAAAACTATCGGGTAAATTTTTCTGGACGGAAAAGGACATTGTTAAAGTAATAAGAAGAATTGGGGATTTGGCTACAATGGTGCAACCAAAACAAAAATTAGAATGCGCCCTTGCCGGTAAAGCTGATTATTTGGTTACCGGGGACAAAAAACACCTTCTGGTGTTGAAATCATTCCAGGGAATAAAAATTATTAATCCGGCCGAATTATTAGCTATTTCCAGTTGATTTTGAGAAAGTGGGCGGCACAACTCATGCAGGGATCATAGGCGCGGACTAAAACCTCGATCTCGTGGGCGAGTTTAATCTTATCCACTTCACTTTGGAGGTGAGTTTCCACTAAAATTTTAATATCGTTTTCGA